>Ga0075425_100007246_pt1 | contig 11708 bp, 9 predicted proteins | sample SoiMethybrSBSTD4_FD_75300 | JGI IMG/M metagenome (GOLD analysis project Ga0075425, IMG submission 75300) | Bulk soil microbial communities from a Populus tree surrounding site in Tennessee, USA - Soil MetaG P. TD hybrid SBSTD4 | ecosystem: Environmental > Terrestrial > Soil > Tree plantation...
GAGCGCCAGGCAGAGCAGCTTCGTGACGCCTTTCGTCAGGCCGGAGCAGAAAGTCTTGATGCCGCGCGGGAGAAATGGTGGATCGGCCTGCGCGATACCGAAAAAGTGCACTACGAAGACCCTGGGCATGACCTGCAAGATCGCGAGTCCATATACCGCTGTGGTTTCGAGGCGGCTCTCCGGCCCGGCGTTCGCGGGAAGTCTTACCAGGAGGCCAAAGAGCTCTTACGCCGGAGTTATCCCGATCGCTGCGATGAAGGCTTGTTCATTCGCGGCTATGAACGCGGCCGGGAGTTTGAAGCGCAGAGAAGAAAAGGCGCAGACCAACGCCGAGTCGCCTAATAACGGTTGCCACCGCTTACTTTCCGGCCAGGTACTTGTCGAACCACGCCACCGTGCGCCGCAAAATATCCAGCTGGTGCTCCGGGCGGCCGATGAAGTGTCCCTCGCCCGGATACACCACATACTCCGTAGGCACGCCAAAGTTCTTCAGCGCGTGCCAGAATTCGCGCGACTGCGGCGCCGGGCACTCGCCATCGCGCTCGCCCACCAGCACCAGGGTGGGCGTCTTCACGTTCTTGATGAACGTCATGGGCGCGCTGCGCGCATACACCTGCGGGTCGTCGTATACCGTTGCTCCAAAATACGGCATCATCCAGCGGTCAATGTCGTTTTCTCCCGTGTAGCTCAGCCAATCGGAGAGCCCTGCCCCTGAGACCGCGGCGTGGAAGCGGTTGGTCTGAGTCACCGCCCACATTGTCATGTAGCCGCCGTAGCTCCATCCGGTGATGCCCACGCGATTGTTGTCCACGGGAAAATCCTTCACTACACGGTCCACGCCCGCCAGAATGTCACGAAAATCACCGTAGCCGAAATCCTTGACGTTGCCGCGGGTGAATGCCTCCCCCTGGCCATAGCTGCCGCGCGGATTGGGATAGAGCACAAAGTAGCCCATGGTGGAGAGCAGGGAAGTGTTGAAGAAAGGCTCCGGCCAGCGTGGCGCGTGCGCCGCTGCCGGCCCGCCGTGCACATCCACCACCAGCCCGTAGCGGCGGCTGGGGTCATAGTTGGCCGGATACATCAGCCACCCCTGGCCCCGGGTGCTGCCATTGTTCCAGTGAATGCTTTCCCCCTTGCCCCAACTGGGGTGCAGGTTCTGATTGGTATGCGTGACCTGCTTCCACGAGCCCACTGGTCCCGCCCAGACCTCCGGCGGCTGCGAATAGGATTGCCGCACCACCGCCGTCTGCTTCTGATCTTTCGAAAGTGACAGCGAGAGCTCTCCCCAGCCATCGGCGCCAATGGTTTCAGGTCCGCTCCACAGCGTCTGCACCTTACCGCTGCCCAGGTCGAGGGTGGCCACCGCCACCGAGCCGTCCACGTTTTGAGAAAAGAGAATGCTTTGCGGCGATGACCACGTCAGCCAGTTGGGCGAAGCTTTTATCCCAGGCGTAACGTCGCGAGCCTGCCCCCCGGCCGCCGGCACAACGTAGATATCGCCTCCCGTGGAGCCCTCATCGCTCATGATGCCGGCGATAAAGGCAATGGACTTGCCGTCGGGCGAGTAATGCGCCTGCGCCATCTGCTCCGCCGGCATATAAATTTCCTTCATCTGTCCGTCCAGCCCCAGCGTGTACAGGCGGGCGATATACCAGTTATTATCCCCTTCGCCGCGGGCGGCGGTGACGGCAAGGGCTTTGCTGTCCGGTGCCCAGTCGTATTCATACACATACATGTCGGCGGGCGAGATCTGGCGCAATTGTCCGGAGTCTATGTCCACGGTGGTCAGCCGCTGTTCGTAAATTTTGCTGTCAATCACGCCGGTTTCAGGGGTCATGGGCATGAGTGGTCCGGCCGCCCGCGGTGCATTTTCTATGAACAGGAAAGCAATGGTCTTGCCATCTGGCGACCAACTAGGCGTGGCCAGATAGCCCGTGATCTGCGTCAACTTGCGTGCCGCGCCGCCGGCGGCATCCGCCACATACAGCTCCGCGTCTCCGGAAGCATTGGAAAGGAATGCCAGCCGCTTGCCATCCGGTGACCAGGCCACATCGCGCTCGGCATAGTTGTTGCCTTCGCCGCCAGCGGTGATTCGCCGCGGGGACGCCGGATTCGCTATATCCGCAACGTAGATCGCCGAATCCCCGGTGGCCACACCGGAACTGTCGCGCACCGCCTGCGACCAGGCCACGCGCGCGCCCTCCGGCGAGATTTCCACCTCGCCGTAAGTTTGAGTTCCTGCCAGCGAACGGATAAGAGGTTCCAGCGCCGGCCGCGGTTGGGCTAATAGGGAAGCTGCGAGTGAGCAGACAACCAGCGCGGTGGGTATCAGGTTCGAGAATTTCTTCATGCAGGCTCCCGAAACAGATCGGTGACTTTGAATTTCTTCCAACTTTAGAATCCCGACAGCAGCAGTGTGATCGAACTCTTGTCCTACCGTGGAAGCGCACGGCTTTCAGCCGTGCGTGAAGTGGCGCAGAGAGTCTGGGCTTTAGCCCTGGGGTTCAGATACCGAGGCTAAAGCCCGAAAAATTTGAAAGCGCTTTGATCGCAGAGCTAAAGCTCTGCGCTTCCACAGTTGTGTTTAATTCCCGTGGACCCAACTACCAGCTACCAGCTACCGCCTACCTTCCCCGATCCATGGCTTCATTGGCCAGCCGGTCGGCCTCGCGATTGCTTTCGCGCAGCACGTGCCCGATCTCGAACCACTCCAGCTGCCGGATAAGTTGCTGTGCCTTCTGATAGAGCTCGAGCAGCGCCGCATTCCTCACCTTGTACACGCCTTTGATCTGCCGCACCATCAGTTCCGAATCGCTGATCACCTTCAGCGCCTTGGGCCCGTGCGCCAGGGCATACTCCAGCGCCGCCAGCAGCCCGCTGTACTCCGCGTAATTGTTGGTGCGATGTCCCAGGTACTGGCTGAGCCCGGCCACGCGCCGCCCCGCCTGGTCTTCAATCACAACCCCGTAGCCGGCCGGACCGGGATTGCCCCGCGCCCCGCCATCAATGTGCGCTACCAGGTGCTCAGGCGGCGCCGTGGGGCGCCGGCTGGGAAAAAGTTCAGAGGATGTTCCAGAAGCACGTTCTCCACGCGGGTTCCAGGGCCGAGGGGACATGGTTCAGAAGTTTACACTGCACGGCCACGGGTTCACCGGCCCACGGCCAGTCGCTGCGCCAGCCGGTGCGGCAGGTTGGCGTCAAGGATGCGTTGCTGCGCCCGCTGCACGTCATAGGGCACGCGATAGAAGCTTATGGCATAGACCTCAGTGTCAAACATCGCGAACGCTGCCCGCCAATCGCTGTCCCGCGGCTGCCCGACTGAGCCGGGATTAATCAGGTACTGCGTTTCCCGGTCCAGCTTCAACTCGCAAATGTCCCGCTGGTCACGGCTGCGATAAACCGGCTGCATCACTCCCTTCTCGGAATTCTTGCAGAACCCGCCCTGAACGTGGGTGTGTCCAAAGAACGTGAGCGCCACGGAAGAATAGGTTAGCGGCTCCTGGGCGTCGCGCATGGTCACCAGGTATTCGTCTTCGTCAATGGGCGAGCCATGCACGAACTGTGCATCCAGCGCCTCGTCCACCTGAATCGGTCCCTGCGGCAGCAGGCGCAGCCACTCCAGGTTTTCCGGCGTCAGCTGATCGCGCGTCCACAGCGCCGCCATGCCGGCCACAGGATTGAAGTCGGTAACTTCCATCAGCCCGCACGCCGCCTTGTCGTGGTTCCCGCGCACAAACAGCTTGCCCAACTGGCGCGAACTCTCGATTACCTCGTTCGGGCTGGCGCCGTATCCCACTATGTCGCCCAGGTTTACGACCACGTCGTGCGGCGGCGCTTCCGCCAAACACGCCTGTAAGGCTTCCAGGTTGCTGTGAATGTCGCTGAGCAGGAGAATCCGCATGAGTACGAGAGCGCTTGGGGATTATAGACTGTGCGCGGCGTTACATACAGGCTCCGAGGTATTAAGCACCGGACAGCGAGCCCAATGCCCGGGAGCAATCTCCGCCAAGGGAGGCAATTCACGCCGGCACTCGGCTGTCCGGTGCGAGCAGCGCGGTTCGAAGCCACACCCTGGCGGCAGCGCCGCGATCCCCGGCACTGTGCCTTCGATCGTGGCCAGAGGACGGCTACGGTCGGTACGCAGTGTGGGCACCGCTTGCAGCAGGCCGCGCGTGTAAGGGTGGGCTGGCGCCCGGAACATTTCCCCTACCGTGCCCATTTCCACCACGCTGCCCGCGTACATGACCGCCACCCGGTCCACCACCCGCGAGACCACCGCCAAGTCATGCGAAATAAAGAGCATAGCCAGCCGGAAGCGTGAGCGGAGGTCCGCCAGCAACTCCAGGATCTGGGCCTGGATAGTGACATCCAGGGCGGTAGTGGGCTCGTCGGCTATCAGCAGTTGCGGCCGGTTGACCAGCGCCATGGCGATCATCACCCGCTGTCTCAAGCCCCCGGAAAGCTGGTGCGGGTAATCACGGGCCCGCCTTTCGTGGTCGGGGATGGCCACCGCCTTCATGGCTTCAAGCGCGCGCTGCCACGCGTCGTGCTTGGCCGGCCGGGATCCATTCGCGTGCGCCAGGACCGCCTCGGCAATCTGATCGCCCACACGCATTACGGGATTGAGCGCGGTCATGGGCTCCTGAAAAATCATGGCCATCCGCTCGCCGCGCAGTCGCCGCATGGCTTCGTCGGAAATGTCGAGCAGGTTGCGTGTGGAATTGGTGGCTGAAGCTTCCGGCGCAGCGCCGTGGAACAGGATTTGGCCCTTCGCCCTCGCTTGCGGCGGCAACAGCCGCATGATGGCCAGCGAGGTTACCGACTTCCCTGACCCCGATTCGCCCACCAGCCCCAGCGCCTCGCCTTCCCCAATCGCGAAGCTGACCTCGCGAACCGCGGCAAATGCCTGCGTCGCCGCCGCCACAGTCGCGAACCGCGACTGGTGCCGCGAAACGGCCTTGGCCTGCACCACGAATTCGACGTTCAGATTGCGAACCTCGAGCAGCGCAGCAGCCATGCCCTCATCCTAGCAGCTTGTGCAAACTCCTTTTCAGCCCTGTCATCCCGAGCGAGGGCGTACGCCCGAGTCGAGGGACCCCTGCGTCTCTCGCACACGCGCCAGAGGTCTCAAGGAGTTCTCGCGAAGGATTTCATCCGCCTTTTTCACATGCGGCTCCGTCTCTTGTCCACCGTCTTGGCAAATCCCTTGCTCGGCCTGCACCGCCCAATTCGCGGTTTTCCCGATGGCAGCGCCAACTTCTAACAAAGCGACTGCCCTGGTTCCAGGCACACCCCTGTGTACGCCGTGCACTCCGCTGAAAACATGCCCTCTAAAACTTTTCGATTACGTTTGACTTAAAAATTGAGAGGAGTAAAACAGACTCGTTCTTCGGCGGTTCTTGAGTTTACCCGGTTGGCGCAGAGTCCGGGGCTCGAGCAAGATCACTAAGCTGGCCGCAAGGCTGGTTTGGAGGGTCAGCAAGGGTCTAACAGCAAAGCGCTGGTTGAGGCGAACGGGAATCTGCTGAAAGCAAAATGGAGTCCCGAGGCGTTGGCCGGTTTTCCCGGTTGGCAGTGAGCCCGGAGCCCAAGCGAACAATCGCCCATAGTTACCCGTAAGGGTCGCCGTGAGTGCAGGTTGGCAAGGGTCTAACGCGAGCTACTGGCTGAGGAGAATGGGTTTCAACATCACCTCGGGATTCTTTCTTTTTAGCCACAACCCCTGCATTCACCGTTCATGCCCACGAATTTCTCCTCATGTAATTTTCATGAATGTCACCCCCGAGCGCAGTCGAAGGACCTACGCCGATCGCATCACCACAATGTTCAGCGGAGTTCTCCCACCAATCGGTTCATAGGTCTTCGTAGAACTCCCTCGAGCGGTTTGGCGGATCTGGCTGCGTAGGGGTGTTTCGACTCAGGCGTTCGCCCTCGCTCAACATGACAGAGGCAAGGGGTGGCGAATGTTTTTGGCGCAGTGAGACAAATACGCGACTGGCCAATTGCTAACTGCCAATTGCCAACTGCTGCTTTTCACAGCGGTATGTTCCCGTGCTTCTTGGGCGGGTTCTTGTCGCGCTTCGTGTCCAGCATTTCCAGCGCCTGGATCAGTTTTTTGCGGGTGTCTCGGGGCTGGATGACCGCGTCCACAAAGCCGCGCTCGGCGGCCACGTAAGGATTGGCAAAGCGGTCGCGGAACTCCTCAATCTTCTCCCGTCGCAGCTGTTCCGGATTTCCCGCTTTCTCCAGTTCGCGCTTATACACAATGTCCACCGCGCCCTCCGGCCCCATTACTGCGATCTCGGCGGTGGGCCAGGCGTAGTTCACGTCGGTGCGGATGTGCTTGGAAGCCATAACGCAATACGCGCCGCCGTAGGCCTTGCGCGTGATCACGGTCACCTTGGGCACAGTCGCCTCGGCAAAAGCAAACAGCAGCTTGGCCCCGTGTTTGATAATCCCGCCGTACTCCTGGTTGGTGCCGGGCAGAAATCCCGGCACGTCCTCGAAAGTCAGCAGGGGAATGTTGAAGCAATCGCAGAAGCGCACGAAGCGCGCGCCCTTCACGGAAGCGTTAATGTCCAGCGTGCCCGCCAGGAATGCCGGCTGGTTGGCCACAATGCCCACCGGTCGCCCATTCAGGCGGGCGAATCCCACCACGATGTTCCTGGCGTAATGCTCGTGCACCTCAAAGAAGTAGCCGTCGTCCACCACGGAGTTGATCGCATCCTTGATGTCGTAGGGCTGGTTCGATTCGGCCGGCACCAGCGTGTCCAGCCGCTCGTCGGCGCGATCCACGGGATCGTTGCACGCTCGCCTAGGCGGATCGTCCACGTTGTTCGAAGGAATAAAACTCAGCAGCTCGCGCACCATGGAGAGGCACTCGGCGTCGTCGTGAGCCAGAAAGTGCGCTACCCCGGAAGTCTCGTTGTGCGTGCTGGCGCCGCCCAGCTGGTCCTTGCTGACCTCCTCATGCGTCACCAGCTTGATCACGTCCGGGCCGGTGATAAACATGTAGGAAGTCTTGTTCACCATCATGATGAAATCGGTGATGGCGGGCGAGTACACCGCGCCCCCGGCGCACGGCCCCATGATGGCAGAAATCTGTGGCACCACGCCGCTGTACAGCGTGTTGCGCAGGAAAATGTCAGCATAGCCGGCCAGCGACATCACGCCTTCCTGGATGCGCGCTCCGCCGGAGTCGTTCAGCCCTATCAGCGGGGCGCCTACCCGCGCCGCCAGGTCCATGATCTTCACGATCTTGCCGGCATTGGCCTCGGAAAGCGAGCCGCCGAACACGGTGAAATCCTGGGCGAAAACGAATACCAGCCGACCCTCGACGCGCCCGTATCCAGTGATGAAGCCATCGCCATAGTACTTCTGCTCCTGCATGCCGAAATCGGCGCAGCGGTGGGTCACCAGCTTGTCGGTTTCCTCAAAGGTGCCCTCGTCGAGCAGGAACTCGATGCGCTCCCGCGCCGACATTTTCCCTTCTTTATGCTGCTTTTCGCGCCGAGCCTGTCCCCCGCCCTGTTCCGCCAGGCCATCGCGCTTCTTCAGTTCCGCCAGCTTCTCTTCCAGCTTCATGCGGGAAATTATAGCGGTGAGCAGCTGCTTTGGTGGGGATAGCAGTTAGCAGTTAGCAATTAGCACTTGGCATTTAGCCAGCGACGCGTTGTTGCCGGCGATGACCTATAAGGGCCAAATGCTAAGTGCTGATTTCTTGGGCTGACTGCTGGTTGCTGAATACTCAGCACAAAACGTGGCTGGCCAAATGCTAATTGCTAATTGCTTGCTTCAATCCGCATCCGCACCCATGGGCTCGTACTTGTACTTCTTTCCATCCCAGTAGATGAGTGAGCTTACCCGGTCCGGTTCTTCGGCCGCCACCGCGCCCACCGGCTTCTTGTGCAGCAGGACGTGGGAAAGCGTGAGCTTGTTGTAGGGCAGGTTGACGACCACGAACTTGGCTTTAGGCTGGGCGGCGTGCCACGCTCCTTCGGCGGCGCCGTGGACGATGAGGATGACGTGTCCTTGCTGGCGCGGATCATCGGCGCCGAACTCCATCGTAACCTTGGGATTTCCGTAGCCAAAAAAGGAGTGATAGGGATCAACCACTGTATAGTGATACTCGACCGCATTGAGCAGCGGGTTGACCGCCTTGGCCGCCACCGCCAGATCCTCCACCCCATCCCCATCGAAGTCGGCCACCAGCGGCGCGTATTCGGGCAGGAGCTTGTAGCCTTTCCCGAACTGATCGCGGATGACCTTCTCCACCGTGGAGGAATCGGGCCCTGCAGCCACATCGGTTGCCGCCGGGCCGGCGGGAACCTTCTGCGCGACAAGCCAAGGACAAAGCAGGAACAGAACGATCACAACCAACCAACTGCGGCTCTGCATGCCCCTACTCTACAACCCTTATTGCGGTTGCACCGGTTACTACAGTGCCACGTCCGATGTCCTGCAATGAGGCGCTCTCGCGGGTGCGGTCGGGTGCAGCCCGGCTATTGAGGCGAGCTACGCTCGCCCGGACAGCCGAGGGCGGCTCTCCCTACACACGCCCTCGGTAAGAGGGCGTCATCCTGCGGGCCTTCAGGCCCGAAAGCCTGCCCTGAGCCTGCCGAAGGGGATCTGGTGTGCACTACCTCTGCGCTGGCTCGAGAACGCGCTTCTTCGACACAAACTCATTTCCTGCAATTACGTACCGTAGCGGTCTCTCTGCTGCCTTGGTGATGCCCACGCGCACGGTGGTGAGCACTCGCGGCGGCGGGCAGCCGCCGTCTGCCAGGAACAGGTCAGAAGTGGCGTCAGTCAGATCTTTGCCGTTGTCCCGCGGCCGCGTGATGCCGAACGCCTCCGCCAGCCTCCCTGGACCGCTAGTCAGCAGGCGCAACACACGTTTGCTGGCCTTCGCTCCTGCCAGCCCGCGCGCCCGCTCCATCTCCGCAATTCCCACCAGTGGCTCCAGCGCGCGAAACAGCACTGACCCGGCCTTGCCCTCCGGCATGCAGGAAACGTTCAGGCAGTAGTGGTTGCCGTAAATGAAATAGATGTAGGCGTGTCCCGGCGGCCCAAACAGCACCCGATTGCGCGCGGTGGGCCCGACGTAGGCGTGGGCTGCCGGGTCGCCCATTCCCATGTAAGCTTCCAATTCCACCACGCGGCCGGCCAAGAGCTTGTTGCCTTCTCGCCGCACCAGCACTTTGCCCAAGAGTTCGCGGCACACTCGGCGCGGGTCACGATTGAAAAACTCCCGCGGCAACACCTTCAGGCGGGCGGGATCGAAGGCTGGCGGAGGTGCGCTCACGGTAGCTTAATTTGGCAGGAAGTAACTGCGCAGAGCAAGCAGGTTTACAGGTTTCGCAGGTTTACAGGTTTCAAGGTTTCGCAGGTTTCAAAGTTTCCGCAGGTTTCAAAGTTTCCGCAGCACGAAGCCAGATCAGGAAAATTCCACTTAGCCCTGCCTGTCCAACGACTTCTCATTCCTGTCATGTTGAGCGAGGGCGTACGCCCGAGTCTCTAATGTCATGTTGAGCGAGGGCGAATGCCCGAGTCTCTAATGTCATCTTGAGCGAGGGCGTACGCCCGAGTCGAAAGACCCCTGCGCAGCCAACTCCTCCGAGCTGATAAGAGGAGTTCCCAACAAAAAAAGGCAAATCGGGCCGAAACTCCCGGGTACGGCTACATTGGTAGCAACCGCTTGTAGGGATCCTTCGCTCGGATGCGGGTCTGTATGCCGCATCCTCGGCTCAGGATGACTGGGCCTGAAGGATGTTCGTACTGCCCGAAACCTGTGAAACTTTGAAACCTTGAAGCCTAGGAATTACCAAAGTTCACGGTTTCCCACCGCGTTACCCGATACTTTGGGAACCTGCCGCTGGGTCACCAGCTCCGCTTACGATGTTCCCGCCACCCGTTTCTACCAGCGAGGAGGGAAATCTATGTTTCGGAAGACTTTGCGGGCCCTGACAGTCGTGTTCGCGCTGTCGCTCGGCGCCTTCGCCACCATTCCAGCAGGCACACCGCTGACCATCCGTCTGACCTCGGAAATTACTTCGCGCACGGCGCGTTCCGGTCAGACATTCCACGGCACCCTGGCGCGCAGCATAGTCGTGCGGGGCAAGACCATTGCCCGCGCGGGATCGTCCGTAACCGGCGTGGTAGCGCACGCCAAGCCCAGCGGCCGGCTGCATGCGCCGGGAGAGCTGAGCGTCCGCCTGACCTCGATCCGGCTGGACGGCCAGCTTGTGGCGCTGAGGACCAGCCTGGTCAGCACCAAGGGCAAGAGCCATAAGAAAGGCAACATCGAGAAGATCGGCGGCGGCGCGGCCGCGGGCACTCTGATCGGCGCCCTGGCGGGCGGCGGCAAAGGCGCTCTGATCGGCGCAGCTGCCGGCGGCGCTGCCGGCACCGGCGTGGCTGCTGCTACCGGCAAGGAAGAAGCTGTGTTCAGTGCCGAGCAGGCGCTCACCTTCCGTGTGCGCAGCTCCAGCGTAGACAAAAGACGCAGGTAAGCAGATACCTCAGCTACTCTCACACCAACGCGCCCGCATGCGGGCGCGTTCTCTTGTTCTGCGACATTTGAAATTGTTGTGCGCGGCCTCAGTGTCTGGTGGGCACTCAAAACAACCAATCATTTTCAGACTGTCATGGTGAGCGAGGGCGTACGCCCGAGTCGAACCACCCCTGCGCTGATGGACCTGCCACGTCCGCGCCAGGGAGTTTTCAGCAAGAACTGTCGCTGGAACTCCCTGGCACTGTCGCGATCTCTGCGAACAAGCTCGGGATCCTTCGACTCCGCCGGACGAATCGCGAGCGAATCGTCCGGCTGCGCTCAGGATGACATTTCTCAAAAGGGGTTGGGGGATTAGCTGCCGCCTTTCAGCGCCGCCAGCACTTCCTCCGCGTGTCCTTCCGCTTTCACTTTGTGGAATACCTGTGAAATCTTTCCATCCGGGCCAATGATGAAGGTGGTGCGCTCGATCCCCATTACCTTTTTGCCGTACATGTTCTTTTCCTTCATCACACCGAAGGCGTTGGCCATCTTTTTGTCGGCATCAGAAAGCAAGGTATAAGGCAGGTCGTACTTCTGTTCAAACTTCTTCTGGCGTTCCGGGGCGTCGGCGGAGATGCCGAGAATCACGGCGCCGGTCTTTTGCAGCTTGCTGTATGCGTCGCGGAACCCGCACGCTTCAATGGTTCAGCCGGGCGTGTCCGCCTTGGGAAAGAAGAACAGCACCACCGTCTTGCCCCGCAGCTCTTTCAGCGACACCACCTTGCCGTTCTGGTCAGGTAAACTAAATTCAGGTGCTTTATCGCCCTTTTCCATGTTGTCGTCTCCAATTCGCCATTTATATCGTAGCGGCGCTGCAGCCGTCATCTGCGGCCTGTTGAGCCTCGCGCTGCCGGCGTGGGCGCAATACGGCCGGCGCCCGCAAACTTCCAAGGGGCCGCGGGCCACCGCCATCCTGCAACTCCAGGGCAAGCGCGCCCGCATTGTTCCCGTGGTGATCCTCATCAATGGCCAGTTCTACGACGCCGGCATCTACCGCGCTGACCCTCGTCCCATGGCGCTGGATCCGGGCGTGGTATACGAGGGCGAGCGCAGCGGCTCTTCCGTGGGCCTGTTCACGGTGGGAAACGCCCTGCAGGTAGGCAACAACTGGTATGGCCTGGGGCACTGGGAAAGCAATGAGGACATCCAGCAGGCC
>Ga0075425_100007247_pt1 | contig 11708 bp, 9 predicted proteins | sample SoiMethybrSBSTD4_FD_75300 | JGI IMG/M metagenome (GOLD analysis project Ga0075425, IMG submission 75300) | Bulk soil microbial communities from a Populus tree surrounding site in Tennessee, USA - Soil MetaG P. TD hybrid SBSTD4 | ecosystem: Environmental > Terrestrial > Soil > Tree plantation...
AGGGTCACGCGATCCATTTGGCTTACGGCGAGCGGCGCAGGGCATGGCCAAGATACTCAACGACAACATGGCCCCGACGTTTGACTTGTTCGCAGCTATCCAGGAGGCGGGCCGCCCGTTTGTAGCGCTACACAAGCCGGATTGGGAACGCGAAGGGCTAGGCTCGTTTCTGTTTGATCGACGTCTGCATCTCTACTCTGTGCGTGGCGCTCAGCCCGACGTCCTTCGAGTCGTCGCATCGAAGCCGAGCGACTGGGGCTATCCACGTTCGAGCCTAAAGCTCGTGAATGCTCTTTCGCATGAGCGTGCGTCAGCGGAGTTTCAGGCGGTCGCGGGCCTGTTTAAGCGCGTCAAGAACATCACGAAGGGAATGGATGGCTCGAACGGCGATCTGCCCGCCATCAGGCGCGCGCTGAAAGAGCCTGCCGAAATCGAGCTTGCGGACGAGCTTCAGAAGCGGCGCGACGTCATTCGGGAAGCCGTCGACAAAGGACAGTACGCCGCCGCCATCAAGGAACTGAGCGCCTTTCACAGTCCCGTCGATCGCTTCTTCACCGACGTGCTGGTGATGGCCGACGACGAAGGCCTGAAGCGGGCCCGGCTGGGCCTGCTCACGGTGCTGAGGGACACCGTGATGGATTCCTTCGGCGATATTTCGGAAATGGCGGCCGAGACGGAAAAGCAGGCGTGAACGCCTGCGCTACAATTCTCAGTTTGAGCACTCCCATCATCCACTCACCCGATCACTCAATCACCAGATTCGGCGCACGGAGCGTGTAATGGCGAAGCGAAGCGGCAAGTCGGGCAAGGCGGGCGGTTCGGGCAAGTACGTGTACTTCTTCGGCAACGGCAAGGCCGACGGCAACCGCAGCATGAAGGACCTGCTCGGCGGCAAAGGCTCCGGCCTCGCCGAGATGACCAACGCCGGCCTTCCGGTGCCGCCCGGTCTGACGATTTCCACCGAGGTCTGCACGATTTATTACGAGCAGAAAGCGAAGATTCCCGCCTCCATCGACAAGGCGATCGCCGAGAACGTCAAGAAGCTCGAGAAGGCCGCGGGCGCGACGCTCGGCTCGAATACGAATCCGCTGCTCGTCTCCGTCCGCTCCGGCGCCAAGTTCTCGATGCCCGGCATGATGGACACGATTCTCAACCTCGGGCTCAACGACGCCGCGGTCGAGGGGCTGAAGAAACGCACCGGCAACGGCCGGTTCGCCTTCGACAGCTACCGCCGCTTCATCCAGATGTTCGGGAACGTCGTGCTGGAGATTCCGAAGGACGCGTTCGAGCACGAATTCGAAGGGGTGAAGAAGGCGTCCGGCGCGAAGCAGGACACCGATCTCGACGAGTCGGCGCTGCGCCAGGTGGTCGATCGCTACAAGAAGGTCGTCAAGGACCGCTCGAAGCGCGACTTCCCGCAGGATCCGCAGGAACAGCTGAAGATGGCGCGCGATGCCGTGTTCCGTTCCTGGATGAACCCGCGCGCGCAGGAATACCGCCGCATCTACGACATTCCCGACCACATCGGCACCGCCGTCAACGTCCAGATGATGGTGTTCGGCAACACCGGCGACCGGTCCGCGACCGGCGTCGGCTTCACGCGGAATCCTGCGACCGGGAAGAAGGAGTTCTACGGCGAGTTCCTCATCAACGCGCAGGGCGAGGACGTGGTCGCCGGCATCCGCACGCCTCAGCACATCCGCGAGCTCGAGCAGGTGATGCCGAAGGCGTACAAGCAGCTGCGCGACATCACGACGCGGCTCGAGAAGCACTACAAGGACGTCCAGGACTTCGAGTTCACGATCCAGGACGAGCGGCTCTTCATGCTGCAGACGCGCAGCGGCAAGCGCACGGGCTACGCCGCGGTCGTCATCGCCACGGACCTCGTCGACGAGAAGCTGATCACCCCGAAGGACGCCGTGCTGCTCGTGGATCCCGAGTCGCTGACGCAGCTGCTCGCGCCGGGGTTCGATCAGGACGAGTGGAAGAAGATTCCGGCGGTGACGAGGGGTCTGCCGGCGTCGCCGGGCGCGGCAAGCGGACAGGTCGTCTTCACGGCGGACCACGCCGTCGAATGGGTCCAGAAGGGCAAACAGGTCATTCTCGTCCGGCGCGAAACGGTGCCCGACGACATCCACGGCATGTTCGTCGCGCAGGGCATTCTGACGGCAACGGGCGGGATGACGTCGCATGCCGCGGTCGTCGGCCGTCAGATGGGCAAGCCGTCGGTGGTGGGCGCAGGCGCGCTCGAAATCGACGAGCGCGCGAAGCAGTTCCGTGTCGCCGGAAAGACGGTCAAGGAAGGCGACTTCATCTCGTTCGACGGCCTGACCGGCGAAGTGAAGATCGCGCAGGTCGCGTCGAAGCCGAGCGAGATCCTGCAGGTCATCACCGGATCGCTCGACGCGAAGAAATCCGACATCTATCGGCGGTTCGACCGCCTTCTCGCGTGGGCCGACAAGCATCGTCGCCTCGGCGTGTACGCGAACGCGGACCTGCCGGATCAGGCGGAGCTCGCGTACGCGTTCGGCGCGCGCGGAATCGGCCTGACGCGCACCGAGCACATGTTCTTCGGCGAAGGCCGCATCCCGATCGTGCAGCGGATGATCCTGTCGGAGACCGAAGCAGACCGGCGCAAGGCCCTCGACGAGCTGCTGCCGTTCCAGCGCGAGGACTTCTACGGCGTCTTCAAGGCGATGAAGGGCTGCCCGGTGACGATCCGTACCATCGATCCGCCGCTCCATGAGTTCCTGCCGAAGCGCGAAGATCTGATGGTCGACGTCGCCAAGCTCGAGACGGCGGGGAAGAAAGGGCCGGAGCTCGAGGAGAAGAAGAAGCTGCTGCACCGCGTCGAGCAGCTCCACGAGTTCAACCCCATGCTCGGGCACCGCGGCGTCCGGCTCGCGATCACGTATCCGGAAATCGCCGAGATGCAGACGCGCGCGATCCTCGAGGCGGCATGCCGCTGCAACAAGGAAGGGATCAAGATCGTTCCCGAGATCATGATTCCGCTCGTCGGCATTCCGAAGGAGCTGAAGGACCAGAAAGCGATCGTCGACCGCGTGGCCGCCGACGTCTTCAAGGCTCAGGGCATCAAGATCAAGTATCTGGTCGGCACGATGATCGAGATTCCGCGCGGCTCGCTGGTGGCCGACGAGATCGCGGAGGACGCCGAGTTCTTCTCGTTCGGCACGAACGATCTCACGCAGCTCTGCTACGGGTTCTCGCGCGACGACATCGGCAAGTTCCTGCGGATCTACCAGGAGAAGAAGATTCTGGAGAAGGATCCGTTCCAGTCGATCGACACGCGCGGCGTCGGCGAGCTCGTGCGCATCGGCGTCGAACGCGGGCGCAAGACCCGCAAGGACCTGAAAATGGGAATCTGCGGCGAGCACGGCGGCGACGCCGCATCCGTGCACTTCTTCCACAACGTCGGGCTGAACTACGTCAGCGCGTCGCCCTATCGTGTTCCCGTCGCCAGGCTGGCTGCGGCGCAGGCGGCACTGTCAGTCAAGGTCGGCGATTGAAAATGACATGCTCACGATCCTCGTTCACCGCGACGGGAAGACCGAACAGGTCAAGAGCATCGATCGGGCATGGATGAAGCCCGCCGCGGGCGTCTACCTCTGGGTGGACCTCGCGGCGCCGTCGATTCCCGAGTCGCTCGTCCTGAGCGATACCTTCGCGTTCCATCCGCTGTCGGTGGAGGACGCGATGAGCGCGCGCCAGTACCCGAAGATCGAGGCGTACGACGGCTATCTCTACCTGATTCTGCACGGCATCGACTTCCATCAGGGCAAGGAGCGGTGCTTCGAGACGCACGACATCGACTTCTTCGTCGGGCCGACGTATCTCGTGACGGTCCATGACGGCCACGCCGGCGCCGTGACGGAGCTGCGCGATCACGCTTCGCGCAACACGAAAATCATGGGCGAAGGGCCGGTGCCGCTGCTGCACCGCATCGTCGACTCGATGGTCGATTCGTACCGGCCGGAAATCGACAAGCTCGAAGATCATCTCGATGCGCTCGAGAAGCGGGTGTTCGACGCGCCCAATCCGAAGCTGCTGAAGGAGATTCTCGACCAGAAGCGCCAGGTGAGCACGCTGCGCCGCATCGTGACCCCGCAGCGCGACGTCGTCGCCCGGCTGGCGCGCCGCGAATTCCTGGACATCAGTACGGAGATGTCGTTCCAGTTCCGCGACATCTACGACCATCTGGTCCGGATCACCGACGATGTGCTCATGTTCCAGGATCGGATCACGGGCATGCTCGACGCGCACCTGTCGAACGTCAGCAACCGTCTGAACGAGGTCATGAAAGTGCTGACCGTCGTGGCGACGCTGTTCATGCCGCCGACGCTGCTGGCCGGCATCTACGGCATGAACGTTCCGCTGCCGCGTTTTCCCGGCGGCGACGCCGGGCAGTTCTGGTGGCTCGTCGGGCTGAGCGCCGCCATGATGGTCGCGATGCTCGTCTGGTTCCGCCGCCGCCGCTGGATCTGATGGCGAAGATTCAACGCCTGCCGCCGCAGCTCGCGAACCAGATCGCCGCCGGTGAAGTCGTCGAGCGTCCCGCGTCGGTCGTCAAGGAGCTGGTCGAGAACGCGATCGACGCCGGCGCGCGGCGCATCGCCGTGCACGTCGAGCTGGGAGGCAAGAAGCAGGTTCGCGTCGAGGACGACGGCGAAGGCATGGACGCCGACGACGCGCGGCTCGCAATCGAGCGGCACGCGACGAGCAAGATCCGGCGCGCCGACGACCTCGCCGCCATTCGGACGATGGGATTCCGCGGCGAAGCGCTGCCCTCGATTGCCTCGGTGTCGCATCTGGTGCTGCGGACGCGCGCGCGGGGCGCCGAGGGCGGGACCGAAATCCGCGTCAACGGCGGCGCGATCGCGGCCACCGTCGAAGTGGGCGCGCCCGAGGGCACGGCAATCGAAGTCAACGACCTGTTTTACAACCTGCCCGCGCGCCGGAAGTTTCTGAAGTCCGACGCCGCGGAGTCGGCGCAGGTGTCGAAGCTGGTGACGCAGCTCGCGCTCGCGCATCCGGAAATCGGCTTCGCGCTGACGAGCGCGGGGCGCACCGTGCTGCAGTGTCCGCCGTCGGCGTCCGCGCGCGAGCGGCTTTACCAGCTGTACGGGGACCGCCCGGATCTCATCGACGTGACGAAAGCGGCGGGCGGGCTGCAGTTGAGCGGCTTCATTGCCGCCCTTGCCGAGCAGGGGCCGACGCGCGGTCCGCAGAACGTCTTCATCAACCGCCGCATCGTCAAGGACCGGACCATCGCCCACGCGATCATCGACGCCTACAGCCAGGCGTCGATCAAGGAGCGCAGTCCGGAGGTGCATCTCTTCATCGAGATGCCGGCCGACGCGGTGGACGTAAACGTTCATCCAACGAAGGCAGAGGTGCGCTTCCGCGAGCAGTCGCTCGTGCACGAGGTGGTGCGGCGCGCGCTGATGGACGCGCTCGGCAAGAGCGCGGTACCGCAGCTGCAGTTGAGCGCCGAGTCGTCGTATGCGCGGCCGATCACGCCGGCCCTGCCGGGTGTCCTCGCGGGCGGCGCGTATCCGAGCCGGTGGATCCCCGACGGACAACGATCGACGCAGAATCCGCAGAATCCGCAGAATGCGGGTCTTCCAGAAAGCCCGGAAAGTTCCGCGAGTTCGGCGAGCTCTGCGTTGTCGTCCGTGGCGTCAGCGGAGATCAAACCCCTCATACCGCTCGGCCAGTTTCGCGACACGTTCATCATCGCCGTCGATGCCGACGGCGTCGCGATCATCGATCAGCACGTCGCGCACGAGCGCGTGCTGTTCGAGCGCGTGATGGAGAAGCTCTCTTCCGGCCGGCTGGAGTCGCAGCGTCTGCTCGTGCCCCTCGTCCTCGATCTGTCCGCGGCCGCACACCAGGCGATCGTCAACCGCCGGGACGAGCTCGAACGGTCCGGCTTCGACGTGGAAAGCTTCGGCGTGACGACCGTGCGGGTGACGGCGGTCCCGGCCCTGCTGAAGACCGAGGATTGCTCGAGAGCGCTGCTCGCGCTCGCCGAGGACCTCGAGGGTCTGGATCGCGGCGCCCAGGTGCAGGACGCCCTGCAACGGATTGCCGCGCTGACCGCGTGCCATGCCGCCGTCAAGGCGAACTACCCGCTGACGTACGAAAAGATGACGCACATCCTCGACGAGCTGCGCGCGACGGCGTACTCCACGGTCTGCCCGCACGGGCGGCCGGTCATGCTGCGGTTGACACGTCGCGAGATCGAGAAGAACTTTGATCGGATCTAGCTCCGATTTCGGATTCAGCGTCGACGGCGCGCGACCGTGCTGCTGACCTCTCTGTATTACCTCGGGCGCAGCGGTCAGCTGATCGGTATGTGGATCCTGCTCGTCGATTTGTTCACCGCCGGCCCCATGGGCCCCAATCCACGCCTGTTCGGCGCGGGCGTCGCCGTGTTCCTCGCCGGCTGGGGGTTGACGAAAGTCCGGCGGCGGCCGTAAACTGTCGTCCTCGCTCCGACGACAATTGTAAGAAGCTCAGCGCTTTCCAAGCGAAAGGGCTGTCCCGCGTGTGAACGACGCGGGATCGCAAAGCTGTAAACCTCTGTTGCGCCTGTGCACGCGCAGCAGCGGATGGTTTAGCTGCCGAACTTGGAGTTTCAATGATCTCTCGGCGTCTGGTCTCAATCTTTTCCATTCTCGCGACGGCTGTTTCCTGTTTCACGATTGCCGTCGTGCATCTGCGCCACCACGATCTGACGGCTCGCGTGGAGTACGAGAAGGATCTGCGCGCCCTGCGCGTCGAAATGCGCGCCGAGATCGATCGATCCCGCACGGGCGTCGAGCCGGCGGCCCTGCCGGCCGCGACGACCGGCCGCACGTCGCGCGTCGATCCGGCCGGATCGCGCGCGCGCATCGTGGCCGAAATCAAGCAGGAACTGCAGAGCGAAATGGGGCTTCTGCCGGTGCAGCTCCTGCGCGAGCGCCGCTCGAGCTTCGTCGAGCTGTACTCCTATGACAACCTCGGAAAGACCAATTACGGCACCGCGGGTTACCTCGGCCACGGGTACTTCATCACGGTCAAACACGCGGTGGTCGCGCTCGGCGAAGAAGACGCGCGGCCGCAGTCGGCGCGGCGTATCACGTCCGTGAAGGTGATGTATCAGGGGAAGGAAATCCCCGCGAAGGTCGTCGATACCGGCGACGCGGACGTCGAGGTGCACAGCGGCGACTGGGCGATCATCAAGACGCGCGATCTCGACTTGCCGGCTCTGCGCGCGGACACCGCTTTCGCGTACGACTTCGCCGATCCGATCTTCCGCCTCGGGAACGATTACTCGAAGGGCATCATTCTGTCGACGGGCTACGTCGGGCAGCGGACGACGAACGGGCTCGTCACGTGCCTGACCGACGGGCATCCGGGCGTGTCCGGCGGCGGTGTGCTCGATCAGCGCGGCGATCTCGTGGGCATCCCGATCGGCCGAATGCAGGGCGATTACCGCTTCTCGTTCATCCTGCCGATTCGCACGGAAATGCTGCGGAAGGTTCCGAGCTGGGAGCCGCCGCTGGCCGCGATACAGGCCGTCGCGACCGAACAGCAGTAGGGGCGGCCCTCTCAGGGCCGCCGGCACGTCGGCATCAGGCGTTCGCTGAAAAGCTGGTTACCGCATCGGCTTCGCTGTCGAACGTCTCGAAGACTGTCAAGAGCTTCGTGATGGCGAGCAGGTCCTTGATCCGCTTGGTCGTGTTCACGAGCTTCAGCGCCCCGCCGTTCTTGGTCACCGCTCCGTACGCCTGCACGATTTCGCCGAGCCCCGCGCTGTCGACGTAGGACACGTCGCCAAGGTTCAGGAGAATCTTGCTGCGGCCCTGCTGGATCAGGCTCCGCATCTTGTCTTTCAGCACCATGTCGCCGCCGTCGCCGAGCGTAATCTTGCCTGACACGTCCACGACGACCACGTCACCGACAATCCGTTCCGCGATGTTCATCAGCGTCTCCCAGGGCTCCTTTTGCGTGAGTGTCGATCTTCGACTCGCGCTCAGTCGTCCCGAGGCAGTCGAGGGACGTCAGTATAATCCGGACAGGATGACGAATCGTCGACGCGCGGTGATTTCATCGCTGGTCGGTCTCGCCTGCGCGGCCGCCGCCGTCGGCTGCGGAGGCGCAACGCCCCCGCCCCCGCGTCCCGAGCCGTCGGACGGCCGCGTGAAGGCGCTCGCCGACGCGTATCTGGAGGGATACTTCGATCGGAATCCCGATCAGGCGACGCTGTACGGCGTGCCCGGGCGCAGGCACGATCGTCTGCCCGACAACTCCCTCGACGCGCTGAAGCGCTGGCAGGCGAAGGAAGACGCGTGGATCGCGGAGGCGAAGGCGATCGACGGCGCCGCCATCCAGGCGCCGCCGCTGCGCGCGACGCACGCCATCGTGCTCGAGGCACTGCAAGGATCGATCGGCGCGCGCGTGTGCCGCTACGAGCTGTGGACGGTCAGCCAGTTCGTCAACGGCTGGCAGGTGCAGGACGGGTACCTGGTCACCATCCAGCCGGTCGGCACCGACGCGGCGCGCCAGGAGGCGCTCGCGCGCTGGGCGCAGCTGCCCGCATACGTCGAGACCGAAATCGCGAACCTGCGCGCGGGGCTCGAGCTCGGATACTCCGCGCCCCGGGGCAACGTCCGCATCGTCATCGATCAGATGAACACGCTGATCGCCACGCGGCTGGAGGAATCGCCGTTCGACTCGCCGTCGGTGCGGGACAAGGATCAGCAGTTCCGGAGACGGTTCGACGCGCTCGTGCGGGACCGCATCGTGCCCGCGTTCGTGTCGTATCGCGATTTCCTCGTCAGGGAATACCTGCCTGCTGCGCGCGAAGCGATCGCGCTGTCGGCGAATCCTGACGGCACGGCATGTTACGACGCCTCCGTTCGCGCGTTCAGCTCGCTCGCCGTTCCGGCGAAGGAAGTGCACGCGACGGGCCTCCGGCAGATCGAACAGCTCGATGCGGAGATGAAGGCGATCGGCGAACGCTCGTTCCACGAGAGCGACGTGCGCAAGCTGCTCGAAGAGGTCCGGACGGGGAAGCCGTATCTCTTCAAGAGCCGAGCGGATCTGATCGGCTACTCGCAGGCTGCGCTCGCACGCGCGAAGGCGGCGATGCACGACTGGTTCGGACTGCTGCCGAAAGCCGACGTCGTGATCCAGCCGTACCCGAAGTTCCGCGAGAAGAACGGGCCGAACGAGTACAACCCGCCGGCCGAGGATGGCAGCCGTCCTGCGGTGTTCTTCATCAACGCCTATCAGGCCGAGACGAAGAGCAAAGCGGAAGCGGAGTCCACGGCCTTTCACGAAACGATCCCGGGCCACCACCTGCAGGGGGCGGTTGCGCTCGAGCGGAAAGAGATCCACCCGATCGGCCGCTACCTCGGGAACGCCGGCTATCAGGAAGGCTGGGCGCTGTACACGGAGCGTCTCGCCGACGAGATGAAGCTCTATTCATCCGATCTCGATCGCCTCGGCATGCTCTCCAGTCAGGCGCTGCGCGCGGCGAGGCTCGTCGTCGATTCCGGCCTCCATACGCTCGGATGGACCCGCCAGCAGGCGATCGACTACATGCTCGCGCACACCGCCGAGCCGAAAGACGATGTGGTGTCCGAAGTCGATCGCTACATCATCTACCCGGGGCAGGCGACGGCCTACATGCTGGGCAAACTCGCGATCAGCGATGCCCGCGCCAAAGCGAAGCAGTCGATGGGCGCGCGCTTCGACATCAAGGCCTTCCACGATCGCGTGCTCGAGGACGGCGCGGTTCCCGTCTCGTTCCTCGAGGAGAAGATCCGGAACTGGAGCGCTAATCCGCGCTCGAGCCCTTGAACTGATCGTCCTCGTCGGCGAAAAGAACATTGAAGCTCGTCAGCGATCCGTAACACCCGCTGATGTAACTCTGCAGCTTCACCTTCACATCGTCGGGCAGGTCCGCGGCGTTGACTTGCTGCTCGAGCGTGCGCAGCCGGTTCCGCAGCATGACCACCTTGTGGAAAAAGGTTTCGATCGGCCAGCTCTTTTCCTGCAGACCGGCCGTTCCCGGTCTGAGGACGAGCGAGCCGCCGCGCCATTTCTCGGCCGGTGTGACAGCCGTGATGCCTGTTTCCTCGCGGATGATTCGCCGCAGCAGCAGCTCGATGTCGGTGTCGCGGTCGATAGCCATGGGAGGCGCGGTCCTTTCTCGGTCGCTGACGATAGGGAACGGTTCGCGATCGGACGGCGATCGCTGGGCGCGTGATGGCCCCGCCGACGGCTGGCTCGACGCCGGAGCGTGCCCGGCTTCGCCCGAAGAGTGAAGGCGGGGCCCGCCGCGGAAGTTGTGCTCGCTCCGGCAGAAGCCGCACGAGACGCGGATAGGCCGTCCGTCACCATCCGCGGCGACGACCGTGTGCATCCGATCGGTTTTGCAGGCGCGGCAGAAATCCTCTATCGAGTCTCCGGCGCGATAGCGTCGTTGGTCAGCCATGGCGTCAGGCGCCGCCCCGGCGCTTGTGTTTGATTTCCTCCCAGTGCTCGAGGCGCCGCAGGATTTCCTGCTCGAATCCGCGTCCCGTCGGTTCGTAGTACTTCCGTCCCTCGAGGCTCTGGGGCAGACACGGCATGTCGGCGATCGCGTCCGACTCGTTGTGGGCGTACTGATAGCCCTTGCCGTAGTCGAGGTCCTTCATCAGCTTCGTCGGCGCGTTTCGCAGATGGAGCGGCACCGGTTGCGCGACGTCATTCTGGGCGTCCGCCGCCGCACGCGCATACGCCTGGTAGACGGCATTGCTCTTCGGCGCCGTCGCGAGATAGATCGCCGCCTGCGCCAGCGCGGTGTTCCCTTCGGGCATTCCCATGAAATGGACCGCGTCCCTGGCGGCGACGGCGACGGTCAACGCCTGCGGATCGGCGTTGCCGACGTCCTCGGACGCGAACCGCACGAGCCGCCGCGCGATGTAGAGCGGATCTTCGCCCGCTTCGACCATGCGCGCGAGCCAGTACACCGATGCATCGGGATCGCTGTTACGCATCGACTTGTGCAGCGCCGAGATGACGTTGTAGTGCTCTTCGCCGCCCTTGTCGTAGAGCAGCGCCCGCCGCTGGATCGCCGCCTGGACGCGCGCAACGTCCACGCGGCCTGGTCCGTCCGCGCTCGAAGGCGCCGACGCGACGGTCAATTCGAGCAGATTGAGCGCCGACCGCGCATCGCCGTTCGCGTACATCGCGATGGCCTGCAGCGCATCGTCGTCGATCTCGATGCCCTTCGCGTCGATGCCGCGCGCGGGATCCGCCAGCGCGCGGCGCAGGATCGTGGCGACTTCGTCGGCCGTCAACGATCGCAGCACGAACACCTTGGACCGCGAGAGCAGCGCGGCGTTCACCTCGAACGACGGGTTTTCGGTCGTCGCGCCGATGAGGACGATGTCGCCGGCTTCGACGCGCGGCAGGAACGCGTCCTGCTGCGCCTTGTTGAAGCGGTGGATTTCGTCGATGAAGACGATCGTCCGCCGGCCGGTTGCGCGGCGGATGCGTTCGGCTTCCGTCATCACGTCGCGGATCTCCTTGATCCCCGAGAGGACGGCGCTGAACGACACGAATCGCGCTTTCGTGATCTCCGCGATGATGCGCGCGAGCGTCGTCTTGCCGGTGCCGGGCGGGCCCCAGAGGATGATCGACTGCAGCAGATC
>Ga0075425_100007248_pt1 | contig 11707 bp, 12 predicted proteins | sample SoiMethybrSBSTD4_FD_75300 | JGI IMG/M metagenome (GOLD analysis project Ga0075425, IMG submission 75300) | Bulk soil microbial communities from a Populus tree surrounding site in Tennessee, USA - Soil MetaG P. TD hybrid SBSTD4 | ecosystem: Environmental > Terrestrial > Soil > Tree plantation...
CAGCACCATCCCCGCCGCCACCAGGATCGCCTCGTGGCCGGCGCCGCTGATCTGGAAGTAGATCTTGTTCTGCCGCTTGAGCTGGATCTCCTTGTCGTCGATCCGGCGCGACAGGTACATCGTCCGATAGATGTGCAGCAGCGTCGCCCGGTCGAGGCCCTGCAGCTTGTCGACAGACTGTGTCGCCAAATGACCTCGAGTTCGATGGACCGGACGCCAGGGCCAGGCTCCGACAGCGCCCACGGTGATTCTAACGCATGGCCGAGGCGAGCCGCTGTGCAACCTGCCCCTGCCCCCGCCCGGGCCCTGGCGATAGACTGGGGGCCGGGAGGTGCCGATGCGTGTTTCCCTGCGGGCGTGGGCCGGAGTCGCCGTTCTCCTTTTCGCCCCGCCCCTGGCCGCCGCTCCGCGCACGTTCGTCGTCGATCCGGCCGCCAGCTCGGTACGCATCCACGTCGGCAAGTCGGGCGCCTTCAGCTTCGCCGGGCACACGCACGAGGTCGCGGCCCCGGCGCTCTCGGGCGAGGTGACGGCGGACCCGGCCGACCTGGCCGCCTCGACGGTGGCGCTGACGTTCGAGGCGGGCGCGCTCAAGGTCCTGCCCGAAGGCGAGCCCGCGGGCGATGCGCCGAAGGTCGAAGAGGCGATGCGAGGCCCGAAGGTGCTCGACGCCGCGCGCTTCCCGGCCGTCACCTTCAAGTCGCAGCACGTGAGCGGCCGTGACGCGGGCGGCGGCCGCTACGACCTCGATCTGACCGGGGAGATCGCGCTCCACGGAGTGACGCGGCCCCTCACGCTTCCCGTACACGTCGAGGTCTCCGGCGACACCTTGACCGCGTCCGGGAAGGCCGTCCTGCGCCACGACCAGTTCGGGATGCAGCCCGTGAGCGCGGCCGGCGGATCGGTCAAGGTGAAGAACGAGATCGCCGTGGAATACCGCATCGTGGCACGCGGCCGATAATGTCGGAAAGGCGTGAAAATCCGACAAAATTATGGGGAGATTCGCCGGCCCTCCCGTGCCTATAATCGCCGCGAATTCGAGGAGGAGATGAGTCATGTCTGAGGTCACGGGGCGGCTGTGGGCGGTCGGGGCGGCCATGTCGCGCAGCATCCGGTCGGTGCCGGAGCTCGCCAGCGGCGCCAAGGTCGTCGAGGTGTTCGGCAGCAACACGTTCGACGTGAGCGCGATGAAGGAGAAGCTGCCCAAGCCCGTGTTCAAGTCCCTCCAGGAGACGATCCGGCGGGGGACGCGCCTTGATCCCGCCATCGCCAACGAAGTGGCGCATGCGATCAAGGAGTGGGCGCTCGGCAAGGGCGCCAGCCACTTCTGCCACTGGTTCCAGCCGCAGACGGGGCTGACCGCGGAGAAGCACGACGCCTTCCTGACCTTCGACGACGACGGGCATCCCATGGAGCGCTTCAGCGGGGCCCAGCTCATCCAGAGCGAGCCCGACGCCTCCTCGTTCCCGTCCGGCGGCATGCGCAGCACGTTCGAAGCGCGCGGCTACACGGCCTGGGACCCGTCGAGCCCGATCTTCGTGATCGACGGACCCAACGGGAAGACGCTGTGCGTGCCGTCCGTGTTCATCAGCTACCACGGCGACGCGCTCGACAACAAGACGCCGCTGCTGCGCTCGATGGAGTACCTCTCGGAGCGCGCGCTGGGCGTGCTGCGCCTCTTCGGCGACAAGGAATCCACGCGCGTCGTCCCCACCATGGGACCGGAGCAGGAGTACTTCCTCATCGACAAGGCGTTCTACTCGCTGCGGCCCGACCTCGTCGCCTGCGGGCGCACCCTCATCGGGGCCAAGCCGCCCAAGGGCCAGGAGCTCGAGGACCATTACTTCGGGAGCATCAAGGACCGCATCCTGGCCTGCATGCAGGAAACGGAGACCGAGCTCTACAAGCTGGGCGTGCCCGTGAAGACGCGCCACAACGAAGTCGCGCCCGCCCAATACGAGACGGCGCCCATCTTCGAGGAGGCCAACGTCGCCTCCGACCACAACCAGCTCGTGATGGAGACGATGGGCCGCATCGCCCGGCGCCACAACCTCACCCTGCTCCTGCACGAGAAGCCCTTCGCGGGCATCAACGGCAGCGGCAAGCACTGCAACTGGTCGCTCATGGACTCCCAGGGACGCAACCTCCTGGAGCCGGGCGCCACTCCGGAGAAGAACCTGCAGTTCCTCGTGTTCCTGGCCGCTACCCTGAAGGGCGTGCACAAGCGGGCGGGCCTGCTGCGCGCCGCCATCGCCGGCTCCGGCAACGACCACCGCCTCGGGGCCAACGAGGCGCCCCCGGCGATCATCTCCGTGTTCCTGGGCGACCAGCTCACGCGCGTGCTCGATGGGATCGAGAAGAAGGAGAAGGGCGGCGCCAACAACATGGAGACGATCAGCCTCGGCATCCGCAAGCTGCCCGAGGTCGCGCGCGATCAGACGGACCGCAACCGCACTTCGCCGTTCGCCTTCACCGGGAACAAGTTCGAGTTCCGGGCCGTGTCCTCCGCGCAGTCGATCTCGCTGCCCATCGCGTTCCTGAACGCGGCGGTGGGGGAGGCCCTCGGCGAGTTCGAGGACCAGCTCACCCTGCGCACCTCGAAGGGGGCGAGCCTCCAGGACGCCGTGCTGGAAGTCGTCCGTGAAGCGGTGGTCGCGACCAAAGACGTGCGCTTTGAAGGCAACAACTATGCGCCGGAGTGGGTGGACGAAGCCAAGAAGCGCGGCCTGCCGAACCTCAAGCAGTCGCCGGAGGCCCTGGCCGAGCTGGTCAAACCGGAAGCGCGCGAGTTCCTGGCCCGGACCAAGGTGTTCACGGAAGCGGAGTCCGACGCCCGTTACCACGTGCGCATGGAGCGCTACATCAAGGACCTGGACATCGAAGTGGAGGCCCTGAAGAACCTCGTCTCCGGCCACGTGCTGCCGGCCGCGTTCAAGCAGCTCGCTCTCCTGTCCAAGGCGGGCAGCGGCAAGACGATCCGCTCCACGGCGGAGCGGGTCGAGGCCTCGATCGAGGCGCTCAACACGCGGGTGCAGGACCTGCAGGCGGCGGCGGAGAAGGCGAGCGGCGCGACCGACCTCGTGAAGCACGCCCGCATCCTCGCCGACCAGGTCGTGCCCGCGATGGCGGCCGTGCGCGAGGTGTGCGACAAGATAGAGGAGACGGTGGCCGACGAGTATTGGAGCTTGCCGAAGTACAGGGAGATGTTGTTCCTGTTCTAGAAGGCGTAGCCGCCGGGAGGCACCCGTGTGGGCCTCCCGGCGCTTGATGCCGTTGACGCGTTCGTAGGTGGCAGACCGACCTGGCCTCAGCCTCTTCTTGCTAACCGGGTCGATCGATTTTCCGTTGCCTATCCTCTGATCATCTCGTAGAGGAACCCCGCCCCCAGCGCCGTCCGCGCCGGCACGAAGTCACCCGCGATCCCCACCAGCTGATCCGCGAGGTCGGGCCGGCGCGCGAGGCGCCGCGCCACCGCGTTGGCCAGCGCCGGCCAGGCCACCACGCGTTGCAGCAGCCGGTTGAGCCGGAACTTGTCCCGCGTGGCGTCATCCCGTAGCCGGTCGTAGAGCCGAAGGTCGGTGGCGCCGCGGACGAGCGCCGGATGCGCCACCTCCGCCGCCAGCTCCGCTCCGCGCAGGGCGAGGGTGACGCCTTCGCCCGTGAAGGGATCGTAGAACCCGGCGGCGTCGCCCACGAGGACGGCGCCGGGGGCGGACACACGGCGCGCCTCTAGGGCCAAGGGGCCGATCGCGCGCGGAGGACTCGTGAGCGACGCGCGCTCCAGCCGCTCGCGCAGGCGGGGCCAGCGGCCGAGCGTACGGAGGTAGAAGTCCGCGAGGCCCCCGCCCGCCGGGCCCATCTCCGCCTGGTCGAGCACGAACGTGATGTTCGCCTCGCCGTCGCCCAGGGGCGCGATGCCGCAGTAGCCGCCGCGCGTCACGTGCATTTCGCCGTGGTCGGTCAGCCCCTCGACGCCCTTCCAGTAGCCGCGCACCGCGAACTTGCGCAGCGTCCGGTGCTCGCGGAGCAGCCCGAGCTTTCGTGCGATCACGCTGCGCCGGCCGTCCGCGGCCACCACCAGCCGGGCGTCGAGCCGCTCCGGCCCGCCCGCACCCTCGACCACCACGCCGCGGACGATCCCGTCGCAGGTGATCAGGTCGCGCGCGCGCACGCCCTCGCGCACCTCGACGCCCGCGCCCCGCGCGCAGTCGAGCAGGGCGCGGTCCAGGCACCAGCGACGGACGGCGAAGCCCGGCTCGCGCGCGCCCGCGTATTCGCCGGTGAACGCGGTCCCGTCGGGGGCGGTGAGCTTCATCCCGTGCACGGGGCGAGGACGCAGCGCGCGCACCGCGGCCTCCGCACCCATCCGGGCCAGGAGGCGCCAGGCTTCCGGCGACACACCCTCCCCGCAGACCTTGTCGCGGGGGAACCGCGCCTCGTCCACCAGCACGACCTCGTGTCCGGCCTGGCGCAGGAAGACGGCGGCGGCCGCGCCCGCCGGCCCACCGCCCACCACGACGACCTCAGGCAGGGGACTTCTCCGCGACCGCGAGCAGGCGATAGGGCCACGTCCGCTCGATCCGCACCGAGGGCACTCCCGCGGCGGCGAAGGCTTCGCGGAGATCGGGCTCGCGGAAGGAGCTGCGGATCGAGATGAGGCCGTCCTCGACGCTCACCCGCGACTTGAAGAGGAGCGGGAAGACCGCCTTGCCGAACACGTACGGCACCCGCGCGCGCCGCAGGTCGTTGACGACGAGGGCCCGCCGGGACAGGGCGTAGAGCCCGCGCAGGAGCTCGGGCAGCGCGGCCGCGTCGAAGTGGTGCAGGAACAGGGAGGCCGTCACCACGTCGAAGGTGCCGGGCGCGAAGGGCAGGCGCCGCGCGTCCGCCACCACCCGCAACAGCTCGGCGGGCGCCGCCTGCAGGTGGAGGAGCTTGATGTCCACGGCGGCGGCGGCCAGGCGGCCCTCGAGGGCCCGCCGCAACACGACCGCGACGTCGCCCGATCCGCACCCGACGTCGAGCAGCCGCGGCCGCGCGGACGACCGCAGGTAGGGGAGCACGGCCCCCACGAAACGGCCGCGGTTGCCGAGCCAGCGGTTCACGAAGCGGAGGTCGGCCAGGCTGCGCAGGGCCTCCTCCGGGGGGACGCCGACGTCGAGGGCCTCGGGCTCGCGCGCGCGCGTGCGCAGATCGATCACGCGGACGCCTGGCTCAGCAGAACTCGAGGAGCGCGAACTCGGCGCCGAACCCGGGGCCGAAGGCGCCGAGGATGCCCTTCTCGCCGCAGCGCAGTCCGCCCGCGCGGATCATCTCGTCGAGGACGAAGAGCACCGTGACCGAGCTCATGTTCCCGTGCTCGCTCAGGACCTTCTCCGTGGGCGCGAGGTCTCCCGGGGCGAGCGAGAGCTGCTCGCTCATCACCTCGATGATGCGGCGCCCGCCGGGATGGAGGATCCAGCGCGTCACGTCGGCGCGTTCGAGGCCGCGGGCGGCCAGGAATCCCGCCACCACCTTGCCCACATTCTTCCGCACGAACGGGGCCAGCTCGCGGTCCAGGATGATCTGCAGACCCTGGTTGCGGAGGTGGAAGCCCATGAGGTGGGTGGTGCCCGGGAAGAACACGCTCTCCGCGCCGAGGATCCGGGCCTGGCCCGGGCGGCGCGTCCGGCCGCGCGGATGGTCGGCCCCGGCCAGGACGACCGCGGCCCCCCCGTCCCCGAAGATCGCGGTGGAGACGACGTTGGTGGCGGACCGGTCCCAGCGCTGGAAGGTCAGGCTCGCGAACTCGAGGGCCAGGACGACGGCCACCTGATCGGGGTGAGCCACCAGGTAGTCGCGCGCACGGGCCAGCCCGACCACGCCCCCGGCGCAACCGGACTCGGTGATGGGGAGGCGGACGAGCCGCGGCCCCATGCCCAGCGCGTCCGCCACGTAGGCGTCGACGGCCGGGATCTGGAAGCCGGTACAGGAGACGCTGACGATGAGCCCGACGTCTGTGGGAGCGATCTCCGCGGTGGCGAGGGCGCGGCGGACGAGGGCCGCTCCCTCGCGGCAGGCGACGTCACGGTAGACGTCGTTCTGGGTCTCGAAGTCCCCGGGGTGGAAGACCTGTTCGATGGGGACGACGCTGGCACGCGCCGCCACTCCGGCCGAGGAGTAGACCGACAGGAGGCGTCGGCCGGTGGCATCGTCGCCCAGCCAGTCGCTCACCCAGCGGGTGACTTCCGCTTGGGGGTACCGGTAGGGCGGTTCGAACCGCTCTATGGCGAGGAGGGTTGCCATGGGTCCAGCATAGCCCCGAAGCTGGGGCCCGGCGGCCTAAAACGGCACGTCGTCGTCCGAGACCTGGAAGTCGTCGGCGGGGGGGCCGCCGCCCGCTTCCTTCTCCGCCGCGCCGCGGCCACCGCCACCGCCCGGACCGCCCCCACCCGGGCCGCCGCCCTCGCCGCGGCTCCCGAGCAGGACCAGGCGCGACTGAGGCCCGCTCACCCGGATCTTGGTGGTGTTGCGCTTGTTGCCGTCCTTGTCCGTCCACTCGTCGTAGTGGATGGAGCCCTCGAGGTAGATCTGCTTGCCCTTCGAGCAGTAGTCGCGGACCACCTGCGCGGTCTTTCCGAAGACCTCGACGCGGTGCCACTCCGTGCGCTCCTGCTTCTGGCCGTCCTTGCCTGTCCAGCGCTCGGACGTGGCCAGCGAGAAGTTGGCGATGGGCTCTCCGCCCTGGGTGTAACGGATCTCGGGATCCCGGCCGAGGTTGCCGATCAGGATCACGCGGTTGACGCTGGCCATGTCAGTGCCTTTCTAACGGGGGTTGAGTTTCTCGCGCGCCTTGCGCCCGGCTTCCGAGTTCGGGAAGCGCTCGGCCACGAAGCGGTACTCGAGCAGGGCCTGGCTCCGGCGGCCCAGCCGCTCCAGGGCCATGCCCTTCTTGAAGCGCGCGTCGGGAATCTTGTCGCTCGACGGGTACTGGCGCAGCAGCTCGTCCCAGGCCTCGATGGCCTCCGGGTACTTCTGCTTCGAGTACTGGCATTCGCCGATCCAGTACTGCGCGTTGTCGCTGAGGTCGGTGTCGGGATAGTTGCGCAGATAGTCGCTGTATTCCTGGATGGCGAGGTCGTAGTTGCCGCGCGCGTAGTCGGCGTAGGCCTGGGTGTAGAGCTCGCGGGGCGCAGGCGCGTTGGGGTTCGGCGTCACCGGAGCCGGGGCCGGCGCCGAAGTCCCGGGAGTGATCGGCGCCGCCGCGGGCCCGCCCGCCGCGACGGGGGGACCGGGCGTTGGGTACACGGCGCTGGGGACGGGAGCGCTGCTCGCAGGCGCCGCCTGCATGCGCTCGCTCATGTCCGAGACGCGGTCGTTGATGTCCTTGAGGGCGGCGGAGATCGCCTCCTCCTGGACGCGCCGGTCCGCGACCAGGCGCCGCATGGAGGCGTTCTGCTCGGCCAGCGACTCGTTGAGGCGCTTGATCTCGCGCAGCGTGTCCTCGGACACCCGCTGCAGATCCGCGAGCTGGCCCTGCAACGACGAGATCTGGATCTGCAGCCGCTCGATATCCTTGTTGGCCGCCCTGGCGGGAAGCGGGGTGGCCAGCGGCGCCGCCAGCACGCACAGCATCAGGGTCACTCGACGAAGCACCGCGACCTCCTCGATCGAGCCCGACGTGGCTCGAGACAGGATATTAATCCTATCGGCTCACGACGAAGTGCGCGCGGCGGTTCTTGGCGTAGGCCTGGTCGTTGCTGGCGGGGTCGAGGGGACGCTCCTTGCCCAGGGAGACGGTGTGCATGCGGTCGCCGGCCACGCCCAGGCTGGCCAGGTAATCCTTCACCGCCCGCGCGCGTTTGTCGCCGAGGGCGATGTTGTAGTCGACCGTCCCGCGCTCGTCGCAGTGCCCTTCGACCGTCACCTTCGCCGTCCGGTGGTTCTGCAGCCAGAGCGCGTGTTTCTCGAGCGTCGCGCGCGCCGCGTCGCTGATCTCCGCGCGGTCGTACTCGAAGCGGATGTCCTCCAGGGGACCGCCCTCTCCGCTGGCATCCGTCGGCGTAAAGTCCTCTGCGCTCGGGCCACCGGCGGGAATGGCGGTCGTGTCGGGTCCCTCTGTCACCGGCTGCTCCGGCTCCGGCGTGGCGGTGGCGGGCGGGTAAGCGCCCGAAGGACGCGCGCCCGGGTCCGTCAGCACGGCGGGCTTGCGCTTCGTCCCTCCGCATCCCGCGAGCAGGACCAGCGCGACGAGCACGAGCGAAACGGTCTGGCGCTTCATGAAACCTCTCTTCGCGATGGCGCGGTCCGGCTCAGGGGCCCCAGTCCGGCTGGACGTTGTTGCCGGCGCCCGCGCTCAGCGTGTCGATGGCGCGGCCCTCCCGGTCGGAGACGGTGATCTGCCAGGTGTTGCCGCGCTTGCAGGAGAAGACGAGGTGGCGGCCGTTGGGGGCCCACGACGGATACTCGCAGCTCCCGCGGCCGGAGGTGACCTGACGGACCTGCCGGGTGGCCAGGTCGATGACGGCGATGTCGAAGCTCACCGGGCCGCCCACCTCGAGACGCGAGGTGTAGGCGATCTCGCTGTACTCCTTGGACGGGTTCCAGGCGGGAGCGTCGTTCCAGTTGCCCACGGTGGTGAGCCGCCGGACGTTGAGGCCCTCGCTGTCCATCAGGTAGATCTGGGGTGATCCCGCGCGGTCGGACGTGAACGCGATTTCCTGCCCGGTCGGGCTCCAGGTGGGCGCGGTGTCGCTGCCCTGGCTCGAGGTGATGCGGTGCGCGCCCGTGCCGTCCGCGTTCGCGATCCAGATCTCCATGTTCCCGGACTTGTTGCTCGCGTACGCGATGCGCTTGCCGTCGGGGGAGAAGGTCGGCGCGAAGGCCTGGCCTTCGTTCTTCGTGATGTTGTCGCTGCGTCCTTCATAGATGCGCGCGACGAAGATGGCCGGGCTTCCCTGACGGTACGAGGTGTAGGCGAGGGAGCGCCCGTCCGGGCTCCAGGCGGGCAGGATGTTGAGCGAGTTGTTGACCGTGATCCGCTTCGCGTTGAAGCCGTCGTAGTCGACGATGTAGAGCTCCTTGCCGCGCGGAGGCTTGGTGGCGTCGCGGTCGGACGTGAAGGCGATCTTGGTCCGGGCGACCCCGCGGTATTGGGTGAGGGCCACGATGTCGTCCGAAGCGATGTGGGCGAAGGCGCGCGGATTGTCGGCGCGGCCGGGGTACCTCCGCATGAGCATCACCTGCTTGCCGTCGACGGAGAAGACGCGGACCTCGAGCACCAGCTCGCCGCCCGTGACTTGTGCCCGCGTGATCACGAGGATGTTCGCGCCCACCGAGCGCCAGTCCTCGAAGTTCGGACTCTCCGGGTTCAACGGGGGCAGGGCCGCGAAGAGGCCTTCGGGCACGAACTGGAACAGTCCCTCGAACTTGAGGTCGTTGCGCAGGACCTGGGTGATGGTCCGGCAAGCCTCGCGGCTCGCCTCGTCGCCTGCACGGGGGATGCAGTCCGGAACCGCGAACCGCTGGCCTCCGCCGGTGATGATCACCTGGGTATTGGGTGGGGGGGCCTGGGCGGCACCCTCGTGCGCCCAAGCCATCGCCGCCGACGCGATCAGGGCGGCCGCGAGCGCGCGTCTACGGAGTCGGTTGGAAGAGGGCCTGGATCGTGATTCTGTTGGTGCCATAGGTCTTGGGAAACGAACCGAAGGGCGCCGCCGAGAAGACGGACCGCATCGCCGCGTTGTCGAGCAACTGTATCCCGCTGCTCTGCGCGATGCGGACCGAACCGTCCTCCAAACTTCCGTCGGCGAGGATGGTGAAGGAGACCGTTATGGGCTGGCTGAAGCCGCTCTTGACCTGTCGCGTCCAGATCAGCCAGATCTTCTGCTGGACGGCGGCGAGGTACCAGTCACCGGTGGCGTCGCTCCCGGTGGGCGAACCCGGACCGGGCGGGCCGATGATGCCCACGCCTCCGGGCGCGACGGCGGTGCCCGTGCCACTGGCCGTCGACCTTGAAGGCGCCCGCTCGGTCGGGGGCGGGCCGGAATAGCGTGGGGGCGGCGCGGACTTCTCCGGCTTGGGCTTCGTCCGCTTGGCGTCCGGCGGCGGTAGACCCTTGCGCGGTTCTTCCTTGGGAGGCTTGATGACCTTGGGCGGCGGCGCGGGCGCCGGTGGCTCCGGGGCCGGCGCGGCCTGCGTCGTCACGGGCGGGGCGGCCGCGGGTGCCGGCTCCGGCGCCGGCGGGCCGCCTCCACCGCGGGGCAAGGGAACGATGAACCCGGGCATCACCTCGATGGCCGGCCGCCGCGGCGCGAGCCACGACGCCGCGAACGCGCCGCCCACCAGGAGAAGGTGCGCCAGCCCCGACATCACGACTCCGGCGGGGAAGCCGCGGTCCATGGCCTCGCGCTCCTCGAGGATGCGGTCGACGGCTTCGTTCATCGACCCCCCACCCTATCCCTCCCCACGCAGGGGGAGGGAAATGCGGCCCCGCGGATGGCGCTGCATTATCGGCCCGCCTTGTCCGGCAGGTCGTACGCGAACCCGATCTGCTCGACGCCGGCGTGCTTCATGATGTCGACGACCTCGATCACCTTGCCGTAGCGCAGGGCCTCGTCGGCACGCAGATACATGACCTTCGTCGCCATCCCCTGGAGGCGTCCGCGGAGCTGATCCTCCAGGAGCGGGAGCGCGACGGGCTTGTCGTTGATGTAGACCGTGCCGCGTGCACTGACGGTCACGGTGACGGGACGATCCTCGGGCGTGATGTTCGGCTGATCCGCCACGGGCAGGGAGACGTCGATGCCACGGCTCATCATGGGCGCCGTCACCATGAACACCAAGAGGAGCACGAGCACCACGTCCACCAGCGGCGTGACGTTGATGTCGCCCATGACCGCGCCCGCGTGGCGCGAGCGCATCGTGCGATAGGTCGCGGCGGCGTGTGACTCGCCCCCGCCGTTGCCGCCCCCGCCCCCCTGCATTACGTGAAGTTACGCTCGACGATGTTGAGGAATTCCAGGGCGAAGTCGTCCATCATCGACGAGAGCACCTTGATCCGGCTGTTGTAGAGGTTGAAGAAGAACGCGCCGGGGATGGCGGCGGCCAGCCCCATGGCGGTCGTGATGAGGGCCTCGGCGATGGGGCCGGCGACGACGGGCAGGCTCGCCGAACCCATCTGGCCGATCGCTTCGAACGCGTTCATGATCCCCCACACCGTCCCGAAGAGCCCGATGAACGGGCACACGCTCGCCGTGGTGGCCAGGAACGTGACCCGCCGCTCGAGCCGCGTGACCTCTCCCGTGGCCGCGCGCACGAGCGCCCGCGAGAGCGATTCGAGGCTCCTGACGGTTGGACGCGCGGCGGCCCCTCCGGGTTTCTCTTCCTTGCCCGTCCCGCGGACCTGCTGGTTGACCTCTTGATAGCCGGCCTGGAACACGCCCACCAGCGGGCTGGCCTGGAGCTGGACGCAGACCGAATTCACTTCCGAGAACTTCGTGCTCTTGCGGAAGACGTCGAGGAAGGTCTTGGACTGCGAGTACGCGCGCTGCAGCGCCATCCCCTTGTAAAGGATGATGGCCCAGGAGACGAGGGAGAAGACGGCCAGGAGGACCAGGACCCCCATGGCCACGGCGCTGATATGGCTGAGGAGACCCCGGAAACCGCCCGTAAACGTCGTGGACTGAGCCAGGATGAAGAGGGCGGAAGATGCCAAGGAACCTCGTTA
>Ga0075425_100007250_pt1 | contig 11706 bp, 12 predicted proteins | sample SoiMethybrSBSTD4_FD_75300 | JGI IMG/M metagenome (GOLD analysis project Ga0075425, IMG submission 75300) | Bulk soil microbial communities from a Populus tree surrounding site in Tennessee, USA - Soil MetaG P. TD hybrid SBSTD4 | ecosystem: Environmental > Terrestrial > Soil > Tree plantation...
AGGTCGTCAGAAACCGCTCGATCAGATCCCGGAACCCTTCGAAGTGGCCGCAGCCGAGCACCGCCGGCATGCCTTCGGGCAGGTCGTAGACGATGTGCGGCGATTGGATGCCGAACAGCGCTTCGCGGTGTCCCGGGGCGGTCGCCTCGTAGAAGGCGCGGACGAGCTTCAGGTTTTCTTCGTTCATTGATCTCCTCGGATTAAGTTCGTCGTCCGGACCGGGCCGCGAAAACGAACCGATTCAAAGCCTACCCCTTTTTCAGCCTGCGGCAAGCGCGTGAATTATTCCACGCGGTTCCAGACCTGGCTGCGTCCGAGAAGCGAGAAGCCGATGAAGCCGCGCACGTCGAGCTTCTTGCCGCCGTCGGCGAGCTTCAGCCGGGCGCGGTAGATCTTGCCGCTTCGGGGGTCGAGAATCTCCCCGCCCCGATACTCGTCGCCCTGCTTGGTGAGGCCCCACATGAAATTCAGGCCGACGACCGGCTTATTTTTCCGCTCGCCTTCGCAGTAGACGCATTTCGGGTTGGGGTCTTCGTCGGGATCGGGGAAGATTTTTTCGATCCATCCCTGGTACTGTCCGTCGACCTGCTCGATGCGGATCAGCCCGCCCGGCTTGCCGGACTTGTCGTCGATCGTCATCCACTTCCCCGCCGGCGAGGAAAGATCGGCGGCGTGGAGCGAAGGTGAAAGAAAAAATATCCAGAGCGCGAAGGCGAATGATTTCATGGCGCGGGACTCCCGGTGCAAAGTGATTATCCAATATACATTTTGCGCGACCGATTTCTACGTACTAAAAAAAATCGCGCTACGCTCCTTCCTGCTTCGCCGCCATGTGCTCGGCCCAGCCGCGCCAGGCGTCGGAGAGCTTCGGCACCGCGAGCAGCTTCGGGATCTCGCGCCGGTCGCGCGTGTAGATGCGAAAGACATCTCTTACCGTCACGGTGTGCGACGGCTTCTCCAGGACGCGGATCGCGTCGCCCATGCCGAGCTCGCCCTCGCGCACGATGCGGAGGTAGGCGCCGGGGCGGAGCGCGTCGGTGAAGCGGCGGATGAAATGCTGGTCGTCCATGCGCACGCCGAGGCGCCAGCACGGGATGCGCGGCTCGGAGACTTCGAAGAGGACGCCGCCGACCTCCCAACGCTCGCCGACCAGCGCCGCGTTGACGTCGATGCCTTCGGTCGTGAGGTTCTCGCCGAAGCCGCCGTAGGGGATCGCGCGCGCTTCCTCGCGCTCCCACCAGCGCAGGTCTTCGAGCGCGTAGGCGTAGACCGCCTTGTCGTACCCGCCGTGCGCCTTGCGGTCGGCCTGGTCGTCGCCGGCGAGGTTGACGCCGCGCGCCGCGACGCGGCCCTCGACGGGGGATTTCCAGATCGCGCTCTGCACCTGCTTGCCGTTGAACTCGAACGGGCGCGGCCGGCCGACGTTGACCGAGACGATGCGCGCGGCGCTGCTGTCTAAAGCCATGGCTCCTCCTTCCGCGCCGTCGGCGGGCGCATTCCGCCCCGATTGCAACCCTCCGTCCATCGGCGCTATGGATCACTTATATGTCTAGCACCGCTTCCACGCTGCCGGAACTCCTGCGCGGGCGGGCGGCCGCGCATCCCGGGCGGCTGCTCGTGATCGACGGCGCGCGGCGCATGACCTACGGCCACCTCGCGGACGCCGCGGCGCGCGCGGCCGGCGCCTTCGCGCGCCTGGGCGTCGAGCAGGGCGACAAGGTCGCGCTGCTGATGGGCAACTGTCCCGAATTTCTCGCCGCGGTCTTCGCCGTGGCGGAGATCGGCGCGGTCTTCGTGCCGGTCAATACCGCGTTCGCAGCGGAAGAAGTCGGCTACGTGCTCGATCACTCGGAGGCGAGGTACCTGCTTACGAGCGCGGAACATCTGCCGCTTGTGGCAAAGGCGCGCGCGGGCGCGCCGCGGCTCAAGCGCGTGATCGCGATCGGCGCCGAGACGAGCGGCGACTGTCTCGGCTGGGAGGAATTTCTCCGCGGCGGCGGCGCTGCTCCTAATATGGCTATCCGTCCCGACGATCTCGCCTCGATCACCTACACCTCCGGCACGACGGACCGCCCGAAGGGCGTGATGCTCACGCAGTTCGCCTACGCCTTCGCGCCCGGAGAGCGCGCCTGCGCGCTCGGCTGGAGCGAGCGCGACCGCGCGCTCGTCGTGCTGCCGCTCTTCCACGTGAACGCGCTCTGCCACACGGCGCTCGCGCTCTTCTCGGTCGGCGGCAGCATGGCGCTCGCGAAAAAATTCAGCGCGTCGCGTTTCTGGGACGAGGTGCGCGAGTGCGGCGCGACGACGGCGAGCCTCATGCGCACGATCCCGACGATCCTGTTGAGCCTGCCGGAGAAGCCCGACGACGCGAAGAACCCGCTGCGCAATATATGCGCCCTCCTGCCGCCCGAGCAGCACGTGAAATTCGAGGAGCGCTTCGGCCTCACGGTGTGCGGCTCCTACAGTCTCACCGAGGATATCCTCAGCGTCGTCGGCCCGCCCGATAAGGCCGAGCGCAAAGTCGGGAGCTGCGGCCTGCCCGCGGCGCCGGAGGTGAACAAGATCAAAATCGTCGGCGACGACGGCGCCGAGCTGCCGCGCGGGAAGCTCGGCGAGATCCTCAAGCAGAGCCCGGCCGTCATGAAAGGCTACTACAAGAATGCCGCGGCGACGGCCGCGGCGCTGAAGGACGGCTGGCTCCATACCGGCGATCTCGGCTACGTCGACGATGACGGCTTTCTCTTCTTCGTCGACCGGAAAAAGGACATGATCAAGCGCGGCGACGAGAACATCTCGGCCGAGGAGGTCGAGCGCGTGCTGAATTCGCATCCCGGCGTCGCCGAGTCGGCGGTCTTCGGCGTGCCCGATCCGATCCGGCAGGAGGAGCTGAAAGCCTGCATCGTCCTCAAGCCGCGCTCGAACGACGTCGGCGCGGCGGAGATTTGGAAGCACTGCGCCGAGCGCCTGGCGGCCTTCAAGGTGCCGCGCTATATCGAGTTCGTCGCCGAACTGCCGAAGACGCCCAGCTCGAAGGTGCAGAAGCATCTTTTGCGCGGCGCCGGCGGGGGGATAGTCTTCGACCGCTCCGCGGGCCAGAATAGGAAGTGATGGCGGGGAAGGTGTTCGTCGGCACGAGCGGCTGGAACTACAAGCACTGGAACGGCGCGTTCTATCCCAAGGGACTGCCGCAGAGCGAATGGCTCGAATTCTACGCCGGGCGCTTCGGCACCGTCGAGATCAACAACAGCTTCTACCGCCTGCCGCCGCCGGAGACCTTCGCCGCCTGGGCGAAGCGCGTTCCGGCGGACTTCGTCTTCGCCGTCAAGGCGAGCCGCTTCATCACGCACATCAAGCGCCTGAAAGACCCCGAGGAGAGCGTCAAGCTCTTTCTCAAAAACTCCGCCAAGCTCGGAAAGAAATTGGGGCCGATTCTCTTTCAGCTGCCGCCGCGGATGAAGGCCGATCTCGGCCGGATCGAGGGACTCAGGCGCGCGCTCAAGCGCCGCAAGGGATTAAAGGTCGCGCTGGAGTTCCGCGACGAGAGCTGGCTCACGAAAGAGGTTTACGACGCCGTCGAGCGCGCCGGCTGGACGATCTGCCTCGCCGACTGGCGCGATCTGCCGCGCGATATCCCCGTCCTCGGGCCCTTCTGCTATATCCGCCGGCACGGCACGACGGCGCAGTACGCCTCGCTCTACAGCGACGAGCAGGTGAAAGCCGACGCCGAGTTCGCCGCGCGCGTCGCGCGCGCGGGGCGGGACGTCTATGTCTACTACAACAACGACGCGCACGGCTACGCGATCAGGAACGCCTTCACGATGATCGCTTCGATCGACCCGAAATACCTCGCCCGGGCGAAAAAAAGCTCGAATTTTCCGGCCCTATCTTTTGACAACGCATAGCCCTGATGTTATAGCAAAACCTTCCTCGGGAGGGTGTTTTTTTGGCTTGGTTTGGCCGCGGCGAGCGCACCAAATCGCCGCTTTTCGAAGATCGTCCCAATCTGATCACCGAGCCGCCGCGCGAGGAAAATACGGTCGCGGAGCCGGCGGCTGACCTGGCCGCCCATTTTTTTAAGGGCAGCCGGGTGACGGGAAAGCTGCTCGTGATCGGCGCGGCGGAGATCGACGGCAACGTCAGCGGCGACATTCTCTGCCGCGGCGGCACGCTCACTGTCGGGGACGGCGCGGAGATCCGGGCCAACATCGCGGGCGACGTCATCGTGATCCGCGGCACCGTCGAAGGCGATGTCGCCGCGAAGGAAAAAGTGGAATTGGACGCGCCGGCGCGGCTAACGGGCAATATCGCCGCGCCGCGGCTGGTCGTCGCCGAGGGCGTGATTTTCGATGGCGATTGTGCAATGGACAGCGCCAAAAAGCGGCGCGAGGTCCCGGTCGCGCCGGGTTCAGAGGGCGAGGCGCCGGAGCTGGTGACAGTGGAGAAGTAGCTTCGACCGCCGCTCGCATTCCCCGCAATCCACGCTCATTTCAACCGCTTCGTGATCGGGTCCGCGCCCGGTCCGAGTCGGGAGCGTATATACATTGGAAGTCCGTTAGGCATGGAAAACGCAATACAAAACGCGATTCAAGTCCTGTTTCAGATCGTCGTCGTGCTCCTCTTGTGGGCGATCCTCAACAAAATTTTGTTCAAGCCGTTCCTGCGGCTCGTCGAAGAGCGGGAGAAACGCACCGAGGGCCTTAAGGCCGCCGCCGCGGCGCTGACGGCCGAGGCGGAGCGGCTCCGCGCCGACTACGAGAGCGCGATCCGCCAAGCGAACGACGAGGGCGCCGCGGCGAAAGAGGCGCTCCTCGACGAGGCGCGCCGGACGCGCGAGCAGCTGCTCGCCGAGTCGCGCGCGCAGGCGGCGGAGCAGCTAACGGCGATGCGCGGGGAGATCAAAAAAGAAATGGAGCAGGGCCGCGACGAGGCGCTGAAGGAGGCCGAGGCGATCGCGCGCCAGATGGCCGAGAAGGTCCTCGGGAGGAAAGTCGGATGAGGCGGCTTCCCGTAGCGCTTGCAACGCTTCTCTTGTCCGCCCCCGCTTTCGCCTCCGAGGCCGGGGGGCACCACGCCTCGGCGAGCGAGCTGATTTTCCCCTTTCTCAATTTCCTCCTGTTCCTGTTTCTCATTTACAAATTCGTTATTCCGATGGCGCGCGATTACTTCAAGAATCGCCGCGCGGCGATCGCCGCCGCCATCAACGAAGCCGAGGAGGCGAAGCGCCGCGGCGAAGCGTTACTGGCCGACTACCGGAGCCGCCTCGCGCGCCTGGGCGACGAGCTGCGGAGCATCCGCGAATCCCTTCGTGCCGACGGCGAGCGGGGGAAAGCGAAGCTTCTGGAGGAGGCCGAAGAGATCGCGAGGCGCATCAAGGCGGACACGGATTTTCTCGCCGAGCAGGAAGTGCGGCTCGCGCGGCAGGAGCTCAGAAAAGAGATCGTCGAGCGCGCCGCGGGGACCGCGGAGCGGCTCGTGCGCGAGAACCTCACGCCGGCCGACCAGAAGCGCATCGTCGGCGAATTTTTGAGCGAAGTGGAGGCCGCGCGATGATCGAAGGAAGCTTGAGCCGCCGCTACGCCAAGGCGATGTTCCAGCTCGCCGTCGCCGAGAAAAAAGAGGACGCCGTCGCGGCCGAGTTCATCCGCTTCGCGGATATCCTCGCCGAGCCCGAGCTGAAGCACGTGCTCAACAACCCCGGCTTCGCGACGCACAGCCGGAAAAACATCGTCGTCCAGATCGCGCGCGGCCTCGAATTGTCGCTGCTCGTGACGCATTTTCTCGAGCTGCTCATCGATAACGACCGCCTGAGCTTTTTCCTCGGCATCGTCGAGCGCTACCGGAGAATGCTCGACGAGAAAAAGGGCCAGGCGGAGGCGCGCGTCGTCGCGGCGCGCCCGCTCGACGAGAGCGATGTCCAGCGGCTGCGCGAATCGCTGGAGAAGCTCTCCGGCAAGAAGATCATTGTCCAGCAGGAGAGCGACCCGTCGCTCATCGGCGGGGTCGTCGTCCAGCTCGAAGGCAAAATCTACGACGGCAGCGTGCGCACGCAGGTCGAGAAAATGAAAAAGCAGGTCGAGCAAAGCCATTAGCGGAGGATAAGCATGCAAATCGGCACGGCGGAAATCAGCCGGATCATCAAAGAGCAGATTCAGAACTACGACAAGGCGGTCGAAGTCCTGGAAGTCGGCACGGTCCTCTCGACCGGCGACGGCATCGCGCGCATCTACGGCCTCGACAAGGCGGCGGCCGGCGAGCTGCTGGAGTTCCCGCACGACATTTACGGCGTCGCGCTGAACCTCGAAGAGGACAACGTCGGCGCCGCGCTCTTCGGCGAGACGCACCTGATCAAGGAAGGCGACACGGTCAAGCGCACCGGCCGCATCGCCGAGGTGCCGGTCGGCAAGGCGCTCGTCGGCCGCGTTGTCAACGCGCTCGGCGAGCCGATCGACGGCCGCGGGCCGATCGATACCAAGGAGCGCCGGCGCATCGAGATCAAGGCGCCGGGCATCGTCGCGCGCCAGCCCGTCAAAGAGCCGCTCCAGACCGGCCTCAAGGCGATCGACGCGATGATCCCGATCGGCCGCGGCCAGCGCGAGCTGATCATCGGCGACCGGCAGACCGGAAAGACCGCGGTCGCGATCGACACGATCATCAACCAGAAGGGCGGCAACGTCGTCTGCATCTACGTCGCGATCGGCCAGAAGCGCTCGACCGTCGCGCAGGTGGTCGACAAGCTGCGCGAGTTCGGCGCGATGGACTACACGATCGTCGTCGCCGCGACCGCCTCCGAGTCGGCGCCGCTCCAGTACATCGCGCCTTACAGCGGCTGCACGATGGGCGAATACATCCGCGACAACGGCGGCCACGCGCTGCTCATCTACGACGATCTCTCGAAGCACGCGGTCGCCTACCGCCAGCTCTCGCTGCTGCTGCGCCGTCCGCCGGGCCGCGAGGCGTATCCCGGCGACGTTTTCTACCTCCACTCGCGTTTATTGGAGCGCGCCGCGAAGCTTTCCGACGCGCGCGGCGGCGGCTCGCTGACGGCGCTGCCGATCATCGAGACCCAGGCGGGGGACGTCTCGGCCTACATCCCGACCAACGTCATCTCGATCACCGACGGGCAGATCTTCCTGGAGAGCGATCTCTTCTATTCCGGCGTGCGCCCCGCGATCAACGTCGGCATCTCGGTCTCGCGCGTCGGCGGCAACGCCCAGATCAAGGCGATGAAACAGGTCGCCGGCACGCTGCGGTTGGATCTCGCGCAGTACCGCGAGATGGCGGCGTTCGCGCAGTTCGGCTCCGACCTCGACCAGACGACGCAGCGCCAGCTCAGCCGCGGCAGCCGCCTCGTCGAATTGCTCAAGCAGGGCCAATACGAGCCGCTGCCGGTCGAGAAGCAGATCCTCATCATCTTCGCCGGCACCAACGGCTTTGTCGACGATCTGCCGGCGACCGCGCTCAAAAAATACGAGCAGGAGCTTTACGCGTTTGTCGAGTCGCGCCACCCGCAGCTCTTCTCCGATATCCTAAAGAAACGCGAGCTCGACAACGATCTCCGCGAGCGGATCAAAAAGACGCTGGAAGAATTCAAAGGGGTGTTTAAGGCTTAGTTTCCGGTTTCGAGTTTCAAGATCGGAGCCCTTCGACAAGCTCAGGGCGAACGGATTTTGGATAAAAATCGTTAATTCATTTTCCGTTCGTGCTGAGCCCTTCGACAAGCTCAGGGCAGGCTCTGTCGAAGCACTCTTGCTTGAAACCTCAAACCTGTAACGTGAAACGCTAAAAAACATGGCGACGCTCAAGGCGATAAGAAAGCGCATCGGCTCGATCCGCAACACGCAGCAGATCACCAAGGCGATGAAAATGGTGGCGGCGGCGAAGCTGCGCCGCGCGCAGGAAGCGGCGGTCGAGGCGCGCCCCTACGCCGAGAAGATGGTGGAGCTGTTCAAGAATCTCGTCGTGCGCGTCTCGCGCGACGCGCACCCGCTGCTCGGCCAGCGCGACGAGAAGAAAATCGACGTCATCCTGCTCACCTCCGACCGCGGCCTGTGCGGCGGCTACAACGCGAATTTAATTCGAACGACCGAGGCGTTCATCCGCCGCGAGGGCGCCGGCAAGGAGATCCAGCTCGTGCTCGTCGGGCGCAAAGGCGCGGATTATTTCCGCCGCCGCCGCGCGACGATCGCGGACCGCTACATCAACTTCCTCGCGAAGGCCGCGGACGAGCTCGGGGGCGAGATCGCCGAGAAGGCGATCGGCCGCTTCATCCGCGGCGAGACCGACGCGGTGTATCTGATCTACAGCCGCTTCCGCTCGGCGCTCTCGCAAGTGCCGACGGTCGAAAAGCTGCTCCCCGTCGCGGTGCCGGAAGAGAAGAAGCCCGAGCAGATGACGGAGTATCTGATCGAGCCCAACGTCGAGGCGCTGCTTGCGGGCCTCTTACCGCGCGTCGCGCAGGTCGCAATCTACCGCGCGCTGCTCGAAGCCGCGGCGAGCGAGCACGGCGCGCGCATGACGGCGATGGACTCGGCCACGTCCAACGCGTCGAAGATGATGGGAACCCTCACGCTGCAGATGAACCGCGCGCGCCAGGCATCGATCACGCGCGAGCTGATGGAGATCGTCGGCACAGCCGAAGCATTGAAATAAAAAAGTTTCGGCTTTCAAGAGGTGAGCCCTTCGACAAGCTCAGGGCGAACGGAGTTTCTGAATAGGGTGACAAATGCATTTCCGTTCGTGCTGAGCCTGTCGAAGCACTCTTTCTCGAAACCCGAAACCAGAAACTCGAAGCTTGTTTGAATGATCCGGAGGTTTTGAAGCATGGCGAATAATACAGGCAAGATCACCCAGGTCCTGGGCGCGGTCGTCGACGTGGAGTTTTCCGACGGCGCGCTGCCGCCGATCTACAACGCGCTCAAGGTGAGCAACCCGGCGATCAGCGATCAGCCGTGGAATCTCGTCCTCGAAGTCGCGCAGCACCTGGGCGAAAACACTGTCCGCTGCGTCGCGATGGACTCGACCGAGGGGCTGGTGCGCGGCATCGAGGCGATGGACACCGGCGCGGGCATCACGGTTCCGGTCGGCGAGGCGACGCTCGGGCGCGTGCTCAACGTCATCGGCGAGCCCGTCGACGAGCAGGGGCCGGTGAAGGCGACGAAGAGTTACCCCATCCACCGCCCGACGCCGGAATTCGTCGATCAGGAGACCAAGGTCCAGGCGCTCGAGACCGGCATCAAGGTCGTCGACCTGCTCGCGCCCTACGCGCGCGGCGGCAAGATCGGCCTCTTCGGCGGCGCGGGCGTCGGCAAGACCGTCATCCTGATGGAGCTCATCAACAACGTCGCCATGAAGCACGGCGGCTATTCCGTCTTCGGCGGCGTCGGCGAGCGCACGCGCGAGGGCAACGACCTCTGGCTCGAAATGAAGGAATCGGGCGTCATCAACAAAGCGGCGCTCGTCTACGGGCAGATGAACGAGCCGCCCGGCGCCCGCGCGCGCGTCGCGCTGACGGCGCTCACGCTGGCGGAATATTTCCGCGACGACGAGGGGCGCGACGTGCTGCTCTTCATCGACAACATCTTCCGCTTCACGCAGGCGAATTCCGAAGTCTCCACGCTGCTCGGCCGCATGCCGTCGGCGGTCGGCTACCAGCCGACGCTCTCGACCGACCTGGGCGAGCTCCAGGAGCGTATCACCTCGACGCACAAGGGCTCGATCACGTCGGTCCAGGCGATCTACGTCCCCGCCGACGACCTGACCGACCCGGCGCCGGCGACGACCTTCGCGCACCTCGACGCGACGACGGTTCTCTCGCGGCAGATCGCGGAGCTCGGCATCTATCCCGCGGTCGATCCGCTGGATTCGACCTCGCGCATCCTCGACCCGCACGTCGTCGGCGCGGAGCACTACGACGTCGCGCGGCAGGTCCAGGTGATCCTGCAGCGCTACAAGGACTTGCAGGACATCATCGCGATTCTCGGCATGGACGAGCTTAGCGAAGACGACAGGCTCACGGTCGCGCGCGCGAGAAAAATTCAGCGCTTCCTCTCGCAGCCGTTCCACGTCGCCGAGCAGTTCACCGGCACGCCCGGGGCCTACGTCGAATTGAAGGACACGATCCGCGGCTTCAAGGAAATCGTCGATGGCAAGCACGACGAGATCCCGGAGCAGGCGTTTTATATGGTGGGCACGATCGAGCAGGCGGTGGAGAAGGCTAAGAAGCTTGCAGCTTCTTAGCGCAATGTTGAATGATGAATGTTGAATTTTGAATTCAATTCAAAACTCAAAATTTAAAATTCAAAATTATCTTTGAGCATGGCTGACAAAATTCAACTTCGCATCGTGACGCCGACGCGGCTCGTCGTCGACGAAGAGGTCGACGAGGTCACGGCGCCCGGCGTGCTCGGGCAGTTCGGCGTGCTGCCGAACCACATCGCTTTTCTCACGCTGCTCCAGCCGGGCGAGCTGTCTTATAAGCAAGGCGGGCGCTTAACGCGCCTCGCGATCGCCGGCGGCTACGCCGAAGTGCTCGAAAACGTCATGACGGTGCTCGCCGACGCCGCCGAGTTCGCCGAAGAGATCGATGTCGCACGCGCACAGCGCGCCAAAGAGCGGGCGGAAAAGAATATCTCGGGTCTCAATATCGACGACCGCGAGTTTGCGATTTGCGAGGCGGCGCTCGCGCGCGCGACGGCGCGCATCGAGGTTGCAAGGCCGGAAACGAGAAGATAACAAATTAATATGGCTAAACCTGACTTAAAGCCCAAGAGGCAGATGTGGAGCAAGCTGTTCTCCTACGATTACTGGATGGAGAGCACCGGCATCCCGATCCATCGCGGCTACTTTATCCAGGATCTCAGGACCGTCGAGCTCGGCTGGTGGGAAGAGCGCCAGTGCATGAGCGCCTTCATCCAGCTCGCCGGCCAGGAAGGCGTCACCTCGGCCCGCGTGAGCGAGATCCCGCCGGGCGGGACGACCAAGCCGTTCAAGTTCGCGCTCGACGAGGTCGTCTACGTCGTTTCCGGCCGCGGCGTCACCAACATCTGGTACGAGAACAGCGCGAAGAAGAGCTTCGAGTGGCAGCAGCACAGCATGTTCCTCGTGCCGCGCGGCACGCACCATCAGTTCAGCAACATGCAGGGCGACAAGCCGGTGCGGCTGCTGCATTACAGCTACCTGCCGCTCGCGCTCTCGGCGGTCTCCGACCCGGAGTTTTTCTTCAACAGCCCGTACGAGAGCCCGAACGAGCTCGCCGAGCACGAGACCTATTACTCGGAAGCCAAGGCGGTCCATCTGCCCGAAGGCGCAGACCCGAAAGGCCGGCGCATCTACTGGTACGGGAACTTCTTCCCCGACATGCGGGCGTGGGACAAGCTCGACGCGAACGCGCGGCGCGGCGCGGGCGGCAGAAGCGTCTACATCCTCTTTCCCAACTGCGAAGTCTTCGCGCACATGTCGGTGTTCGACGCGCGCACCTATAAGAAAGCCCACCGCCACGGCCCGGGACGCGTGATCGTCATTCCGGCCGGCGAAGGCTACTCGATCATGTGGGAAGAAGGCAAGGAAAAAGTCGTCGTGCCGTGGCACGAGTGCAGCATGTTCGTGCCGCCGAACAAATGGTACCACCAGCACTTCAACGCCGGCGGAACGCCGGCGCGCTATCTCGCGCTCCACTCGCCGATGCAGTTCTACGGCCACGCGGAGAAG
>Ga0075425_100007252_pt1 | contig 11705 bp, 10 predicted proteins | sample SoiMethybrSBSTD4_FD_75300 | JGI IMG/M metagenome (GOLD analysis project Ga0075425, IMG submission 75300) | Bulk soil microbial communities from a Populus tree surrounding site in Tennessee, USA - Soil MetaG P. TD hybrid SBSTD4 | ecosystem: Environmental > Terrestrial > Soil > Tree plantation...
CTCTCGGCAACGCCGGCGGAGCTCATTCGTCGGATGTCGGGGGACCGCACCCGGCCGAATCTCGGCGAAGCTCCGGCCGAGCCGAGGCTAACCGAGCTTCTGGAAGCGCGCGCTTCTGCGTACGCAGAAGCTCACGCGGTGATCGAAACGACCGGCACCGGTTTCGAGGAGCTCACGACCGAGGTCTTGAGGATCGCCGAGCTCGAATCCATCGCCGTTCCACTCGGCGAGCGCACCTACGCGGTGGACATCACACCCGGGGCAGCGGAAGCCGAGCTCGAAAGGACGCTCGAGCATCTGAAACCGAGCCGCGTCGTGGTCGTGACCGACGACAACGTCGATTCGCTGGTCCTGCCTCGCCTCGCCCCGGCGCTCGCGCGGCGCGGCGAACCGTTGAAAGTGGTGCTTGTATCCGGCGAGCGTCACAAGACGCTCGCGTCGGTCGAACGGATCCTTCGCGCCGCCGTCGAAGCGCCCGTCGACCGAAATGCCGTCGTCGTCGCCGTGGGGGGGGGCGTCGTCACCGACGTCGCGGGGCTCGCGGCGGCACTCGCACTACGCGGCCTGCGGTGGATCGCCGTCCCCACCACGCTCCTCTCGATGGTGGACGCGTCGGTCGGCGGCAAGACCGCCGTGGATCTCGGCAACGCCAAGAACGCGGTCGGCGCCTTTCACCAGCCCTCTCGCGTCATCGTCGATCCTTCGCTGTCGCGAACGGAGACGCCGCGCGCGTTGCGAAGTGGACTCGCAGAAGTCGTGAAAACCGCGCTGATCGGCGATCCCGGTCTCTTCCGCGAGCTTGGCGCCGCCGGCGCGGCCGAACGCGTGGTGATCGATCGCGACGAGTCGGCGATCACGCGCGCCGTCCGATCTTCGGTCGCCGTGAAGGCCCGTGTGGTGGGGCGCGACGAACGCGAAAAGGGGGAGCGCGCGCTTCTCAATCTGGGTCACACGATCGGCCACGCGCTCGAGGCGGAGGGTGGATTCGAGCGACTCACGCACGGCGAGGCCGTGTCGCTCGGTCTCGTGGCTGCGCTGCGCATCGGCGTGGCTCTCGGCGTGACACCAGCTGATCTCTCGATCGAGGTCGCCAACCTTCTCGCGCGCCTCGGCCTCCCGATCGATCTCGACCACGAACCGCTCGACAAGGCGCTCCGGTGGGTGAGCTACGACAAGAAACGTCAGGCCGGCGAGCTACGTTTCATCCTGGTTCGGGCCCCCGGACGCCTCGAGATAACGCGTATCTCCGCCGGCGAGCTGCCCAATCTCCTCCGCCCCCGCTGACCGGCTTACACCGGAGCCCAGACCCCCGACCTCGCGGGAATTTGGCGGTCCTCGATTTCCCCCGGTACACTTCACTCATGGAGTCTTTCAAGCGCCGGACGCTATGCGGACTGATGGCGCTCGCGCCCGCCCTCATGGCAGGTCCGGGCTGCGCCGACAGCGAAAGCATGCTCTTCATCCGGCAGGCCCAAGCCCGGGTCGCCGGCAGCTGCACCGTCGACAATTCGCCCTCGAGCCTCGTGCTGGTGCACGGTTCGCTCGACCTCGCTTTTCAGCGACAATACCGGGCCGCGTTGCTCGTCGGAAACCAGCTGGTGCCTCGAGGCAACTCGGCCCAGCTTCGCACCGAGACCGCTCGGATTCAGCTCCAAGGTGCCATCGTTCGCGCGGAAGACGCGAACGGCGCCGTCGTCTGGGGGCCGGTCACCGTTCCGGGTTCGGGATTCGTCGATCCGGCCAGCGGCTCCGACCCGAATTTCGGCCTGATTGACACCGTGCTCCTCGGTTCCGACCTCGGGACGAGCCTCGCGGGTCAGCTGTCGGCCGATCCCACTTTGGTGCGGTATTTCACGTCGGTGGCGCGCGTCTTTGGTCGCACGCTCGGCGGCATGACGGTCGAATCCGGCGAATGGCGATTTCCAATCAACGTATGTTACGGCTGCAGCGTCGTGTTCCCGCCGGATGCATCGGACCCGAAGTTGATGATGCAACCGAACTGCGATCTGCCGACAAGCACGGGCAGCACGGTCACGCATCCGTGCATCGTCGGCCAGGACGACTCGGTCGACTGCCGCGTCTGCAAGGAATTATTTCCGAGCGATCCTTTGTGTGAACCGTAGCAAGACTCTGCCAGTCCTTGGCAGCAGCAGATCTCGATCAGCAACCGCGGCTGTTTTGGCCAGGTAACGACCCGGCGACGACGCTGCGAAGTCCCCGGCGGGGGGGGCCGGCCGCCTCACGCTTCGAGCAAGATCGGTCGCGAGGCATGTGCCAGTCCGCTTTCCCAAGCCGAATTGCGCCTGTCCGGTCAGTTTGAGTGGGCGTAGTGCTATTCCGATGATCGATCTGGCAGCGAAGAACCGGCAGCGTAGCGCTAAAAACCTCTCGCGATCACGCGCGTGGGCCTTCGCCATCGGCACCATCGTCGCTGCGAGACGCGTCGAAGCTGCGCCTCAGCTGAGCTCCACGCTCATCATCGGAGCCGCCGGAAACGGCGACCGATCGCACCTTTGGTCCTCGACCGACTTTGCCGGGGGCCTCCGCGGGGAGCTTTTGTTCGGCCGCGGCCGCGATGCGGATTTTGGGGTCGGGCCGTACATCGAAATGTTGACGATGACCGGCTTTTCTGACCTGCAGCTCGGGACGGGTGCCACGTGGCTCGTGCCGGTTCATCCGTACCTGCCGGTCACTTTGTCGGCGGGCGGGTACGCCGCGCGAACCGAAGCACAGGGTTGGCAACCGGGGCTCGCCGCTGAGCTCTTCTGGGGAAGTCACGGTTACAACTACGATTCCCTGTACGCCCTGAGCGCAGGCGTGTTCGTCGGGGCACGTTACGGTGTCGGCGACTCGCGCGACGTCGCCGTGCTCGTCGGGGCAAGACTCGATCTGGAGCTCATTGCACTCCCGTTCGTGCTCGTCTGGAATGCTATCCGAGGCGGCGATCCGACGCGCTAAAAGAGCCGCGCTGTGTTAACGTGGCCGCGATGGAGCGAAGGACGGTGCAGCTCCGCGTCGCGGGTCAAACGTACCGAGTGGTGACCACCGCGACGGATGGGGATCTCAAGAGGTTTCTCTCGGTGATCGAAGACAAGCTCGGCGAAGTGAATCCCCGCGGGCGACCGATGCACCCGCAAAGTTTGCTGCTCGCGACTCTCGCGCTCGCGCACGATCTCGAAGAAGAGAAGGCACGCGCGCAGCGAATCGAAAAGCGTGCGCGCGAAACGCTTTCGCGTCTGCTCGAACGAATCGACGCAGCGCTCGAAGAGGGGGGCGACGAAGCGCCCGCCGAGGCGCCCTCACTCCCGTCGCCGTGAACCGTGGTCCGCTGCGGCATCTCGAAGAAGAGCTGGCGGAGCTCGAGCGGCGAGGTCTTCTCCGCGAGCGCCCGCCTCCGATCGATCGCCCTCGAGCCGCCGAGCTGCTGAACCTGTGCTCGAACGACTACCTCGGCTATCGCTCGGGTGGACGACTGGCTAAGTTCGCAAAGATCGCTTCGGAGGAGCATGCGCCTGGGTCAGGTGCATCGCGGCTCGTGTGTGGGGAGCACGCCGCCCACGCGGAGCTCGAGGCGACGCTGTCCAGGTGGCTTGGAGCGGATGAAACATTAGTATTTACAACTGGTTACGCGGCAAACGTCGGGGCAATCGCGGCCCTCGCGGGCGAGGGGGATCTCGTGGTCTCCGACGCTCTCAACCATGCCTCGATCATCGACGGGTGCCGGCTCAGCCGGGCTCGCCATGTCATCGTTTCGCACAATTCGCCGGACGAGGTACGCGAGGCACTGAAGGGCGCACGCGCTCGGCGCCGTTGGGTGGTGACCGAAAGCTACTTCAGCATGGAGGGCGACGGGCCGGATCTCGCGGCGCTACGTTCGATCTGCGACGAGTGCGACGCCGCGCTCATCGTCGACGAAGCGCACGCGCTCGGCGTCCTCGGCCCGCTAGGTCGGGGCCGCGCGCACGAGGCAGGGGTAAGGCCGGATGTTCTCGTCGGCACATTGGGGAAAGCCTTGGGTGCCCAAGGGGCCTTCGTCGCCGGCTCGCGCGAGCTATGTCGCTGGCTCTGGAACCGTGCGCGGTCGTTCGTTTTCTCGACGGGCCTTAGCCCGCTCCTCTGCGCCATCGGACGTGGCGCCGTCGAGGAGGCACAGTCGGACGAATCCGGTCGCGCCCGACTTCGGTACATCGGCGATCGCTTTCGGTCGAGGCTGGTGGATCGCGGCATTCCCGTCACGAGCCGCGACGGGCCGATTCTTCCCATCCTGCTCGGAAGCGAAAGGGAGGCGCTGTCGTGGAGTCGCGGTCTCGCGCAGCGAGGGGTTTGGGTGCAAGCCATTCGTCCACCCACGGTCTCTCCTGGAACGGCGCGGCTCCGAGTCACAATGCGGGCCGATTTGACGGACGACGAGGTCGACCGGGCGATCGGTGCTCTGGTCAGTGTCGCCGAAGGGCGACCGCGGTGACCGTTCTTCGGCTCGTGCTCGTCGGAACCGGGACGGGGGTCGGGAAGACACACGTCGGGTGTGCCCTCATCGGGGCGGGAGAAGCGCTCGGGGTCGAGACGGTTGGGCTCAAACCCATCGAGACGGGGGTCGGGGCGCCGTCGGCCGGCGGGGAACCCGACCGGCCGCTCACCAGACCGTCGGCCGGCGGGGAACCCGACCGGCCGCTCACCAGACCGTCGGCCGGCGGGGAACCCGACCGGCCGCTCATCAGAGCGTCGACCGTTGCGTCGGATCAAGACAGGCTCGAGGAGGTGGCGCGAGGGTTTCACGTGAAACGAGGTTCCACGACGTTTCACGTGAAACGGTCCCCCTACCAGTTCGCCGATCCGATTTCCCCTCACCTCGCCGCGAGAAAGGCCGGCGTGCGAATCGACCTCGCGGTGGTCGTGAATTGGGTCCGCGACCACTCGGCACCGTTCACCGTGGTCGAGTCGGCGGGTGGCCTTTTCTCGCCGCTCGCGGACAGCGTCACCAACCTCGACCTCGTCGCTGCGCTCGGTCCCGCGGTTGCCGTGCTCGTGGCTCCCGATCGGCTGGGCGTTCTTCACGACGTCACGGCGACCCGCGGCCTGGCGGTCGCGCGCGGCCTCCCCATTCGAGCCGTCGTTCTGTCGGCTCCCGTCGAGCCCGACGCCTCGACCGGCCAAAACGCGCCCGAGCTGACCCGGCTCGGTATCGCCCAACTCCTCGCCGTTTTCCCACGCGCCGCCCCCTCGGATCCTCGGTCGATCGCCGCCGCCACCGCGGTCATCCAGTGGGCGCAGCAGCTGGCTCAATTAGGATCGTAAGCGGCCGCGCTCGAGGTAGAGGCGTCGCGAGGCGATCTTGTCCGCGACGGCGGCTTCGTGGGTGACAAAAAGGACGATGGCGCCGCGCGAGGCTTCTTCCCTCACCGCGTCGAACAGACGTTCGATCCCCTCGACGTCGAGACCCGTCGTCGGCTCGTCGAGGAGCAGCAGCGTCGGCCGATGCACCATCGCCCGCGCCAGGGCGACCCGCTGGCGCTGACCTCGCGAAAGCTGACGCAAGGGGAATTCCCCGAACGCGTCCACCCCGAACCGCGCGCTCGCAAGTTGCCACGCGTCGGCCGGCGCACCGTAGATCGCTCCCGCGAGCTTGATGTTCTCGGCCGGCGACAAATCCGGATAACAATGGCTCTCGTGCGAAACCCAACCGATCTGTCGCCGGACGCTCATGTCCCCCGCCTCGTACGACCCGTACGTGATCCGGCCGCTGGTCGGAGAAATGAGTGTTCCAAGAATTCCAAGTAATGTGCTTTTTCCAGATCCATTGTGCCCTTGGAGGCTGGTCACCTCGCCAGACGAAAACGAGGCGTCGACCCCTCGAAGAGCGATCGTCCTACCAAAGCTCCGCGTCACTCCTTGAACCGTAACCTGGCGGATGGGACCCATTTTCTCGGTGTTGACGCGAGCGGCGCAAGCATACCATTTCGCCTGTCAAAACGGCGACCCCCGAGCCTCCCGGCCGTGGACCGCGCCCCACAGACGCCGCCTCTGCCAGGTCGTTCGCGTAAAGGACAAAACGATCTGGTAGCAAGAAATTGCCAGGAGTAGTGCTAGGATGTGGACCGATGACCTCCGCCGTCGCCATCGCGCGAGAGCCTCCCCAGGCCATTGCGCGTCTGCGAAGCGCCGTTGAGCAGGCCCTCGAGGGAAAACCCGACGCGGTCGAGCTCGCTCTCGTGGCTCTTTTGGCGCGTGGACACGTGCTCATCGAGGATGTACCCGGCGTCGGAAAGACGACACTAGCGCGAGCCGTGGCCAAGGCCGTCGGCGGCGAGCTCCGGCGCGTACAGTTCACGAGCGATCTGTTGCCGAGCGACGTGCTCGGCGTCTCCGTTTACGATCAGCGCCGGGGCGATTTCGTTCTACGGCAGGGTCCGATTTTTGCGAACATCCTGCTCGCCGACGAGATCAACCGCGCCAGCCCCCGCACCCAGTCCGCGCTCCTCGAAGCGATGAACGAGGGCCAGGTTTCGCTCGACGGCCAGACGATCCCGCTCCCCGATCCATTCTTCGTCCTGGCAACCCAAAATCCTCAGGACTTCGCGGGAACGTTTCCTCTGCCCGAGTCACAGCTCGACCGTTTCATGGTGCGCATTCGCATCGGCTACCCACCCCCCCAGGTCGAGATGCGCCTGCTTCTCGATGGGGTGAGCGATCACGCCAAGAACGTGCCCACCGTGCTCGATCCGGCACAGCTCGTGGCATTGCAGCGCGAGGTCGATCGGGTGAGCGTCGACACGGCGCTCGCGACGTACCTGCAGGCAATCCTCGTCGCCACCCGAACGTCACCCGCGCTCTCTCTCGGAGCGTCCACCCGTGCCGGCATGAACCTCTCGCGCGCCGCCCGATCCCGCGCGCTCTTGCGCGGAAGGCTCTACTGCATCGCCGACGACATCCACGAGCTCGCTGTGCCGGTCCTCGCGCACCGGGTCCGTCTGTCGGCTCACGCCGAGGGGTACGTCCCTTCGCGCGATGAAACGGAGGGGGCCGTGCGCGAGGTCATCGCCCGCGTCCCCGTACCCCTGTAGACAATCGAGGCGCGATGGCCAGTGAGTCGGCGCCGCGCAAGGCAGAGTCGCCTGAGCCCAGGCGGTCGCAACGTCCCGAGGCGCGCCCCCCGCGCGGCGCCGATGGCGGCTCGCTCCTGCGCCCCGCACCGAGCACTTTGTGGCAGCGACTGCTTCGTCGGTTTCGCCCGCCTCGCAAGCTCAAATTCACCCGCGAAGGGAAGTATTTTCTCGGCATCACGCTCGGCGTCGGCTTCGCCGCCATCAACACGGGCAACAACCTTCTCTACTTGCTTCTCGGTATGCTCCTGTCGCTCATCGTTCTTTCCGGCGTCATGAGCGAGCTGTCGCTTCGCGATCTCAACGTCGTTCGCCGGCTGCCGACGCGCGCACAGGTGGGACGCGCTCATCTGGTCGAGATCGAAGTTTTCAATCGAAAAAAAAGAGTTCCCTCGTACGCGATCGAGGTCGAGGATCTGCGAGCGGGCCAGCCCGCCGACAAGCGATGCTTCTTCCTCAAGATCAGCCCGAACAGCGCACAGGTCGCCGCCTATCGTCGTTCTCCACAGCGTCGCGGCCGCGACCGCCACATCGGTTTTCGTATCGCCACTCGCTTTCCTTTTGGCTTGTTCGAAAAGTCGCGCGAGGTCGCCTGTGAGGGTGAGCTCATCATTTACCCCGCAGTCGACGCCTTGCGCCTCAGGACCGACGAAGCAGGCCGGAGGTTCGGCGGTTCCGGACTTTCCGGGCGAGGATCGGGCGACGAAGTTTTCGGGCTACGCCCCATGCGCGAAGGGGACGATCCGCGCGATATCTACTGGCGCAAGAGCACGCTGCAGGACCAGCTCGTCCTGCGCGAGAGAGCGCGCGAGACGAGGCCCGACGTCGAGATCCCCCTCGAGGTCCGCCGCCCCAACGGCGCGGGCGACGAGTGGTCGCCCCATTTCGAGCGGCGGATCCGCGACGTCGCTTCGCGCGCCGTGGCGCACCTGAAGCGCGGCGACGGCGTCACCATCGCCACGACCTCCGGGGACCGCGTCCACGCGGATCGAAACGTCGGCGCCGATCGCCTCCTCAGATTCCTTGCCCTGGTCGAGGCAATCGAAACCGAGGCGTCGTCCGCGACGAGACCCGCCGACTCGGGCCGACGGTCCCGGCCGCCGAGCGCTTCAGCCCTGGAGAGCCTCGCGACACCAGCCCCCGCCGAGGCCAAACGATGAGGTTTGGTCTCATCCACCGTCTCATGACCGACGCCATCGCGGTGCTCGGCATTCTCGCGCTCGTCACGAGCGGAGAGCTCGGCCGCTGGACAGCGGGGGCAGTCGTCGCCGGTTTGGCCGCGGCCCTGGCCGTTCCGGAGAGCGCGCAGGGGCGTCCGTGGATGAGGCGCTTTTCGGCGGTCGCCCCGGTTGCTCTTCTGGTCGTGCAGTTCGGGCGCCTCTTCACCGGCGCGAGCGTGCTCGAGCTGGCCGTCGAATTCGCGGCTGCGCTCCAGATCATCCGACTTGCCACGCGCCGGGGCGCCGCGCACGACCAGCAAGTCATCGTGCTCGCACTCCTGCACCTCATCGCCGGTACCGTCATCGGCGGCGGTCTCGGTTATGGCCTTTGCTTTCTCGGGTTTCTCGTCATCGCTCCCGGCGCGCTCGTCCTCAGTCACTTGCGGCGCGAAGTCGAGGGCAACTATCGGCAAGGCGCGCGCGATCGCACCGGCCTGCCTGTCGACGTGCCGCGCATTCTGCGCAGCCGACGGGTGGTCGATCGAAGCTTTCTCGTCGCGACGTGCCTTCTTTCCATTCCCATCTTCTGGTTCACCGCCGGACTCTTCGTCCTTTTTCCTCGGGTTGGATTGTCGTTCCTGCTCTTGAGCAAGCCTCACAGCGGCAGGATGGTGGGCTTCTCCGAGCATGTCGATCTCGGGGAAGTCGGAACGCTGCGGACCGACCCCACGATCGCGCTGCGGGTCGAGATCCCCGAACGCGATCTACCGAATCCGCCTGCCCGGCTGGCGATGCATCTGCGCGGCGCCGCCTTCGACACCTACGACGGCCACAGCTGGTCCCGCAGCCAGAGCCAGCACGATCTGGCGACGCACGAGGGGGGCGTCCTCTGGATGCGGCGCGCCCCAGATCCGACCCGCGATCACGTCTGGCACTTCGATCTAGAGCCCATCGACCCACCGGTTCTCTTTGCGCCGCTCAGCGCCGTCGGCATGCAGGTGCGCCAGCGCGGCGATCCGGTCCTGAACCCACGTCTCGAGATCTGGTCCGAGCCGGAAGGCGCGTTCCGCTACAACGGCTCCGACGAGCGCGGCGTCCGCTACGATGTCTACGTCGGAAGCGACTTCGAAACGGGACTCGAGCTCTTGTCGCGTTCGGACGAAGAGCGCTACACGGCACTTCCCCGCAACATGAGCGATCGGGTGCGAAGGCTCGCCCATCAAATCGTCAGGGAGGGCGCGACGACTTTCGAAAAAGCGCACGCCATCGAGAGCTTCCTCCGGAGATCGTTCACCTACGACCTCAATTCACCCGCCGGCAAATCGGCCGACCCGCTCGACGACTTTCTCTTCTCGTCTCGACGAGGTCACTGCGAATTTTACTCCACCGCGATGGTCGTACTTCTCCGTGAGCTCAAAGTGCCGGCGCGAAACGTCACCGGATTCATCGGTGGCTCCTACAACCGCTTCGGTCGTTACTACGCCGTGCGCCAAGGGGACGCCCATTCATGGGTGGAAGTCTTTCTGGCCGAGCGTGGCTGGCAGACGTTCGATCCGACGCCGCCCGCGGAATCGGAACCCCGGAGCGAGCTTTCGGGCGTCCTCGCGTTCGTGCGCGACATCATCGAAGCCACCGGCCAGAGGTGGGATCGCTACGTGGTCGGCTACGACCTTCGACAACAGGTCTATCTCTTCGAGTCGCTATCGCGTTTCAGCTCCGTTCATGTCTCGCCCGTCCTGGCCCAGGCCAAGATGTTTCGAACGGCGGCGATCGTCGTGATCGGGGCCGGCATCGTGGCGTACCTGGTTTGGCGACGCCGAAGGGCGCGGCCGGCCCGTCCAACCCCTCTCGCCGACAATCGCGCGCGCGAGCGATTGATCGCCACGTCGCTCTACGAGCTACTCGAGGCGGCAATGAGCTCGCAGGGGATCGCGCGGGGGGCCAGCACGCCACCCTTACAACACGCCGAGTCGCTGAGAGGACTCGGCCACCCGTTGGCCGACGAGGTGCTCGAGCTGACCGAGCTTTATCTGAATGCCCGCTTCGGCGGCGCGTCGATCACCGACGAAGACAAGAAGACGTTCGAAACGCGCGTCAAGCGAGTACGCACGGTCCGAACTGCGCAGCTCGTGGTGGCAAATGGCGAGGCCGCGCTGGAAAATGGCTGAATTTGGGCTCGTCGGCGCTACGGCGTCAGACGGCTCGCAGGCGACGATCGAGCAAGATTTCGACAGACGTATCGGTGTCCGAGGATGCGATGCCAAACAGACTACCCGGCGTCGGGCGCGCGCGGCGCGCGTCGAACTCGAGGTTCGCTTCGCCCGGTTCGACCCAAGCGACGACGACCCCCTGTCCCGCGCGAGCACCTTTCTTTTCACCGAGCTCGATGAGGTCGATGCGAATGCCCCGCGCGAGATCATCGGCGGTGACGGCACGCTGGACGGAAGCCCTCGGGCGCACCGAGGCCGGGATGAAGCTCGCGCGTTCGAGCTTATCGTACGACTGGACGATGAGCCTGTAGCGCCCCCCGCCGGTGGGCGCGTCGCCACCTAGCTTGACCTCGGTGCGGACAGTTTCGGCGTGCGCGATCCCGAGCGAGGTGGCGGCCACGAGGGCCAGCCAGGAAGCGGACCCGGCGCGGGCCCTGCGTTTCGCTTTGAGCTGGTTCGGGCCTGCCATCGTCATTGGGACAACCGCCGAAGGTTCGGGTTTCGCGCCGCTTCTCCAACCAACATCAAAGCAATGGTCGTGCCAATGCCAGACGAGCTCTGCGGGCACACTGTTAACTGGCCCTTTCGAAGCCGTTTCCGATGACTTAGCGTCGGTTCTTGCTCAAAATATCGACCGCCCACCGCAAGGATTTCGTACAAACTGAATCAGACGCGACACGATTTCCGTCACGCTGATAGGGTCCGGCCAACAACACCACTTCGCGGCCCGCTCGGGTGATGGACAGGGGACCTAGCGAGCTTCGCTCGACGCAAACGCTCGAGGCCGCCGATGAACCGGGCCGAACGGCGTCCGATAGGGCCTTGAACGCCTCACGGGCCTCGAAGTCCGGGTCTTTGACGCCTCGATCGAACCGGATTCGCCATGCAGCTGCGAGCGACATTCCCCCGGGCTGCGCGCCAGGTGCTGATCGACCCGGGACACCCGCGCCGCTACCGGACCCGGTCGAGCGAAAGAGTGCGGCCCGATCGCCGGCCCACCCTCGCGCAACCGCTGCCGCCGCTTTGACTGGGGTCCATTCCTCGACGGCGATGCGCAATCCCTCTTCGCCGAACACGTCATCGTAGATCGCCTCCCATCCCAACCCCGGCGCTCGAGGCACGGGCACCGGTTCCGGCGGCTCGCGAGCATCGTACTTGTCGAGATGGAGAAGTTGCTCGGTCGTCTCGGGAGGCGCCCTCCACGCTTCATCGACCGCCGACCACCCGCCGTCGTC
>Ga0075425_100007253_pt1 | contig 11705 bp, 12 predicted proteins | sample SoiMethybrSBSTD4_FD_75300 | JGI IMG/M metagenome (GOLD analysis project Ga0075425, IMG submission 75300) | Bulk soil microbial communities from a Populus tree surrounding site in Tennessee, USA - Soil MetaG P. TD hybrid SBSTD4 | ecosystem: Environmental > Terrestrial > Soil > Tree plantation...
ACGCAGGCGCCCGCCAGCAACCGGTCGCGCACGGCGGGATCAAAGTCGCAGGCGCGGACGCGCAGCCGCGGCAAATGCAGCGAGGCCCCTTCGCTGGCGGTGATAAGATACGCGGCCGCCCGCGCGCGCGCAGCTTCCGGTACCTCGATTTCGCGCGTCACCTCCAGCGCCTGAGCAACGCGCGCCACCGCAGCCAGAGCTTCGGGCGCAGCACCGCGCTCGAAATGGCCGGTCGCCACGGCCACGCGCAGGCCGGCCATGCCCTGCGGAAGGCGCGCAAGGGTCGGTTCCGCGGCACGGCGGACAGAGACGGGATCATCGGGGTCGTGGCCCTGCATGACGTCAAAGGCCAGCGCCAGGTCGCGCGTGGAGCGTGCCAACGGCCCCACATGATCGAGGCTTGCGACAAAGGGGAAAGTCCCCGCGCGCGACAGGCGCCCGTACGTCGGCTTGAGGCCGAAGAGGCCGCAGAACGAGGACGGCACACGGATCGACCCGTTGGTGTCGGAACCAAGGGCCAACGGCACGAGGCCGCCGGCCACTGCACCACCGCAACCGCCCGAGGAGCCCCCCGTCATGCGGGTCACATCGTGCGGGTTGCGGGAGGGACCGAAGTGCGCGTTCTCGCCGGTGAAATCGTAGGCGTACTCGCCCATGTTGAGCGTGCCGACTAGCACACCACCTGCACTCTCCAGGCGCTTCACCAGCGTGGCATCGGCGACGGCGGGGGGCCTGTCGCGGTTGATCTTAGAGCCCGCCAGCGTCGCAAGACCCGCCACGTCGAACAGGTTCTTGGCCGCGAACGGCACGCCGGCCAGCACCCCGAGCGGACGGCCGGCAACGCGCTCGGCATCAACGGCGCGCGCCCGTGCAATTGCCCGCTCCCCCGTCACGGCCGTGAAAGCGTTGAGGGTCTTGTCGCGCTCGCCGATGCGCCGCAGGGTCGCCTCCACGACCTGCACGGCGCTGATCTTGCCCGACACAACCGCCTCCGCGATCTCGGCTGCTGATGCTGCAGCATGCATGGCATCAGGCCTCGAACACCGGAGCCGGCTCAGCCTCGTCGGGCAGCTGGAACTCCCCCACAAGGTCTGCCAGGCGGAATGTGACTGCCAGGTTGGCCTTGATCGCGGGCTTCCACTCAGGCTCAATCGGCAGGGCAAGCATCGCAGCGCTCGCGTCGATCAGTGCGTCGAGTGCATCTTCCTTCACGTCGTCCTCTTACCTTTTACGGCGATCCGCCCTTCGTGTTGGCACGCGCTCAAAGCCGGGGGATGAGGATGCTAGCGCGCTGGCCCGCCGGTCACTGGCCCAGGCTATCGCTTTCCACCGGGATGACAATCATCGCCAAAGCAGGGCCGGCAGCGATAAAGCGCGCTGTGTGTAACAAGGTACGGTTCCCTCAAAAAGGTCGCCAAGCCAGGGTTGTGAGGCGCCATCGCCGATCTTAAGGCTGGGCGAGGATCGGGGTTTGATGGCGTTGCAGGCGCGGGTGAGGCGCTGGCGCGGTAGGCGGCACTGTCCGTGGAGCTACCCCTGTGAAGGGTCAAGTCCACCACGACAAACGGCTCAAGCCGCACCAGCATCCCGACCTTCATCCGGCTGGTCGGGAAGCCACCAACCAAGACCACGCCCCCCCTGGCAGGGGGCCGCGCACCGCCAGTAGCGCCCGCCGCCGATTTCAGGACATCCCCATGGGGCATAGCTCACCGCCGTCCCGGTTGACACTCCTCGCGCACCGAGCAAGCCATGTGCCAGGACCTTGGGGGATCCGAACGCGCGGGATACCCCCTTGATACCCTTATGCTGAATTGAGGGCGACACCAGAGGCTGCCAAGCCCTGCCGGCGAAACGGCTAGCGCTCTGCCTAAGCGCTGGGCAGGGGGTGGCGGCGATCCCTGCCTCGTATTTGCTCGATGGCCGCGCCACGGCTTTCCCACTTGGGTTGCCCACAAAGTTAGGGGAAGATGCACGCCCTGCCCGCCGGGGCGTGAAACGCAGGGGAGGTCCCGTTTGGCCCAAGAGATCCGCATCGAGTTCACCCGATTTTCCGCGTTCTATTCTCCGCTCATCGCCACCTTTGCCGGCGGCTTCCTGCAACAGGAGGGTTTGGCTCCCAAGCATTCCGTTTCTGCCCCCGGCAAATCCGCCATTGCCAGTCTCGCCGACGGCTCGGTCCATGTCGGCCAATCCGCGCCATCGCAGGCTTTCGGCCCGCTCGAGCAGGGCAACCGCCCGCCCGCGGTACACTTCGCCCAAATCAATGAAAGGGACGGCTTCTTTCTCGCGGGACGCCAGCCCGACAAGGCCTTCCGTTGGTCAACGCTCAAGGGCAAGAAGATCATCGTCGACCATGGCGGCCAGCCCCTGGCCATGTTCAAATACGCGTGCTTCAAGGAGGGCGTCGATGTCAGGGATCTGAACCTGATCGACGCTGGCTCGACGGAGCAGATGATCGCAGCCTTCCGCAAGGGCGAGGGCGACTATGTGCATCTGCAGGGTCCAGGACCGCAGCAGTTGGAGCACGACGGTGTCAGCCATACCGTTGCAGCCCTCGCCGATGCCAGCGGCGCTTGCGCCTTTTCGAGCCTGGCCGCGACGCGCGAATGGCTTGCCAGCGACATGGCCAAAGCGTTCATGCGCGCCTATCGCAAGGCACGGGCCTGGCTACTCACCACGCCCGCTGCCGAGGTCGCCAAAGCCGAGGTACCCTACTTCAGGGACATCGACCTCGCCGTGCTGACAAACACGATTGCCTCCTACCAGAAGCTCGGCAATTGGACGCCGCACGTGGAGATCACGAAGCCCGCTTTCGAGGCGACGCTCGATATTTTCCAACACGCCGGCCTCATCACCAAGCGCCACGCCTACGCAGACGTGGTGGTTGCGCCGCCGACGTGACCCACCTCGCGCCGGCCGGGGCGGCGCGCCAGCCAGGGAGTAAAGGCCAATGCAGGAAACGATCGGCTGGATTGGCGTCGGCAGCATGGGGCACCGCATGAGCCGGCATCTGGGCAACGCCGGCTATCCGCTCCTGGTGGCCGATGCGGTGAGCACCGAGCGTGCGCCGAAGGGCGCCAGCATTGCCCAGACCAACGCTGAAGTGGCGGCGCGTGCCGCCACCATCTTCCTCTCGCTGCCCGACGGCGCGGTCTCGCAGACCGTCGCGCGCGAGCTTGCAACCGCTCCCGATCGCAAAGCCGAGACCGTGATCGACACGTCCACCATTGGAATTGCGGCCGCAGAGGCGTGCGCCAACTTGCTTGCCGCGAGCGGCATCGAATACGTCGATGCCCCGGTCTCTGGCGGCACTTCCGGCGCCGACAAAGCAACCATCGCGATCATGCTGGCCTGTGCGCGATCCTCCTTCGACCGACTCGGGCCGCTGCTGCGCCTCATGGGCAAGCCGTTTTACGTCGGGCCGAAGCCGGGGCAGGCACAGGCCGTCAAGGTGCTCAACAATTTCTTGTCGGCAACGGCGCTGGCTGCAACCAGCGAAGCCATCGCCTTCGGTACCCAGCAAGGCATCGACATGAAGACCATTCTCGACATCGTCAACGCCTCCTCGGGCCGCAATTCGGCGACGGAGGATAAGTTCCTCAACCGCATCCTACACGGACGCTATGATGCGGGCTTTACGGCCAAGCTGCAGCTCAAAGACATCCGCCTCTATCTGGAGGCCGCCCGCGCCGCTGGCGTCGCCGATGCGATCGCGACTGGGGTTGTGGACCTCTGGCAGCGCATGGAGGCAGCCATGCCAGGGGCCGATATCACTGACATGTATCGCTATACGCGCCAGCGCGGAATGCTGCAGCGCGAGTGAGAACGATCCCCGGACGCGGCGCTGCCCCGATCACAGCTTTGTCACCAAGGCCTTGAGACCGCCACCTGCTGGCGTGTCGCCCTCGCCGGGCCGGAGCCGTGGTGCACGAGGACACTGGCTTGCGCCACAAGGTGCGCCACAAGGATGGACCTGATCGACGTTTCCGTCGGTGTCGCCCCCATGTACGACGAAGGCCGCAACCTCGTCGGCATTTCCGCAATCGTCAGCGACATCGGCGAACGCCGCGCCCGCGAGCGCCCCAGCAAATGTCTGATGCGTGAAGTCTCGCATCGCTCCAAGAACCTGCTGGCCGTCGTCCAGGCCATCGACAGTCAAACCGCCCTGCACCGCATCACCTTCGACGGTTTCCGCCACGCCTCGCAGAGCGGATCGCCACTATGGCGCGCAAGATCTCTTGGTCGGCGGCAACTGGACCGGCGCGAGCGTGGCCGATCTGGTGCGCACCCAGTTGCCGCCCTTCGCTGAGACCACATTCTCACGCTTCGACAGGACCGGACCGCGCCTGGAACTTCGGGAGGGCCTGCGGTGGACCCTAAGCGCACCGACCTCAAGCGACATCGGCGAGGGCTGACCGGGCCCAGTCCTGATCGTCTGCCGCTGACCATACGCGGCAGCGGATGCTATGGCCACCAGCAGACGCCTACCGCCCCTGATAGGCCGGCGTCCGCACCACCAGGCCATCGAGAGCCTCCGTCACGGTGATCTGACAAGACAGCCGTGAATTCGGGCGCACGTCGAAGGCAAAGTCGAGTTGGTCCTCCTCCTCTTCGCTGCGCGCCCCGGTCTTCTCAAGCCAGGTCTCGTCCACATAGACCATGCAGGTCGCACAGCTGCATGCTCCCCCGCATTCGGCGACGATGCCGGTCACGCCCCCCTTGAGTGCGCTCTCCATCACCGTCGAGCCAACATCCGCTTCGACAGTGTGCGCGGTTCCGTCGTGCTCGATGTAGGTGATCTTTGGCATGCTGATGGGTCTATCCTTCTCCCGTCTGCTGAGGCTGCGGCACTATATTGCCTAGCACGCAGATGACCAGGGGGGGCGACACGTTGCCCAGACCACTGCAGCCCAATGAGCGCAATCCTGCCACAGCGACGGACGGCCTCATGCCTCCCCGCCGCTAGCCTGGGCTCGCGCGAGCCTGCCGCGCCAGTCCTTGCGCAGAAGTGCGACGGCCGCCAGCGCCAGCAGGCCCGCGCTCAGGGCGAACAGCGTTACAGCAATCGGCCGCTGGAAGAAGATCAGCCAATCGCCGCCCGACATCACCAGAGATTGGCGCAGGCTGAGCTCGAAGGTTGGAGCGATGACGAGCCCGAGCACGAGCGGCGCGGGATCGAAGTCGAACTTGCGCAACACGTAGCCCACAACGCCCATGATCAGCATGATCCACACGTCGACGATGGCGTGGCTCACCTCGTAAACGCCAATGATGCAGAACATCACGATGAGTGGATAGAGGTAAGCGTAAGGAATGCGCAGCACGCTCACGAACAGTCCGACCAGAGGTAGGTTTAAGGCGAGCAGCATCAGGTTGCCGACGTACATGGAGGCGATGAACCCCCAGAACACGTCCGGGTGCTCGCTGACGAGCTGTGGTCCCGGGGGGATACCGTGGATCAAGAGCGCCGCCATCAGCACGGCGGTTACGGGCCCGGTCGGCAGACCAAGCGCCAGCATCGGTACAAAGGCGCCGGTCGAGGCCGAATTGTTGGCGGATTCCGGACCCGCTACGCCCGCCACGGCACCATGGCCAAATGCCTCGGGTGTGCGCGACACGCGCTTCTCCACCGCATAGGAGAGGAAGCTCGCGATGATGTGCGCAGAACCGGGCACGATGCCGACGAAGAACCCCAGCACCGAGCCACGCGCGATCGGCAATGCGGAAAGGCGCCATTCGCTCGAATTCGGAAGCAGCTCGCGCAGCCGCGGGGAAACCACCTTCTGCGTGACTGTACCGCTGGGGGTGGAGAGGATTTCGCCGAGCCCAAACAGACCTACGGCCACCGGCACGATGCCGATGCCGTCGCCCAGCTCCTTGATGTCAAAACTGTAGCGAAAATGCCCGCTCATCACGTCGATGCCGATGCACCCAAGCAGCAACCCTGCCGCAGCCATCAACAGTGTACGCACCAGAGAGGTGGACGACATGTAGGCTAGCAACACGAGACCGAGCACCAGCAAGGCGGTATATTCGGGCGGCCCAAAGCGGAGCGCCAAGCCCGCAAGCGGTGGTGCCACCAGCGTCAACATGACCACTCCAAAGGTGCCAGCGACGAAGGAACCTACCGCAGCAATCGAGAGCGCCGCCCCGGCGCGACCCTTCTGCGCCATGGCGTAGCCGTCGATGCAGGTCATGACGGATGCTGCCTCGCCTGGGATCCGCATCAGGATTGAAGTCGTGGAGCCGCCGTACTGCGAGCCATAGTAGATGCCAGCAAGCATGACGATGGCCTTGGTCGCGTCGAGCCCGAACGTAACCGGGAGCAGAATGGAAATTCCGGCCAGTGGCCCGATGCCCGGTAGGATCCCGACAAGCGTGCCGACGATGCAGCCAAGGAAAGCATAAAACAGCACGTCGGGCCGGAACGCGACCGAGAAACCAAGTGCAAGGCTGTCGAAAGTGGCTTCCAGTAGATCCTCGCGGTCGCCGTGTTCAGAACCAAAGGACGCCTTGCGGCAGTGGAGATTTCAAGGCCATGCGGAATAGGGCGTACGCAAACCCCGTCACACCAACGCTAAAGAGCGCCGCAGAAACAATGGGCTTGCGCTCGACCACGAATGTTAGCCCGAACAGCAGGAGCGACATGGTGATGATAAAGCCGAGCCAGGTGTAGAAGGCGATACACGCCGCGGTGATTGCGACGAGGCGGACCGCGTGCTGGAAGTCGTCCCAGGCGATGGCGGCAAGCGGAGGACTGCCGCGGGCACGTGCCAGCAGAACGAGACCGAACGCTATCATCGCGGCGATGACAAGTTTCGGCATCATGCCGGCTCCCGGTGAGGCCAGCGTGCCGAAGGGAAGATCATCGCTCATCGATAGGACGAGCGCGCCGATGACGATAAAGGCGGCGCCGCCGACGTGGTCCCTGCGCAAGTTCACGTTAGCTGCGCTCACACTTTGCCGATCTGGCGCACGGCGTCTTCCACGCGCTTGGCGTCGGCATCCCAAAAGGCCTTGAACTCGGTTTGATCAAGATAAGCCACGTCTTGCCCGATGTTCTTCATGGCCTGGCGAAACTCCTCGGTGCCCGCGGCCTTGCCGATCTCCTCGCGCAGCCGGACCACGATCGGCTGAGGGGTACCCTTGGGCGCGAACATGCCGACCCATAGGTAGAACTCGACGTCGTAGCCTTGCTCCTTCATGGTCGGCACTTCAGGCAGCGCCGTGGCCCGTTGCGCACCCAGACAGGCGAGCGCGCGGGCTTTCCCAGCCCGGATCTGGCCCATTGCCGCTGCTATCGCCGAGCACGCCATCTGCGCGTTGTTGCCGATCAGCGCCGTCAGCGCCGGGCCGCCGCCATTCGTGGGCAGGTGCTTCATCTGCAGGCCTGCCGCGCGCAGGAATAGGGCGGTTGGCAGATGCAGCGCACCGTGCAAACCCGACGAGCTGTAAATCAACTCGTTTGGTCGTTGCTTAACGTCAGCGACCAATTGGGCGAGATCCTTATAGGGCTGTTGGTCGTTGACGAGCAGCACCATGGGGTCGGCGATGAGGCGCGCAAGCGGGATGAAGTCGTCGCGCGTGAATTTGACGGGGCGGCCGTAGAGCTTGTCGACCTCGGCAAACCCCGAAATCGACACGATGTGGACGAGCAGCGTGTAGCCGTCGGGCTTGGCGCTGGCCGCGAACTGGGCCCCCACCTGGCCGGCCGCACCCGCCTTGGTCTCGATCACCACCGGCTGCTTGAGAGCGGGCTCAAGCACGGCCGCCAGCGGGCGTGCCACCACATCGGCAGCCCCGCCCGGCGGAAACGGGTTGATGATGGTGATGGCGCGCGTCGGATAGGCTTCTTGCGCCCAAGGCCCGCCCGACCGCGTCCAACCTTCTCGGCCTAGGACGGCGACGGCAGCCGAGCCGACGACGAAGCTGCGCCGGTGCATGCATTCCTCCCGCTCGGGGCCTTGTTGCCGGCCCACTCGTGATTGGCAGCCGGGGCCCATCAGCTCGTCCCCTGTGAGGCTAATGGGACCCTAGCCTGTTGGACCTTACTCGATTGCCCCCTGGCCTGCGGCGATGCCGGCGCACCCCGCTCATCTGCTCTCGGCAGCCACCGTGCGCGCCCAGCGTTTCCCGACATCGATGGTAGCTAGAGACCATCAGCGGGGTCAACCGCGCCAGCGCCGCACAGGCCAGCCTCAAAGAGAGGTCGTCGCTAGCATGGCGCCCGCCGCCAGGAGCGCCACCGCCCATACCGCATCGAGGTTGACCCAGACCCGGCGCAGGATCCCAATCCCCAACCATTCGTGGACCATGCACGCAATCGTCGCCGTGACAGCAAGCATGGCGGCGCTGTGCACCATCACACCCGCCAACGCGATCTTGGCGGGCTCGCTGCTGCCAGCCGTTGCGCCTGAGGGAAAGCACACCGGCATCAGAATGGGCCAGAGCATCGGCCCCGCCCCGTGGGCCGTTGCCACCAAAAGCGACCAAAGAAAAATGCCCGCCAGTCCGGTCTGCATGCCAAAGCGCACGCGATGACGGTGATGGTGCCGCCAGTGATAGAGCCCCCAGCCAATCAGCAGGAGGCCGCAACCAAGTCCCAACGCTTGCGCATTGACCGTCAACCCCGCAAGCACGAAAGCGTCGCCCACCAATGCCACAGAGAGCGCATGGCCAACGGCAATGGGCACGAGCGACAGATAGACCATCGCTCGGCTCTGCCGATGCAGTCCGAGCGCCACGGCAAACAACCAACCCATGGCCGGGTTGAGACCGTGAAACGCCCCCAAACCCGCCAAAGCGAGCCAGGACCGCCATTCTTCAGCCATCGCAACCCCGGCCTTTGCGCGGGACGCAGGGCGGGGCGAGCCCGACCGCGCGATCCCCTCGATTGGATCAGCGCCGGCGCCCGATCCAAACCGACGCCCTCACGGATAGCAGTAGGAATCCGACGAGCAATCACCTCCCTCGAGCCGCACCTGGTGCGGGCGATGCGTCTTCGGCCACTTCACGAAGAACTTCCCGTCGAAGGCCATGCCGCCATTGGGATTGGCATCGAGCTTCACCATCCAGCCTTCGATGCCCTCGGGGTAGAATTGCGCATCGATCGCACCGTAAAGCGAATTGGTAAAATAGACCCGCCGGCCGTCACGGCTGATCTCCACCATCTGCGGACCACCATTGAGCCGCGCGCCGTTCGCACCGGGATGAGTGGCCCTCGACACGATGCCGCCAATGCGGACCTTGCCCGTAAGCTTTGGACTGAAGGGATCGGATACGTCGTACTGTTGCAGGTCGCCCGTGCCCCAGCAGGCAACGTAGAGATACTTGTCGTCCATTGACAGGTCGATGTCGGTGGCGAGCGGCGGCACCACCTTGAAGCCCTTCAACAACGGCGGCAGCTGGTCCTCGGAGGCCGGCTCCGCTGGAATTTCGATCACCTTTTTGACCGCCCACCCATCGCCATCCTTGTACCAGGTCCAGATCGACGAGGAGAGGTTTTCAAGGCTCACCACGCAATTGACGAAGCCGTGGGCCTTGGTCGGGTCGTGGGCGGGCCGTAACTCGAACACCAGCTGATACTTGTCCCCGAAGTCGATCGTCTGCAGGTGTTTCCTCTTGTGGAGGTCCCAGAAATGCAATCTGCGGCCGTACTTGGCGCCGAGCAGAACCTCCGGGATCAAACCGTTCTCAAAGGTATCAGGCGTACCCATTCACTGGTCACCAGCGTGTCGTGGCCCAGGTGCCACCAAGCATCATAGGCGAGGTACTGCGGCCCGCGATCCATCTCCCACTGTCCCCGCACCTCGAACGTCTCATGATCCATGAGAAAGATGCCGCCGGGGCCCTTGCCTTCGCGGTTGCCGAGAGCCGCTACGTAGATACCCTCGGGCCCGCAGTGCACGGTGTGTGGTCGCGTATAGCCGGCCCTATCGGCGACATCGCCGGGCTCGACCACCTTGACGATCTTGGGGTTTTTCGGATCGGGCTTGGTGTCGAGGATGTGGATGCGCGAGGACCGGAGCCCTGGTACCACGAGGTAACGTCGCTGGGAGTGCGGGTGGGGCGCGTTGGGGCACAGGCATGAGGAGCATGCATTCCAGCCAAAGTGATGCAGCTCATCACCGACGTTCGGCATCGCTACGCTGGCCACGATGCTGGAGTAAGATTTCGAACCCGGATCGACATCGACCACGGCGAGTACATCGGGCACTTGGCGATCAGGATCGAAGGCTGCAACATAAGCCAGGGTTTCTGGCGCAGCCTTCATCGCCATGCGGGGCGAGGGATAGAAGCTGGGATCAGGCGTCCAAGCGACCATGGCAGGTGAGCTCCCTGTGTGCTGACAACACCCGCAACGCCTCGGCAATCAAGCCCAATGGTAAGGCGTCAGCGCTCCTTCGGGTCGAGCGCATCACGCAGGCCGTCACCCAAGATATTGAACGACAGCACGGCGAGAAAAATCGCCAATCCCGGCCACACCGCCATCCATGGGGCATTGGTAAGGAAGCGTTGGGCCGTGTTGAGCATCGAGCCCCACGAGGGCGCGGGCGGCTGCTGGCCGAGCCCCAGGAACGACAGGCTCGCCTCGGCGATAATGGCCGTGGCAATTGAGATCGTCGCCTGCACGATGAGGGCAGGCAGGATGTTGGGGAGGATGTGCCGCAGCGCGATTCGGACCGGCGGATTGCCGACCGCACGCGCCGCCTCCACGTAGTCCTCTACCTTGACGGCCATCACCTGCCCGCGCGTCAGGCGTACGAAAATGGGGGTCGCGGTGACGCCGATCGCAATCATGGCATTTTGCAGGGAGGGCCCAAGGAACGCTGCCAGCGCGATCGCCAAGATCAGGAACGGAACGGCCAGCATGGCATCGGTGATGCGGCCGATCAGCGCGTCGATCCATCGGCCGCCGTAGCCGGCGAGCAAGCCGATGGGCACGCCGAAGGTGAGCGCGATCGAAATCGACACGACCCCGGCCAGCAGCGATGCGCGCGCGCCGTAGATCACGCGCGAGAATAGATCCCGTCCCGATTCGTCGGTGCCGAACCAATGCTGTGCCGATGGCGGCTTGCGGATCGCCGTCCAGCTCTGTTGTGTCGGATCGTAAGGGGCAATCAGCGGCGCCAGCAGCGCAACCGATGCCAGCACGACGATAACCATGAGGCCGAGCACCGCGCTCTTGCGCCGGAGCAGGCGCCGCCACGCTCGCGCACCGGGACTTTCCTCGCCAAACCCAACGGCCAGCGCCTCCGACACCGCCATGGCCTAGCTCCTGAGCCGCGGATTGATCAGCACATAGGCGATGTCGGCCAGCAGATTTAGCAGGATGTAAGTGGTCGCCGTGATCAGCGTCACACCCTGCACCACCTGGTAGTCGCGATTGAAAACGCTGTCGACGATCAGCTTGCCGAACCCCGGAATGGAGAACACCTGCTCGGTGAGCACGGCACCCGAAAGCAGCGTGCCAAGCTCAAGCGCCCCAAGCGTCACCACCGGCGTAAGCGCGTTACGCATGGCATGCTTCAGGACAACGATGCGCTCGGCGAGCCCTTTGGCGCGCGCCGTGCGCACATAGTCGGTGCTCAGGGTCAGGATGACCTGGCTGCGCAGATTGCGTATGAGTACCGCGGACAACTGGAGCGCGAGGGTGAACGACGGCAGGAACAGGTACCACAGGTGGTCCTGAAACGTGTTGCCGA
>Ga0075425_100007255_pt1 | contig 11704 bp, 9 predicted proteins | sample SoiMethybrSBSTD4_FD_75300 | JGI IMG/M metagenome (GOLD analysis project Ga0075425, IMG submission 75300) | Bulk soil microbial communities from a Populus tree surrounding site in Tennessee, USA - Soil MetaG P. TD hybrid SBSTD4 | ecosystem: Environmental > Terrestrial > Soil > Tree plantation...
GCGCGGATTCGCACCATCGGTCTCAGCGTGGTCTGAGGCGTGCCTCGCGTTGCGTGATACGCGCTGACCGGAAGGATGCTGGATAACACCACTCGGATTTCCGCGGCGGTCGCCAGCTCCGCCATCGACGCCAGGTTCCCTTCGATCTCTTCGTCCGTCATCGGTCCCGTATTGCCGGCGATGTCGTTGGTTCCGGCGAGGATCACGACGACCTTCGGTTTGAGATTCACGACGTCTGCGCGCATGCGCAGCAGCATCTGCGAGGTCGTCTGTCCGCTGATGCCGCGGTCGACGTAGCGCTTGCCCGGAAAGAATCCGCCGAATTGAGCCTGCTGCCAGCTGTCGGTGATCGAGTCGCCCATGAACACGACGTCAACGGCAGAGATCGTGCGGTTCGCCTCGCGATAGCGCGCGAAATTCGCGAAATCGTTCAGGCGCGCGTCGTTGGCGACAGCGCGGGCGAGGATCGGCGCGAGGTCGGAACACGGCGGCAGCGATTGCGCACGCAAGGTCGCAGCGCCGATCGAAAACAGGAGCGCCAGGAGAATGCCGCGCCGGTTCATCACTCGCCCTCCGCCTGGCGTGTGTGATCGTGGACCTCGTCGACGAACGCGAGCTTCCATCCCTCGGCCGTGCGTTTCCATGTCTCGCGCTGCGTGACGCCGTTTTCGACGCGCCGCAGGACGCCCTGCGGATTCGGCTGTCTGCGCGAGAAATACTGCCGCACGGTGGCGATGGCCTCGTCGCCGCGAACCGTCAGCGTGAGGATGTCGTTGCGTGTTTTGATCGGCGGCTGAATGCCGGCGAGAAGACCGCGCGCCCGTGCCGCCATGAACTCCGCATTCCTCGGCGGACTGGCGGGCGGAATCGTGGCGAAATCCGCCGTGCGCAGCGCCTGGAACGCGTCGAAGTCCTTCGCCTCCACGGCCTCCGCGAGTTTCTCGTACGCGGCGAAGATCGCGCGACGAACCACGGGCGTGGCCGGACGTTCGATCGCCTTCCTTTTGAAGATCTTCTTGTCGATGCGGATGGACGCGCCGCTGCCGCGGACAGTTCCTCGCAATTCGCTCCGCGAATCGTCCTCGTGTCTCGCGGTCGCGATGAGTTGATCGCCCTCGACGCGAATCGGATCGAATGCGGAGATGCCGTGTTCGTCGATGAGATGTCCCCGCAGTTGACCGTCGTATCCGATGTGCAGCTCGAGCGTCGCCTTCGGCGCTTCATAGGATCCGGTGAGACTCGTGGCGACGAGAACGAGAGTGAGGAACGGGATCATGCGCCGAGTGTATCGAGGTTTCGACAACGTCCAGCAGCCGACGGCGATGCTCGCCGCGACACGGTCGCGATCATCGCGCTCGCGTTGGCGCGGTTGACGAAGACGGCGGCGTGATCACCCCTGCGGTGCGATGCACCGCAGGGGCGGCACGAATTCCTAGGTCGGCTTCGGAATCGAGATCTCATCGAACGCCCGGACGACGCCGATGATCAGGAGTTTGATCTTCGTCACGATCGACGGGCGTTCGGGCTGCGTCACCGGACGGGTGTCGCGGGTCGCGGCGAACAGATTTCCGGTAGTGAGAGTCAGCGCGAGAACGACGACGGCGATGATGGAACGGCGAGTACGCATGGTTTTTCTTCTCCTTCTGTTGTTGTGTGATGGAACAGTCAACACGACTTCACGTGCGAAGTGGGCAGAGAGAGTCCCTGCTTCTCCGCGATTGGCGTCGACGGTTAGGGTGGGCGGCTATTCGCCGCGGCCGGGAGGGGCCGGCGCGAACAGTCGGGGCTGCTCCGCGGGCAGTTCGCGCAGGAACGCGTGTACATGCTGGATGAGGCTCGGCGTAGCCTGCCCGATGGCCACGGCCTCGCGTAGAAATGCCAGCGCGGTGATCGCACGCGAGGGCATGCCTGCGCGGGTGAACTGCGTGACCAGATCGCGGCAGATCGCGGGAACCTCCGCCGGCTCGCCGATGACCAGCAACTGCTCGGCGAGATCGAGGACGGCAAGCGCCGAGTCGACCAGCATCTCGAGACGCTCGAACTCGCGCGAGACCTGGCGGAAGGCGGGGATGGCGTCCCGGCTTCGCCCGGCGGCGACGAGAGCTTTCGCGAGACCCCAGCGACTGCGCGTCCGCTCGGTTTCCATGCCGAGGAGCTCGAACTCCGCCGCGCACCGCTGAAGACAGGGTGTCGCAAGCTCCGGCTCGTGCAAGTCGATGTGACAAATCGCGATGTTGTGGATGAGTCGAACGCGCGTGACGTCGTCCAGCGCCGGATCGTTCTCGATCGACTGCCAGATCTCGAGCGCTTCCCGAGGCTGGCCCGCGTTCCGAAGCAGCCCTCCGGCCTGGACTCGTGCATTGAGAAAACGAGAACGGTCCCCGAACCGCAGAAAGGTCTCGCCGGCGCGGCGCGCCGCTTCGATCGCCTCCTCGAGGCGACCGCTCACTTCGAGAATTCGCGCGTCGACGAGGTCGAGTCGCGCCAGGTCGTACTCGGGCAGAGGCGCCTGTTCGAACAGGCGCCGCGCCTGTTTCGCCACCTCGGCCGCCTCAGGAACGCGTCCGACGAACATCAGAAGGTAGGCGTGATCGCGCGCCGCCTGGCCGCGCAGCCGGATGACGTAGTCGCACGGATACGCGGCGACGTCGAGCTGATTGGACACTTCCATCGCCAGCGCGGAGACCTGCAGCGCATTCGCCGGCGTGGTCTCGAAGATCTTGTCGACTCGGGCCAGCAGCGTTTTCACGAGCCCCGCGGTCCACGAATCGGACTTCTGGCGCAGGCGCGTCGGCCACCAGGAAGCGGGGCCATTGAGGATCTCGTCGCAGTCCCTGGCTGCCTGCTCCTCCTCGGCGCGCGCGCGCTCGGCGAAATGGATCACATCGACAACAAACTGCCGCGGGGCCGGCTTCTCTTCCTCCCAGACGTCGTCGTGCTGGAGGGCGTCGACGATCTCCAGATGGGAGCCGACTTCGTCCGCGCAGTCGGTGCAGACGGCCAGATGGCCGGCGATCTCGTGCGCGATCGGTGACACCCCTTCGGCGTACTCGAACAGCGCTTCGTCGTCAAAGTGACTCATCAGCGTTAATTACGTCCGGCAAGATAGCGCGAATGAAGGATGGTATGCAAGAAGGAACGAATAGGTTTCCATCCGCTTAGGAGTGTTTCCGGGCGGGATTTCCCTACCCGGGGGCTGCGAACCGCTGTGCCTGGCTGGACTTGCGAGAGATGCCCGGCTTCAGAAGGCGACCTGGCCTGACGTGGCTGGGGAGGGAGGATTCGAACCTCCGAATGGCGGCTCCAAAGGCCGCTGCCTTACCACTTGGCGACTCCCCAAAAAGTGGCTTGCCGCTCGAAAACAGGCAGGGCCGGAGCGGCATTGCAGGAGGCGCGGAGTCTAGCAGAAGGTCATTCCTTCTCCTTCGCGATCGGCCCCACCTTCCCGCCCGTTGCGCGGAGGTAATCCGACGGCGCGAGGATCAGCTGCGCGCCGCGCGTTCCGGCCGAGACCGACACGACGTCGAACAGCTCGATGGTCTCGTCGACGAACACCGGATACGCCTTTTTCGCCGCGAGCGCGGTCACGCCGCCCCGGATGTAGCCCGTCAGCGGCTGCACCTCCTTCAGCGCGACGGTCTCGATCTTTTTGTCGCCCGTGAGGATCGCGAGCGCCTTCAGATCGAGTTGCTGATCGCCCGGCACGACGGCGAAGCAGACGCCGTGTTTGTCGCCTCGCGCGACGAGCGTTTTGAACACCTGCTCGGGCGGCATTCCGACTTTCCGCGCGACCGACTCCGCTGCAAGGTCGTCCGGATCGACCTCGTATTCGCGCACCTCGTAGGGGATGCCAAATGAATCGAGCAGTCGCGCGGCGTTCGTTTTCACGTGTAAAACATTACCCAGGCGGGCTCGGCCGGGAAACTTTTGGGCAGCCGAGGCCGTTGCAGGCGCCATCCATGGTCCCAGATCGAAAGTCGGTGTACTGGCTGACGTGTGTCTTGTTGACGGTGGCGATCTCGTCGGGAGCGACGACGATCGTGATGCCGGCCGACGAGCAGCTCATCGCGAAGTCGCCTGTGATCGTCGAGGGGACGGTGCTCTCCTCGACTCCCGTCGATCGCAACGGCGTGATCTGGACCGAGTCGAAGATCCGCGTCGCGCGCGCGATCAAGGGCGCAACGGACGAGATGATCGTCGTCGCGGAACCAGGCGGCATCCTCGAGGATCGCATCACGAAAATCTACGGCGCGCCGGATTACGTCGCGGGCGAGCACGTGCTCCTCTTCCTCGAGCGCAGCGCGCGCGGTGACTACCGCACGATGGATCTCTTCGTCGGCAAGTTCAGCGAAGGGGAGATGATCGATGGCCATCGTCTCTGGACGCGTGATGACGCAGGTGATCGCGTGCAACTGCTCGATGCGAACCTTCAGCCGATCGCATCGAGGAACGTTCAGCGCGACGCGGAGAAATTCGAAACGTTCGTCGGGGATCGCGTCGCCGGACGCGCGGGGCTCGCGAACTACGGCATCGAGAATCCGGTCCTCAAGCGAAAGATGCAGGCCGGCGCGGACTTCACGCTGATCTCCGAGCCGACCGTTTACCGCTGGAACATTTTCGAAAGCGGCCAGACCGCGAACTGGTACAGCCAGGGCTCTCAGACGGGCTACACGGGCGGCGGACTCTCCGAAGTGCAGAGCGCGATGGCCGCGTGGAACGGCTACGCCTCCGCGAAGATCGCGTACGCGTACGCGGGCGCGGCGACGGTCGCGCCGGGCGGTCTCTCCGCGCGCAACGGCGTCAACGAGATTCTCTTCAACGATCCGCTGAACGAGATCGCCGGGACGTGGAATCGCACGACCGGCGGCGTCGTCGGTCAGGGCGGATTCACCGGCGTCACGTCGTCGTCGATGTGGACCGCGCCGTTCGCCGCCGACGCCTCGCATCCCGCGGGAACGGTTCGCGCGTGGAACATCTCGGAAGGCAATCTCGTCGTGCAGGACGGCGTGTCGCCGGCGACCGGCATCAGCAGCGCGCGCCTCGCCGAGATCATCTCTCACGAGCTCGGCCACACCCTCGGATTTGGCCACACGCCCGATTCGACGGCGTTGATGTACGCGACCGTCACCGGCGGCGGTCCTTCGCTGCGCGAGGACGACAAGCTCGCCGCGCGATGGCTCTATCCGAACGGCGACACGACCGGACCGCAGCCTGGTCAGGCACCGGCCGCGCCGACGAATCTCTCCGCATCGGTGAACGGCGCGAGCGCCACGCTGACGTGGACCGACAACGCGACGAACGAGACATCGCAGGCGATTTACATCGCGCCAGGAACCGTCGGCGCGTTTTCGAAACTCGGCGACGTCGATCCGAACGCGCGCACGACGATCGTGAACGGCCTCACGACCGGCACCTATCGTTTCTACGTCACCGCATCGAACGCGTCAGGCGAGTCGCTGCCATCGAATGTCGCGACGATCTCGATCGCGCCGATCACCGCATCCGTTGCGGCGGCATTCGATGCCTTCACGATCACTCCCGCGGTCAACACCGCCGTTGCGTTCACCGATCGCTCGACCGGCGCGCCGACAAAGTGGCTGTGGAGCTTCGGCGACAACGGGACGTCGAGCCTGCAGAATCCGACGCACACATGGACGTCCGCCGGCACTTACCTCGTGACGCTCGTTGCGTGGAACGCGACCACGCAGAGCACGGCGACGAAGACGATCGTCGTGTCGAACATCGCCGCATTTGAGTCGCTCGTCTCCGCGACCGCGCAGACCAGCGGCATCGGCGGCACCTCGTGGCGCACGGAGCTCACGGTGTTCAACGCCGGCGACGCCGCGTCCGTCGACTTCATCTATCTGCCGGCCGACGGCACCATCCGCACGAAGCGCGTCTTCGTTCCCGCTCTGCAATCCGTCACGTACCTCGACGCCCTCGGCGAGCTGTACGGCCTCACCAGCGCCGCGGGCGCGATCGCGATCCGCTCGACGAGCCCGACCTCGACGCCGAAGCTCAAGGTCTCGAGCCGCACGTTCACCGACGGCGCGATCGGAACGTACGGACAGGGTGTTCCCGACGTGACGTCGTTTGACGAATCGCTCTACATCGCCGGCATCCAGTCGAATGCTGCGTATCGCACGAACGTCGGACTCGTGAATCGCACCGACGCCGACGTCACCGCGACGCTCACCCTGCGCAACGGCGACGGCGACAACGTTGCGAGCGCGAACGTCACGATCGCGAAGAACAGCTTCCGTCAGACGTCGCTCGCCGCGCTCTTTCCATCGACCGCGGGTCACTCGTACGACGTGCTGTCGATGAGCGTGCGCGCCGCGTCGAGCAATGCCATCAGCGTCTACGCATCCGTCGTCGACAACGTCAGCCAGGATCCGATCTACGTCCAGGCCGTACCGCTGACGACGAGCGATCGTCTCGTGCTTCCCGTGGTCGGCCGCGCGCCGGGCGCGAACGGAACGTACTGGCGCAGCGATGTGACGCTCTTCAATCCGACGTCCTCCTTCCGCGTGATCTCGCTTCGTTACGCGGGCAAATCGAAATCGCTCGCCCTCAACGGTGGCGACACCGTCGTCCTCGCCGACATCGTCGGACAGATGGGCGTCGTCAGCGGGAGCGGCGCGCTGGAGATCACCTGGAGCGGCGACAGCGGTCCGATCGTCACGAGCCGCACGTACACGACCGTGAACGGCGGCGGCACGTTCGGCCAGTCGATCGATCCGATCACGTCGTTCGCGAACGAATCGTTCGTGCCCGGACTGCGGATGACGTCCGACTACCGCTCGAACGTCGGATTCGTGAACGGCAGCGACAAGGACACGCGCATCGACGTGACGCTCGTCTCGCCGGCGGGTGCCGAGCTCGCGCACACGACGATCGATGTGCCCGCGTCATCGACCGTTCAGTACTCGATCGCATCGCTCTTCCCGACTGCAACCGGAACGTTCACGCTGCACGCGACGAGCACCGGCAGCGTCTTCGCGTACGGCTCGATGGTCGACAACGCGTCGGGCGATCCGGTGTTTTTTGCGGGAAGGTAGTTTAGGAGTGCGGTGGCGCCAGCCACCGCTTTGCGATCGTGCAACGAAAGCGGTGGCGTTGCCACCGCACTCCTAAACCGAGTCCCAAACGATCTGCGACCAGCTCTCGAGCCCCTCGTACACCTCGCGCACGTCATCGCGCGTTGCCCACTTCCCCGTCATCTTCTCCGTCTCGCGCACGGTCACGTTGCCTATGTGGGAATCGAGAAAGTAGACGAGGCCGAGGTGGACGTTGCCGACGGGGGTGGTGGTGTCGATGAGGATGCCGGCGAAGGTGAGGTCGTAGTCGCCTTCGACCGCGACCTCTTCCTCGAGCTCTTTTTGCAGGCCGTCGATGAGATCGGGTGTGTCGGGATTGATGTGGCCTCCGATGCCGATCGAGTACTTCAGGTGCAGTCGCGCTTCCGTTTGCTTCTTGGTTCGCTGCAGCAGATAGAAACGATCGGCGTGGCGGATCACGACGTACGGAATGATCTGCTTGAACTCCGGCGATTCCTCCGCGACGGGGCGATCGAGGAAGAAGTGCTCGTCGACGATGAGCTCGAGGATCTCGTCGCATCGCTCGCGCACGAGGCCGCGCTCGACGAGGAACGGCGCGAGCATCGCCGTCGGCACGACCATCACCTGCTCGGTCATCGCAGCAGCTCCAGCACCGCGTCGTGCAGCACGCCGTTAGTCGAAATGCCGCTGCCGCCGTCGGGCCGTGCGTTGCCGTTCCGATCGGTGAAGCATCCGCCGCTCTCGTCGACGATGACCTGCACCGCGGCCATGTCCCACAGCGACACGACCGGATCGATCATGATCTCGATCGCGCCCTCGGCGACGAGCATGTGGCTCCAGAAGTCGCCGTAGTTGCGGATGCGCGCGCAGCGGCGCGCGAGCTCGGGAAACGTCTCGAACTCCGTATCGATCTGCGCCTCCTCGAGTGTCGCGATGCGCGACGCATGCATCGGCTGTCCGTTGCAGAACGCGCCGCCGCCCGTCGCCGCCCACCACCGCCGCTGCAGCGCCGGCGCGGTAATCACGCCCGTCGTCACGCGGCCTTCCTCTTCGAGCGCGATGAGCGTCGCGAAGATCGGAATGCCGCGGACGTAGTTCTTCGTCGCATCGATCGGATCGATGATCCATCGCCGCGTGGCGCTGCCGGTCGTGCCGAATTCCTCGCCGACGATGCCGTCGTCCGGACGCTCGCGCTGCAGCCGCTCGCGAATCGCGCGCTCCACCGCCTCATCCGCCTCCGACACCGGCGTCATGTCGATCTTCGTCCGCACGGCCAGCGTCGCGGAGCGGAAGTGATGCATCGTGATCGCGTCGGCGGCGCCGGCGAGCTCCAGGGCGAGTTCGAGATCGGTCATGACTCCGATTCTGCCAAACGCCGCTCGTGTGCGCGCAACAGATCGCTGCGGGTGATGAAGCCGACGAGCTTCCGCGGATCGAGGCGCTCGACGACGGCCAGACGTCCGACGTTCTCGCGCACCATGTGGTCGGCCGCTTCGCGCAGCGAGCTGTCGAGAAAGATCACCGCGGGTGGTCGTGTGATGAGATCCGCGGCCTTCAGATTCGCCTTCTCCGGATCGAGAAAATCGCGGCGCGTGACGACGCCGAGGAGCTTGCCGCTCGCGTCGAGGACAGGGAAGCCCTGATGCGAGGCGGCGCGCTCGCGCAGCGCTGACACCGGCTCGTCCGCGCGCACGGTCATCACGTTCGTGCTGCACGCATCCGCGACGTTGATCAGATCGAGGTAATCCGCCGCGTACTCGGACGGCACGCGCACGCCGCGACGCGCGAGCTTCTCGGTCATGATCGTGTTTCGCATCAGCAGCGACGACACGAGGTAGCCCGCGGTGCATCCGCCGAGGAGTGGCAGAAGTCCGAGCGGTTGCAATGTCGTCTCGAACGCGAAGACGACCGACGCCAGCAATGCGCGCGACGCACCGGCGAACATCGCGGCCATGCCGACGAGCGCGCAGATGCGCACGTCGATGCCCGCGTGCGGAAACGTGCCGGCCGCGAGTCCGCCCGCGACCACGCCCGCGCCGCCGCCGATCGTGAACAACGGCGCGAGCGTTCCGCCCGACGTGCCGCTGCCCAGCGAAATCGCCCACGAAATGAATTTGAAGGTGCAGAGCATCAGCGCTGCGGTGCCGATCAGATGACCGGAGATCAGGTCGTCGATGTTGTCGTAGCCGACGCCGAGGGTGCGCGGCGCGATGAGCGCGACCGCGCCGACGGCGATGCCGCCGATCGCGGGCCACCACATCCAGTGCATCGGCAAATGTTCGAACAGATCCTCGATCCAGTAGACAGCGCGCGTGACGTACACCGAAAGCCATCCCGCGAATGCGCCGATGAGCACGTATGCGACGAGCGCGATCTCCGTCGGCTGCGCGAGTCGCGGCATCGCGAACGCGGGGCCGATGCCGACGAATCCGATGCGCACCGCGGTGGCCGTCGCCGCGGCGAGCGCCACGGGGACGAGCGATCGCGCGCGAAACTCGAAGAGCAGCAATTCGATCGCGAGCAGCACCGCGGAGACGGGACTGCCGAACGTCGCGGCCATGCCCGCGGCCGCGCCCGCGGCGAGCAGCGTCTTGCGTTCGGTCGCGGTCGTGCGGAGGATCTGTCCGATCAGCGACCCAAGCGCGCCGCCGGTGGCGATGATCGGACCCTCCGCACCGAACGGACCTCCGGTGCCGATCGAGATCGCGGCGGAAAGCGGTTTGAGAAACGTCATCCGCGCCGGGATCCGGCTCTCATTCAAAAGCACCTGCTCCATCGCCTCGGGGATTCCATGTCCGCGGATGGCCTTCGATCCGAATCGCGCCATCAGTCCGACGATGATGCCGCCGAGCACCGGCACGGCGAGCACGAACAATCCGAGGCGATGGTGCGCGGGCGAGACCATCTGCGTGGAGAAGCGGCCGTAGAACGCGAGATTCGTGACGAGGCCGATGATCGAGACGAGGATCTGGGCCATGAGGCCGGTGATGATGGCGAGAACGACGGCGAGGCCGCAGACGATGACGACGCGGCGATCGATGGCCGAGCGTTCCACCGGAACGCGCACGTTTTCGATCGTGGGACCGATCGCCGGCGCGACGGGGATGCCTTCACTCGTCGCCGCTGCTTCGAGTGGTTCATGGGGAGCAGTCATGGGTGATGAATATCATGTTGTTCGGGGTCCGTTGTCGGTTGGTCCGTTGGTCCGTTGGTCGGTTAGTCGGTTAGTCGGTTTCATCCTCCCGGACACCGGACATCGGACACCGACCAACCGACCAACCGACCAACCACCAACCGACCAACGGACTAACGGACCAACGCCCCCCGACGTCCCACCATCATGCTGACCTCGCTTGTCCTTGCCGCGACCATCGACATCGCCGCCGCGCGCGCCGCGTTCGAGGATCTCGATCGCCTCTGTCGCGCCGATGCGGGCAGGCTGTGGAACGTTTCGCTGTGCGGTCCGACGGTGTTCGCCGATCCGAAGTCGCGCGATGCCGTGACGTGGGTCGATGGCGAGCTGAAGGCCGCCACGATTCCGCAGGAGATCGGCATCGCGAATTACGGCCTCGACTGGGACGGCCGCCGCTGGACGATGGTGATGTGGCCGCTGCCCGACGATCCGTACGACCGTCGCGCGCTGCTCGCGCACGAGTCGTGGCATCGCGTGCAGGACACCCTCGGTTTCAAACAGACCGGCCCGAAGAATCTGCATCTCGACGGCGCGGGCGGTCGCGCGGCTCTGCGGCTCGAGATGCGCGCCCTCGCGCGAGCGCTCGAAAGCGGATCGAAGAACGCCATCGAGGATGCGCTCGCGTTTCGGGCGATGCGGCATGCGTTGTTCAGCGGATCGGCGGAAGAGGAGCGGCTCCTCGAGATGCACGAGGGTCTCGCCGAGTACACCGGCACCGCGCTCGCGGAGCCGCGCGTCAAAGAGCGCGCCGCGCACATCGCGAAGGCGCTGCGCGACGCGGACAGGAGCGAGAGTTACATGCGCTCGTTCGCGTACAGGACCGGCCCCGCGTGGGGCGCGCTGATCGAGATGAAGTCGCCGCACTGGACGCGATCGCTGAAGCCCTCCGACGATCTCGCGCTCGTCGCGCAACGCGCATGGAAGCTGAAGACGCCGAAGGACGCGGACGCGCGCGAGAAGAAATACGGCGGCGCGGAGATCCGCGCGGCGGAGCAGGCCCGCGCGGAAAAGAAACGCGTGCTCATCGCCGAGTTGCGCGCGAAATTCATCGACGGCCCGACGCTCACCGTGCCGATGGGCGGCGGCGGCATGACCTTCGATCCCTACGGCCTGCAGCCCCTCGGCGACGCCGGCACGGTCTATCGATCGATCACCGTCAGCGGGCCGTGGGGCAAGCTCGAGGTCACGAGCGGCGGCGGTCTCGTGTCGAGCGACTGGACGAAAGTCGTCGTCCCCGCGAACGCGGACGGTTACACGCTGACGTTGAACGAAGGATGGTCGAAAGTTCGCGGCGCGCGGGATGGAGATCTCACGGTCGGCAGGTCGTCACCCTGAGAGGCTGTGAATGAATCGATTGGACGCGGCGGCCACGAGGTCGCGGCGTTCCTGTTGGTTTGGAATGCTGATGGCGCCGTTCGACCGATTCCGGTGTGCCGACGCGCAGTCAATT
>Ga0075425_100007256_pt1 | contig 11703 bp, 10 predicted proteins | sample SoiMethybrSBSTD4_FD_75300 | JGI IMG/M metagenome (GOLD analysis project Ga0075425, IMG submission 75300) | Bulk soil microbial communities from a Populus tree surrounding site in Tennessee, USA - Soil MetaG P. TD hybrid SBSTD4 | ecosystem: Environmental > Terrestrial > Soil > Tree plantation...
GTCGAGTTCATCGACGAGAACGGCGGCGTGGGAGTCAGGCTGCGGAAGCCGCGGCCAGGAAGTAAGCCCTAATGCGCAATGGCACAGCGGAAACGGTAAGCACTCGGCAACTCAGGCAAATGAAGCTGCGTTGCTACTGGGCCTGAAGAAGGAGTCGAGTTCATTCGACGATAAGAACGGCGGCGGCGCCGGCGTAGTGCGCGCACTCGAAAAACACTACGTTGACTTTAGCGTCGCCTCGATATGGGAAAAGCCAGCGCCAGATTGAAGTGAATCGCCTCAACGAGACCAAGAGCACTGGCCCGCCGCATTCGCGATAGTGTCGGCCCGCGCTGCAACTTGAGGTGCAGCAGGTCAAGATCTTTTTAATCGAACGGGCCGCGGCCCTGGGACGCCTCGATCGGACGAAACTGTTTCGAACGGCCTTCGACGAGGCTACCTGGATCATGCAACGCGACTGGGAGGCGACACTTGGGAGGTGGCAGCCAAAATGTGTCGTTGATCCCTTGCCGCCGATGCCGGAGGAGGAGCCGCAGCGCACGGCCGAGGCTGTGCAGCGAGTGATGCCGGATCTGCTGCGTTTACAGCGCTACCAAGCGCGCGCAGTGGCACGCCGGGATGGAGCCTTTTACCGTCTCGCGTTAAAGATTAGTGATTGATGAAATGCAACCTGAAGAATTGAAATGCCTGATTTCGCAAAACGAACCCAATTTTGCTCTTTTATTCCAAATACTTGGGTCTCAATCCGCTACTGGATTCCCGCGCTGTCGCGTTGACAACTTCTCCGGCTTTTTATGGAGTGGAGCTTGGTTGATGCACGAGAACGGCGGGACTTCGGGGGTCTGGTTCTGAGAGCCGAGCCGCAGGCCACCGACGCCATGCGCGCCGAACCCGAATCTGGTCGACCTTCGCGTGTCCGGCTTCAATCCGAAGATATCGCGGGCCGCCAAAGCCGCATCATCTGGCTCAAAGCCTTGTCGATCACCGGCCAGAACAGCAGAATGATCGCGAGCGTCGTGATCGAGCCGACCAGAGCGTTCGACCAGAATACCCTCACGTTGCCGCCGGAGCCGATCATCGACAGGCTGAAGGCGTCCTCGGCGCGGCTGCCGAGCACGAGCGCCAACGTGAACGCGCCAGCGGAATGCTGATCTTCTTGAAGACATAACCGACGATGCCGAACAGCAGCATCAGCCAGATGTCGAACATTGCGTTCTGGATCGCATAGGCGCCAATCGCGCAGGACACCACGATCATCGGCGACACCGCCGCAAACGGCACGCGCAAAATGGATGCAAAGATCGGCACCGTGGTCAAGACAAGCACGAGCCCGACAATATTGCCGAGATACATGGAGGCGATCAGCCCCCAGACGAAATCCTTGTGCTCCACGAACAGCAACGGGCCGGGATTAAGGCCCCAGACCATCAGCCCGCCGAGCAGGATCGCCGCCGTGCCCGATCCGGGAATGCCGAGTGCCAGCATCGGCAACAGAGCCGAGGTGCCCGAGGCGTGCGCCGCGGTTTCAGGCGCAAACACGCCCTCGATGCGGCCCTCGCCAAAACTGTCGGGGTCCTTCGAAAAACGCTTGGCGAGATTGTAGCCCATGAAGGAGGCGGCGATCGCACCGCCCGGCGTGATGCCGAGCCAGCAGCCGATGACGGACGAGCGCAGCAGTGTGATCCAGTAGTTCGGCAGGTCTTTCCACACCGACAGCACGACCCGCGGGCTGATCGTGGCCGCATGCCCCCGCAAGGCCAGCCGCTCTTCCATCGTCAGCAGGATTTCGCTGATCCCGAACAGGCCGATCACCGCGACAAGGAAGTTGATGCCGCGCAGCAGTTCGGCGGAGCCGAACGTCATGCGCAACTGCCCGGACACGGTGTCCATTCCGACGCCGGCGAGCAATAGCCCGAGCGCCATCGAAATGACGGTCTTGTGCTTGGCCTCGCGCCCGAGGCCAACGAAGGAGCAGAAGGTCAGCAGGTAGACGGCAAAAAACTCCGGCGGTCCGAATTTGAGCGCAAAGGATGAGATCACCGGGGCGAGAAAGGTGATCAGCAGCACGGCCACCAGCGAACCGATGAAGGAGGACGTAAACGCCACCGTCAGCGCCTCCGCCGCACGTCCCTGTTGCGCCATCGGATAGCCGTCGAACGTGGTCGCAACCGACCAGGCTTCGCCGGGAATATTGAACAGGATCGAGGTGATGGCGCCGCCGAACAGGGCGCCCCAGTAGATGCAGGACAGCATTACGATCGCGGAGGTCGGATCCATCGTAAACGTCAGCGGCAACAGGATCGCGACGCCATTGGGGCCGCCCAGCCCTGGCAGCACGCCGACAAAGATGCCGAGCACGAGCCCGAGCATCATCAGCGCGAGCGTCTTCCAGGTCAGAAGAACCGCAAAGCCATGCGCGAGCAGGCCGAAGGCTTCCACTACAGTTCCCTCCCGCGCCGCTAGTAGCCGAAGGCCGCTTCGAGCGGTCCCTTCGGCATGATGACGTCGAACGCGATGTCGAAGGTCACAAACATCGCCGCCGTGAACAGCAAGGCGGTGAGGAGCGACTTCCACAACGCTATCTTGCCCACGAAGCGCATGAATCCCGCGATCAGCAGGAAGCTTGCGACGTAGAGGCCGAGAAACTGCGTCAGCAGGCAGAACAGCAGGGTCGGCACGAACACGGCCATGACGCGGCGAAACTGATCGCGGGTCACGAACACGCCGAAGGCTTCCTTCCGGGACAGCACGGCGGAGATGACGCCAAACAGGCTCGCGGCGCCCAGGATCACGAGAGATAGAACGGGAAATAACCGGGCTGGGGACCCGTTTCGTCCCAACCAATGCCGGTGCGCCAGTTGTCGAGACCGAGCGTCAACGCAAGCGCCAGAAGCACAAGCGACACGGCGATGTCGATGCTCCGGTTGCTGGCGAGCGGCGGCGAATCGCTTTCCGGCGCGGTCGGATCGTCGACGACGATTTCGGATTCGGTGTCAGACATCGACCGGCTTATTTGGCGACAAATCCCGCTTCCATCATCAGCGACTTGTTGAGCGCGTCGTCCTCTTCAAGGAACTGCAGCATGTCCTTTCCAGTGAGGAAGATCGGCTTCAGCGCCTGCTTCTCCATGTAATCCTTGTATTCCGGCGTCTGCACGACCTTCTGAAGCAGGTCGACGTAAAATGCCTGTTGTTCGGGCGTGACCTTGCCCGGCAGGAAGATCGCACGCAGCATCAGATATTGCACTCGAGTCCCTGCTCCTTGCAGGTCGGAATGTCGTGCCAGGACTGCGTGTCTGTGACCTTCGTGCTATACGCAATCCGCTCCTTGTCGAACACGCAAAGCGCGCGCACTTGCCCTGCCCGCCAGACTTCCAGGTTCTCGGATGGATTGTTGACGTTGGATTCAGTATGGCCGCCGACCAGTTGCGTCGCGGCCTCGCCGCCCGACTTGTAGGGCAGATAGGAGAATTTCGCGCCGGTCTTTTTCTCGACGAAAACGGTGAGCACGTGATCCTCTCGCTTCGAGCCGGTGCCGCCCATCTTGAACGGGGAACTGGCGTCCTTTGCCGCCTCGATGAACTCCTTCACGCTTTTCGGTCCCGCGGCATTGTCCCAAAGGACGAACTGATCGAGCGCAATCACGGATACGGGCGTCAGGTCCCGCCAGTTGAATGGAATCTTCGCCGACAGCGGGAGCATGTAAATCAGGGAATAAGCGATCAGGATCCTGTTCGGATCGCCCTCGCTGGATTTCATGTACATCAAGGCTTCGGCGCCCGATGCGCCGCCCTTGAGCGAGACCACCATCGGCTGCTTCATCAGATTGTTCTTCTGGATCGCCGCTTGCATCATGCGCGCCATCTGGTCGGAGGCTCCGCCGGCGCCGGCAGCAACCACGATTTCGACAGGCTTGGTCGGCTCCCAGCCGGCAGACGCGGGCGCAGTTATGAGCATGGCCGAGAGAGCGGCCGCGGCTTTGAGGATGTGTCGCACGTGTTTCGTCCCTTAAGTTCTTTTTGAAGCAGGCGATGCCGGGGGATGGTTTTCAGGTACCGGTATTGTGCGGGCTTAAGCGCGCGAGTTCAAGCGCGCTACGAGGCTCGAGCCTATGACTTTCGCATGAGATCACAGGCAGTTAGCGGCGCTATTTGCCTTTGAACTTCGGCGTGCGCTTGTTCAGGAATGCGTCCATCCCCTCCCGGAAATCCTCGCTGGTATAGGCCTTGAGGATCAGATCCTCGCCCTCCTCGCGCGACAGCGTCCGGCGGATGCGGCGCACCGCCTCTTTCGTGACTTCGAGTGTGATCGGCGCGTGCGAGGCAACAAGCTTCGCCGTTTCGTCGGCGCGGCGCTGCAAGGTCGCGACGTCGGGCACCACCTCGTTGAGCAGGCCGAGCGCCAGCGCCTCCTGCGCATCGATGAGGCGCGCCTTGAAGATCAGATCCTTGGTTCGGGCCGGACCGACCAGCGAGACCAGCCGGGAGATATTTGACATCGAGAGGCAATTGCCGAGCGTGCGCGCGATCGGAAAACCGATGCGAGTCGATTCAGTGCCGATCCGGATGTCGCAACAGGCTGCGATCCCCGCCCCGCCTCCGGTACAGGCGCCGGCAATCGCCGCAATGACAGGCACTCGGCAACTTTCCAGCGTGCCAAGCACGCGATCGATTCGCGCCTCGTAGTCGAGAGCATCCTGCGCGGTCTTGAAGGCCCGAAACTGGGAAATGTCGGTGCCCGAGGCAAACGCCTTGTCACCAGCGCCGGTCAGGATCAAGACCTTGATGGAGTGGTCGCTGTTGATGGTCTCGCAGATCGAGGCCATCTGTTCATACATCGCAAAGGTCAGGGCATTGCGCGCCTGCGGGCGGTTGAAAGTCAGTCTTGCGATGCCGTCTTCCACCGAATAGAGCAGGTCGTCAGGTGCATCCAGGGGTGCGTTCATCGTGCGCACGTCCTTCTTGTTGTTGGCGTCAAAACTTGCCTCAGGCAACGGCCGCCTTCGGCATCTCCACCACATCGCGGCCTTTCAGCACGTCCATCGCGGCGAGCACGCCGCCGCTTCGATGCGGCACTTTGGCAAGATCGAGGCCCATCTCGACGCCGGACAATGTGCCCATCAACATCAGCTCGTTGAAATGGCCGAGATGGGCGATGCGGAACACCTTGCCCTTGAGCTTGTTGAGCCCGGTGCCCAGCGACATGTCGAAATTCTCAAGCACGATTTTGCGGAAATTATCGGCATCATGCCCGTCTGGCATCACGATTCCGGTAAGCGCCGGTGAATGCGCCTGCGGATCCTGGCACTGGGTCTCCAGACCCCAGCCCTTGATCGCGGCGCGCGTCGCGGCGCTGAGGCGCCTGTGACGGGCGAATACGTTTTCCAGCCCCTCTTCCTCGATCATCCTGATCGCCTCGCGCAAGCCCATCAGAAGGTTGATCGCCGGCGTATAGGGGAAGGTGCCAAGCTTGTTGAACGCCATCACCTCTTCCCAGTCCCAGTAGGAGCGCATTCCCTGATTGGCCTTCGCAACCGCAAGCGCCTTTTCCGAAATCGCGTTGAAGCCGAGCCCCGGCGGCAGCATCAATCCCTTTTGCGACCCGCCGACGGAGATGTCGATGCCCCAGGCGTCGTGCTCATATTCGAGCGCGCCCAGGCCCGAGATGGTGTCGACCATCAACAGCGCCGGATGCTTCACCCGGTCCATGATCTTTCGCACGTCGAGCGGGGGCGTTACGCAACCGGTCGAGGTTTCGTTATGCACGACCATGACCGCCTTGAACTTGTGCTGACGATCGGCGGCAAGCCGGCTCTCGATTTCGGTGAGATCGGCGCCACGGCGCCAGTCGCCCGGAATGAACTCGACATCGAGTTTGAATTTGTCCGCAATCCCGCGCCACAACACTGCAAACTGGCCGGTCTCGCACATCAGAACCTTGTCGCCAGGCTGCAATGTGTTGACGATCGCCGCCTCCCAGGCGCCGGTTCCGGATGAGGGGTAAATAATCACCGGCTGCTTGGTGCGGAACATCCGCTGCATGCCCGAGAGCACCGCAAAACCGAGTTCGGCAAATTCCGGACCGCGATGGTCGAGGCCCGGCATATCCATGGCCCGCAACACCCGGTCGGGCATGTTGGTGGGTCCTGGAATCTGGAGGAAATGCCTCCCCTTGTGCAAGGTCATGAGCGTCCTTCCCGGTCTTGCCTGTTAGCGCGTCGAATATCACTAATCAACGCGCTTGTCCCTCGCTCGCTAGCTGGTCTCGAGCCGATTCCTCGCTCAACCCTCTAAAGGTGGCCGACGACTTTGAGATGGGGCGAAGCGTTGCCCTGAGTACGCTGCTCCAAAAACTCCATCGCGGCATCGACACCGCCCTTGCGGTGCGGGACGCCGGCAACCGACAAGCCCATCTCCACGCCCGTCAGCGCTCCGAGCAAGGTGAGCTCGTTGCATTCACCGAGATGGCCGATCCGAAACACCTTGCCCGCGACCTTCGACAAGCCCGATCCGAGCGACATGTTGAAGTTATCGAGCACGACCTTCCGGAATTGGTCGGCGTCGTGTCCGGGCGGCATCAGCACCGCGGTAAGAACAGGCGAGAAATCCTTTGGCTCCTGGCAGAGCACCTCCAGGCCCCAATGACTGACGGCGGCCCGGGCAGCCGCGGCGAGCCTTTGATGGCGCGCGAAGACATTCTCGAGTCCTTCTTCAAGCAGCATCTTGATCGCCTCGCGAAGGCCGTAGAGCAGGTTCGTGGCCGGCGTATAGGGAAAGAAGCCCTTTGCGTTCGGCTTTAGCATCTCCTCCCAGTCCCAATACGACCGCGGCATCTTGTTAGTCTTTGAGGCGGCCCGCGCTTTTTCCGATACGGCGTTGAGGCCGAGCCCCGGCGGCAGCATGAACCCCTTTTGCGAGCAGCTCACGGAAACGTCGACCTTCCATTCGTCGTGCCGATAGTCGGCCGATCCGAGCGAAGAGATTGTGTCAACCATCAGCAAGGCAGGATGGCCGACGCGGTCAATCGCGGCTCTGATCTCGCCGACGCGGCTGATCGAGCCTGTCGAGGTCTCGTTGTGCACGACCATCACGGCCTTGATCGCGCGCGAGGCGTCCTGGGCGAGCTTTGCCTCGATCGCGGCAGGGTCGGCGCCTCGGCGCCAGTCGCCGGCAAGAAAATCGACCTCGATGCCCCAACGCGCGGCCATGTTGCGCCACAGCGTCGCAAAATGACCGGTCTCCACCATCAAGACCTTGTCGCCGGGCGACAGCGTATTGACGATTGCGGCCTCCCATGCGCCCGTCCCCGATGACGGGAAAATCACGACGGGTGCCTGTGTCTGGAAGATCTTTTGGCATCCCTCGAGCACGTTCCGCGCGAGTTCGGCAAATCCGGCGCTGCGGTGGTCGATGACCGGCATGTCCATCGCGCGCAGAACGCGGTCGGGAACCGGACTCGGCCCTGGAATCTGCAAAAAATGCCTTCCGGTGGGGTGAGTCATGGCGGCCGTCCTTTCAGCTTGCATCGGTCTCCCAAGCCGCTCGAATAACACCGATCCACGGGCTTGTCCCTCGGTTCGGGGCCGGCGAGAAATGCGTCAAAGGCAGGGCTTCGCCTTGCCAAGCCTGAGGCCTACAGGCAAGACAAGGACGATCGGGGAGCGGATTGACCGGCGCGACCGCCAATAGTGACAAGTCGTGGCGGAAGCAGCAGGCGCGGCAGCGAGCCCTCTCGAGCACATATTTGAGTTCGGGCGCGCTTTAGGATTGACGTTTCGCGATGTCGACACGTGGAAATATCGAGGCGAGTGCCAAATCCGCCGCGCTTGCCGCGCGCTTAAGGCGCGAGATTTCGGGCGAGGTGCTGTCCGATCCATTCAACCGCGGGCGCTATGCGACAGACGCTTCCTTCTACCAGATCATGCCCGCTTGCGTCGTGGTGCCGCGCACAATGGAAGACGCGTTGCGGACCCTTGCGATCGCGCGCGATGGCGGGTGCATCGTCACGCCGCGGGGCGGCGGCACCTCACAATGCGGCCAGACCGTCAACGATGGTATCGTTATCGACGTTTCCAGGCATTTGAACCGCATGCTCTCGCTCGACGTCGAGAACCGCTCCTGCGTCGTCGAGCCAGGGATCGTGCTCGACGATCTCAACCGCCAGCTCAAGGCGCATGGCCTGTGGTTTCCGGTCGATGTCTCGACCGCCTCGCGGGCCACCATTGGCGGCATGGCCGGCAATAACTCCTGCGGCGGACGCTCGCTGCGCTACGGCACGATGCGTGACAACACGATCGCGATGGACGCGGTGCTGGCGAACGGCACCGCCCTGCATTTTGGCGAGGTGCCGCGCGACCTTACCGGCGTGAGCGCACCCGACTCCGGCTTGTCGCTGTTTCGGGACATGCTCACACTGGGTGAACGTGAGGCCGGGGAGATCGCGGAGAAATTTCCGAAGGTGCAGCGGCGCGTGGGCGGCTACAACCTCGATAGCCTCGTGCCGCGCAATGCCCCCAACAACATGGCGCATCTTCTGGTCGGCTCCGAGGGCACGCTCGCGTTCACCACCAAAATCGAGCTCAAGCTTTGGCCGGTCATCCGCAACAAGGTGTTGGGCGTCTGCCACTTCGGCAGTTTTTATGAGGCGATGGATGCGGCGCAGTATCTCGTTAAGCTTCGTCCGATCGCTGTCGAACTGGTCGACCGCACCATGATCTCGCTCGGACGCGAGATTGCGATGTTCAAGCCGGTGATCGCATCCGCCATTCGCGGCGGCCCTGATGCGGTACTGGTCGTCGAGTTTGCCGAGGAAGATCAGGACGACAATCTGCGACGCCTGAAACAGCTCACGGAGCTCATGGCCGATCTGGGGTTTGGATGGAGTAACCCGCAGCGCAAATGGGGCGGCGTGGTCGAGATAACAGAACCCGCGCTGCAGACGGCGATCGCCGATTTCCGCGCCGCCGGGCTCAATGTGATGATGTCGATGAAAGAGGCGGGCAAGCCCGTTTCTTTCGTCGAGGATTGCGCGGTGCCGCTGCCGCACCTGGCTGACTACACCGAGCGCCTCAACGCGATCTTTGCCAAACACGGCACCAGCGGCACCTTCTATGCGCACGCCTCCGAAGGCTGCCTGCATGTGCGGCCGGTGCTGAACCTCAGGCTTGAGAAAGACGTGAATGCAATGCGCTCCATCGCGGAAGAAACGTTTGCGATGGTGCGTGAATACAAGGGCTCGCATTCCGGCGAGCATGGCGACGGCATCGTGCGCTCGGAGTTTCACGAAGCAATGTTCGGCGCGCGCATCTCAGCCGATTTCCGCGAAGTCAAGCACCGATTCGATCCGGAAAACCTGCTCAACCCGGGGAAGATCGTCGACCCACCCCGAATGGACGATCGCAGGCTGTTCCGTTATCCGCCGGATTACCGCGTAGGTGAATTGAAGACGGCGCTCGACTGGTCGGCGTATCCGGGTGCCGGCGGCGGCTTTCAGGGCGCGATCGAGATGTGCAACAACAATGGCGCCTGCCGAAAGCTTGAAGGCGGCGTGATGTGCCCTTCCTACCGCACAACGCGAAACGAGAAGGACGTCACCCGAGGACGCGCCAACACGCTCAGGCTCGCAATCTCCGGCCAGCTCGGACCCGATGCGCTCGCCTCCGACGAGATGATGGAGACGCTCAAATTATGCGTATCCTGCAAAGCCTGTCGGCACGAGTGCCCTACCGGCGTCGACATGGCCAGGATGAAGATCGAAGTTCTTCATGCGCGCGCCGTCAAACATGGGCTTTCCCCGCGCGATTGGCTGGTCGGTTATCTTCCGCGCTATGCCGATTTTGCAGCAAGGCTTGCGCCGCTTGCGAACCAGCGCAACGGGAGCCCCCTCTTCCGGGCGCTGTTCGAGAGGTTTGCCGGAATCAGTCGTCGCCGCGCGCTTCCCGCATTCCGCAGCGATACGTTCACCGCCCCCGCGGGGGCGGTCGGCCCGGCTGGCGGGCGCGAGGTGGTACTGCTCGCCGATACCTTCAATCGCATTTACGAGCGCGAAAACCTTGACGCTGCCTTGCGCGTGCTTGTCGCGGGCGGCTATCGCGTACACCTGCCAAAACCAGCTCGCGGCGGCAGGTCAATGTGCTGCGGCCGGACGTTCTTGTCGGCCGGGCTGGTCGATCAGGCGCGTGCGGAGCTTGATCGGCTCATCGCAACCTACGAACCGTTTGCGATGCGCGAGGTGCCAATCATCGGACTCGAGCCAAGCTGCCTGCTGACGTTGCGCGACGAATTGCTGTCGCTGCGCTCCGACGAAGCGGCAAAAAAAATCAGCGCGCATGCGCTGCTGCTTGAAGAATTTCTTGTCCGCGAGGCCCAAGGCGGCCGTCTCAATCTACCCCTTGGTCCGATCAGCGGAAAAGTGCTGCTGCATGGTCATTGTCACCAGAAGTCCTTTGGCGCGTTCAAGCCGGTCGAGCAGGTTCTGCGACTCATTCCCGGTCTGAAAGTCGAAACCGTCGAGTCAAGCTGCTGCGGCATGGCGGGCGCCTTCGGTTATAGCGCCGATACCTATGACGCCTCGATCGAGATGGCTGAATTATCGTTGCTGCCGGCGGTTCGCCGCACCGATGTCTCGACGCTGGTCGTCGCCGACGGCACCTCGTGCCGGCATCAAATCGGGGACGGCACGGATCGCACTCCCGTTCACGCCGCACAGGTGCTGGCGATGAGTCTTGACCGCAAAGATTCAAACCCGATCCCTGCCCCATAAGAGGACACGCTTCATGGCTGCTCTGACGCTCGACGTCGCTCGCAAGATTCTCGATGCTGCGCTCGCCAAGGGTGTCGAGCAGAAGCTAAAGCCGCTGGTCGTCACCGTTCTGGACGCGCGCGGCTGCGTCAAGGTCACTGCGGCGCAGGACGGCACCAGCCTGTTGCGCAGCGAGATCGCCCACGGCAAGGCCTATGGCGCGCTCGCGATGGGCATGGGTTCGCGAGCGTTGTTCCAGCGCGCGCAGGAGCAGGCCTATTTCGTCGATGCCGTGAACACGCTGGCTCAGGGCCGTCTGGTGCCCGTGCCTGGCGGCGTGTTGATCCAGGATGGCGCTGCGTTGCTCGGCGCTGTCGGCGTCAGCGGCGACACCTCTGATAACGACGAGATCTGCGCCGTCGCGGGCATCGAGGCCGCCGGTCTGAAGGCGAATGCGGGGTAGCCTCAATGAATTCGCCGACTCGCCGCCCATTAAACAGGTGAATTTCCTTGATTGGACGGCCGGGAGGCCCGGTCAGGCGGTTCAAAGCCGGATGCCGCGAAAACCCATTCCGGAAATGATTTCAGATGCTTCGGGAATAAGCATGATTCCCAGTCGAAATTTCGCTTTCTTTTTTTCCGAAATTGTGTTTACCTCCCGCCATCCCGACTCACTATGAGGGGCGGACGCGTCGTCACGAGCGCGAGGCGGGATGCGGTGGACGCGAATCGTGTCGCGCGACGAGCGGCATTCTTTCGCGGACGGCGAAGCCGTGTGGTCCTGGCGCCCAGATGCAGGTGCCAAGCGCGTGGAAGATGTTTTCACGCGCGACGGTGACAACAAAGCCCGGTCTCACCGGGGAGAACGCGGAATAAGTCGTAAACCATCGCGCAGGGAATGCCGGCGAAAGCGGCTGACCTGTGGTGACTTGCTTGTGTGCTTCTTCCATTCGCACACAAGGCT
>Ga0075425_100007259_pt1 | contig 11702 bp, 10 predicted proteins | sample SoiMethybrSBSTD4_FD_75300 | JGI IMG/M metagenome (GOLD analysis project Ga0075425, IMG submission 75300) | Bulk soil microbial communities from a Populus tree surrounding site in Tennessee, USA - Soil MetaG P. TD hybrid SBSTD4 | ecosystem: Environmental > Terrestrial > Soil > Tree plantation...
TTGTCGACGCCGGTGACCTCCAATCCAGCCTCAGTCAGCGCCAGAGCGATGCGCCCGGTGCCACAAGCGAGCTCAAGCACACTGCCGCCGGTTTCGCGCGCAAGATGCCCATAGAAGGCAACATCGCCACCAATCGGTGCGCCCCCGACGTAGAAGGCGTCATAGGCCCTCACAAAGAGCGAGTTCGCGTCCTCGTAAAACCGGTCCATGGCAAATCTCGTGTTTGCTCAAATCGAGCCCTCGGGTGGTGCCGGGAGCAACTCGCCTGCTCCGGCAATTGCGGTGGCATGACGCGTCCGGCGTAGGATGCTGCTGACCATCGCGACCAACCGGTCGTCGCTTCATTCGATGGCCAATTCTTGCTTCTTACAGGGGTAACGCGCTAGTGGGCTGCGGCCGTGGTGAGACGATGATGCATTCCCCTCGTTTCATCGATCATCTCGCCGCAGATTATGCAATGGACAGGTGCAAGGCGCCGTTGCAGGCACGTGCCAAGTGAGATTGCAACGGGACTATCGCCAATTCTGCTGCCGCTCTCATGGGAAGGAAAGCGTTGCAGTGCCAAAGACTTCTGCCTAGGGCCGTTGCACAGCGGGCGCCTCGGCTGGCCCACGTTCAAAAAGGGATACTGAGTCACCGGGCGAGTGAGAGCGTGTCAGGAACGTGCTGGTGCCCGGTTCCGTCCATCTGCTAAAAGAGGTCGGGACCCTTGGATCCTGGCTAGGCGGCTTTGCGATGTGCTGCGCCACGCTTCACCCTACTGCGCCGGCCCTGACAGTGACCGAGGAAGGAGCCGATTGTGGACCAGATTAGGCGCAACCTTCTGACTTCGGGCGCCGCCGCAACGGTCGTTGCCGCCGCGCCCAGCGTTTTTGCACAGCACACCGGGCAAGGAGGCAAGCCCATGTCCTTTTACGAAAAAGGCGCTGTCCGCATACATTTCGAGGAAACCGGCTCCGGCTTTCCATTGATGCTCATAGCTGGCGGGGGATTGAATTCCACGATTTCCGGCTTGAAGAACAATTCACCCTTCAACGCGATCGAGGAGTTCAAGGCAGAGTACCGCTGCATCGCGGCAGACTTGCGCAACGCCAATGGCGGTCAGTCGACCGGCCCGCTCGAGGTCGACCGGCCGTGGGACTCCTACGCCGACGACCAGCTCGGCGTGATGGATCATCTGGGCATCGACAAGTTCATGGTGTTGGGCTTCTGCATCGGTGGTCCCTTCATTTGGAATCTGCTGAAGCGGGCGCCCGATCGTATTGTTGCGGCGGTGCTGACACAGCCCAGCGGGTCGCGTCCGGAAATGCGCGATCTTTTCTACGATAACAACATGAAGGGCTGGGGACCGGCGCTGACCGCTAACCGGCCCGAGATCACGATGGAGATGGTCAACAAGTTCCTGACCAGGATGTACCGCAACGACCCCGACTTCGTCTTCACGGTGACGCGCGACTTCGTGCGCCACTGCCAGACACCCGTGTTGATCCTGCCGGATGATATTCCAGCACATCCTTACGCCGTTGCCATGGAAGCTGCGATGCTTGCCCCGAAGGCTGAGGTGAGCATGTTTCCGTGGAAGGAACCCAAGGAACGCATCCCTCTGGCTGTGCGCCAAATACGTTCGTTCCTACGGGCGCATCGACCCGGCTCTGTTTAGACAGCGATCCCACGATAGGGCGCCGGACATCCCCATGGCGCAGATCGCCGTGGCCCACTTCACCTTCATGGGCGTCGCAGAGCAAATTGTGCGGCAAACGCGGTCGCCGGCCAAGCATGCATCGGCTCAGGTATCGACACCGGGACCACCCCTCTCAACTCTCAGCTAGGTTTCGCGATGAGCAACTTCGCTTTCACCCTGGTCATGATGCCGCCGCACTCATCAATACGGCGAAAGTGGGCCGCTCGAATAGCCCAGGATGAGATCGGAGTGCGTGTGCTCCAGCCCGAGACGCAGGCTGAGATGATGCGCGACATCGCCGATGCCGACGCAGCCTTCGGAACCATCCCACCGGACGTATTGGCCGCTGCGCGACACCTGCGCTGGCTGCAAGCCCCTCAGGCCGCGCCGCCAGCTGGATTCTATTATCCCGAGCTCGTTGCCCATCCAGCCGTGGTGACCAACTTCCGCGAAATCTATAACGATCACATCGGCGCACACATCATGGCGTTCGTCCTCGCATTCGCGCGCGGATTTCATTACTACATGCCCCAGCAGATGCGCCGCGAGTATCTGCCCCGGCCCTTGGACACTGGCGTCGTCCACCTCCCCGAGGCCACCGCCCTGATCCTTGGCGTCGGAGGCATCGGCGGCGAAGCCGCCCGTCTGTGTCATGCGTTTGGCATGCGCGTCATCGGCGTGGATGGCCGCCGCAGCCAACCACCGCAGGGCGTGGCGCAGCTTCACGGCCCAGAAAAGCTCGATGAACTTTTGCCGCTGGCCGATTTCCTCATCATGACAATCCCTCACACTCCCGCCACCGAGGGGCTGATCAACCGCCAGCGGCTCCGTCGCATGAAACCAAGTGCTTTTCTGATCAATATCGGCCGTGGCATGACAGTGTGCCTTGCCGACCTTGTGGCGGCGCTGCACGCCAGAGAGATTGCGGGAGCCGGTCTCGACGTTTTCGAGATCGAGCCCTTGCCCGCCGACCATCCGCTCTGGACAGCACCCAATGTGCTGATAACGCCGCACACCGCGGGCTTTGGCCCCTATCTTGATGATCGACGCCTCGACATCCTGCTCGACAACTGCCGGCGCTTTGCCCTTGGCCAGCCCCTACGCAACGTCGTGGACAAAGCGGCCTGGTTCTAATCGCTAAGACGATGCCTGGAGCCGCCCGCGCGTGCCGAAGTTGGGTCGGTGTCGCAGGGCAACCGCAGTTTCCTCGTCGAGGTCGAGGAGGACTTGGCGCCATCCTGCGTTCCGCCTGCTCGTGCTCGACGGTTGTGATGGGTGCGGGAAGGGTATGCCGATTATTGTCGTCTGTTCCTACGCCATGAAAAGGGGAATGACACGAGGGCCGCCGGGCGCGGTCGCCATGTGACCACCATGGCCACACAGCATATACCGGCGCAGCAGGGCGGTGGACGAAAAGGCGGCTTAAAGGTGTGGGGCGATTTGTCCAGCCCGGCCAAATTCAAAGGCGGCGCTCGCACTCCAGCTCGTTTGCTCAGGGAACGTGGTCGAGATCGCCGGCGATGACGAGGTTCAGTTTGTCCGGGTGCAGGTGTGAGTTAATCGCGGCGTTCACCTGCTCGCGCGTCAGTCTGCGGAACCGCTCCGGATACTCATCGAGGTAGCCAGGGCCGTAGCCGTACCGTTCCGCGTCGGCGAGTGCAGCCACGATCCCTGTATTCGCACCAAGTTTGACCTGGTAGCTGCCGGCGAAATGCTGTTTCTGAACCGCGAGCTCTTCGTCGTTGATACCTTCGCGGCAGTATTTCTCGAACTCCTCCCTCGTGGAGATGAGCGCCTTCTGCAGGTTGGCTGGAGCGACCGCGACGTCTACTGTCCAGATCCCATCGAGTACGTCGGTGATCTGGAAGCGCGAGGCAAGACTGTAGGAAAGCCCCTCCACGCCCCGCACGCGCTTGCCGATGCGCGACGACAGAGCATCCTGACCGACCGCGGCATTGGCAATGAGAGAGGCTTCGTAGTCGGGATCGTGCCGCGCAAGTCCACTCGCGGCGCCAAAGATAAAATTGATATTGGCCTTGCCACGCATCGTCACGACATCGCTCACCGGCGTGCCTGGAGGCGTGCGCGGCCAATTGGAGGCCGGGCGCTCACCTCTTGGCATATCGCCAAACAGCTCCTCGACCATGGACGCGACCTCGCCAGCGGCGACATCCCCAGCGATCGCCAGAATGAGCGACGATCCGTTGTAGCGCTGACGATGAAACCGGCTGAGCTCCTCGCGCGTCAGTGAATCGAGGCTTGCGAGCATCTCTTCGGTTGTCGGGGCCCGATGGGGGTGACCTCTGGGGTAGATAATGTTCCTGATCCGATCGAGGGCACGTCGACCAGTGTCCTGGGCATTGCGCATGACCACGGCCCTCCTTTCAGCCTTGGCATGCTCGATCTCTTCAGCCGCAAAGGCAGGATTTTTCAGCTGGTCCGCCAGGGTCTCGAGCAGCAGTTTTGTGTCTCGCGAAAGCCCTGACCCCGTCGCAGTCGTCTCTAGGAAGCCACCGTTGACATCGAGTTGTGCTCCAACTGCGTCGAGCGCTTCGGCGATGGCGAGCTTGCTCTTGGTAATTGTTCCCCGGTCGAGCACGTCGGCGGTCAGCAGCGCCAACGCTGGTTTGTCCACCGGGACCGTTACCGTGCCAGCAAGGATCGTCGCCTGAAGGGCGACGGTCGGTACAGCGTGGTTCTCAACGACAATGAGTGTCATGCCGTTTTGGAGCACCCTTCGCAACGCTCTCTTGGCGAACGGCGACGGAGCGGCGTCACGTGCGGCGACAGCACGAGAATTTGCTGCGTTTGGCATAGCCTTCCGCGCTCCAGCCCGGTCCGCAACGCCGCGAGCAGCAGGGGGCGTCGGCGCGCCAATGGTTGTTGATCCACGTGCGGTCAACTGCCGTTCCTTCGACTCGGCTGGAATGAACCAGCCGATGGTTGCGTGCTCCGGGATCAGATATTTTGCTGCGACGCGCCGCACATCGTCCGTGGTGACCTTGTTCACCGCATCGACGTAGTCATGCCACCACTCCCAGTTTGCCGACGCAAGCGCCTCGCCGAGACTCGAGGCCAGATTGAATGTGCCATCGCGACTTCGGATCACCCTGACCTCGATTTGCTTCTGGGCGCGCTTGACTTCCTCTTCCCTCACACCATTGCTCGCGACCTCCTGGAGGGCAGCCTTCAGTGCATCCTCAGCCTTCTGGTGGCTCGAACTACGAGCAACGGTTGTCTGAATGAGCAGGACGAATGGATCGCGCAGCGCGTGGTTGGTGGAGCCCACGCTTGATGCGATCTGTGTTTCGACGAGCGCCTGATATAGACGTGAATTGAGGCTTTGGGTGAGTATGGTGGACAGTACATCAAGGGCAATGAAGTCGGGATCTTGAGCCCCGGGTCGAATGTAGGCTGCCTGAACAATGCCGGCACCACCGGGCCGTTTGATGATAACGCGTCGCTCTCCCTCTTGTGGCGGCTCACCCGTAACGACCTGCGGGATTGGCTTAGTGGAGCGCGCGAAGGCCCCAAACTCGCGGTCGAACATTGCCAAGGCCTTTTCGACTTGGAAGTCGCCGACCAGAATTGCTTCCGCGTTGTTTGGCCAGAAGTACGCTTTGTAATGCTCCCGCAGCTTATCGGTCGAAACGCCCTCGATGTCGGAGCGGTAGCCGATGGTGTCCCAGTGGTAGGGGTGCGCAACAATCGCTGCGCCGACAACGGCCTTCAAGAGCACCTCTGCCGGATCGTTTTCTCCAATCTCGTACTCGTTGCGGACTACGGACATTTCCGCCTGGCGTTCCCGGTCAAGGATGAGACCGCGTCCCAGCCGGTCGGCCTCAATCTTCATGGCAAGCTCCAGACGACCAGAGGGGAGCGTCGAGTACCCGTTCATCCGGTCGTACCAGGTGGTCATGTTGGAATCCGCGCCCGCTCCCGCCGCGTAGAGCAGGTCCGGGATGCTCTTGTGTCCGTTCGCTGGACCGAAGTTGATGGTGCTTTTGGTGGCGAGCAAGTGCTCCAGAAGGTGTGCGGACCCGGTGTTGCCAGGCCCCTCGTTGCGGGACCCGACGTGGTACACGACCATGAAAGTGACCACCGGCGCGGCATCATTCCGAGAAAGATAAATCGGCATGCCATTGGACTTCAGCCGATACTTGGAGAACGCGCCGAGCGTTGCAACGAATTCGACGTTCTGCGGAAGTGCTGGCGCAGCCGATCGGGCGGCGCCGATCCCAAATGCCAAGAGCAGGGACATTGCCACGCTCATCACAAGTGCTTGCTTCATGGTCCCCTTCTCCAAACGTCGAGTGGATGAAGCTAGACCCCGAGTGTGAGCGGGATTGCCATTGCCTGGCAATCCTCGTTCCTGACGGCCCCCTCCCCTCACCTATCTATTCGTAGACGAAACCGCCACGGAGACGGCGTGACCCGGCAAGGGTCTGCTTGAAATCCGTGCATAGCGCCGGCGCGGGTGAGCACCCCGGCCACGCGATGTTGGGTCCTGCCCCAAAGTCGCTAGGGAGATTTGACATTGCTCGGGCCATGCACTAAACAGAATTGTCATTCTGTTTATAGGCCAGCATGCGTCCAGGACAGTTCAGTCGAACCGCGGAATACATGGCGCTCTTTCGCGCGATTGAATCCGCGCAGCCGAAGGGCCGAAGGCTCTTCAATGATCCGTTTGCCGCGATGTTCGTCGGCACTTTCCTGCGGCGTGTGGTGCGATGGTCGGCCATGCCGATCCTGGGCCCGGCGCTGCGGGGGATCATTGACCGCTCCTGGCCGGGCGCGCGCAGCTCAGGCGTGGCGCGTACCCGGCTAATCGACGACTGGATCGGGGTCAGCATAGCCAACGGTTCACGACAACTCGTCGTCCTCGGCGCCGGCTTTGATAGCCGCGCCTGGCGCATGCCGGTTCTCGCTGACGTACCGGTCTTTGAGGTAGATCATGCGGCCACAGCCGCCGAAAAGCAGCGCCGTGCCGCAGCTGGGGCGCCAGGACGCTCAAATGTCGTCTCGGTTGTGCTCGACTTTGATCGCGGCCGACTGCCGGACGCCCTCGCCGCGGCGGGCTTCGATCCACAGCGCCGTGCGACCGTGGTGTGGGAAGGTGTCACAAACTATCTGACCGCAGATGCGGTTCGCTCCGTCCTCGCCTGGGTCGGTACGCTGGCGATTGGTAGCAACCTCATCTTTACCTACGTTCATCAAGGGGTGCTTACCGATCCGGCCACCTTCAAGGGCGCCGGAAAAATCCTGGCCGCCGTTGCCAACAGCGGCGAGCCGTGGACCTTCGGGTTCATCCCACAAGCGCTGGCGCAATGCCTGCAAGCACACGGGATGCGACTGGAGGAGGATCTTGGGGCCGATGATTACCGCGCTCGATACTTCGGTCCCAAGGCACGCAAGATGCACGGCTATGGATTTTACCGCGCCGCGCGTGCAACCGTGATCGGCGGCAATGCCTAGAATCACACGCGCGCGGGCTGATGCTCGGCGTCGCCAAATCCTTGATGCGGCCTTGGGGTGCTTTGCGCGGCGGGGCTTTCACAAGACCACGATGCAGGACGTGGTGGAAAACTCGGGACTGAGCCCCGGCTCGATCTATTGCCATTTTTCCGGCAAGCAGGACATCATTGTCGCGGTGGTCGAGGAGCGCCATCGCCGTGAACGAGCTTTGCTGCAGCGGGCATTGGAAAAACAAAGCTTTGCGGAAGCAGTGGACCAGCTCGCAGCGGATTTCATTGCGGCACTTAGTAGCCCGCAGGAGCGGGCATGGCGGCGCCTCGCTGTCCAGATATGGGCGGAGAGCCTCCATGATCGGCGGCTCGCGGTTGCGGTTCGTGATGGCGTGGAAGTTCCAAAGGCGATACTCGCGCGAATGGTACAACGCGCCAAGGTGCGGGGCGAACTGCCACGAACGCTCGATGGCGACGCGATGGCGCGCTTGTTGATCGCGTTCTTCCAGGGCTTGGTCTTGCAACTCACCTGGGACGGAAATGTCGATACGCAGTCGTGCCTGGCTGCGCTCAAAGCGCTTATTGTGACGGGAAGAGCTGTGGAGAGGTAAGCGGGTTGGCTCGGGGAGAGTGAGATCCATTCCTCGTTGCTAGCCGCCCCAAGAGACGCCGCGCAAATCTCGATGTGGCGATGGTCGGTGCCGCAGCATCCACCTAGCCCGCTGATCTGCGAGTGCCTCGCCCAGATTTCGCGGTACTCGATGCCAAGCTCGACCCGGTCGCCGTCATCGAGTTCGGGAGCGTCGTTGAGCGCCTGATGGCTTCGTCGCCTCGCAGTGGCGCTCGGCGCTCGTGTGGTCGCTGCATCGACTTCCACGACGGTTTCACATGAGGATTGGCAGCCGGCCGTCCGTTTCCAGCCTGAAGGAGTTGGCCGACAACATCCCTGCGGCTTTGCCGCCATGGCCGTGCGCGATCCCGATCGCCTCGTTGGCGTGCGTGATCGTGATCGATCTCTTGCTGCAACCAACTGAGCCCGTGCACCTTGTGCCCAATGCCCTGCGTTCAGCTATCCGACGTTGCAAGACCAATACGCGCCTGCGCTGGCAGGTCATACGCTGCCGATGAAGGCGCGCTCGGCCAGCAGGGCCAGCCCTGCCGCCATGATGGCACTTGAGGAAACCTTTGCGAGCCGGGGTTCCCATGGAAATCTCTGCAACCAAATGAGAAGCGGCAGAAGCACAGCAACAATGAGCAATTGGCCGGCTTCGACCCCCAGGTTAAACCCAACGAGTGCGGAAAGGAGGCCGCTTGGTGGGAGGCCAACCTCGGCCAGAGCTCCCGCAAAACCAAAGCCGTGCACCAGCCCGAACAGGAAGCTCACCGCCCAACGCCGAGACAGTGCGTTCTTTCCGGTGAGGTTTTCGAGGGCAACGTAAGCGATTGACAGCGCGATCACCGGTTCGACGATCTGAGGGGGCAAGGTCAGGATGTTGAGCACCGAAAGCGCAAGCGTGAGACTATGCGCGACGGTGAAGGCAGTGACCATTGCGGCGATCGAGATCAGGCTGCCACCGGGCAGGATGAGCGCCACGATGAACAACACATGGTCGAAACCGAGGAGTATGTGCTCGACGCCGATACCGAAGTAGGAGGTGAACGTGCTGGCCACCCCGCTTTGCGGTTGCGCGTTGGACGTGATGGCAATGTGCGCCTCGCGGTGCTCGCTCTCGAACACCACCTGTTGGGTCCCGCCGGGCCAATCGATGTCGGCAATGGTGTGATGGTCGGGACCGAGCACGGCGTCGCTGCCATCTCGGATCGAGAGATTGCGTATGGGTGCTGCGCACGCATAGAGCACGACGACTTCGATGCTGGCGCGCTGGGGTGACGATGGCCGCACCTCTGCGGGCACGCCGGCGCAAGCGGTGCCGTCGGCCGCGATCATGACGTGACGCGCGAAGGCTGCCGCCAAATCGCGCAAATCCTTAGCAACAGCGCTGTCCAGCAGGACACCGTCTGCTGGCAAGGTGACGGCATAGCGCACGGTTTGGCCGGCGACGGACACGGTCGCGTACCCCGTTGTCCCACCCTTGTGCGCGACGGCGGGGCCCAACACCAAGCAAAGCGCCGCGAGCAACCCCAGCAGCCACCGATTGTTGTGAGGCCACATCACGCCGCCCCCTATCGCCAACCTTATCGAGTTTCCATGCCTTCCAATGCCGCCACCCATTCGGCGCCGACGAAGCGCGACATTAGGTAGACCTTGGGATCGCCCTTGATGCGCATGTATTGCAGAAAACCGTCGGGATTATGGGCACCGAACTCCACCGTAAGCACATGACCGCTAGGTGCCGAGAGAGACGCTACGACGACAGGCTCTTCGAGGCCAAATGGGCGTGTGTCGACACCCGATAAGTCCTCTGGTGCGAGCTCGCGTACCGGCGCCGAGCGGTGGAGCATCTTCACGGCAGTGTCGAGATGTGCTGCGACGACAGGTTCGACGACACCGCGTGACTGCGAGGTCCAGCCCCCGTCTCCACTGCGCGTCAGCGCGATTTGCCGCCCAGTGCGACCGAGCGTGATCTTGATCACTTCCTGCGGCTCGGTGTGCAAGACGCCATTGGCTTCGAACTTCACGAGCTGGCGCTGGATCGGCTGGGCGCCGATCACTACCATCGCCACAAGGAAGGTGAGTGCCAGCATGGCGAGGAACGGCATGACCAGCCGAGAAAACGCAACCCCTCTCATCGCCTCGACCACCAAACAACGGCACCGATACCAATGACGGCGAGTGGCAGCAGTATGACGATCAGAGCGAAAATCGCGCGGCTCTGCGCAGCCGTCAGCAGGATCATCGGTGGAACCGGTATGCGGGTTCGCACCGCCGTGCCCTGCTCTTCGCGTGCGAGCCATCGCACCGCTGCCAGCGCCAGGTCACTGTTGGCCATGTAGGGCAGGAAGGAGTTGCTGGCAAAATCGCCGTCGCCGAACACGACGGCGCGCAACGGAGGCGCGCCCGAAGCTAGCGTCCCCTCGGCGGCGATGCCGAGCACGCGCGGCCGTACCTGTGGAACCGAAGTGCCAGCCGGTACCGGCTCGGCCCAGTCCCCATCGGCGCTCGCGGACCCACCCTCTATGGTGCGTGTGTTGGCCGGCTGTACTGGTCGAGCATAGCTGTCGCGGCTGCTCTGTAGGATAGGCGTTGTCACCACGCCCGACGCCGGTCGGGTCAACGTCAGCGGCCGGATCCCAGGAAAAAAGGTTAGCGAGATGGTGCGGGTGATCGGGTGCGGTTCGTAGCCAGTCACCGCGACCATTTCGGGATCGGTCTGGTAGTGACTGAGCGGATCGATGACCACCTGCTGCTCGAGCCGAACGCCAAGATCAGAGAGCAGTTGGGCCAGCCCTGGCTCGGGCACAAAACCGAGATCGAACAGCAATAAGGCACTACCCCCAGCGGTAAGATAGGAGCGAAGTGCGGTACTTTCCGCCGGCAAGAATGTGGTGCGCGGGTTGGCGGCGATGAGCAGCGTGCAATCGGCAGGAACCGCACCTGATATTGCCAGTATCAGCTTGCGCGTGTCGTAACCCTGTGCTTCCAGCGCCCGCCGGAAGCGACCGACGCCATGCCCTGTGGTCTCAATGATATGCGAGGATGCGTCGCCGTGGCTGTGATCGGTAACGCCCTCGAGGTGCGTATGGAACTCGAAGGCGTCCATGGCGAGTTCACCGTGCCCCTCAAGAAAGCAGACGGTGAGGGCTCGCGTGCGCAGCACGCGCTGGATCCCGATCGCAATCTGGGCCTCGTCTGTGCCCTGGATGAGTACCCGGCGGGGCCCCGCCTCGATGACGGCGGCATTATAGAGGCGGATGCCCTCGCGCCGGGCGAGCTCGGGGCGTTTGTCGGGATCGATGGCAACTACGCTCAATAACGAATTGCGGCGGCCCATCACTCCCAGAATGTCTGCCGTGCGCCGACCGACCGGGTCGTCGGAGCGGTAGAAATAAGTGATGCGCACAGGGGTCTTCAGTTCATCAACCACCGCCAGTGCATCGGCCGAGGGTGTGTAAATTTTCTCCCGCGTCAGATCGATGTGCGTGTCGTTGAGAACGATGGCGACGTTGCTTAGCACCCATACGCCAATACCTGCGGCGACGCAGCCGACGGCATAGAGCCGCATCCACACGCCACTCTGGGGGATCGCGAGGGGCAGCCGGAGCCCCGCGACGAACAACACCACGATGGCGAGGAACCATCCGGCGAACCACAGCAGCGCAGAAAGCTCGAGCCCATGCTCGTGCATTGCTCAGCTCCGTGCCAGCGCTCGGACGGTCAAAAACAGGCCGAGCAGGACGACGCTAAGGAAGAAGCCGAAGTCGGAAACATACATGGCGCCGACCGCAAACGGGGTGAAATGCGCCAGCAGCGACAGACCGAGCAGCCAGTTCTCAAACGGCTGCGGCAGCAGCGAGGCCAGCGTGTCGATTGCCCAGAGCAGCCCGAACAGCCCGAGCGACACCACGGCGGCAACAATCTGATTGGCGGTCAATGC
>Ga0075425_100007260_pt1 | contig 11696 bp, 14 predicted proteins | sample SoiMethybrSBSTD4_FD_75300 | JGI IMG/M metagenome (GOLD analysis project Ga0075425, IMG submission 75300) | Bulk soil microbial communities from a Populus tree surrounding site in Tennessee, USA - Soil MetaG P. TD hybrid SBSTD4 | ecosystem: Environmental > Terrestrial > Soil > Tree plantation...
AACTAGCGTACAAGGGTGACTTTGTCAACGGGGAGTTTTGTAAATGGAATCCTTCCGGCTTGACAGATCGCATCCGTATAGAGAACATACGTCTCATGGTGGAAGCATCTCAAATGGCGACACATCTGCGTGAATTGACGACGGATGCGCTTCGGTACTGGGAGATTCGCAGGCTGTTTTACAACTTGACCTTGGCGGCGATCGTCCTGGCGCATTTCATCGCCGCCTATCCGTCGTCCCTGAATGCGGTTACGGTAAACGGCGCTCTCACCTTGTTTCTTCTGGCGGTGCTCGCCAATATCGCCTTCACGGCGGTTTATCCCGCCGACGTCTTCATTCAGTTTTCCGGCTTCCGGAATTCGCGTTCCTCATGGCGCTGGATTTTGCTGATCGTGGGATTTGCGTTCGCCGCGGTGATTACCCATTTTATGGCGACCGGCATATTCGTTCAGACTCCGGCGGTCGTTTACAATTGAAAATTCGAGGCCCGTCGAATGCCCCTTCGCGTCGTTCGCCTCGGTACACCGCGCCGTCCTGACGAAGGGCTCCGCATCGGCACGGTCTGGCGGCCGCCGCGCGGGGTCAAAAAACAGGATTACGCGAAGCGCGATTACTTCGATCTGTGGCTCCCGGAGCTGGCGCCGAGCGCGCCGCTCGTTAAGTATGCGCTGTCGCAGCCGCTCACGCCGAAACGATGGGCGAGCTATGCGCGGCGCTATCGCGCCGAGATGAAAAGGCCGGCGGCCGAGCGCCTGTTGTCGCTTCTCGCGGCGCTGTCCCGACAGACGAATTTTTCCATCGGCTGCTACTGCGAAGAGGAGGCTCGCTGCCACCGGTCGCTGCTTAAACAGCTGCTAGCCGAGCGCGGCGCAAAGCTCCTGAGTACCGATTGAGCTATCAAGACCTCAAACAATCGCTTTGGTCTTCGTTCGCGCTCGCCGCGCTCGTCGGCGCGACCGTTTACGAGCTTCACCGCCAGGGCCGCGCCTGGCTTTGCTCCTGCGGGCGGGTGCGCCTGTGGAACGGCGACGTTTGGAGCGTCGAGAATTCGCAGCAGCTTCTCGACCCCTATAGCCTTACGCATGTCCTTCACGGAATGATCTTTTACGCGCTCTTCGCTTGGCTGATGCCGCGCGTGGCGCTCGTGAAGCGGCTTTGCCTCGCCGTCGCTTTCGAGGCGCTGTGGGAAGTCGTCGAGAATACCGACGCGGTGATCGGCCGCTACCGCGGCGTGACCGCGGCCATAGGCTATCGCGGCGATACCATTCTCAATTCGCTCGGCGACATCTTATGCTTCGCGATCGGCTTTGCCGCCGCCCGCCGTCTCGGACTCAAGCTCGGGATCGTCGTCTTTGCCGCGACGGAGATTCTCTTGCTGATTTGGATCAAAGACAGCCTGCTGCTGAACGTGATCATGCTGATTTCTCCGAGCGCGTCGATCCGAGCGTGGCAGATGGCGCGCTGATCGAGACAGGGTTGCCCCGGCGGTAGCTTTTGAGCCCGCTTCGTGCAAGCCTTTCCTCGTGCACAAACATTCCCGGCCGGGATCGAAGCGCCTGCCGCGAGGGCTCGCGATACTTTACGAAGACCGCGACATCCTCGTGGTCGACAAACCGGCCGGTCTGCTCACGATCGCGACCGATCGTGAGAAGGCCCGAACGGCTTACTTCATCCTCACCGATTACGTCCGCAAAGGTTACAGCAAATCGCGGAACCGGATTTTTATCGTGCACCGGCTCGATCGCGAAACCTCCGGCGTCCTCGTCTTCGCCAAGACCGCCGAGGCGAAGCTCTCCTTGCAGAGTCAATGGGAAACGACGGAGAAGAAATATCTCGCGGTGGTTCACGGCCGCTGCGCTCGCGAATCCGGGACGATCACAACCCGTCTGGCGGAGAATAAAGCGCATTTCGTATATTCGACTTCCGACCCTAAAATCGGAAAACTGTCGCACACCGCCTACAGAGTCCTGAAGGAGGCGAAGGGCTTTACGCTCCTCGAAGTGCGCCTCCTGACCGGAAGAAAGCACCAGATACGCGTCCACCTGGCGGAAATAGGACACGCGGTCGTCGGCGATCAAAAGTACGGCAAAGAGGACCGCGATCATGTGCGTATGGCGCTTCATGCCCGGTCGATCTCCTTCAAGCATCCGTTCAGCGGGAAGCAAGTCGCCTTCGAGACCGGGGTGCCGGCTTACTTCACCCAACTCGTAGGCAGCGTGGAGCCGGGACCGCAGCGCGTGGATACTAGGGGACCATCGTCAGATGGGGCGGGGGTGCTAAGGAAAAATTGAAATACGGACCGAGGGGTTATGGTCGCGCCTTTTTCCGGCGGCTGCGCGTGTGGCGCGGTCCGCTACCATATGAATCCCGATCTGCCGAAGTTTCCCAAAGAGCCGATGATGGGCACTTAAGCCGACCTACAACCGAGGACATCCGACTAGGGTATTTTCAAACACCCCCCGTTTGGAGTAAAACGGGGACGGATGCTCTATCGGACGCTGGGAAGAACCGGCCTCAAAGTCTCCGAGATCGGCTTCGGCTGCGGCAACAACGCCGTGCTGATGGTCCGCGCAACGTACCCGGAACAATTGCGCGCGATCAGGCGCGGTTTGGATCTCGGCATCAATTATTTCGACACGGCGTTCGCGTATGGCCTCGGGAAATCAGAGGAAAATCTCGGCAAGATTTTAAACGAGCTCGGCGCAGAGCCGGTCGTCTCCACTAAAATCCGCCTCGAGCCGGCCGCCGATCTTAAAGCGGCGACGATCCACGCGGTCGAAGCGGCGCTGGGGCGGCTGCAAAGAAAATCGGTCGATTTAATTCAACTGCATAACCGCGTCACCGCCGAGCGCGTACCGGGCAAGCGCTTCAGTCTCGCTCCCGAAGACGTTCTCGAAGCCGGCGGGGTGCTGGACGGCTTTAAGGAGATGCGCGCACAAGGCAAGGTGAAATTCTTCGGCTTCAGCGGCCTCGGCGATCCGGAAGCGCTGCACGCGCTCGTCGCGAGCGGCGAACTCCACTCCGTGCAGGCTTATTACAATCTTCTGAACCCGAGCGCCGGCCAGGCTGTGCCTCCCGGCTTCGGCGCGCTCGATTACGGACGACTCATCGACCGCGCCGCGGAGAAAGGAATGGGCGTCGCGGTGATCCGCGTCCTCGCCGCCGGCGCGCTCACGTCCCATCCCGAGGCGGGCGGCGGCAGCAGTCCCGAGCCGCTGTCGCCGGGTTCGGACTATAAGCTCGACCTGGAGCGAGCGGAGAAGGTCAAATTCCTCGTGGGTAAGGACGTGAAGCGCCTGACCCACGCGGCGATCCGCTTTGCCCTCATGAAGCAAGGCGTCTCGACCGTGCTCGTCGGCTTCTCCAACACGGCGCACATCGACGATGCGGTCGCCTGCTCCGGCGCGGGCGGCCTGCCGGACGAGGCGATGGCACGCTTAAGTGAACTTTGGACGAGCGATTTCGGGAAGCTGAAATCTTAGATCACTTTTTCGCCGATTCGCGATATTTTTGCCAGGCCGCGATCGCGGCTTTGGCCGCCTTCTCATCCACGCCGCTCGGCAGCCCCGATATGCCGATGGCGCCGATGAGCTTGGCGTCGACGACGAGCGGCAGCCCGCCCGACACGATATAAACCTTCCCCGGCCACATGTTCATGATGCCGTAAAAACGCTCGGGCGCGGTCTTCGAAAGCTCGGCCATCTCGGCGCTGGGCCGGCGGTATAGCACGGACGTGAACGCCTTCCCGATCGCCTGATTGACCGAGTTGAACGACGTGCCGTCCATCCGGTCGGTCGAGACGATATAGCCGCCGTCGTCGAGGACGACGACCGCCATGCGCATGTTCTGCCCGCGGGCGAAGGCGATCGCGGCGTCGATGATGACGCGCGCTTCCTGCAGCGGAATCGAAGAGGGGGAGAGCACTGGATTCGCCGAGGGCGTCTGTTCGGCCGCCGACAGCGCGGTCGCGGCGGAGAGAACCAAAAGCGCGATGAGGAGAGAAACGATGAGTGAGCGTCTCATGGCAAGCCTCCCAGTTCTGGTGATGGACGATTTTAGGGCTTGATGTCCTGCATGAACCAGTCGCTCGGGATTTCTTTTCCGAGGCCTTTTTCTTTGCAGGCCCGGTAAGCGGCGAAGCCCATGCCGGCGAACTGCACGCCGGCGCCCACGTTGTTCAAGAAAAAAGTGATCTGGCTGTCGTTCGTCCGGCCCTTCGCCTTGCCGACGATGAGATCCTGGATCTCAGGATAGCGGCTCCAGTCGCGCGCTTTTTCGCGGCGCACTCCGGGCAGATCCTTTTCTGTCCCCGGCGGCTGGCAGTGAAGATAGCCGCCGAAGCGCGAATGGATCGCGACGACATCGCACTTCTCGAGCGACGCCTCGTCCATCTCGAACTCGCGGATGGAGTTGTAGTGCATGCCGGGCTGAAGCCACTCGGCGCGCACGACCGGACGCGAGGAATTGGTCGCGCTGCAGACGATATCCGCGTCGGCGACCGCGGTCTCGGCGGTCTCGACCGGCTCGGTCGGAATCTCGTTCTCCCGTTCCATTTCGGCGGCGAATTTCCGCCGGTTCTCCGGATTGGGGCTGTATATTTTCACGCGCTCGATCGGCCGCACGGCCGTCAAAAAGCGAAAATGCGAGCGCGCCTGCCCGCCCGAGCCGATGAGCGCGAGCGTTCTCGAATCTTCGCGCGCCATGGTTTTCGCGCCGAGGGCGCTGGTCACGCCGACGCGGGTCTGCTGGATGAAGCCGTCGGGCATGATCGCCAGGAGCTCGCCGGTCTCGACGCTGAAGAGCTGGACGAGGCCGACATAGCGGCTGCCGCCGGCGAGCGGCAGTTTTTCGAGCCGCGGCGCGCCGCCGACGGATCTTTCGCCCAGGATGTCCGACGTGATGCGGAGCGCGAGCACGCCCAGCTTCTTGACGCCGCCGTTGACCGATTTGAAGCTGTAGCTCGTCTGCGGCAGAGAGTGGGGTAGATAGGTCTGGCTGATAGGGCAGTTGACCGCGCGGCTCTGCGCGAGCTCGCGGTAGGTTTCCTCCAGCGCGTCGAGGCTGTCTTTGATCGTGAGCGCCTGCTGGATGTCGTCGTTGTTCAATATGAGCGTCATGCGCCTTCTATACTGCACCTCGTGTTGACCTGCAATCTTCGTTTCGATACGCTCGGAAAAAGTTTCGAGGAGGCAGAATGATCGCCGTCGAAGGAGAAAAAATCGAAGTCATCGACGCCCATTCGCACATGGGCGCGAGAAAGAAGCTCGCGATCCACCAGATCCCGCCGATCATGAAGTGGATGGCCGAAGACATGCTGGGCTCGATGGACAACGCGGGCGTCGACGGCGTCGTCACCTTCGCCATCGGCATCGGCGAGCCGTCGGACTATCGCGAGACAAACCGGTACATCGCGGACGCGATGAAAAAACATCCCGGGCGCATTCACGGCTTCATGCGCCTGAGTCCGGGGCAGGGCGTCCAAGACACGCTCCAGGTGCTGGAAGAAGGCGTCAAGCTCGGGCTCAAGGGCATCAAGATCCATCCGCTGATCGAGAACTGCCCGGCGAACGACAGAGAAAAAGTCTATCCATTGATGGAAGCCGCGCAGCACCACAACCTGACCGTGCTGATTCACTGCGGCTTGGGCGAGAACGCGAGCCCCGCGCGCCTGGGCGAGATCGCGCGCGATTTCCCGAAGCTCAAGATGATCTTCGGCCATTCGGGGCTCGTCGAGGGCGTGCGGCAGGTGGTCGAGATCGCGAAGAAGCACGACAACGTCCACATGGACAGCTCGGGCGTCGGCTGGCTGCCGTTTTTCTGCGAATCGATCGCCTGGGCCGGGCCCGAGCGCGTGCTCTACGGCTCGGATCATCCCTTCAATCCGATGGAGTGGGAGATCGAAAAAATCGTCAAGCACGCGCAGCGCCATTTGAAGCTCAAGATCGAGGACCTCCGCCTCATCATGGCGGGGAACATCAAGCGGCTGGTGGGAATTAGCTGACCTCGACCGCGATCGTTCCGGAGTCATTCCCGTGAAAACGGGAATCCGGATTGCTTAAAAACCTGGACTCCCGCTGCCGCGGGAATGACATTTTCTTCTGCGCGTCGTATTGAAGCTGCACGGTTGCCAGTGCGTCGCGATTCCAATAATATTGAGGCGCGGAAAGGAGGATTTCTATGAGCATGCCGACGACGATTCTGGCTCGTACGATGTCCGATACGGTCGAGAGCGATATCCGGCGCGTTCACACGATTGCCAACGAAATCCTCCCGCGCTACAAAAAGTCGACGCTCAGCTTTGACCAACTGCGGAAGCTGGCCGACGGGCCGTTCGACTTATTTTTGATTCCGCTCGTCTTCGCCGATGAATATCGCAGCGACCCGTCGGTCGTCTTCAACGAGGCGAAGCGCCAGGAGATCCGAGACCACGCGCTCGAGATCGCAAGGAAGCACGGCTTCGATACGACGCAGCCCGATCTTATGCCCGGCATCGAAGAGTCGCTGCGCGCGACCGAGAATGCCGGGCTCGTGAACGTGCTTCTCACGACCGGCGGCCGGCGCTTCAAGCACGAGGCCATGGAGAAGCGCGGGCTGGGAAAGTATTTCGCCGAGATCATCGACCGCGAAGAGACCTATTTCAGGAAAGAGCAGGGGATTTATCATCTCTTCCGCCAGCGCCAGGACAAATTCCTCCGCGTCGTGCTGGTCTCAGGCACCGCGACTTACGTCCGCGCCGGAAACAATCTGGCGCGCTTGAAGGTCGCCGGCAAAGAGCTGGAAGTCCTGACCGTCGCGCTCGCGACCGACGCCTCGTACAACGACGAGGAGACGCTCGCCGCCGCGAAGCCTTCGATCACGATCCGCTCGCTCGGCGAGCTTCTGCCGGCGCTGAAGCAGCGGGGTTTATTGCCGGCTACCGCCGCGTAACACGATGGAACAGACCGAAACCCGAGCTCCCGCATTATCCTTGACAGCGCCGAGCTGGACGCGGCTCGCCGCGACTTCCGTCGCGCACATGACCGAGCACGTCTATATCGGCGTCGTCACGGTGGCGCTGCCGGTGATCGCGGCGTCGATGGGCTTCAGCATGAAGCAGGCCGCTTCGCTCGTCTCGACGCGCTATCTCGTCGCTGGGCTGACGAATCTTCCCTCGGGATTTCTGGCCGACGCGACGAAGCGGCGGAGCACGCTATTGGGATTCTGCCTCGTGTTTTTAGGTCTCGGCAGCCTGCTCATGAGCTTCGCGCCGGGCTACTGGCCGCTGCTCGTCTTCATGGGCATCAGCGGCCTCGGCACCGGCGGCTTTCACCCGCAATCGATCGCGATTCTATCGTCGGCGTACCGCGACCGTCGCGCCTTCGCGCTCGGCATCCACGACAGCGCCGCGAATCTGGGCGAGATCATCGCGCCGCTCACGATCGGCGCGCTGCTGACCTTTACGGACTGGCGCACGACGCTGCAAATATGGGCGCTTCCGGGGCTGGTCGTGGGCATCACTTACGCGCTCTTTTTTCCCGAGCGGGACCACGTTGCGCGCCAGGCCGCGCAATCGAAGGGCTCGCTCTGGCACGATGTGGTCAAAAACCGCGCCGTGCTCACGATGCTCTTCGTCTCGGTATTTCGGACGCTTGGGCAGAGCGCGACGACCGTCTTCCTGCCGCTTTACATGACGATTTATTTAAAGCTTCCGGTCGCGACGATGGGCTTTTACATCTCGACGCTTTTTTTCTTCGCCGGCATCTCGCCCACGTTTTCCGGCTGGGCGGCGGACAAGATCGGGCGCATTCCGCTGATCGTCGTCGGCTCCACGTTCGCGGCGCTCGCGATCATGGCGATCCCGCACCTCGCGCCGGGAATTCCGCTGGGCATCGGCTGCGCGCTCGTCGGCGGGCTTCTGTGGGCGCTCAGGCCGATCGTCTTCGCCGCCGCGATGGAGGTCGCGCCGCCCGAGCTCGCCGGGACGACGGTCGGCTTTCTCTACAGCGGCAACATGGGCCTTTCGTTTCTCGCGCCGCTCGCCGCCAGCGTCGTCGCCGACGCCTACGGCTTGCCCGCCGCGCTCACGTTTATCGGCATCTTTCCGCTGCTCGCCGCGCTCGTGCCGCTGGGCCTGTTGAGAAACAGACTGCGCGCGGCCTAGAGCATCCCTTTATCGCTGAAGCTGTAATACCTTCCGTGGCCGATCACGACGTGATCGAGCACGCGGACGCCCATGACTTCGCCCACCTGTTTCAATCGCTTGGTGATGTCGATGTCTTCGGGGCTCGGCGCGGGATCGCCGCTCGGGTGATTGTGGACGAAGATCACCGCGGCGGCGGATTCCCGGATGACCGGGTTGAACACCTCGCGCGGATGGACGAGCGAAGCGGTGAGCGAGCCTTCGGAGATTTTTACTTCGCGGATTTTTTTGTTCTTGTTCGTGAGCAGCACGACGTAGAACATCTCGCGCTTCTCTTTCGCCAGGCGGTCGGAGAAATCGCGATAGACGTCCTCGGAGGATCTGAGCGCCCGGCCGGCCTCCCACTTCTGCCGCGCCAGCCGCCGGCCGAGCTCGAGCCCGGCTTTCACCTGAGCGCTCTTTGCCGGGCCGATGCCCTTGATCGCGGCGATCTCCGCGGCCGGCGCGCTGTCGATGCCTTTGAGACCGTCGAATTGCTTGAGCAGCGTCCGCGCGCAATCGAGCGCGCTCACGCCCGCGTTTCCCGTGCGCAGGAGAATCGCGACAAGCTCGGCCTCGGTCAAGCCCTCCGCGCCGCGCGCGAGGAGCTTTTCGCGCGGCCGGTCCTCCTCCGGCCAGTCTTTAATCGGCTGGTACTTCTCCGCCATGACGAGGCCATTTATCACGGCCGGGTGTTTTACTCCAGGACTTTGAGCAACAGGCCTTTGAGGTACTCGCCTTCGGGATGGTGCAGGCTCACCGGGTGGTCCGGCGCCGGGCCGAGCCGTTTTAAAAGCTGGACCTTGCGGCGCGCGTCGACCGCGGCGCCGAAGACGATCTTTTGGAAGAGATCGAGCGTCACGTGCTGCGAGCAGCAGAACGTCATAAGTAATCCGCCCCGCGGCAACAGTTTAAGGCCGTGGAGGTTTAAAAACTTGTATCCGCCGGCCGCCGCCTCGACGTCGCCGCGCCGGTGCGCGAGCGACGGCGGATCGAGGATTAGAACATCTACTTTCCCGTCGAAGTTTTTTAAATACGAAAAGGCGTCGCCGCGGATAAGATCGCTTTCGTCGGCGCCAAGTCCGTTAAGCTCGAGGTTTCGCTTGGCGAGATCGAGCGCCGGGCGCGACGAGTCGAGCGAGATCACGCGCTTCGCGCCCGCTTTCAAAGCATAGACCGAAAAGCCGCCGGTGTAGGCGAAGCAGTTGAGGACCGTCATTGCCGGCGCGAGCGAGGCGAGCAGCGCGCGGTTGTCTCGCTGATCGAGAAAAAAGCCGGTCTTCTGGCCGCCGCGGATGTCGACCAAGAAGCGATGCGCGTTCTCTTCGATCTCGATGAGCTCGGGCGGCTCTTCGCCGAAGGCGACGCCGACCGAAGGCGCGAGCCCTTCCTCGTCACGCACGCCGCCTTCGCTGCGGTCGTAGATGCCCTTCGGCTTGAGCGCGGCAGCGAGCGCTTCGAAGACGGGCGGTTTCAGCGCGTCGATTCCCGCCGTAAAAAACTCGCAGACGAGATAGTCGCCGTAGCGGTCGACGATGAGTCCGGGGAGAAAATCGCCCTCGCCGTTGACGACGCGGTAGGCGTTCGAAAACGGCGCGACGAGCCGCTGTCTTAACTCCATGGCAGCGGCGATGCGGCGCGCGAAAAAGGCCGCGTCGATCGCCTCCTTTTCCCAGGTGAGAACGCGGACGCGAATTTGCGATTTTGGATTATAGAGGCCGCGGGCGAGCCAGCGACCCTGATAATCCAACACGTCGGCGACCGGATCGTTCTCCGAATCCGCCTCGGTCTTTTCGATCGCGCCGGAAAAAATCCACGGGTGGCCGCCGAGGACGGGCCGCTCGCGGCTTTTCTTTAAATAAAGCCGATACATAGCTGTCAGGTTTCAGCGATCAGCTTAAAGCACGTAGCGATAGAAGATTTTGTATTTCTTATTCGGGGCTGAAAGCTGATGGCTGACCGCTGAAAGCTATTCTTTTCTGATAAACGTGCCGCTTTTGCCGCCGCTTTTTTTGACGAGCCGGATCTCGCCCAGCGTCATTTCGCGGTCGACGGCTTTGCACATGTCGTAGATCGTGAGGCCGGCGACGGCGACGGCCGTCACCGCCTCCATCTCGACGCCGGTCTTGCCGCTCACGCGGACCGTCGCCTCGATCTCGACGCGCGGCGGATTTTTCTCGGGCATGAGATCGATCGCGATCGAGGTCAGATTCAGCGGATGGCACATCGGGATCAATTCGGAGGTCTTTTTCGCCGCCATGATGCCGGCCACGCGCGCGACGGTGAAAACGTCGCCCTTCTCGACTTTTTTCTCTACGATGAGCGCTAGGGTCTCGGCGCGCATCGAGACCGCGCCGCGGGCGGTCGCGACGCGCTCGGTCACGTCCTTCGTCGTGACGTCGACCATGCGCGCTTTTCCTTCGGCGTCTATGTGCGAGAGCTTGGCCATGGGTCCTGTTTTGCTTTCCGGTAAATTGAAGCTATGCTACATAAAATCCATGGATAACAAAAGCCATCATCGCGTGATTATTCTAGGGTCCGGAGCGGCGGGGCTTACGGCGGCGATCTACGCCGCGCGCGCCAACCTCGAGCCGGTCGTGATCGAGGGATCGCAGCCCGGCGGGCAACTCACGATCACGACGGATGTGGAAAATTATCCCGGCTTTCCCAAGGGGATCATGGGACCGGAGCTGATGGAGGAGTTCAAAAAACAGGCCGAACGCTTCGGAACGAAAATGATTTTCGGCGATGTCACGGCGGTCGATTTGAAGAAAAAGCCCTTCGAGCTCACCGCCGGAAAGACCATGTACAGCTGCGACGCGCTGATCGTCGCCACCGGCGCTACGGCCAAGCTGCTCGGCATTCCGTCGGAAAAAAACCTCATGGGCTACGGCGTCTCCGCCTGCGCCACGTGCGACGGCTTTTTCTTCAAGGACAAAGACGTCGTCGTCGTGGGCGGCGGCGATACCGCGATGGAGGAGTCGCTGTTTTTAACCAAGTTTGCGAACAAAGTGACCGTCGTGCACCGCAGGCACGAGCTTCGGGCGTCGAAGATCATGCAGGACCGCGCCGAGAAAAATCCCAAGATCGGTTTTATGTGGAATACCATCGTCGACGAGATTTTGGGCGAGCCTAAAAACGGCGGGGTCACCGGGGTGAAGCTCAAACACGCGCAGACCGGCGAGGTGCGGGATTTCAAGACCGACGGCGTCTTTATCGCCATCGGCCACGAGCCCAACACGAAGCTCTTCAAGGGCCAGCTCGACATGGACGAGTTCGGCTATCTCGTAACGAGAAACGGGACAGCTACCAACGTTCCCGGCGTCTTCGCCTGCGGCGACGTGCAAGACCGCATCTACCGCCAGGCGGTCACGGCCGCCGGCACCGGCTGCATGGCCGCGATCGATACCGAGCGGTATCTCGAGGCGCAACATCACGCTGCCGGCTAACCGCCCGCTTCGCTTCGGCGAATCGGCTTATCTTGACCCTCGTGTAACACGAGCGTAATATTTTTTCGGATATATGAATTCATCGGATC
>Ga0075425_100007261_pt1 | contig 11695 bp, 9 predicted proteins | sample SoiMethybrSBSTD4_FD_75300 | JGI IMG/M metagenome (GOLD analysis project Ga0075425, IMG submission 75300) | Bulk soil microbial communities from a Populus tree surrounding site in Tennessee, USA - Soil MetaG P. TD hybrid SBSTD4 | ecosystem: Environmental > Terrestrial > Soil > Tree plantation...
CTTCGAACAGACCTATTTTTCGACCTACAAGGGCAAATATTTCACGGGCGACGGCTGCCGGCGGGACGCTGACGGCTATTACTGGATCACTGGCCGCGTCGACGACGTCATCAACGTCTCCGGTCATCGCATGGGCACGGCGGAGGTCGAAAGTGCGTTGGTGGCTCATGAAAAGGTGTCGGAGGCTGCCGTCGTCGGTTATCCTCACGATATCAAGGGCCAAGGAATTTACGCCTACGTCACGTTGATGGCCGGCGCCGAGCCGAGCGAGGAATTGCGCAGAGAGTTGGTAGCCTGGGTGCGCAAGGAGATCGGCCCGATCGCCTCTCCCGACCAGATCCAGTTCGCGCCCGGCCTGCCCAAGACGCGCTCCGGCAAGATCATGCGGCGCATCCTGCGCAAAATCGCCGAGGACGAGCCGAGCAGCCTCGGCGATACGTCGACCTTGGCCGATCCAGCCGTCGTCGACGATCTCGTTCGCAACCGGCAGAACAGGAAGAATGCTGCGGCCTGAAAACCAGGAGTCGCGAGTCCGCCCCGCGAATGTCGGAGAGCTGTGGCGGGCTTGCGGCGGTTTTCCGCCAAGTGTTGTTTTCAAGTCATTTACTTTGATTCCAACATTTTCTCTTCTCCCAAAATCAAGCAGGTCAGGCGCTGCGTGTGCAAACCATCGGGTTAACACACATGGTCGAGAATGCGTGGGCCAGCCGCATTTTGGCGGTTGGATAGACTGCGCCCTTTGAGGACGGGCGAAGCGGAAAACGCGGAGTAGAGTTGATGTTGAAGCGCATTGCGGTGGCGCTGGCAGCCACCATGTGGGCGGGAGTTCTGGCGACGACGGAGGCGCAGGGACGCGGCGAACTCGTCGGCGTTCACGGCGGCCAGTTTTCGCCGGGAACGATCGTGGTGAAGACCAACGAACGGCGTCTTTATTATATTCTCGATGAAACGCATGCCATGCGTTATCCCGTCGGTGTCGGCAGGTTCGGCAAGCAGTGGTCCGGCGTGACCCAGATCGACGGCAAATACCGCAACCCGGCTTGGTCGCCGCCGCAGGAAATCAGGCATGACAAGCCGCACATCCCGGACATGATCCCCGGCGGCTCACCCAGGAACCCGATGGGTGTTGCTGCGATGACATTGTCCGGCGGCGAATATGCGATCCACGGTACTAACACGCCCGGCTCCGTCGGCGGTTTCGTCTCCTACGGCTGCATCCGTATGCTGAACACCGACATCACCGACCTCTACGAACGAGTGTCCATCGGCACCAAGGTGGTGGTGACGCGCTGATCGTTTCGGAGCGTCTTCATGGTGCGGGAGCCGCGCGAGGGCGCGGTTCTCTTCGGCGGAGCTTTTTCAAAAATCGGAAGCGATCCCTTTGTTTTCCCAGTCGCCATAGCGCGTCGGCTCCGGCCCCTTGGGCCCCTGATATTCCTTTTGCACCGGCTTGGCATCTCTGTCCGCCTTCAGTCGGCGCGCCTCGGCTTCGGCCAGTGCGCGTTGCGCGGCCGGCGTGAGCTGCTTGCCCGACGGCGCTGTCCGTGTTTCGGGTCGCTTGGGATCGTCGCTCATCGGCGTTCCGGTTTTCATGAGGACGTTACCTCGAACAGCAGGTTGCGCGCCATTGCCAAAAAGGTAAGCAGGATTCTTACAATTGGCATATTCGCATGCCAGAGCTGTCGCCTCGTCTTTGGCATGCGCCAGACTCTCGCCGAACCGCCTCCCCTCCGAGTAACGTCGCAGCATGCCTTCTCAGAGATTCGCTCGCCCCGCAGAAGTCCCCGGCCTGGCGGCACGGCGCATTGCGGCGGATGTTTTGGATGGCGTGCTGCACAAGCACCGCACGCTCGACGATCAACTCGATGGTGCCGCAGCCCATCCAGGCCTGAAAACGCTGGCCGATCGCGACCGCGCTCTGATGCGGCGGCTGGTGGCGACGATCCTGCGCCGGCTCGGCACGCTCGGTCATTTGTTGTCGCGTCTGCTCGATCGCGGCATTCCGACCGACGCGCCGCGCGCGCAAAGCGCGCTTCTGATCGGCGCTGCGCAAATCCTCTGGATGGACGTGCCTGATCACGCCGCGGTCGATTTGTCGGTCCGCCTCGTGCAGTCGGATCGGCGCGCAGCGAAATATGCCGGTCTGGTCAATGCTGTCCTGCGACGGTGCGCGCGCGAAGGGGCAAGCCTGGTCGAAGAGGCGAAATCCGAGATTCTTGATATTCCGCCCTGGCTCTATCAGCGCTGGGTGGCGCATTATGGGGAGACCACGGCAAGAGCGATCGCCCTCGCGCTTCTCCACGAACCCTCGCTTGACATTACGGTGAAGTCCGGCTCCGACCAATGGGCAGGGCGCCTGCACGGCGAATCGTTGCCGACCGGCAGCGTGCGCACCCAGTTACAGGGGTCGGTGACCAATTTACCCGGCTTTGCCGAGGGCGAGTGGTGGGTGCAGGATGCAGCTGCCGCGTTGCCTGCGCGCCTGTTCGGCGAGATCAAGGGCAAGACCATTGTCGATCTCTGCGCGGCGCCGGGCGGCAAGACCGCTCAGCTTGCGCATGCGGGCGCGCGCGTCGTCGCAATCGACCGATCCCCGGGCAGAATGGCACGGCTGCGCGACAATCTGGCGCGATTGAAGCTGCAAGCGGAGACCGTCGTCGCCGACTCCGTGGAGTGGCAAGGCGCTACCGGCGCCTTTGACGGCGTTCTTGTGGACGCGCCCTGCACCTCGACCGGTACGATCCGTCGCCACCCCGACGTCGCCTGGCTCAGGCAGGAGGCAGACATGGCCGCGCTGGTCCTGCTGCAAAAGCGATTGCTGCAAAAATCTGTGAGCCTGCTGAAGCCGGGCGGGGTGTTGGTCTTCTGCACGTGCTCGCTCGAGCCGGAAGAGGGCGAAGCCCAGCTTGCCACACTGCTCTCGGCAGAACACTCGCTGCGGCGAGTGCCGGTCACGGCCGAAGAGGTCGGTGGCTTGGCGGAAACTCTCAATGGGCAGGGCGATTTGCGCACTCTGCCCTGCCATCTGCCGCGCCCGGACCCCAGGCTAGGGGGGCTTGACGGCTTCTACGCCGCAAGGCTGGTCAAAGTTTGATTTTGCCGGCCGCGCGCTGATTCGAACTCCTTCAAGAGAGTGTCAGACCCAGCGTTTCGGGGCTAAGACTGTCGCCCAAGAGATTCTCGTCTTACCAAGGTACTGCTTGTCGGTCGCTCAACGCAGATCCATTTCGGGGCTGATCATGGGCCGCTTCGCGCGGAACATGATGGCGCGCGTCAGCGGCGGCTCGGTGGCGCTCTCGCGGCTATGGCCCGGGCGCGCCGACCGCCTTATCATCGCACCGCACGACCTGCGCACCGCCGACGGCACCCGTGCCGCCGAAATCTATGCCGGGCGTTTCGTGTTCGCCGGCAAGATCGTGACCTGCCACGGCCGTTCGGTTTTCGAGATCCAACCGCCGTCGGAAGACTGGGAGATCGCCCTGCTCGGCTTCGGTTGGCTCCGCCACCTGCGCGCGGCCGATACCGCGTTGACGCGGGCCAACGCGCGTGCGCTGATCGACGACTGGATCTCCAATCCAAGCAAACGCCCAGCCGGCCGCCGCGCCGACGTGCTGTCGCGGCGCGTTATTTCGCTCTTGTCGCAGGCGCCCCTTGTTCTCGGCGACAGCGACAGTAAATTCTATCGGCGTTATTTGCGCGGGCTGACCCGGGACATCCGCTGGCTGCGCTACGCGATGCCAGACATTCCCGACGGCGTGCCGCGGCTGCAGGTGTTGATCGCTCTTTGCTACGCCGCGCTCTGCCTTGCCAACCAGGCGCGGCACGTTCGCGTCGCAAGCAAAAAGCTCTCAGACGAATTGCAGCGGCAGATCCTGCCTGATGGCGGCCATATCTCGCGCAATCCGGGCGCGCTCGTCGAACTTCTGATCGACCTCCTGCCTTTGCGGCAGACCTTCGCCGCACGCAACATCCCTCCGCCCGCAGCGCTTCTGAACGCGATCGACCGGATGATGCCGATGATGCGCTTCTTCCGTCACGGCGACGGCTCGATTGCGCTGTTCAACGGAATGAGCGGGACCCCGTCTGACATCATGGCGACGCTGCTCGCTTATGACGATACCCGTGGCACGCCAATGGCGAGCATGCCGCACACTGGCTTTCAGCGCCTCGATGCGGGGTCAACCGCGGTGATCATGGACACCGGCCAGCCGCCGCCCCCAAGCGTCAGCCAGGAGGCGCATGCCGGATGTCTCTCTTTCGAATTGTCATCCGGCGTTAGCCGCTTGGTCATCAATTGCGGGATGCCAAACACGGGCCGCGAGAGCTGGCGCGCCTTTGCGCGAAACACGCCGGCGCATTCGACCCTGACGTATCACGAAACCTCGTCGTGTCAGTTCGTCAAGTTCTCGGCGGTGAAGAAATTCCTGCAGGGCGCGCCGATCGTCTCGGGACCCGTCAATGTGGAAAGCTTTCGCGAAACCGTCGCCAATGGCGAGCTCCTGACGACCTCGCATGATGGGTACGTGGCGCGGTTCGGCGTCGTGCATCGAAGGGTGCTGCTTATATCGCCCGACGGATCGAGGCTCGACGGCGAGGACACGATCTCACGGGCGCCGCGCGCGCGCGTAAGGCAGACCGACTACGCTTTGCGCTTTCACCTCCACCCATCGGTAAAGGCGAGCCGGCTCTCCGATGCGCGCGGCGTGATGCTGGTGCTGCCCAACCGCGACGTCTGGACGTTTGAGGCCGTCGACGACACGGTCGATCTTGAGGACAGCGTATTCCTGGCCGGCAATGACGGTCCCCGCCGCAGCGCGCAGATCGTGATCCGGCAGGATTCCCGACACGCTTCCTCGATCCGCTGGAGCTTCGTGCGCTCGGCCAATTCGACCGCCGCAACAAATGGCCGCCGCAATGCGCGCCGCGAGCCGGAACTGCCGCTGTAAAATTGTGGCCAATGCCAACGGGCCTGTCCCGCGGCGGTTTCGGAGCCGCCAAAACCGTGCTACCGGGCGGCCCTACAGCCAGGACTGCCTCGACATGACTGATCGTCCCCGCCGCGTTACTCGCGCCCTGTTGTCCGTTTCTGACAAGACCGGCCTGATTGAGTTTGCGCGCTCGCTTGCGCACCATGACATCGATCTGATTTCGACCGGGGGAACAGCAAAGGCGCTAGTGGAAGCCGGCCTCAAAGTCAGGGACGTCTCCGAGCTGACCGGATTTCCCGAGATGATGGACGGGCGCGTCAAGACCTTGCATCCCAAGGTCCATGGCGGGCTATTGGCAATCCGCGACAACGAAGCTCATGCGCGGGCGATGAAGGAGCACGGGATTTCGCCGATCGATCTCCTGGTCGTCAATCTCTATCCGTTCGAAGCGACAGTCGACAAAGGCGCGGGTTTTGAGGAGTGCATCGAGAACATCGACATCGGCGGGCCCGCGATGATCCGCGCGGCCGCAAAAAACCATCACGACGTCGCCGTCGTCGTCGAGGCCAGCGACTATCAGGCAGTGCTTGACGAGCTCGCGGCCAACCAGGGCGCGACGACGCTTTCATTGCGGCGCCATCTTGCCGCGAAGGCCTATGCGCGAACCGCCGGCTATGACGCCGCCATCTCGAACTGGTTTGCGAACGAGTTGAAAACGGAATCGCCGGATTTCCGCGCTTTCGGCGGAAGGCTGATCCAGCCCCTGCGCTACGGCGAGAACCCGCATCAGGCAGCCGCGTTTTACCGCTTGCCCGACAAGCGCCCAGGCGTTGCCACCGCGCGGCAATTGCAGGGTAAGGAATTGTCCTACAACAACATCAACGACACCGACGCGGCCTATGAGTGTATCGGCGAGTTCGATCCCAAACGCACCGCGGCCTGCGTCATCGTCAAGCATGCCAATCCCTGCGGCGTCGCCGAAGGGCCCGACCTCGTCAGCGCCTATCGACGCGCCTTCGCCTGTGACTCGACGTCCGCCTATGGCGGCATCATTGCGCTGAACCGGACATTGGACGCGGACACCGCGCGCGCTGTTACCGAGATCTTCACCGAGGTCATTATCGCACCCGATGCAACGCAAGAGGCGATCGCCATCGTTGGCAAGCGCCGAAATCTGCGACTTCTCCTGGCTGGCCAAGTGCCCGATCCGCGCGCCCCGGGACTGGCGGCCAAAACGGTTTCGGGTGGCCTGCTGGTGCAGAGCCGCGACAATGCAGTCGTCGACGAAATGGCATTGAAGACTGTGACGAAGCGCGCCCCGACGGACGCCGAGCTGCGCGACCTGAAATTCGCATTCCGCGTCGCAAAGCATGTCAAATCCAACACCATCATCTACGCAAGGGATCTTGCCACCGTCGGCATCGGCGCCGGACAGATGAGCCGGGTGGATTCTGCGCGGATCGCGGCACGCAAAGCGCTGGATGCAGCGGCCGCGCTGGGGCTTACCGAGCCACTCACGAAGGGTTCGGTGGTTGCATCCGACGCGTTCTTTCCTTTCGCCGACGGCATGCTGGCCTGCATTGAGGCCGGCGCCACGGCCGTGATTCAGCCCGGCGGCTCGATGCGCGATGATGAGGTGATCAAGGCAGCCGACGAGCACGGCATAGCCATGGTGTTCACCGGGGTAAGACATTTCAGGCACTAGCTACCTAGCGTGTGATCTTGAAAAGTGGCACCGGTTTTCCGAAATGGCGATAGCGCTCAACATTCGAGCCGACAATGAATCCGCATGCGAGATCGAGCGGCTGTGGGATCAGGTTGCAGCCTTTGAGGATGAACCCTCGATGCGGGCTCTCGGCTACCGGCCTCATTTCAAGTTTGCGATCTACGACTCGTCCAAGATCGACCAGAAGACCGCATGGGAAGCCATGCTGCGCGCGACGATGGGCGAAGCGCAATTGCCTGTAGAGTTTCGCCGAATTCGCTGGTTCGTTGGTCCGCCTCTCGTCCTCTGGGCGGAACCTGCGACCGACGAGGCCCTTGCAAGGTTGCACAATTCCATCAGCGCCGCGATCGACCCGGTTCATTGTAGGCCCCACTACCGGCCCGGAGCCTGGACGCCTCACTGCACGCTCGGCACCAACATCGCCGATGGACAGCGTGACAACGCTGTCGCGTTTGCGCGGTCCTTCGACCGGAGCGTCGAAGTGCTGTTCGACGTCGTGGACTGCGTCGTTTTTCCGCCAGTGCGGGTTGTTGCCGAGCGCAGCCTGCCGCCACGAAAGGACCCGCTCACTGCAAGACACGAAAGCCAGCACTGACACCAGCTAGTCCGCCCATATCGTCGCAAGCACCGCCAATCCGGCTGCAAAGAAGAGCACGAGAATCGCCATCCCGGCCTTTTGACTTGCCGTCGTCGCGGTGATGATGCCGATGAAGAGTGGTCCGACGAACGAGGTTACCCTTCCGGTCAGTGCAAACAGCCCGAAATACTGTGTGATATGACTTCGCGGAACCATGCGGATCAGGAGGGAGCGGGAGGCCGCCTGCAGCGGTGCGCCAACGGCCCCGATCATGCAGCCGAGCAGGAGATAGGCGCGTTCCGCTGCCGAACCGAACAGCGCGCCTCCGGGTGCGGGAGGTGTGACGCTGATGAACAGAATAGAGTCCTTGTCCACGAGGAGGATCGCGATGATCGCAGCGAGAAGGACGATCAAGCTGCCAGTGATCACCTTCTTCGGTCCGAATCGATCATCGAGCCGGCCACCGACCCAGCCGCCGAATGTGCCGGCGATCGCGAGGATGATGCCAAAAGTACCGATCTGAATCGTGCTCCAGCCGAATGTGCCGGCGGCATAGATGCCGCCGAAAGCAAACAGCGAGGCCAGCCCGTCGGTGTAGATCATATTCGCGAGCAGGAAGGCGGCAAGTGATCTTCGTTTCGGCAGTTCCATGAGCGTGTGCTTCAACTCGTTCAATCCCTCGCGTAGCGCTGCCCGCAATGGAAATCGCGCCGGGTAATCCGGCGTCAGCAGAAACAACGGTAAAGCGAAGACAATGAACCAGACGGCGGTCAGCGGACCAGAGAGACGGTCGCCTTGATGCTCGACCGGATCGAGACCGAATAGCGGCACCAGACCCAGCAGCGTGCGTCCTGTCAGGGGATTGGCGGCGAGAAAGCCGAGTACAAGGATCAGGCTCAAAATGCCGCCGACATAACCTACCGCCCAGCCGGTGCCGGACAATCGTCCGATCCGATTCGGCGGCACGAGTGTCGGCATCATCGCGTTGGTAAATACTTGCGCAAATTCCACGCCGACAGTTGCGATCGCGTAGGCAAGCAACAGCGGCGAGATGATGTTGGTCTCGCCGGGCCTGCCGAACCACATCAGGGACGAGCCGATCACAAGCATGGCGCCGAAAGCCGCGATCCAGGGTTTGCGCCGACCCGATGCATCGGCGATCGCGCCAAGCACCGGCGACAGGAGCGCGATCGCAGTCCCCGCCGCCGCAGTGGCGAATCCCCAGAGCGCCTGCCCCTTCGCCGGATCGGGCGCCAGATGCGTGGCAAAATACGGCGCGAATACGAAAGTGGTGATCAGGGTGAAATAAGGCTGCGTCGCCCAACTGAAGAAAATCCAGCTAACCACAGCCGACCGCGAAGGATAATTCCTTTCAGACACGGCATCGCCTGACTCCAATGTGGCCATCGCCATCGCAAATGTCCTTCGAAAGTCACGGCGACGCGCTTTGCTATTCCGCGTCCGACACATATAGGGTGGACTGGACGAATTGGACTTCAGCCACGGCGGAATTTTGATGATCGCAACTGCTGCCCGTTCACGAATAGTCGCAGTCATCGCGCTGTTTCTCGCCTACGCCCTGCCGGCAAACGCACGCGAGGCCTATGTACCTCCCCTGCCCGACCGCGTTCAAGCAGTTGCCGCCGAACATGGGCTCGTGGTGGCGCAGGAAAAGATCGCGGCGCGGATTGGCGCCGATATTCTGAAGCGCGGAGGTAACGCCGTCGATGCGGCGGTCGCTACCGGTTTCGCTCTGGCGGTCACCTATCCGCGCGCCGGCAATATCGGCGGCGGCGGCTTCATGGTGATTCATCTCGCCGATCCCAATGAGGACGTTGCAATAGATTATCGCGAAACCGCACCTGGTGCTGCCAAGCGCGATATGTTCCTGGGCGCAGACGGCAAGCCGGATCCAGCCAAATCCCGCGATTCCGCGCTCGGGATCGGCGTGCCGGGAACCGTCGCGGGGCTGGCGTTAGCGCTGAGCAAATACGGCTCCGGCAAATTCACGCTGGCCGAGATTCTGACGCCCGCGATCGCGCTGGCGCGCGACGGTTTCGTCATCACCGACGATCTCGCAGACACATTGCCTGACTGGTACCGCCGGCTGGGGAAATGGCCGGCCTCGGCAAAGATCTTTGCCCACGCGGATGGCACCTCGCTGCGCGAGGGCGACAGGCTCGTGCAAAGCGATCTTGCGGCAACACTTTCGGCCATCGCCGAGAGGGGCGGGTCCGGATTCTACGAAGGTCCAGTCGCCGACAAGCTCGCCAAGGCGATCACTGACGCGGGCGGCATCATGACGCCGGATGATCTGAAGGCATATCAGGCCCTCATCCGCGCGCCCGTGCGCGGCACCTATCGTGGCTATGACATCGTGTCCATGCCGCAGCCCTCCTCTGGCGGCGTGGTGCTGGTCGAGACGCTGAACATCCTCGAAGGCTTTCCGCTCTCGCGAATGGAGCAGGGTTCGGCGGCCTCTCTGCATCTGCTCATCGAAGCGATGAAACGCGGCTATGCCGATCGCGCGCGTTATCTTGGCGATCCCGACTTCGTCAATGCGCCGATAGCAAGTCTGATTTCGAAGGAATATGCGGCAAGGCAACGCGGGACCATCGATCCGCAACGCGCCACGCCGTGGACCGATGCGCTTTCGCCGCTTTCTCCGCATGAGGGCAACAACACAACGCATTTTTCAGTGGTCGACGGCTCCGGCAATGCGGTCAGCAATACGTACACGCTGAACTTCAGCTACGGCGTCGGCCTCATCGCCGACGGCACGGGCGTGCTGCTCAACAACGAGCTTGACGACTTCACCGCCTCGCCTGGCGCCTCCAACGCCTTCGGTCTCGTCGGGTATGAGGCGAACCTGCCGGGTCCGCGAAAACGGCCGCTCTCTTCCATGTCGCCGACAATCGTGCTGAAGGACGGCAAGGTGGTGCTGGTGACGGGCTCGCCGGGCGGCAGCCGCATCATCTCCACCGTGCTGCAGGTGATCGTCAACGTGATCGACTATCAGATGAATGTCGCTGCGGCGGTGGCCCGCCCTCGCCTGCACCATCAATGGCTGCCCGACGAGGTAAAGGTCGAGCCCGGGTTCTCCGATGACGTGCTCGCTGCATTGAGGGCCAGAGGCCATCGCGTCGTCGAATCGATGGGTTACTCTTCGGCCAATTCGATCCTTGTGACGCCCGACGGATTGCGCGGTGCGCCGGACCCTCGCACGCGCGGCGCCGAAGCCGCAGCTCAATAGCCTTTCCACAGATTGCCTGACAGCGGCATTGGAGTAGGATTTGCCCCATCGCTGCGCGCAGCCTGTGCCGTATACTTCCTCGCCGCCTTTGCGCTGCCCGGGGTGCACGGCCATGTCTTGCACGCCGAAGGTTTTTGAAGCGGAGGTCGCTCGATGTCGTCACTGAAGGGAAAGACACTGTTCATCACTGGCGCCAGCCGCGGAATCGGACTTGCGATCGCGTTGCGGGCCGCGCGCGACGGCGCAAATGTTGCGATTGCCGCGAAAACGACCGAACCGCATCCGAGACTGAAAGGCACGATCTACACTGCCGCCGATGACGTGCGCGCCGCCGGCGGCAAGGCGTTGCCGCTCGTTTGCGACATTCGCGACGAGGCACAGGTGATGACGGCGATCGAGAAAACAATTGCCGAGTTCGGCGGCATCGACATCTGTGTCAACAACGCGAGCGCTATCAGCCTCACCAATTCGCAGGCGACCGACATGAAGCGGTTCGACCTGATGATGGGCATCAACACCCGCGGGACCTTCATGGTATCGAAATATTGCATCCCGCATCTGAAAAAGGCAGACAACCCGCATATCCTGATGTTGTCGCCGCCGCTCGACATGAAGCAGAAATGGTTCGAACATTCGACCGCCTACTCGATCGCGAAGTACGGCATGAGCCTGTGCGTGCTCGGCCTGTCCGCAGAGCTCAGAAGCGCCGGCATCGCGGTCAACGCGTTATGGCCGCGCTCTACTATCGCGACAGCCGCGGTCGGCAATCTCCTGGGCGGCGAAGCGATGATGCGCGCGAGCCGCACGCCCGACATCATGGGCGACGCGGCGTACGCGATTTTCACAAAGCCGGCGCGCGAGTTCACGGGGCAGTTCGTGATCGACGACAAGGTCCTCTATGATAGCGGTGTCCGCGACTTCGCGCGTTATCGCGTCGATCCGAGCGTGCCCTTGATGTCGGATTTCTTCGTGCCCGAGGATGATGTGCCGCCGCCCGGCGTTGCTGTCCAGACGCTTTCCTCGGTTGGCGGCGCGCAGAAGGCTCGCTAGTGGTCCGAGTCCAACATTCGCATCCCTTTTGGGAGCCACTCTTGCGAATGTTGGAGTCAAAGGACCACCAGCAGTTTTCGTTTCTAGTGGAGCTTTGGATTTGACGCTCGCATTACGGAATCGCGGCGAGAAGGGAGCGAACGTCAAATCCGCTCCACTAG
>Ga0075425_100007262_pt1 | contig 11694 bp, 11 predicted proteins | sample SoiMethybrSBSTD4_FD_75300 | JGI IMG/M metagenome (GOLD analysis project Ga0075425, IMG submission 75300) | Bulk soil microbial communities from a Populus tree surrounding site in Tennessee, USA - Soil MetaG P. TD hybrid SBSTD4 | ecosystem: Environmental > Terrestrial > Soil > Tree plantation...
ATCTCCACGACCTCTGGAAGACGGAGATGATTTGACGGATGGGGTGACGGGTCAGTGACCAAGGACGAAGCGCTCGCCGCGCGCTGCCGGGCTCTCCGCCTCGTGCTCACCGACGTGGACGGCGTGCTCACCGACGGCACCGTCCTCATCCTGCCCGACGGGAGTGAGGCCAAGTCCTTCCACATCCGCGACGGGCTGGGCATGGTGCTGGCGCGGCGGGCCGGGCTCAAGGTCGGCCTCCTGTCCGGCCGCGACTCGCCCTCCGTGGCCGCGCGCGCGGCCGAGCTGCGGCTGGACGTCGTGCGCCAGGGCGTCTCCGACAAGCGCGCGGTGTTCGAGGAGATCCTGCGCGAGCAGGGTCTGAAGCCGCCGGAAGTCGCCTACATGGGGGACGACCTGAACGACCTCGGCGTGCTCACCGAGGTCGGCCTCTCCGCCGCCCCCAAAGACGCGCCCTTCGAAGTGCGGGCGCAGGCCTTCATGGTGACGGAAGCCCGCGGCGGCGAGGGATGCCTGCGCGAGTTCCTGGAAGCGATCCTGAAGGCCCGCGGGCAGTGGGAGCCGCTGCTGGCCGAGATCGGGGCCGTCCTCCCGTGAGAGGGCCCGCGCCCGCGTCCGGCCGTTGACGGACACCGCCCTCCTCGCCGTCCTGCTCGCCGCCATCGCGGGCGTGGTGGCCGGGCGGGCCTGGGCGGCCGCCCTGCGCCGCGGCGAGGAGCGGGACCGCGCCGCCTTCCGCGCCTCCCCCCACTACATCCAGGGCCTGCACTACCTCGCCGCGGGCCAGCTCGAGCTGGCCATCAGCGAGCTGTCCAAGGTCGCGCGCGACGAGCCGGACGCGGTGGAGGTGTCCCACGTGCTCGGCAACCTGCTGCGCGAGGCGGGCCAGGTGGAGAGGGCGATCCAGGTGCACCAGTCGCTCCTCGCCCGCCCCGACCTCGCGCGCGCGGAGCGGGCCCACCTGCTCTCGTCCCTCGGTACGGACTTCCGCAAGGCCGGGTTCCTGGACCGCGCCACGCGCACGTTCGGAGAGGCCCTGGCCGTGGACCCGAAGAACATCCACGCCCTGATCGGAATGCAGAAGCTGCACGAGGACCAGCGCCAGTGGCGCGAGGCCTACGAACTGCAGACGCGCCTGAGCCGCCTGCGCAAGACGGACGACAGCCTCGTGCTCGGCCATCTCCAGACCGAGCTCGGACACGAAGCGGCGCGCGCGGCCAACCGGGACGGCGCCGAGCGGGCCTTCCGCACCGCGCTGTCCCTGGACCGCCGCGTGTTCCCCGCCCACCTGGGCCTGGCCGACCTCTTCGCGGAGAGAGAGCCCCTCAAGGCCGCCTCCATCCTCGAGGACGCGGCGCAGGCCTCGCCCGAGCGCGCCTATCTCGCCTTCGACCGCCTCTCGCGCTGCTACGCGGCGGCGGGCCAGCCGTCGCGCTTCGTCGCCCTCTGCGAGCGCATCATCGGCCAGGACCCGCGCGACTGGCGCGCGCGGCTCAACCTGGCCCGCCACCTGCGCGCGGAGGGCCGGCACGAGGAGGCGCACGGCCTGCTCCTGCGCGCCCTGGAGACGAACCCCCACGTCATGCTCGTGCACCTCGAGATGTGGCGCACGCTGCGCGCGCTCGGCCTGCCCACGCCGGCCGCGCTGGCCTACGTCGACACCGCGGAGGGCTCGGTCTTCTATCGCGACCCGCACCTCTGCACCGCCTGCCGGTACCGCGCGGACGACATGTTGTGGCGGTGCCCGCACTGCCACGAATGGAACACGTTCGTGGAGGAGCGGTTGGGACCGGGGCCCGTCGGCGGACGCTAGGCCGGAGCGAGCGCGGTGAGCGCGCGTGCCGCTTCGACCACCTCCGGCGGCGCCCCCACGATCGGGCCGGGGCTGGCACAAGCGAAGAGGCCATCGGCCAGGCGCGGATCGATCTGTGCCCCGCGCGCGGATTCGCGGGCGGCCGCGCGATCGATCGGGTCGCGGCCCGCCGCCTCCACGATCGCGTGCGCCCAGGACGGCACGCTCCCGCCCCCCCACCTCTCCGCCGTCGCCGTCCAGGCCCGGCGCTCGTCGTCGGTCGCCCGTATCCCGGCGGCCAGGTGCGCCGCGGCCAGGGACACGAGGCACGCGCCGGCCGTTCGGACGGCGTCGCGATGGGTCAGGTAGGCGGTGGAGAACATCGCCGCCGCCGTGAACTCCGCATCCAGGCCGCGCCGGATCCGCGACCACAGGCCCACGACGAGAGCGAGGGCTTCCGGCCCCGGGCCCGGTCCGCCCGGGACCAGGGCCGCCCCGATCCACGGGCCGTCGAACGGAGGCACGAGGAGCCGCTTGATCCGCTCCATCTCCACGCCTCCGGCCGCGGCCACTCCGGCCGCGAAGCGGACCGGATCCAATCCGCGCGGCCCGAGGAGGGGGCCGTGTGCGAGCGCGGCCCGCACCGCGTCTTCGCGCGCCGGCGGGCGCGCGGGCGCGTGTTCCGCCAGCGACGCGAGCTCCGTCGCGAGAGAGCCCGCCGCCGCATCCGTGGCTTCCAGGCTGCCGGAGGCGTCGAAGACGATGTGCGCGAACCGCCGTTTCTCGGCCGCCGGCATCTGCGCGTCGATCCGCGCCCGCGCCGCCGCCTCCTCGATCCGGTCTCGCGCCACCAGGCGGCGGAGCTGCTCGCCGCCCTCGCAATCCACGACCACGAGCCGGTCGAACCGCAGGTGCAGCCCCGCCTCCACGAGCAGAGCGGCGTCGGTCACGAAGACGCGCCCGCCCGCGGCGGCGTGGGCGGCGGCGCGGCGCGCCTCTTCGTCACGCACGCGCGGATGCACGAGGGCGTTGAGCTCGGCGCGCGCGGCTGCGTCCGCGAACACGCGCGCCCCGAGCACCTTGCGGTCGACGGTGCCGTCCGCGGCCAGGATCCCCGGCCCGAAGGCCGCCACCACGTCGTCGTAGGCCGGCCCCCCGGGCGCGATCATCTCGTGGGCCACGCCGTCGAGGTCGAGGGTGCCGAACCCGGCGGCGGCCAGGTGCCGGCGCACGCGCGACTTGCCGCAGGCGATGCCGCCGGTGAGGCCGACCCTCAGCACGCCGGTCCTAGCCGCCGGCGGGGGACGGCAAGAGGCCCGCCGTCCGCTCCGCCGCGGACACCGTGTTGCTCATGAGCATCGCGATGGTCAGGGGACCCACTCCGCCCGGCACGGGCGTGAGCGCGCCCGCGCGCTCGCGCACGGAAGGGGCGTGGACGTCGCCCACGAGCAGGTACCCCTTGCGCGCGAACTCCTCGGCGCGCTCGGGACCGCCCAGCTCCTCCGCCGCCGCCGCGTCCGCCACCCGGTTCATCCCGACGTCGATCACGACCGCCCCCGCCTTGACGTGCGGGGCCCGGACGAGCCCCGCGCGCCCCACGGCCGCCACCAGCACGTCCGCCTCGCGCGTGACCGCGGCCAGATCCGGAGTCTTGGAATGGGCGACGGTGACCGTCGCGTCCGCGTGCATGAGGAGGAGCGCCATGGGTTTGCCCACGATGTCGCTGCGGCCGAGCACGACCGCGCGCCGCCCGGACAGCGCGATGCCCTCGCGCGCGAGCAGCTCCATGATGCCGGCGGGGGTGCAGGCCACGAAGCGCGGCCGCTTCTGCACGAGGAGGCCCACGTTCTCCGGATGGAACCCGTCCACGTCTTTGGCCGGATCGACCAGGCGCAGGACGCGCGCGGTGTCGACCGCGGGCGGCAGCGGCGTCTGGACGAGGATGCCGTGGACCTCGGGCCGCGCGTTGTAGGCCTCGACCACGGCCGCGACCTCGGAGGTGCTCGCGGTCGCGGGCAGGCGCACCGTCTCGTGCCGGAGCCCCAGGTCGTCGCAGGTCCGCGTCTTGCTGCGCACGTAGACGGCGGAGGCGGGATCGTCGCCGACCAGGAGCACGCCCAGGCCCGGCGTCACTCCGCGCGCGGCCAGGGCGGCCACGCGCGGACGCAGCTCCTCGCGGATGGCGCGGGCGGTGGCGGTGCCGTCGAGCACGCGGGCAGTCATCGCGCGGATGATACTTTGGTCAGCCGCGGATCGCGGCCGCGAGCTCCGTGAAGGCGCGGGCCAGGTCGGGCGCCTCCAGCAGGTCCGAGATCACGGCCACTCCGTCCGCCCCCGCCTGCACGACGGAGCGCGCGTTCTCACGCGTGATGCCACCGATGGCGACCAGCGGGCGGGAGGTGGCGGCGCGCGCGCGCCGCACCATCTCCAGGCCGACCACCGGATCCGGGTTGTCCTTGCTGCGCGTCGGGAACACGGGCCCGATGGCGACGTAGTCCACGGGCTCCGCGGCCGCCGCCGCCAGCTGGTCCAGGTGGTGCGTGGAGACGCCGAGCAGGACGTTCGGGCCCACGACCGCCCGCGCCTCCGCCCCCGTGAGGTCGTCCTGTCCCACGTGCAGGCCGTCCGCCCCCGCGATGCGCGCGATGTCCGCGCGATCGTTCACCACGAGGGGCACACCGGAGGCCCGGGCCGCGGCCAGGGCGGCACGGGCCAGGGCGAGCCACGGTCGATCGGCGAGTCCCTTCACGCGGAGCTGGATGAGTCGCGCCCCCGCCCGGGCGAGGGTGTCCACCACGAAAGCGGGATCGCGTCCGCGCAGGCGCGCGGCGTCGACGATCGGATAGACGAAGGGGCGGTCGGGCAACGCGGCCACGGGGGTCGGACCGCTCAGGAGGCGGCGGCCCTCTTCTTGGGCGGCTGGAAGCGCTCCATGAAATGCGTGTCGAGCTGGCCGGCCAGGAACTCCGGGTTGTCCATGATGCGACGGTGGAGGGGCGCGTTGGTCTTGATGCCTTCCATCACCACCACGTCCAGGGCCCGCCGCATGCGCGCGATGGCCTCCGCGCGGTCGCGTCCGAACGTCATCAGCTTCGCGACCAGGCTGTCGTAATAGGGCGAGACCTCGCAGCCGTCATGGGCGTAGGTGTCGATACGGATGCCGGGACCGCCGGGCAGGTTCATGTGGCGGATGGTGCCCGGGGAGGGCACGAACGTCTCCGGATCCTCGGCGTTGATCCGGCACTCCAGGGCGTGGCCCGTCCAGGTGATGTCCTTCTGCGCGAACGAGAGCGGCTCGCCCGCCGCCACCAGGATCTGCTCCTTCACCAGGTCGCGCCCGGTCACGAGCTCGGTCACGCCGTGCTCGACCTGGATGCGCGTGTTCATCTCCATGAAGTAGAAGTTGCCCGCGGGATCGACCAGGAACTCGATGGTGCCGGCGTTGACGTATTGGACGGCCTTGGCCGCGTCCACCGCCGTCTGGCCCATGCGCCGCCGCAGCTTCTCGGTCACGAAGGACGAGGGCGCCTCCTCGATGATCTTCTGGTGGCGCCTCTGGATCGAGCACTCGCGCTCGCCGAGGTGCACGACCTGGCCCTTGGTGTCGGCCATGATCTGGATCTCGATGTGGCGGGGCTTGTCCACGTACCGCTCGAGGTAGACGTCGGGCACTCCGAACGCCCCCTGGGCCTCGGCCTGGGCGGCGCGGAAGGCGGGCTCGAGGTCCCCCGCCGCGCGCACCACGCGCATGCCGCGTCCCCCACCCCCCGCGGAGGCCTTCAGGATCACGGGGAAGCCGATCTCCTTCGCGCACTTCAGGGCCTTGGCCTCGTCCTCCAGGACGCCGGGCGAGCCGGGAATGACGGGCACGCCCGCCTTCTGCATGGTCTTCCGGGCCCGGCTCTTGTCGCCCATCATGCGGATGGCGTGGGGCCCGGGCCCGATGAAGCGGATGTTGCAGGCCTCGCAGATCTCGGCCAGGTAGGCGGACTCGGAGAGGAAGCCATAGCCGGGGTGGATGGCGTCCGCGCCCGTGATCTCGGCCGCGCTGATGATGGCGGGGATGTTCAGGTAGGAGTCGATGTTCCGCGGAGGCCCGATGCACACCGCCTGGTCGGCGAAGCGGACGTGCAGGCCCTGGGCATCGGCCTCGGAGTACACCGCGACCGTCTTGACTCCCAGCTCCTTGCAGGCCCAGATGACGCGGAGGGCGATCTCCCCCCGGTTCGCGATCAGGATCTTCTTGAACATTCCTGGAGCGGCCGTGTGCCGGCGGACTCTAGCGGTCGGGCCGGATGCTGAAGAGAGCGTCCCCGTATTGGACGGGCTGCCCGCTCTCGCGGTGGACCTTGACCACTTCCCCCGCGACCTCGGCCTCGATCTCGTTCATCAGCTTCATGGCTTCGATGATGCAGAGGACCTGGCCCACGCGGACGCGGTCCCCCACGTCGACGAAGGGCGGGGCGCTGGGATCGGGCGTGCGGTAGAAGGTGCCCACGATCGGGCTCTTGACGACCGTCACCCCCGCCTCCGCCTCCGCGGTCCCGGCGGCCGGGGCGGCCGGGCTCACGGCGACCGGTGACGCCGGCGCCACCGCCGCGGCCGGCCCCCCCAGCGAGGGAAGGACGGTAGCCACGAGAGGAGCGGCGACGGCGGGGGCGGATGCGTGATTGGCGGAGGGCGCCGTGGCCTTGCGGATCCGCAGCTTCATGCCCTCCTCCTCCAGCTCGAATTCCGTGATCTCCTTCTCTTCGAGGATCTGGAGGATCTCCTTGAGCTCCTTGAGGTCCAATGCCTCTCCTTCGTTGGGGTTCCGAGCTCGATCGGGAGCGGGAAAAGCCCATTATTCCGCCCACGCTCGCGAGGTGTCAAGGAATCGGCCGAAGGTCGCGAAAGGCGGAGCCGACCCGCCCCTAGGCGAACTCGCGCTCGAGGGCGAGCCCCGCCGAGTGCAGGGCGAAGCGGGCCCGCCCCATGAGAGCGCCGGGGGCGAGGGCCGCGAACAGGAAGTACTCCGGCGTGATCGAAACGAGGAGCGCGACCATCTTCTCCGTCACGATGGAGAGCTCCTTGAGGTCGCCGAGGCCGGTGTCGGCCGCGGCGGAGAGGCTCGCACGCAACAGCGTCGTGTATTCGGCGGCGACGGCGTCGAGGTTGGGCTCCGGGCGCACCACCAGCTTGTCGATGGGGATGCCGTCCGTGCCCATCACGATGAGGACGTGCGTCTCGGGCACGCGCGCCGCGATGGTCTTGAGGGCGTCGGAGAAGCCGGTCAAGCGTTCACCCCTTCTTGATGGCAGCCAGCATGCCTTCGAGCTTGGCGATCGTACGCTCGAGGGCCACGCGGCGCGAAGCCGGCTCCGGATGGGAGGAGGGCCCCGTGGGTGCGGCCACCGCGGCCACCGGGGCGGGCGCCAGCGACGCCTCCAGCTCGGCGATTCGGCGGCGCAGTCGGTCGTTGTCCGGCTCCCGCGCCACGAGCTGGCGATAGACCTCGATCGCCTTCTCCGGGAAGCCCTGCTTGAAGTAGAGCTCGGCCAGCGTGGCGGACGTCAGCTCGCCCGAGGCTGAGTCTGGCGCGGGCGCAGGCGCCTGCGCCCGCTCGGGCTCCGGGGCCGGCGCGGGTGGAGCGGGCAGCGCTGGAGCAGGCGGCGCAGCCACACGCCGTGGCGGCGGCGCCGACCAGGGGACCTCGACCGTCTTGGCGGCGGCCGCCGGTGGCTCCGGAGGGGGCTCCGGCGTCGCTACGAACACGGCCGGGGGCGGTGACGGCGCCGCGTGCGGCTCCGGCGCCGCGGCGACGGGCTCAGGTGCTGCGGCGACGGGCTCAGGTGCTGCGGCGACGAGGTCCGGTGCCACCGCGACGGGCTCCGGGGTTACCGGAGGAGGTACGGGCTCCGGCATCGGCGGAGGAGCCGCCATGACGGGGACGGGCGCCGCCACCTCGGCCGCCGGCGCCGGGGCCGGCGGGGGCGCGAAAGGGATGGTGGAGCCGGTGGGTCCGGCCTCGAATTCGAACTCCATCATCGACTCCGCCTGGCGCGGCGGCGGGGACGGGGCCGGACGTTCCGGCGCGGGCGGGACGGGCGGCGCGCTCGCCGGGGGCCGCGGGGCCTCGTAAGGACGCTCCAGCTCGAAGTCCTCCTCCGCGGTCGACACCGGGATGGGGGCCGGCCCCGAGGGTGCAGGGGAGGGAGACGGCGGCGCTTGCACGGGAGCGGCTACGGCGTTCCCCTCCGGCGCGGCGCTCGCCGAGAAGGCCGTCACCCGCTCGTGGGCCTGCTCCAGCTCCATCGGCGTGTCGACTTCCACCACCCGGATCGGCGGTGGTGCGACGGGTGCCCCCGCGACCGCCGCGCGCGTGCCCGCGGCCCCCGCGGGGCCGGCGGCGCCCCCTCCCGTCTCCAGCGCCTCCATCCGGGCGAGGACCTGCTTGTCCCCGGGAGCCAGCGCGAGCGTCTTTTTGTAGCGGGCGATGGCCGCCGGGGCGTCACCCAGGTTCTCGAGGGACTCCGCCAGGAGTCGGCTGGCCAGGATGTTGTCCGGCGCTCCCTTGAGCACGAGCTCGAACTCCGAGCGCGCGGCCGCCCAATCACCCGTGTCGAACAGGGCGCGGCCGAGGGTCATCCGCGCGGACGGATAGTTGGAATGTTTCTGCAGCCCCTCGCGCGCGACCTGGATCGCATCTTCGAGGTCCCCGTCCTTGCGCAGCTCCTCCGCGAGCTGCGCGAAGAGGCGCGAGCCCGGCTCCTTGTCCAGCTTCTTGCGGAGCTCGTCGATGCGGGGGTTGCCGGCCACGGTGCCTCGATAAGGGGAAGGTCCCAGGCCCCCGAAGGAGCCTGGGACCGATCACGCCGTCGGACGGCGGGATTCTACCTTACTGCACCGGGATGGAAGCCTGGCAGCTGTCCCTCGCCCCGTCGTCGTCGATGACGGAATGAACCACGCTGTAGGTGCCGGGGGACCGGTAGACCTTCGCGTTGTCCGGCTGGTCGCCGGTGGTGCCGTCCCCGAAGTTCCATTCGTAACGGATGATCACGCCGTCCGAATCGGACGCCGTCGAGTGGAACCCGATGACCGTGTTCGTCCGGTAGGGGCCGGCGTTGGGCTCGACGATGAAGTTGCACTTCGGCGGCACGTTCGTCGGGTTGGCCGGGAAGAGTCGCGGCTCCGCCGAGCGCAGCTCGATGCGCACGCGATGATAGGTGTCCAGGGCGCCGTTGGCATCGGTGCCGACGAGGCGCGCCATCACCAGGACGGACTGGTTCGCGGTCGCATCCGTGCGCGGGGGCGCCTCGTAGAGCACCTGGGCCACGCCCTGCCCGTTCGTGCGGACGGTCGCGCCGGTGCCCGGGCCGTTGCTGCCCACGATCACCCCGATGTCGGCGAAGCGGCCGCTTTCGTCGGCGATGGCGAAGAACACGTCCTGGTTCGGGGCCACGCGCCCGTCCGGGCCGCGCACCGTCGCCGTCACCACCGCGAAGTCGCGCCCGTCCGCCACGAGCACGTCCTTGCTCACCTTGAGGTCGAGAGAGAGGCCCGTCTCGGAAGGCCCCTCGAGACCGGGGATATCCACGTCGTGTTGGCAACCCGCGTGGACCAGGACGAGGCAGAGCAGGACTGCCGTCCACGGTCGAAGCCGCCGCCGGGCGTTACTGTCGTTCGCAGTCATAGTCTCCCTCACTGGCTGGCCGGGCGCTCACCAATCCCATCGGAGCCTCCAAGCTACGGGCACGACGTCAGCGTATCGACGAAGTCGGCGAAGTCGATCTGCACCCGTGCCGTTGCCGTATTCGTGGTCTGCTGCACCGTGCTGCGCGCGTGCAGGGTCACCTCGGCGAACATCGTCACGACCTGGGCTCCGCCCAGGTCGATGAGGTTGCGCAGCGGCGGCTCCAACTTGGCCTGGCGCCGGACGATCTCGAGGTTCAAGGTTGCGGAGGCGCCCGCCTGGATCTCCTGGGCCACGTTGCCCGTGATCCGGAACGGCACGTCCACGCCCTCGGTGCTCCGGCCGTCCGAGCGGAAGTAGCGGACGTCATAGCGCTCGATGACGATGTCGCTCCGGAACGAGGCATCGGTGTTCAAGGGGTTCCGCTGGTGGTTCTCGACGCGGAGGGGCACCAAGTCCGGGCAGACCGTGCCGTTGGAGATGCGGACGTCGGAGTTGATGGGCGTGCCCGAATTGATCCCGGTCATGAGGAGGTATTCGGGGGATTCACCCTGTTGCGCCCATTCGGGCACGCACCCGCTGGCGGCCAGCGCGCCCAGCACCAACACGACGGCCTTTGCTCTCATCACATTCCTCCACGATCGCATCCTGAACCTCGAGTCCTTTGCCAGCATCGATCAGCCCCTGTCCTTGATGATGCGAGGCGTGATGAACAAGAGCAGCTCGTTGTTCGTGCTCGTCACGAACCGGTTGCGGAACAGATACCCCAGGATGGGCACGCGTCCCAGGAACGGCGTCAGCTGCTGGGAGGTCTGCTCGTTGCTCTGGTAGATGCCGCCGATGACTGCGGTGGCGCCGTCACGCACCAGGACCTGGGTCCGGGCGGACTGGGTGTTGATGGGTGGGATGCCGTTGACCAGGTTCGCGAAGTCCGCCGAGTTGTTCTGGACGTCCACGGTCAGGATCACCGTCCCCGCCTCCGTGATCTGGGGCGTCACCTTGAGCGTCAGCACCGCGTCCTGGAAGGACACGGTGACGGTGTTGTTGGCCACCGTCTGGATGGGGATCTGCACGCCCTGCTTGATCTCCGCCGCCTGGTTGTTCTGGGTGGTGATCTTCGGCGTGGAGAGCAGGCGGCCCCGGCCCTGGCGCTCCAGCGCGGTGAGGGCGGCGTCCAGGTTGAAGCTGCCGAGGATGTTGCCCAGTGAGATGCCGATCGCGGAGTTGAAGCCCGCGGCGGGCAGGTTGACCGCGTATCCGCGGCCGGCCGTACCGATGCCGGCGTTCGAGGCCTGGCCTCCCTGATCCGCGCTGATGCCACCCGTAGCCGGCACTCCCTGGCCGTTGACGATCATCGCGTTGGGGAAGGTCAGGCCCGTGGTGTTGCCGAGCTGGGGTGAGTTGACCTGGTTGAAGCCCCACTGGATGCCGAGGTCACGCGTGAAGTTGCGGCTGGTGACCACGATCCTCGCCTCGATCTCCACCTGGCGCGTCGGGAGGTCGAGAGTCGCGATCAGGTCCTTCGCCTTCTCCAGGAACACGGGCAGGTCGTTGATGATCAGCGTGTTCGTCCGCGGGTCGACGTTGAGCTGCCCGCGGGCGGACAGGGCACCCGCCTTGCGCAGCACGTCCGCCAGCTCGCCCGCCTTGGCGTAGGAGATCCGGGTGGTGAGGCTGGCCAGGTCGCCGGCCAGGGCGCGCTCTTCCTGAAGCTTGCGCCGCTGCTGCTCTTCCGTCTGCAGGGCGACCAGGGGGGCGATACGGATGACGTTGCCCTCGAGGGTGTAGCCGAGGCCGTTGGCCTTCAGGATGAGGTCGAGGGCTTGATCCCAGGGCACCTCGTTGAGCTTCAGCGTGACCTTGCCCGAGACTCCCGGGTTCACCACGATGTTGAGCCCGCTGATGTCGGCGAACAGGCGGAAGATGTCCTGGAGGTCACCGTCCTTGAAGTCCAGGCTGATCGGGTGCCCCGTGAACTGCTTCTCGCCGGGGTTGAGCGTCACCGGCTGGAACTCCGCCGGGCGCTCCGGCGTCGGGGGCGCCGCCTGCGGATCGGGGAGCACCGGCATGGGCGCGGGGGCCGGCCCGGGCAGGATCTGGACCGGCATCGCCGCTTCCGGCATCGCGGCCGCGGCGTCGGCTTCCGGCTTGAGAGCGGCCAGGGGGGCCGCCGCCGGGACTTCGCCTTCGCCGAAGAGGATCTTCACGCCGTCCGCGCCGTCGACGATCC
>Ga0075425_100007263_pt1 | contig 11694 bp, 7 predicted proteins | sample SoiMethybrSBSTD4_FD_75300 | JGI IMG/M metagenome (GOLD analysis project Ga0075425, IMG submission 75300) | Bulk soil microbial communities from a Populus tree surrounding site in Tennessee, USA - Soil MetaG P. TD hybrid SBSTD4 | ecosystem: Environmental > Terrestrial > Soil > Tree plantation...
CTCCGAGGCCGCCAGTTCCCTGATGGTAGCCATTGCTGTCGGCGCGCTGTTCGCGCCATTCGCGCATGCGCTGCTCCAGTTCCGCAGTGCTCAGGCCGGCAAATTGGCTGTTCACTGTGCTGCCGGAAACGGCCACAGATTCGGTAGCGGCGTTGGGGCCCATGCCCGGCACTGGCATGCCCTGGGGCACCACTCGCTCGCCCTGCGAGTTCCCGCCCTCTTCGCCATTGGCGGCAAGCATCGCCTGCAGGCCGCCGGTACCTTGGCCGCCGCCAGCCCTGCCCATACCGGCAAAGCGCCCGCCGCCGGGCTTTTGGCTGATGCGGGACTGCAGCACCAGGTCAAAATCCGCTTGTACCCGCAGAACCGAGTTGTTGATCACCACTTCGCGAGAGGCGGTAGCGAAGGCCGTCATTTGCACTTCGACGGAATAATCGCCCGGCGGGACGGTCAGTGCATAGCTGCCGTCGGAATTGCTGGTGGTGGCGACACGCGCGCCGGTGTCTGTATCGGCCGCGGAGACGGTTGCGCCGGGCACCGCCATGTTGCCCGACCTGACGACTCCGAAAACCTCGCCGGTGGCGGGTTTGGGCGTATTTTGCGCGTAACTCCCCATGCTCGCGGCCGTCAGTATCAGCAGTCCAGCCACGGCTGCGCGGGACACCCTGCCGCTGCGCAGGATCCGCAGGACGGCGGAAAGTGGAGTTTGAAGGGTCGAGTTCATCTCGAATACTGCAATGTAGACAAGCTAACCAGTTGTTGGTCGGAGGCTTAGTTCGTCTTCTACCATCTATCATGGAACGAACCCGCTACTCGTAAAAAGTGAGTAAGGGAACGTAAAGTTTTGTAAATTGCGTCTTATACTTTTTACACAGCAGGGTCAGGTTCTTGTCATCTAACTGCAGACACGGTGAGATAAGAATCAGATGTCAGATCGAGGAGGTCACATTCTGGCTGTGGACATAGTGGCAATGCTGCTATGGCTGCTGGCAGCGAACCATGCGGGCGCAGCCGGGCTCACTTCGAGTTCGCTACTCGACAGCGGGTATCGCGATATGTACAACCTGCAATTCGAGGAGGCCCATCACGCGTTTGCAAAGTGGCAGAAACAGCACCCGCAGGATCCGCTGGGCCCGGCCTCGGATGCGGCTGCCTACTTATTCGCCGAATTCAACCGCCTGCACGTGCTGGAATTCGAGCTGTTCACCGACGATCACAAGCTGGCCAAACAGCCCCAACTGCCCCCGGACAGCGCCGTGAGGCAAGCTTTCGAGGCGCAGCTGGCAAAAACGCGGCAGCTTGCCGAGGCCGCCCTGCAGAAGAATCCGCATGACGCCAACGCGCAGTTCGCCCAGGTGTTGCGTTTGGGACTGCTCGGCGACTACACCGCTCTGGTTGAGAAGCATTACCTCAAGGGCCTGGGCTTTATGAAGGATGGAACCGAGCTGGCCCGTCAGCTACTGGCAAACGATCCCAGTTATTACGATGCCTACCTGGCGGTGGGCGTGGAAAACTACCTGCTCAGCCTGAAACCGGCGCCCGTGCGCTGGCTGCTGCGGCTGGACGGAGCGGAAACAGACCGGGCCGCGGGCGTGCAGAAACTGCAGCTGGTTGCCGCAAAGGGGCACTACATGCTTCCTTATGCCCGCCTACTGCTGGTAGTTGCCGCCTTGCGCGACAACAACCGCGAGCAGGCGCGCGCCCTGCTGGAAGGCCTGGCTCAGGAGTTTCCCAGGAACCACCTCTACACCGAAGAGTTGGCGCAGTTGGAAAGGCCGCTGCATTGACCTGCGCAATGCTGCACAACATGAACCGCCAAAAGAAAGTTGCAGTTCGTCCAGGGAAACTCTGCTTAAGCACGACACAACAAACGCAAGATCCCCTTCGGCAAGCTCAGGGCAGGCTCTCGACTCCGCAGAATTGCCTAAAAAGAGGCGATTCTGCTTCGCTCGGGATGACAGAGATGAACTTAATCAGAGCTTCCGTAAGTGCGCTAAGACGATTCATGGCTCACGGCCCAGTGTTGCTGGGGCTGATATTCTTGATCCCCAGCGCCTGGGCGCAGGAGATCACCTTTCAATTTGATCCAGCGCAGAGCCGAGTGCAATTCACCTTGGGGGCCACCTTTCACGAGGTACATGGCACATTTCAGCTGAAAGGCGGGACACTCCACTTTAACCCGGCCAGTGGCGAGGCCGGTGGCTCGCTGATCGTGGATGCTACTTCCGGCAATACCGGCAACGAAAGGCGTGACCGGCGGATGCACCGGCAGATTCTTGAGGATCAGAAATACCCGGAGATCGTTTTTACAGCCCAGCACATCAGCGGGAAGCTCGCCCCGCAGGGCACGTCACAAATGGAAATGCAGGGACTCCTGAGCCTACACGGTGAGCAACACCCGATGACTTTAACGGTGCCGGTCCAAGTCAACCAGACTCAGGCGTCGGCAGAGGTTCACTTCACGTTGCCCTACATGAAGTGGGGCCTGAAGAATCCCAGCACGTTCGTTTTGCGGGTAAGCGACAAAGTGAGCATTGATGTGCACGCGGTAGGCCGCCTGTCATCAGTTGCCGGCGCCCACGGCCCTTCCGGCACTTAGCGGTTTCATCCCCGATCTAACGTAAAGTTTTGTAAAGAACAAGTTACATTTCTTTACAGCCACCTACCCCGCACTACTGTAAGAATATTCAACGTGAATCGTGAATTAGCTTCGGTAATGACCTCGAGTGCGGAGTGGCCGCTCGCCTCTGACCAATCCAACATCGTGCGCGTGGGCGACATTGAACTGGACATTAGTACTCGCACGGTGCGAACCGCCGACAAATCGGCGCGACTCACAGTGGTCGAGTTTACGGTGCTGGAGCTGCTGTTGCGCCGCGTGGGTTGCGTAGTGAGCCGGGAAGAGCTGGTGCGCGTGGCTTTGCAGCGTTCCTTTTCTCCCGACGAGCGCAGCATTGACATGCACGTCAGCAATCTGCGCAAGAAGCTGGGCGTGCCCGGCCGCAGCAGCGGTTACATCAAGACCGTGCGTGGCGCCGGGTACGTGTGCGCAGCAAAAGGCTGAAGGCGGCGCCGCTCGCTTGGGGAGGATTGGCCCCGGTATCGTTGCAGAACTTTTCCGGCTTGCCGGCCAGCGGACTTCACATCACACAGGTTTCAGGTGAAAATTCTGACCCACGCCCGTATTCGCAGCCCCTTACCTGCGGCTTTATTTCTGCTGATTTGCGCGGGTTTGGCAAGCTGCGGCAAAGTTGCCTCGGGGGCCAACGCTTCGCAAAAACACTTTCAAGGCTCACAAACTATTCCGGTTTCAGTGGCCACGGTTCAGCGCCGGGACTTCCCGGTATATTTGACCGGCTTGGGCTCGGTGACGGCGTTCAATACGGTAGCGCTTAAGAGCCGGGTAGACGGCCAACTAGTTCAAGTCGCTTTTCGCGAAGGCCAAGAAGTAAGGAAGGGAGACTTGTTGGCGGTGATTGACCCCCGGCCTTACCAGGTGGCGCTCGACCAGGCGCAGGCCATGCTGCTCAAAGATCAATCGCAACTGAGGAACGCGCAACTGGACCTGGAGCGCTACAAGGGCCTGGTGGCTGCAGGGGTTATTTCCCATCAGCAAGTGGACACGCAGGACGCGCTGGTGGGGCAACTGCAGGGCACCGTCGGCGCCGACAAGGCGGCCATTGAAAACGCCAGACTGAATATTTCGTATTGCCATATCACGGCGCCGCCGCTTTGTACCTGCAATCGGCCCAGGACCTGACCATCGGGGGGCGGGCCAGCGCCGCGCAATTCCAGTACACCCTGCAAGACCAGAATCTGCAGCAACTCAACAACTGGGCGCCGCGCCTGCTGGCCAAGCTGCGCACCATGCCGGAACTGCGCGACGTCAACAGCGACCAGCAGGACCACGGACTGGAAGCCCGAGTAGTGATTGACCGCGACACCGCCGCGCGCCTGGGAGTCGCCGCCCAGAACATTGATAACGCTCTCTACGACGCCTTCGGCCAGCGCCAGGTCTCCACCATGTACCAGCAACTCAATCAGTACCACGTGGTGATGGAGGTAGGACCTCGATTTCAGCGGGACCCGGAGGCATTGCAGAACATCTACGTCCGTTCCTCTTCGGGTACGGAGGTGCCGCTTTCGGCCTTCGCTCGCTTTGAACCTTCGAATACGCCGCTGGCGGTCAACCACCAGGGCCAATTCCCCTCGGTGACGCTGTCCTTCAATCTCGCCCCGGGAATCTCGCTCAGCCAGGCGACTGATGCCATCCAGGGCGCAGAGCGCAGCATCGGCTTTCCTGCCGCCATTAATGCCAGTTTTCAGGGGACAGCAGCAGCATTCATGAACTCACTGTCCACTGAGCCTATTCTGATCCTGCTGGCGCTGGTTACCGTCTACATTGTGCTCGGGGTGCTGTACGAAAGCTTCATCCATCCCATCACCATTCTTTCTACGTTGCCCTCCGCTGGGGTGGGCGCACTGCTGGCGCTGTTGCTCACTAACAATGAGCTGGATGTGATCGGACTGATTGGCATCATCCTGCTGATCGGGATCGTGAAGAAGAACGCGATTATGATGATTGACTTCGCGCTGGAGGCAGAACGCGGCGAAGGCAAGTCGCCGGTGGATGCGATTTACGAAGCGTGCATGCTGCGCTTCCGCCCTATCATGATGACTACCATGGCCGCCATGCTGGCGGCGCTTCCTCTAGCGCTGGACCGGGGAACGGGCTCCGAACTCCATCGCCCGCTGGGTATCACCATTGTGGGCGGATTAATGGTCAGCCAGGCGCTGACGCTGTTCACCACCCCGGTGGTTTACCTCTACATGGATCGGGCGCAACTGTGGGCCAGGCGCATGCGTGGCCGAGCGGCACAACCGTTGGCCCCGGGGCTCGGCGAGGCATAAGGCTGAACGCCTACTGCTCCTCGAATTCCGTGAACGCGCCCGTTTCTCCGTAGTAGACGCGCAAGTTGCACTGCTTGGGTCCCATCTGGCCAAAATAGAGGGTCAACTTGTCATTGGGCTGGCTGAGCTGGCCGAGGTCCATGGGCCCGCGCGCCAAGTCCTGCTGTGCTTCGTAAGCGTTCTCCGGCTTTTCATTCTTGCTGACAATTAATGTCCAGTTTTTTTTGCCTGGAATCAGGTACATGGTGTAGGCGCCGGTTGGAATTTGTTTGCCGCTGAACTTGATATCGGCGCCCGAGAACAGCACCATAGCCGAGCCGCCCGGCATCCAAACTTTGTTTTCCTTGAGCCGGTCCCCTTTTTTGAAGGGGACGCTGTTGTAGCGAACGGTGACTTGCTTGTTATCAGCGAAATTGCAGGAAACCGTGTCCGAGTCCGTTGGAGCCGGGTCCTGAGCGGCTAAGCCGCCAGCTAAGAGTAATTCGCCAACCAACAAAATGCAGATTGCCAGCCTGCGCATGAGCGGTCCTCCCCAGTCCTGTTCACCGCTGCTTCCTGGCTACTGTGTAATTTTGTTCCGAAAAAGGAGAGCAGCGGCAGCGCCGCCTTGCCGCACTGTCGTGAAATGCGGAAAAGATGTGCTTCGTCGACTCGCCATTCGCAGGCGGCGCTGTCCCTTCGGCTGCTAATGATAGCTCAGCACAGCCCCACTCCGCAGCAATATCTGTGCAATCGGGTAGCCGCTTGCCCGGATTCCCTGTTTGGCCACAATCACAGGGCGGAGTGCCCCACGTCACCGCACTCCCCGCAAGTCTGGGAGTATCTGATAGTTAGTGCTTTCGGGCACGCTGTGCACTGATACTTCAATCGTTCGCGGAAACGGCACGCGAACGATACCCTGAGGCGGGCGTGCCCGACTTTTCCTTCCAGGAGGCTATTTTCCGCCCTACAGCTGTGGGTTGAGCAGAGAAGGTGGGGGCAGCGGGGCATCGGTGACGAGTGTCCGCACAAGATCACTGTTAGCTTGCCACCAGCCGTAGAATGTCCGGCCGCGGTGACCGCAGGAAACCTGGAGAACACGCCAGCCGGCCTGTTCGGGTTCGCAGAGAGCGTGCTGAATTGCTTGCACACTGGTCAAACCCGCTGGCAGATGGGAGGAAATTCCTTGCCCATTGCCAACATTGACAGAAATCGACCGGGTATCGAGTCGCAAGCCCTGACCCAGGGCTTTGAGGGCGCTCTCCTTGGCGCTCCAGAGCAGAGTTACGAGGGCAGGCCGGAATGGAGCCGGCACATTCTCCACCAGCAACTGTTCTTCAGTAGTGAAATAATCACTCACAAACGCGTCAAGGCGCGGCTCGATCGCTTCCAGGTCGCAACCCACTACGACTTCTGAAGGCACGACGGCAGCAATGGCCCTCCCACCACAATGACTCAGTGATACCCCCAGCGCCGCCCGCTGCCCCGCAATGAAGGCCTCGGGCGCGCCAGACGTGGCAGGACGTATCTCAATGTGGACCAGAACACTGCTTTCCACGCGCCAACCCAGGTAAGCGGCAATCGCACACTTGGCCGTCCAGCGTCCCAGGCGCCAGTCATTAAAACGTTTGGCAAATTTCATTCCGCTGAGACAGCGCGCTTCATGTGCACAAAGCCAGGCATTGTCTATTGGCGCATCCGCCATCGTCTGCTGCAGCCAGAATATGCTCATCAGCATTCAACGTTTGGGGGGAACGTCAGCCTCCTCCCACGCTTCGTTTAAGCTGCCTGCGCAACTTTCTGTTCTTGTTCCATTCTCCGTTCCAATGCGTGGATCAAGTAGGGGCGAAGACGCGCGGGAGGGATAATGCAATGCAGAGCGCCCACTCCCAACGCCCGCTGCACGCTGTGGATACGGTCGAACTCGTTCGCCATCTCTCCCAATTTCTCCGAATGTATGATTTTGAACAGCTCGTTCCACTGGGCGCGCAAACGGCCCTTCTCCAGGCCATCCGCCTTGGTCATCGCGTCACTTAAGGCTTGCAGGCGCAGATCCTTGCGAGCCCGGGCCTCCACCTCACTGGCAAAAACAACAGCGGCGGCAGGCGCGCCTCCAATCACGGATGCATATGTCCCCTCCAGCGCGGCAACCTCTAACTCTTCATTCAGCACTCGCGAGAAAACCACATAAGCTCCGCCGTGGTAGCGGGAGATCACGCAAAAGACCATTGGTCCCTTGAAGTTCACCACTGCCCGGCCAATTTCTGCGCCGTACTCCAACTGCAGTCGGCGCATGGATTCGGGGGAGCCATCGAACCCGGAAAGATTGGCCAGCAGCACGATGGGCCGGTTATTGCTGGCGGCATTGATGGCGCGGGCTACCTTTTTGGAGGAGAGAGGAAAGAGGGTGCCAGCGGTCCATTGATCCGGTCCGTCGGCGGGAACAAATCCCAGCCGCGCTATAGGCTTGGATTCGATACCGATCATGCAAACGGGATAGCCGCCGAGATGGGCATCCCAGATCACCGCGGTTTCGGCCCCCTGCATGCCGGCCCAGCGTTCAAGCGGCTGATGATCCTGATCAACCGTTGCCATCATCACCCGGCGAATGTCGAAGGATTTCTTCCGGCCTGGGTTGCTATTATCGGAAAAGACTTCTCCCACCAGCGCAAAGCTGCTCTCACCATTGTTGCCATGCAGGCTGGCGCACACATCACGTTCTTTGGGATCGGTAGTCTCTGCTGGCCTGGGGAAGCGCTCGCCCGGCAGCACATAGGTATGGTCGTAGTGACGCAAGAGAATGTGGCAGGCTTCGTGAATATCCTGGGCCCAGTACTGAGCCTGGCCATTGAGGCCCATGATGCGGCTATAGCCACCGATACCCTGGTTGTCCTCGGCGGAAACACTGCCGGAATAATCCAGGGCACGCTTGCCGGTCAGTACCATGGCGGCATTTGGGGTCATGATCAGGATTCCGCGGGTATGCATGAGCATGGTCGCTTCGGCGTTCCAGTACGGCTGGGCTCCCACGTTGATGCCATCCACCACCAGGTTTACTTCGCCGCCGGCTTGCGTAAATTCCACCAGGCGGCGCAGAACCCGGGCAATCCAATCCATGTTTTCCACTCCGCTGTCCATGGAAATTTTGGCGCCGGCGGAGATGGGGAACCATTCCAGAGGCACATGTTTCTTTTCCGCCAAATCGAGAGCGGCAATGATTCGGCGGCACTCCGGCTCAGCAATGGCTCCCAGATCTTTGCTGGGATCCCCCAGCAGCATGACCCGGGTCATGCCTTCCGGATACTTGGCGGTGAAGTTGCAAATGAGGCCGGCGATGATGTTGGCCTTGTTTTGTCCGTAAGGCCGGTCTACAGGAACCAGGCGGCCATCCGGGCTAAGATCATGCTCATAAAAATTGCCGGTGGGGAAGGCGGTTCGCGTGTCTTCCCGGTCTGGAGTGAGCATCTTGATGATTTCGTAAGGGTAGATGAGCCCCCGCCGGCGCATGCGAATGACCTTCTGCTCGTACTCGCTCAGCGGCTTGATGGCTTCCACTTTTGTTGCTGGGCGGACCGTCACGTGCATGCCGGCGCCACCGGGCATGGAAATGCGAAGAAACATGTCTCGCAGTTCGCCCGTCAGGGGATGCGGAATGCGGGCACGTACCACCACCTGCTCCAGGCCCAGGCCTTCCATGGCCGGGGCTAGCCGGTTCAGGATGCTGTGGAACTCGTCCATGTTGAGGCGCAGCGGCGGCCACACATAAAGGAATACCCGGTTCCAATAGAGACGGTCCTTGAGTGGACGTCGCGACTGAACCAGCCGAATGCTGGCCAGGGCTTCCGCGAACATCCGCTCCAGATGGGGCAATTGCACGATGTGCCCGGCCTCGTCATACACAGGAGTAACGTCGCGGACTTCCGCAATCGCAAACAGGCGTTCATCCTTGGGATTATCGCGTGCGGTGCCATGGAGCAAATACACATCCTCCACCGACGGCAGCCGCTGAATCTTAAAGTTTGCCAGGCGCCAGAGATGCAGGCGTCTGCCGATCATGGGATGGATTCCGCGGTAAAGCTTTTTCTCCTCATACCTGCTGTCGCGGAGCCGGTAAGTGAAATGCTGCACGCCGCCGTTGCCTTGGCCGCCAACCAACACCACAATGCGCTGGATGATGGGAGGAAATCCGGCCTCGTTGAGCACAGATTGGATTTCCTGCTGAGCAGCTTCGGGATCGGCCAGCGAATCAATCCGCCAGAGGTAGAAGTCAAGTGCGATCTGATGCTCCGCCGGCACCTCGCTGATCATGCCAGACACGGACCGAGCCACATCACGCAGCCGGGCATACTCCGCGCAAGCGGTGAAAAGATGAACGTGTTTCCCGTCGTCGTTATATTCCGCGCTTACAAAGCACTCTCCGCCCGACGACAGACAGCGGTAACTGGCCAGGCCCTGTATCCGGTAATAGCGGCAGGTAAGCACTTCCAGCATCAAACGGCGGCATTCGGGGGTAGCGGCGGAAAATCGGCTGGAGAAAAGCCCCATGAGAGGCTGTGGACACTCCACCAGAGCGGTTATTTTCTGGTCACGGTCCGCAGATTCCGGATTGGCGCCAAGGGAAGCCAAATGATCTTTCATATGCGCGTAAACCTGCTGGCGGGCGCGCTCGAAGGTGGGCTGATCGAAGCAGCGGTAGCGCAGCTCCTGGGCCACGTCGCTGATGCTGGGGAAGGCTCCACGGGCAATAGAGATCAGGCGGTCGAGCAAGGTGCGAAACTCGGGTCCGGCGCTGCAAGCAAATATGTCCACTCGTGCTAAGCGCTGCTCCAGCATGCGAAAGACGACTGCGGTCTGCTGTTCTACTCGTTGGTGCGATTTGTAAATCCAGAGCAGGCTCTGCTCCAGTTCCGGCGACCGCTCCAGCGTCCGTATGCCATAGTGAGCCAGCGCCCGCAGCAGCGCGTCGCGAAAGCCTACGGGAAGCCCATCGCCGTTTGTGTCCAGGGTCCGCAAGAAAGTGAATAATTGCAATTCCGCGCTGGGCTGCTCCGCACCGATGGAGCTATCCACATTGGGCTGGCGGTGAAAGAGAGAGCAGATATCCACGAAGATATGGAGAATCTCGTCTTCACGCCGCGTGAACTCATCGCTGGCGGCGTGTGCTGCGCCACTGCGACTCCAGGCGGAAAGGAGGCTTGCGGTCTGGGAAGGATCCACATCGAAACCAAGCATCAATTGCCGCAGCGAATCCAAACTCGCGAGAGTATCCACGCCTGGTTCACGCTTCTCTGGCGCAACCAGCGGCGCAAACGCAATCCGCTGTGCGATGTGGCTTCCGTGCTCGCCTTCTGCTGGTTCTATCTGTAACAGGGGCGTTCCCGCGTCAACCTGCACATTAGGTATGGTCAGTATCTGGCAGACCTTGCCGGAAAATGGAGCCACCACCTCCATCTCCATCTTCATCGCTTCCAGCACGGCTACGCGATCACCCGCCCCAACCATATCTCCCGGCTTGACAGCAATGGAGACCACTACGGCGGGAGCCATGGCGTGGACCATGCCGCCTTCATGACGATCAATGCAATGGGAAACGCCGTCTACTTCGATGCGGTACTTCAATTCTTCAGCTACGGAGGTAATCTTGAAGCGCCGCCCGCCTGTGGTCAGCCAGTATTCGAAAGAGTCCAGGCGTTCACTGCGGGCATGGATGCAAGCCCCATCCACTTCCACGCGGTAAGAATGAGGGTCCAGGCGGTACACCTGAAGGGAGTAGGAATGCCCCTCATAACGAAGTGTCACCGCACGGCCGATTTCGCGCCGGACTTGAGGGCGCCCGCGAACTGCCGAGGCGTAAAACTGCTTCTGCTCGATCGCCAGCTCCGCATCGTAAGCTTCTATTGCGCCCTGGAGTAGGGCCACTTCGGCGTAGAGACGGGAAATATGAGTACCATTGCCGGCCAGACGATCCAGCCAGCCGGTATCAACTTCTCCCCTCTGAACCTCATCGCGCGCGAGTAGCTCTGAAAGGAAGGCCTTGTTGCTGGCTCCGCCCCGAATGACGACAACTCCCTGACGAAGCGCTCGCTGCAGGCGGGAGAGGGCTTCCCCGCGAGTCTGCCCGTAGCCGATGATCTTGGCGATCATGGAATCGAACTGCGGCGAGACGGTGTCACCTTCCGCCAGACCCGTGTCAATGCGGACGCCGGGTCCGGTCGGAATCCTAAACCGCTCCACGACACCGGGGGCGGGGGCGAAGGCGGCATTGGGGTCTTCGGCGTTGAGCCGCACTTCGATGGCGTGTCCGCTTGGCAGCGGGGGGGCAGCACTCAGGCGTCCGCCAGCGGCTACATAAATCTGCAATTTGACGAGGTCCAGCCCCGTGGTGCACTCGGTTACTGGATGTTCAACCTGCAGCCGGGTATTCATCTCCATGAAGAGGAACCGGTGGCTTTCCGGCTGGTAGAGGAATTCCACCGTTCCGGCATTGTGATACTCCGCAGCCTTGCTCAAACGCACTGCCGAATCACGCAACTCGTGCTCCGCTTGCTGGGAGAGCACCGGCGAAGGCGATTCTTCGAGTATTTTCTGATGGCGGCGCTGGATGGTGCAGTCGCGCACCCCAGCCGCCCAGGTTGTACCGTGGTGGTCAGCGATGATTTGGACTTCGATGTGGCGTCCCCCGTGTACCAGTTGTTCCAGGAACACAGTGGGATTACCGAATGCCTTACAGGCATCCGAGCGAGCGCCCGCAAACGCTGTGGAAAGTTGAGCGGGTGAATTTACACGGCGGATGCCATGGCCGCC
>Ga0075425_100007266_pt1 | contig 11692 bp, 6 predicted proteins | sample SoiMethybrSBSTD4_FD_75300 | JGI IMG/M metagenome (GOLD analysis project Ga0075425, IMG submission 75300) | Bulk soil microbial communities from a Populus tree surrounding site in Tennessee, USA - Soil MetaG P. TD hybrid SBSTD4 | ecosystem: Environmental > Terrestrial > Soil > Tree plantation...
GAGTTCCGCTACGTGCTCGCCGCCGCTCATCGCGGGCGCGAGCGGCACCGGCTGATTGTCGCCGCGGAGCTTCTTCCGGCCTGCCTCACGCGCTTCGGCATGTCGGACGCGGCCGTGCTCGCCGAGTTCGAAGGACGTGCGCTCGAGGGACTGAAGCTCCAGCATCCGTTCCAGGACCGGCTGGTTCCGGTCGTGCTGGGTGAACACGTGACACTCGATGCCGGCACGGGCGCGGTGCATACCGCGCCAGGTCACGGTCAGGAAGACTTCGCCATTGGCCAGCGCTACGGACTCGCGGTGCTGAATCCGGTGGGTAATGACGGTCGGTTCCTTGCCGACACGCCGCTCGTAGCGGGCCTCAGGGTGGATGAGGCGAACCCGGTCATCATCGCCGCGCTCGCGCAGGCTGGGCGGCTGCTGCACGAGGAGCCCTTCCGCCACAGCTATCCGCATTGCTGGCGGCACAAGAGCCCGGTGATTTTCCGCGCCACCCCGCAGTGGTTCATCAGTATGGAGCGCGAGGGGCTGCGCCAGCACACACTGCGCGACATTCCGGGCGTACGCTGGACGCCGGCGTGGGGTGAGCAGCGCATCACCGGCATGATCGAGAGCCGGCCCGACTGGTGCATCTCGCGTCAACGCACCTGGGGTGTACCGATTCCGCTGTTCGTCCACAAACAGACCGGAGAGCGGCACCCGCGGACGCTCGAGCTCATCGAAGCCGCCGCGGCGCGCGTCGAGCAGGGCGGCATCGATGCCTGGTTCGCGCTCGAGCCACGCGAGCTGCTGGCAGAGGAGGCCGAGCAGTACGACAAGGTGACCGACGTCATGGACGTGTGGGCGGATTCCGGGCTCTCGTTCGAGTGCGTCGGCGCCGAGCGTCCGGAAGTCTCCGCGCCGGTCGAGCTCTACCTCGAGGGCTCGGACCAGCATCGCGGCTGGTTCCACAGCTCGCTGCTCATGTCCGAAGCTCTCTACGAGCGCCCTCCCTACCGCGGCGTGCTCACGCACGGCTTCACGGTCGATGAGAAGGGCCGCAAGATGTCGAAGTCGCTCGGCAACGTCATCGCACCGCAGAAGGTGATGAGCACGCTCGGCGCCGATGTGCTGCGGCTGTGGGTGTCGGCGACCGACTACGCCAACGAGATCGCGGTGTCGGACGAGATCCTGCGCCGCATGGCCGACTCCTACCGGCGCATGCGCAACACGCTGCGCTTTCTGCTCGGCAATCTGCATGGCTTCGATCCGGCGCAGCATGCGCTGCCGGTCGAGCGCCTCGTGGCGCTCGATCGCTGGGTGCTCGCCCGCGCCCGCGCGCTGCAGGCCGAGGTTGTCGATGCCTACCGCGCCTATGCCTTTCACCTCATCTACCAGAAGGTACACAACTTCTGCAGCGTCGATCTCGGCAGCTTCTACCTCGATGTCATCAAGGACCGGATGTACACCATGGCGGCTGCAAGTCCCGGGCGCCGCTCCGCGCAGACGGTGATGTGGCACATCGCCGAGAGCATGGTGCGCTGGCTTGCGCCCATCCTGTCCTTCACCGCCGAAGAGGTGTGGGGCTATCTGCCCGGTGAGCGCCGCGAGTCGGTGTTTCACGAGACCTGGCACGCGCTGCCCGAGATGGCGGCGGACGGCGTCGACTGGGACGCGCTCATCGCGCTGCGCAGCGATGTCACCCGGGAGCTCGAGAAGCTGCGGGATGCCGGGCTTATCGGCGCGCCTCTCGATGTGCGCGTCGACGTCTATTGCACGGAAGAGGAGTATGTGCGCTTTGCCGCGCTCGGCGGCGAGCTGAGGTTTCTCCTCATCACATCGGAGGCGCAGGTGCACCGCGCCCGCACACCGCCCGCCGGGGCGGTACCGGCGACCCATAGCGGGTGCAGCGGAGTCTGGATCCTGGCACAGCCGACTCAGGATGCGAAATGCGTGCGCTGCTGGCAGCGGCGCGCCGATGTCGGCAGCATCGCTCGCCACCCGAAGCTGTGCAGCCGTTGCGTGAGTAACATCGAGGGTCCGGGCGAGCAGAGGGAGTACGTATGAGCGAGATCGAGAGGGAAGGCGCCGCGGTGCCGCCTGCCGCAGTGCCGGCTGCGGCGCCGGCTGCGGCGGTGCGCCCGGCAGCCGCAAGGGGGCGCATACTGCCTGCAGCGGCGAGTGGCTGGCGCTGGCTGCCGCTCTCGCTCGCGGTCATCGTCGCCGACCGCGCCGTCAAGCTGTGGATCACCCACCATTTCGCACCGCTCGAGCGGGTGCACGTGCTGAAGGTACTCGACATCATCCTCACCTATAACACCGGCGCCGCCTTCAGCTTCCTGGCAGATGCCTCGGGCTGGCAGCGCTGGCTGTTCGTGCTGCTCGCCATCGGGGTGAGCGCCGCGCTCATCGTGTGGATGCGTCGGCTCGATGCGCGCATCCACGGCCTGCTCGCCTGCGGGCTCGCGCTCATCGTCGGGGGCGCGCTCGGCAATATGATCGACCGCGTCACGACCGGACGGGTGGTCGACTTTGTCCATGTGCACTGGGGCACGCATTATTTTCCGGCGTTCAACGTGGCGGACTCTGCCATCACCATCGGCGCGGTGCTGCTGCTGCTCGATGCATGGGGCGAGAGCCGCAGGGCGAAGAGGTTGCGCATCTGATGGAGATTCTGCTCGCCAATCCGCGCGGCTTCTGTGCCGGCGTAGACCGTGCCATCGACATCGTCGAGCGGGCGCTCGAGTTATTCGGAGCGCCGATCTATGTGCGCCACGAGGTCGTGCACAACCGCTACGTGGTGGAGCGGCTGCGCGGGCTCGGCGCGATCTTCGTCGAGGAGTTACGCGAGGTGCCGCACGGCGCGACGGTCATCTTCTCTGCCCACGGCGTGTCGCATGCGGTCGAGCACGAGGCGCGCGAGCGCGCGCTGACCGTGTTCGACGCCACCTGTCCGCTCGTTACCAAGGTGCACATGGAGGTGCAGCGCTACGCGCGCGAAGGCCGCGATGTGATTCTCATCGGTCACGCGGGCCATCCGGAGGTCGAGGGCACCATGGGCCGCTTCGATACCTCGCGTGGTGGGCACATGCACCTGGTGCAGAGCTTCGAGGACGTCGGCGCACTCACGGTGCGCAATCCGCTGAACCTTGCGTTCGTCACGCAGACGACGCTCTCGGTCGATGACACGGCCGGGATCGTCGCGGCCCTCAAGACACGCTTCCCGCAGCTGGACACGCCGCGCCGCGAGGACATCTGTTATGCGACCCAGAACCGCCAGGACGCGGTGAAGAAGCTGCTCGAGGAGTGCGATGTGCTGCTCGTGGTCGGCTCGCGCTCCAGCTCCAACTCGAACCGCCTGCGCGAGCTCGCCGATCGCGCGGGAATTCCCGGCTACTTGATCGATGGACCCGCGGACCTGCACCGCGAATGGCTCACGGGCAAGAGCAAAGTGGGTGTGACAGCCGGGGCTTCCGCTCCCGAGCTCCTCGTCCAGCAGGTGCTCGAACAACTCGCGCTCTGGGGTGCGCAGACCCCGCGCGAGGTCACCGGGCGCGAGGAGCGGGTCGTCTTCACGCTCCCGCGTGAGCTGCGGCGCGCACTGGAAGAAAACGCGAAACCCGAGCACTGACGGGAACGCCTTTCGTCCCCCGCCGCCGCCGCAAAACCTGTAAACCCCCAGCCTCGCGGCGCACACTTACTCCCGACAAGGGAGCGCGCCATGTCGACCGCTCTGCGCATACGCCAAGCTCTGCCTTTGGCGCCGCCGTGGGCCCTCACGGTGCTGCTCGCAGCCTGCGGCGGCGGCATGGGATCGGATATGACCTCCATGGGGACCGGTGCCATGTCATCGGGATCCATGAGCGGCGGCTCCATGGACATGAACTGCATGGGCATGGGGGGCATGTCCATGTCCTGTCCGGCGCCGAGTGTCGCCCTCGTGGCGCCGCCCGGAACGGTGAGTCGCACCGTCACGCTGCGTGCACATGTCTCGGTGAGTAGCGGCGATGTGATGGCGCGCGTCGACTTCATGGTCGATGGCACGCGCATCGGCTCGGTGAACGCTGCGCCTTTCAACGTTAGTTGGGACAGCACCAGCGTGAGCGATGGTCCTCACACGCTCACGGCCACCGCGAGCGACAGCATGGGACAGGTTGGCAACGCGAATCCAGTTGCCATCGCGGTCGATAACCATCCGGCATTCACGGTCACGCTGACACCGGCGCAGATCTTTCCGACGCCGGAGTCTGCCGCTTCGGGCGTCGCGCACCTGCAGGTCGACCTCGCGACCGGCGGAGTGAGTGGTCGCGTGGCGCTGAACGGTGTGACCGCGACGGCGGTCACGCTGAATGAGGCTTTTGCGGGCGATCGCGGTGCGATGCGGCTCGCGTTGCGCCCTGGCGCCAGCAGCTCCGAGTGGGACCTGCCCGCCGGTGCAATGCTCACCGAGGAGCAGACGACCAGTCTTCTGCAGGGTGGGCTGTATTTGAGCGTCGCCTCGGGCGCCAATCCTCAGGGTGAGCTGCGCGGCCAGATCACACCCGCCAACATCATGGTGAACTTCTCACCCATGAGCGGAACTCAGGAAGTGCCGCCGGTGATGATCAACGCGGCCGGCAATGCTGCTACCACCGTTGACCGCGCGGCCAACACGCTCACGGTGCACGTGCATGCCACCGGAGTCGATGACGCCATGGCAGGCGAGGTTGCTGTGGCTGCTCCCGGCGCCACCGGTGCGCGCCTCGCGGCACTCAGCCGGGACGACGTAGACCCCGGGCACTGGTCGGCACAGCTCGTCGTGGTCGGGGCCGCCGACGTGACCGCCTTCAACGCGAGTCACTGGTACATCAACCTGTTGACGCCCGCGGATCCTCAGGGCGCGATCCGCGGCCAGGTCGAGCTCAGCGCCCACTGATCCCATGACCCCCTGAGGAGCCGCTGAAGGCTCCCGCTCTCCGGTCCGCTGCAGGATATGAGCGGGCCGGTTTTTTTATGTCGCCGGCGCCTGGCGCGGGCGCGTCTGGTAAACCGAGCGCTTGAGCTTCCAGCGCTTGTGCGACCAGGGCCAGTCCGGCGGTGCGGCGTAGATCTGCTGCTCGACGAGCCGCGCGTAGCGCTCGGTGAGCTCACCCGAGGGTCCGACCTGGCCGCTGTCGGTGAGTGGCTTGAACTCCATTTCATAGTAGCCAGGTCCACTGCGGCGCATGGCGATGAAGAACACCGGGAAGTGCGTGACGCGCGCGATCTCCTCCGGGCCCATGTAGAAGGCGGTGTCACGGCCCAGGAAGCGTGTCCAGTACTTGTGCTCGCTCGTGGTCGGCTCCTGATCCGCCACCATGGCGACCGCGCGTACCACATCGCGTCGCCTGATGATGTCCGGCAAGAGCTCCTTGGCCGGCACCAGGCGGCTGCCGAAGCGGGTGCGCAGCTTCTTCATCTCGCGCTCGGCCCAGGCATTGACGAGCGGCTTGTACGCGGCATCGAGCGGATAGCCGAGCTCGGTCGACAGCGCGAGCAGCATCCACTCCCAGTTGCACTGATGAGCTGCCACGAGCAGCACCGACTGCCCTTGCGCGAGGAAGGCACGCGGTGCTTCGAGGTTGAGGATGCGCACGCGCCGATGCAGCTCCGCGGCGGGCATGCGCACGGACTTGATGATCTCCATCAGCATCTGCGCGAAGCCGAGGTAGTAGCGGCGCATCACCTCCCGCAGCTGCTGTTCGTCGAATGCGGGAAATGCCTTGGACAGATTCTCGCGTATCACCCGCTCGCGGTACGGGAAGAAGCGGAAGGTGAGCCAGCCGACAAAGCTCGCGAACCCGTACAGTGCCGCAAGCGGCACCCGGGCGAGCAGCCGTGCCCACCACACCGGCCGCCCATACGCGGGCTCGGGCTTGACGGTAGCGGTGCTGGAGTTGTCTTCGCGGACCTTGGTCAGCATCCGGTCATTTTACCGGATGCGGAAGCGCGGGCGTTCCCGCCGCCTCGGGCGGCGCTGTGAGCACGCGGCCGAACTTCGGTGCGAGCCAGCGCTCGATGTCATCCACGAGGGTGAACGCGGCGGGCACGATCACCAGTGTGAGCGCGGTGGAGGTGATCAGACCTCCTATCACCGCGACCGCCATCGGCTGCCGGAAGGCGGTGTCGCCGCCGATCCCGATTGCCACCGGGAGCATGCCGGCGATCATGGCAACGGTCGTCATGACGATCGGGCGGGCGCGCTTGTGCCCGGCTTCCAGGATGGCGGTCAGCCGGTCCTTGCCGGCGCGCATCTCCTCGATCGCGAAGTCGACGAGCAGGATGGCATTCTTGGCGACGATGCCCATGAGCATGAGGAAGCCGATCATGGCGCCAAGCGACAGGGCGCTGCCGGTGAGGAGGAGCGCGGCGACCGCGCCACCGAAGGATAAGAGCAGCGAGCCGAGAATCGTCAGTGGCTGCAGCACCCGCGCGAACAGCAGCACCAGCACTGCAAACACCATGAGAATGCCCGTCACCAGCGCGATCGAGAAGTTGGTGATGAGCTCCGCCATGTATTTGGCATTGCCGACATCGACCTGGCGCACGCCCGGCGGCAGGTTCTTCAGTGCCGGCAGCGCCTTGATCTTCTCCATGGCCGGGCCGAGCTTGGCGCCGTTGTTGAGGTCCGCCACGATCGACAGCCGCCGCGCCTGGTTGTAGCGCCTGACGCGCGTTGGACCCTGGCCGAAGCTGATGTCGGCCACCGCTTTGAGTGGCACCGCGCTGCCGCTGGCGGTGGGCACGGGCAGATTCTCGAGCGTCGAGAGATCGCGCCGCTGGTCCTGGGCGAGACTCACGCGGATCGGCACCTGGCGATCGGCGAGGGAGAACTTGGCGCTGTACTGATCGAGCTCGCCGAGCGTCGCAATGCGAATGGTGTCGCTGAGGGAGGCCACCGTGACGCCGAGCTGCGAAGCCAGATCGAGGTGCGGTTTGATGAGAATCTCCGGGCGCGGCATGTCGCCATCGATTCCCACATCGCGCAGCATCGGCAGCTGGCGCATCTCGTCCACCACCTTGCGCGCGCTCGCCTCGGTGAGCCGGGTATTGTCGCCCGTGATGTAGATGGTGATGTCGCGCCCGTTGTCGTTGTTGCGGTTGAAATGGATACGGGCGTCGGGAATGGTATCGAGATCCCTGATGACCCGATCCTCCCATTGACGCTGTGTCAGCTTGCGGTGGCTCGGCTGTACCAGGGTGATGAACAGGCTGGCCTGGCGCACCTCACCGAACTCATCACCGCCGACTTGTTCCACCACTGACTGGACTTCCGGCTGGCGGGCGAGGATGCGATAGGCGGCTGCCGACGCCGCCGCGGTGTCCTCGAGCCGTGCGCCAGCGGGCAGCTCGACATTCAGCATCGTCCAGCTCAGATCGGAAGCGGGTATGAACTCCGTCGGAGTCAGCATGAGGCCGACGATGGATAGCGCGAAGAACGCCGCGCCCGCGCCGAGGGTCTTCCAGCGATGACGTGTGCACCAGCGCAGCAGGCGCTGGTACCAGCTCATGATCGGGCCGTCGGCATGCGCAGCGATCTTGTCGGATTTGAGGGTGTATGCGGCCAGCACCGGAGTGATGAGTCGCGCCACCAGCAGCGAGAAGAACACCGCCGCCGCGACCGTGAGGCCGAACTGCTTGAAATATTGTCCGGTGATACCGCCCATGAAGCTCACCGGCAGGAATACGGCGATGATGGTGGCGGAAGTCGCTACCACCGCGAGCCCGATCTCGTCGGCCGCATCGAGTGCGGCCTGAAAGCCGCCCTTGCCCATGCGCATGTGGCGCACGATGTTCTCGATCTCGACGATCGCATCGTCGACCAGTACCCCGGCGACCAGCGAGAGGGCGAGCAGGCTCACCTGGTTGAGGGTGAAACCCATCCACTGCATGAACGCGAATGCCGGAATGGCGGAGAGCGGAATCGCGAGTGCCGCAATCAGTGTGGCCCGCACGTTGCGCAGGAAGAGGAAAACCACCAGCACGGCGAGGATGGAGCCCTCCACCAACGCCTCCATGGCGGAATGGTAGGTCCCCTTGGTGTAATCCACCGAGGTATAGGCCTGCGAGACTACGACCTGGGGATTCTCCTTCTCGATCTTGGCGAGCTCGCGCTCCACGGCCGCGAGCACGTTGACATCCGAGGTGCCCTTGGCCTTGTAGACGCTGAACATCGTCGCCGGCCTGCTGTTGAGCCGCGCGAGCGTGCGAATCTCGGCCACGCTGTCCTTGACATCGGCGAGATCCGACAGGCGCGCAAACCGGCCACCATGGAGCACGATCTGCGCATCGCCGAGCGCTTTCGCCGTGCGCGCCTCGCCGAGGACCCGAATCGACTGCTCACCACCGCCGATCTGGACCCGCCCGCCCGGGGAATCGAGGTTCAAGGTGCGCAGCTGCTGGTTGACCTCGGCCGCGGTGACCCCGAGCGCCTGCATGCGCGCCGGATCGAGCTCCACGCGGATCTCGCGACTCACCCCGCCGCCGCGGGTGACCTGCGACACGCCTTCGACGGCCAGCAGGCGCTTGGTGACGCTGTTGTCGACGAACCAGGACAGATCCTCCTCGGAGAGACTGCTCGAGCTCACCGCGTAAGCGACGATCGCTTCCCCGTCGATATCGATGCGCTGGACGGTGGGCTCCTGGATACCCTGCGGCAAATCCACCCGCACCTTGGCGACCGCATCGCGCACGTCAGCGACTGCACGGTCGATGGGTGTACCGATGTTGAACTGGACGAACGTGCGCGACTGGCCTTCGATCGCGAGCGAGACGATATTATCGATGTTGCCTACACCGGCTACCGCGCCCTCGATCTTCTGCATGATCTGGGTCTCGACCTCCTGGGGTGATGCCCCCGGCTGAGCGACCTGCACCAGCACCACCGGAAAGGCGACATCCGGATTGAGCGTCACCGGCACCCGCAGGAACGACACCGTGCCCACGAACAGCAGCACGACGAACAGCACGATGGGGGAAACGGGGTGTCGGATCGCCCACGCAGAAATGTTGCGCATGACCGCGCGCCTTACCGTGTAGCGGTTGGCGGGTGGGCGGTGAGCACCGAGGGAGCGACATTGACCGTCTCACCATCGCGCAGGAACCCGCCGGCGGTCGCGACCACCCGCTCCGTTCCCGTAAGCCCCTCGGCGACGATGACGCCGCTTTCGGTCGTGCCGGAGACGCGCACCGCGTGCCGCTCGACCTTGCCCGAAGCGTTGACCACCAGCACGTAACTGCCGTTCGAGTCGGCCATGACCGCGGTCTGCGGCAACACCGGCCGCTGCGTGTTATCCACCAGCACCACCGCTCGCGCGAATGCGCCGGGCCGGAGCGCTGGATCGGGCTGCAGGCGAATACGGATGTCACCGAGCCGCGTTTGCGGATCGATGACCGCGCCCAGCAGGCGCACCTGCCCCGCAAAGGGGCGAGTGATGCCGGTGAGATACACGGTGGCTGCCTGCCCCGCCTTCACCTGAGCGAGGTCCTGCTCCGCGATCTGCCCGCGCATTTCCACCTCGCCCCCGCTCTCGAGACGAAACAGCGGGTCGCCGCCGGGATTGGCGATCTGGCCGACCTCGGCGTGGCGGGTCAGCACGGTCCCCTCGACCGGTGCAATGATGTGAGTGCGCGCAAGGCGCGCCTGCGCCTCGGCCAACTGTGCTGCAACGACCTTGACGTTGGCCGCATCCGTTACCGAGGTGGCGCGGCGTTTCTCGATGTCCTCCGCCGACAGTGCGCCCGCCGCCGCAACACCCTCGGCGCGGCGATACTCGGCCGCCGACAGGGCTGCCTGGGCACGAGCCTGTTCGAGCGATGCCTCGAGCCGATGTACCTGCTGCACCAACACCGAGTCATCGATCCGTGCGAGCAGCTGGCCACGTTTGACGTGATCACCCGGTTCGACATACACGGCGACGATTCGGCCCGTGTCGCCCTCGTTGGCAATCGGCATGTCGTAGCGCGCAGCGATGGCGCCGGTGAACGTCACGCTGGAGGTGACCGCCTGGCGTCCGGGCACGATCACACTCACCAGCGGGATCCCGCCGCGGTCGGCGAGTGTGGCCTGCGGTTGGGCACCGCCTGCCATCAGTCGCCAGGCCGCCAGCGCAATCAGCAGCACTGCGACCAACGCGCCGAGGGTCCATTTCCAGCGGTTTGCGAGGCCCGTGTCCTCGGGCCTGAGAATTTCCGGGCGCGTTTCGGCCTCCGGAGGCGGTCCCGGACTGCGATCGAAAGCCCGATCGCGGCCGATCCATGTGACCGGCTCGCCCCGGCTCTCCGGGGGGTTCGCGATGTGTTCCGGGTTCGTGCCCACGCGAGGTTCCTTCGTCTGGGCCACCAAAATGCTGCCGCTCATTCGCCGGGCGACCCTTGGCCCGGAGTTTAGGCTCCCTGGCCCCTGATCCATCACCAGAAAACGCCAGGCAGACACAGGCGGGCGACGGGCCGAGGTGGGCGGCGAGGGGTAGCGCCGGTCCCTGACGCCGGGGGCGCGCAGTGTACGGCTCCCTCCCCGGGATAGCAAAAAAGGCGAGGCCCATCCCGGTGCAACTCCTTGAGCGTCCTGGGCGATTCCATGCATGCTTAGCCCGTCAGGGGGGACGGTGTCAGATCGACCTGCAGCGGCCGCGCAAGCGCCAACGGGAGCCGTATTTCTCAGTTACGCCTCGGAGGACCGATTTGGCAGCATGCCCTTAGCTGCAAAGGATGGGCTAGGTCACAGAACCCAGGCAGCCGAGTCTGCAAGAGTCCCTCGACCAAACAAGGGAGACTTGCATGTGTCACCCGGACCGTCCGCGTCGAGAGCGGCGTGAGCGCCGCCGGCAGCGTTAGCCGTCAACATCCCTGACCCAAGCGGCGCCAAGATCGCGTCGCTGTCAGTCCGGGCCACGCTGCGACAGCCGGCTTCGGCAGACCCACTCATGGGTCCTTTTTCCGAAACTTCACCAAATGGTGAACTATCCCGAAAGCATCTTCATGCAGCGGGTCGCGACCTTCTTATTATTCCGAGAAGTAACCTTTTAGGAAGTGTGGTGCCGGGAATAGGCACCTAGACTCTCAGCTAAGTCTATGATAACTAATGATAAATAATAGAATCATCACCTAACTTACACCCACTCTTACACCCAGAGGCCGGTGTCGGCGCCGCCGCCTCGAAAGAGACGCAGACCGCGAACCCGGAGCGCCCGCAGCTTGAGTACGTGCTGCGAGCCCATCTCGTGACAGACTTGAGGGGCGAAGCAATGACGCGCAAGCGATCGCACTCGCCAGTCCCAATCCCTATCGTCTGCAAGACATGACACTGATCTTCACCGTCAACGGACCGGACACGATCTGGGCATTGTGCGATCGCCGCCTGTCCGTCGGCAGCACTGCGCTTCGGGATGACGCGCAAAAGATCATGGTACTCGAAACGCCTGCCGCCTTCGATGCGGCTCCCGGTGTGCCGGGCGACAAGGCAATTCTGGTCTATGCCGGCCTCGGGCAGACGGCTGCCGGTGTAGAGCCGGCAGACTGGATGAGCAGAGTCCTGCGCGGGTGCTCGATGCCGCTTGAACCATCACTCCACCTCTTGACGGATGCCGTCCGGCAGCACCTTCCGCAGCACCTTCAAAGGCTGGACCCGAATGGAAAGGGCATAGCACACTCCATCTTCGTGCCGGCGATCGTCCGCGACGAGAGCCAACTGTATTCA
>Ga0075425_100007267_pt1 | contig 11692 bp, 7 predicted proteins | sample SoiMethybrSBSTD4_FD_75300 | JGI IMG/M metagenome (GOLD analysis project Ga0075425, IMG submission 75300) | Bulk soil microbial communities from a Populus tree surrounding site in Tennessee, USA - Soil MetaG P. TD hybrid SBSTD4 | ecosystem: Environmental > Terrestrial > Soil > Tree plantation...
GACCGGCCGAACGACACCGCCGCAGCGCGGCTGGCGCTCGCGGCCGCCGCGAAGCGTGCTTCCCGCGAGCGTTCCGACCGCATGCCGAAGCCGAAACCCGGTCCTCCGCCGGCCGCGTCGAAGAAAAAAAAGCCGGGACGGGCGGGCGCCGACTAGACGGGGTCCAGCCACCACTCCTTGCCGGCCTGGACGAAAAAGAGGCCGGCTTTCGTGGGACGACCCGTCAGTCGCTCCCAGTAGCGCCGGTACAGCTCGATCTGAGGAGAGTAGAAGCCGACGAACTCGTCGAGGTTGCCGGCGATCGTGTCGGATTTGTAGTCGACGAGCGTCCATCCCGATTCTTCTTCGAAGGCGAGGTCGATCGCTCCCTGGAGGAGCGTCTGCGGCGGTTCTGCCGGGAGGCCGAGCTCCTTCGAATCGACCTCGAGAGCGAACGGAACCTCCGTGAGATATCGCCGTGCGGCGAGCGCCCGCCGCCAGAGCGGTGAAGCGATCACCGCCCGTGCGAGATCCACGGCGGCGTCGCGGTCGTCGGCCGGACGCCCCTCTTCGGCGAGCAGATTGGCGGCAAAAAGCGGAAGGTCGAGCACCGGGTCCTTCATCGCTCCTTCGAGGAGCCGGTGGATCACGCGTCCCCAGGACATTCCCCGCCCCGTTCGAGCGCTGAACGGAATCGTTCCCGCTCCGCGATGGGCGAGCGTCGTGACCTGCGCGATCCGATAGCTCTCGCCTCCCGCGACGTCGCGGCGCGTTTCCCGTTTCCGGTGGAAGTCCTCGAGCTCGCGGGAGAGATCGGTCGGAGCGGCAATCGGGGCCGCGATCCCGGAGCGTTCGGGCAAAACCGGCAGCGTTCGTGTTATCGCCATCGCGAGCTTCGCCCAGGGACTTTTCCCTTCGTTGGGTCCCGCGCTGACGACGAGCAGGTCGGCGGCGCGAGTGGCCGCGACGTAGAGCAAACGGTCCTTCTCGGCCTCGTGGAAGGCCCGTTCGGCTTTCTCGCGATCGCTCCACCCGATCGGCCGCGCGACCTCTTCGCCCGATTTCCATTCGCCGCGGTCGGGCCGGAGCACCCGGAGCCAGGCTTGCGGCGGCTCCGTATCGCGACCGATGCACCAGTCGATTGGAGCGTTCCACTCTCCGCCCGGTTCGGCCAGGAAAACGATCGGCGCTTCCAACCCCTTCGCCCGGTGGAGAGTCATCAGGCGGACGACACGGACCGCCCCGGGTCGGATGCTCATCTCCTCGGTGTCGCTCGCTTCGCTCAACAGTCGAAGGTGTCGGACGATCGAGGCAAACGACTCGCCGTCCGCGGACAGGGTCCGCGCGATCGAGACGGCCTTGAGCAGGTTGCCGGCCCGCGTTCCGCCGAGCTCCCTCGCGCCGCCGCAGGCGATGGCGCCCACATTGCCGGCGATCCGCGCGAGGGCGGCTGCCGGCGGGAGATGCCTCGACAAGTCGAATGCCTCGCGCATGATCTTCAGTGCTCGGAGGATCCTGGAGTCCGTTCCGGGTGGCGGCGACGCGAACAGGTGAAATCGGCCGCCGCTGCCGTGGAACCGGTACAGCGTGTCGTCGTCCACGCCGAAGAGCGGTCCGCGCAACGTCGCCACGAGCGACACAGGGTCGTCGGGATCGACGATGGTTTCGAGCAACGGCAGAAGGTCGTGGAGATCTTCCGACTCGCTGAATGCGCCTCCCCCCGCGATCTCGTAGGGAACTCCGCGCAGCTCGAGCTCTTGCGCGTACCGGTCCATCAGCTTCTTGGTGCGAAAGAGAATCAGGAAATCGCCGGGCTCAGCGGGCCGGCTTCCTTCACGGGCGATCTCCACCTTCGCATCGATCGCGGCGCGAATCCAGGAGGCGATTCGGACTGCATCGCCCTGGGCCACTTCTTCCCGGGTCTTTCCCGAGTCGAGGACGTCCAGGCGCACGGCTCCGGAGAAGCCGCCGGCGTTCGGACGATCCGGGATGAGCGGCGCATCGGCGGCCTGTTCCCGTGAGGGCGCGGCGGGAAAAATCTTCGAAAACACCTCATTGACCCAGTCGCAGATTTCGGGGCACGACCGGAAGTTCGTCGTGAGTTTGAGCACGCGGCCTCCGGATGCGACGATCCGCTCGCGCACGCGCTCGTACGTCTCAATGTCGGCGCGACGGAACCGGTAGATCGACTGCTTGGGATCACCGACGACGAAGAGGGAGCCGGGTACCGGATCCAGACGGCGCCAGTCCTTTTCGTCGGCCTGACGGCCGGTGAGATAGAGGAGAACCTCGGCCTGGATCGGGTCGGTGTCCTGAAACTCGTCCACGAGGATGGGCGTGAAACGGCTCTGGAATTCCCGCCGCGCCTCGGGGTGGTCGCGCAACAAATCGCGGGCCGACAGCAGGAGATCTCCGAAGTCGAGGCCCCCCCGTTCCCGTCGCAGGCGCCGAAATACCCCAACCGCTGGCTTCACCGCTTCGATGACGAGGGGATAGAGGAATTCGCGCCACTGGCCGAGGGCAGGGGACACGACGTCTGCGACGAGGGCGTCGAAGTCGTGCTCCAGCTTCTTCGCGACGATCGCGTTCGGCCAGAGTTTCTGGGTGACCTTTCCGTGCCCCTGGAGCTTCTCGAAGACCGAGACGATCGAGGCGGCGCGGTCGAGATCGAGGATGTCCTTCAGACGCAGAGCGCCGTACAGCTTCTTCTGAAGCTGGTCGATTCGGGCCTCGGGCGCCCGGGGAGGGAGTTCCTTTTCCGCCGCGGCGAGAAAGTCGAGCACGCGCTGCCTCTCGCGGTCGAATCGCGGCTCCTCCCGTCGGTTGGAAACTGCCGGCTCCACCTCAGGATTCGAGGCGAGGCACTGATACGCCTCCCGGAGCAGATCGATCGCGATCCCGTAGTCGCCGAGCTCCGTGAGGATTCGATGGGATTCAAGGAAGAGCGTCTGTTTGTAACGTTCCCAGGCCTCCTCTCGGAGTAGAAGGTCTTCGGTCTCGTCCAGCTCCACGAAATCCGGATCGACGCCGGCCTCGACCGGACGCTCCCGCAGCAATCGCGCACAGAAGGAGTGGATGGTCCCGATGAAGCCGCGGTCGATCCCTTCGAGAGCTTCCGAGAGCCGGGCTCGCCGGACCTCATCCTGCTCCGCCGCGATCGCCCGCTCGAGTCCCAGCTGGAAGCGCTCCTTGAGTTGCGCTGCGGCCTTGACGGTGAACGTCACCGCACAGATCCGATCGACGGACGCTCTGCCCTCGCGAACGAGCGCGAGCATTCGATCGACGAGACTCGTCGTCTTCCCGGTTCCCGCAGCGGCCTCGACGAGCAGGTTCGCGTCAAGATCCGTCCGGATGGTCTGGCGGTCCGGCTCGTCGCGGCGGAATCGTGCGCGGGTGCTCATGACGGGTTGAGGATCCGGTAAGGCTCGAGCACCGGGTTGCCCGAGACGTTTTCCAGTTTCGCTTTTGCGCGGTCCGCAGCGAGCTCCGGGCTCCCGCACACCTTGCCGAAGTCGCAGATCGAGCAGTCCTCCTTGGTCGGCGTGTGCGGGAAGGCGCCCGCACGGAGCAGATCGAAGAGCGCGGTCAACGTCTGCCGCGTCGCCGGAACGTCCAGAGGCGCGGCATACCTCTCTCCTTCGCCGCGGCGTCCGGGGTAGAAGTAACCGGACTTGACGACGCGACCCGGCCGCCCATTGCGCGCCAGGAGAATCTCCAGGGCCTGCGCATACAGCGCGTCCTGGATGCGCCGGCCACCGCGTCCCCGCTTCGGGTCCGCCGTATCCCAGGAGCTTCCCGTCTTGTAATCCCACACCTGGTAGGCGTCCGGAGACTCCTCGTCGACTCGGTCGATTCGCCCGGAAAGGCGGAACCTCTCACCCAGCCCGAGCGGGATCTGCACCGGCTCGGGGCCGCCCGGGGGGTCGGTCGACTCGCGCGACCGACCGAAACCGACTTCAAACCACTTCGGGGTGACGTCGCGGCAGTGCGCTTCTTCGCGCAGGACGAAGGTCCGGCACGCGACCAGGACGTCCTCCCGGAGCGCGTCGAACGCCGCCTTGCTTCGGGGAGGAATCTTCGTCTTCCACGTCGCCAGCTCCTCCAGCGCGATCTCTTTCATCCGTTCCCAGTCCCGGTCGAAACGCGTCCGGAGCGGGACGCCCGCGGGGTCCGCGTAGAAGCGGCGAAAGACCTCGTGAAGAAGATTTCCCTTCTGCAGCGCGCTCAGCCAGACCGTGGGATCTGCCGCTGCGTCTTCGGGCGGCTTGATCCGGAGAACTCGCTTCAGGAAGTACGAGTAGGGGCACCGCGCCAATTCCTGGATCCGCGAGCACGATGTCGAACCGTCGGAGGTCCGCGGGTCGAGGCCCGCGGGATCGCTGATCCAGCCGTCCCAGGCGGTGAAGAGGTCGCTTTCGCGGTGAGTCTCCGCCGTGAAACCGTCTTCGAGCCACGGATAGGCGGCGCGAACCACCTGCGCTCCGCGACCGCCCGAGAACGCCGGATCCTGCACGCGGGAAAGCCACCACTCGGTCTCGTCGAGCGCCCTCGAGGGCTCGGTCAGGAACCCCGCCGGGGCGTCGAGACTGCAGTCGAGGTCGGAGTAATCCGCGCCCGACCGACCCGACACGAGGCGGAAGGCGTCGAGGTAGCTCGCGGCCGGGAACTGTTCCCGGGCCTCGAGGAGGTTCCAGCATGGGTAGCTCACCGTGATCTCGCCGCGGACTCGCGCCACGCACGATTTCCAGGCCAGGACGTTTTCGGCGGGGCGGCCACCGCGCATGGCGAGCTCCTGCGGGTGAAGGGTCGCGTTGATCCCGCGCCGCTCTTCGTCGAGGAGAACGGGGTCCTGAAGACCCGAGCCCGGGTGCCGCCGGGAGTCGAGTCCTACGAAGAAGGTGTGTGAGCGCCCACTGTACCCGCCGGATCGGTAGTCCCCCAGATGGAGCCGCCCGGGCCGGGGTCGGTCCGCCGCGACATGCAGACTGCGAACCGCGTCGGTGAGCCTCGTCGCCGCTTGCGCGACCGGAAGCCGTGTCACCGGCAGAGTTTCGAGCTCACCGAACAAACCCTGCAGCGCGCTCGACGCCATTGCGTCGGCATCGCCCGCTATTCGCACAAACCCGGCCACGAAGGCGCTCGCGGAGCGAGCGACTGCGCGCAACTCGACCTCCGCGCCGTCCTCTTCGGGCGCGATGGAGATGAGGCGACGTACGAGGTCACGCACGGCTTTCGCGGTCGCCAGACGCTCTCCGAGCCACTCGACGCGAGCGGCCAGGTCCTCCTCGTCCTCTTCCGAGCGGGGGCGTGCCGACTCGACCTCGGCGGCGCGATGCGCGACATGGCGGTCAAGAGACTCGAGGCTCCTCTCGCGACCCCAACCGATGCGCGCCTCCCGGAGCTCTCGCGCCGCTGGAATCGGTCCGGGCGGGTCGCCGGGACAGATCCGGGTCAGATCCAGTAGCCCGCCGGCGACGATCTCCCTCAGCTCCTCGCTCTCGAAGTCGCGCCCGAGCCACCGGAGAAATCCAAGGGCCGCCTGCCCGGGCCGCGTGAACGTCGCAGGGATTCCGTCGCCGAACGTGCACGGAACGCCGTGCTCTTGCGTGAGCTCGTAGACGATCGGTCCATAGGTGGCCGGATCGGTGGCGAGAATTTCGATGTCGTCGAACGGTAAACCTTCGGCCAGAACTCTGCGCAGAAGCTCCCGGATCTCGTTCTCCTCACCGAGCGCCCGGAAGAGACCCGCTCGCGACGCGTTGGGGGCCCAGCTCTGCGGTCCGTCCTCGTCGAGGGTCCGAAGTCGGCCGCCGGAGATGCGGTCGACGAGTTCCCTCTCCGCTGCCGAGAGCTCGAAGCGACCGGCGAGAAGATGGAGAGAGTCGAGAGTACGCGGGCTTTCCCGGAGAGCCTTCACGGCGCGACGGAGGACCTCCGGACGATCCACGAACTTCCCGCGCTCGAGGGCTGCCTCGTATACCGCCAGGACCTTTTTCAGCTCCAGGACCTTTCTCGGGTCGCCGAACGCAGCTTCGGGGAGATCGGTCGGGGAGATGCCTGCGCTTCGGAGCTCGTCAAAGGTGTTCTGGATCGCGCGATGGAGACCCGGGCGGGAGGCGAGCTCCCCGAAATACGACGTGGAGGTCAGCGTCTCCGCGCAAGCCTGCTCGATGAGAGCGAGCGCCTGCGCGCGGGAAAGAAGCGTGAGCCCCTCTTCGGCGATCGCCGGACCAGCGACCGAGTGGGCGAGGCTGCGCACGCTCTCGACCCGAAGATGGATCCAGGGCGTTCCCGAGCGGACGAGCGCCTCGATCAGCTGATGGCCTACGAACCGGCTCGGCGCGATCAGGACCTTTTCGTCGAGAGGCAATTCGCGACACACCTCCGCCAGCGACTCGATGAGCCGCGGGAGCTTCTTCTCCTCGGCCCCGAAAGGCAGAACGGACTGTGTCGACACGGATCTCCTCATTCTGTTCGAACGAGCGATGTTTTTGAACCGGCCGCCTGCCGCTCGCGCGGTCCGGGTCAGGATGAGTCTCGCCTGCGGGAGCGGACAAACAGCGTCCGGGCGGACGAGCCTTTCGGCGGAAGCTTTAAGAGCTCCCGACCCCCGGATCCCCGGCGGTGGGCGCCTCGTTGTCGCCTCGGTCTTCGCGGCGATCCGGACCCTCGAAATTCTCCATCTGATCCGCCATGTCGTCCTTTTCCTCGTTCGTCATCGAGTCGTCGGCGGTGGTCGATGGGGGCGTCGGTTCGTTCAAAGGCGCCTCCGGTGTCCGTGATTTCGAGGTCATGCGAGCGGTAGAATCACGAAGCATAGTCCCGGGGGAGCCCACTCCGCGCCCACGAACGCGCGGACGGCTGAGAGTCCTGATACCAGGAGACCCCGTGAACCTGACGCGGGTAATGCCGCCGTAGGGAGGAAGTCGATGAGCACCCGCCCCGAAGCCGTCCCGTCCAACGAGGTCGCCAGCCGCGAGCCCCTGCCCGGCTCCAGGAAAGTCTACGCTCCCGGTCCCGGCGGCACGTCGGTCCCGTTCCGCGAGATCGCACTCCATCCGACGAAGGGGATTCGCGGCGAGGTCGAGTTGAACCCGCCGCTTCGCGTCTACGACACGTCCGGGCCGTATACCGACCGGGAAGCCCGGATCGACCTCACGCAGGGTCTGCCGGAGCTGCGCCGTCCCTGGATCCTCGCCCGCGGCGCCTACGACGAGGCCGAGCCGCGCCGCGCCAGCCGGCCGGACCTCGCGCTGACCCGGCCGCGGCGGGTCCTGCGCTGCCGAGGCAACGCCACCCAGATGCACTGGGCGAAAAAGGGCGTCGTCACCCCCGAGATGGAGTTCGTCGCGGTCCGGGAGAACGTGGAGGCCGAGCTCGTGCGCAGCGAGATCGCGCGCGGTCGCGCGATCCTGCCGGCCAACGTCAACCACCCTGAGTCCGAGCCGATGGTGATCGGCCGCAACTTCTTAGTCAAGATCAACGCGAACATCGGCAACTCGGCGGTGACCTCCTCGATCGAGGAGGAGGTCGAGAAGATGACCTGGGCGATCCGGTGGGGCGCGGACACCGTGATGGACCTCTCGACCGGGAGGAACATCCACGAGACGCGCGAGTGGATCCTGCGCAACTCGCCGGTGCCGATCGGCACGGTCCCGATCTACCAGGCGCTCGAGAAGGTGGACGGGAAGGCCGAGGAGCTGACCTGGGAGATCTACCGCGACACGCTGATCGAGCAGGCCGAGCAGGGCGTCGACTACTTCACGATTCATGCGGGCGTGCTGCTGCGCTACATCCCCCTGACGGCCCGGCGCGTCACGGGGATCGTCTCGCGCGGCGGCTCGATCATGGCGAAGTGGTGCCTCGCCCGGCACGAGGAGAGCTTCCTCTACACGCGGTTCGACGAGATCTGCGAGATCCTGAAGACCTACGACGTCTCGTTCTCGCTCGGCGATGGGTTGCGGCCCGGGTCCACGGCCGACGCGAACGACGAGGCCCAGTTCGCGGAACTCACGACGCTGGGCGAGCTGACGCAGAAGGCGTGGTCGCAGGACTGCCAGGTCATGATCGAGGGTCCGGGCCACATCCCGATGCACCTCGTGAAGGAGAACGTCGAGAAGGAGATGAAGATCTGCGGCGAGGCGCCGTTCTACACGCTCGGCCCTCTCGTCACGGACGTCGCGCCGGGCTACGACCACATCACTTCCGCGATCGGCGCCGCGATGATCGGCTGGTTCGGCACGGCCATGCTCTGCTACGTCACACCGAAAGAGCATCTGGGGCTGCCGAACAAGAAAGACGTGAAAGACGGCGTGATCGCGTACAAGATCGCGGCACACGCCGCCGACCTCGCGAAAGGCCATCCGGGCGCGCGGCTCTGGGACGACGTGCTTTCGAAGGCGCGGTTCGAGTTCCGCTGGGAGGACCAGTTCCACCTCGCGCTCGACCCCGAGACCGCGCGCGAGTTCCACGACGAGACCCTGCCGGCCGAAGGCGCGAAGCTCGCGCACTTCTGCTCGATGTGCGGTCCGCACTTCTGCTCGATGAAGATCACTCAGGAAGTCCGCGACTACGCCGCCTCGCACGGGATCGCCGAGGAGAAGGCGCTCGCGACGGGTCTCCACGAGAAGGCGGAGGAGTTCGTCGCCGGCGGCGCGGAGATCTACCGGAAGAGCTAGCCTTTCTCCTTCTCGAGCGCTTTCCGGGCTTTGGCGAGTTCCCTTTTGCGCTCCGCGTCGACCTTCGGGTACTCCAGGCCGAGCTTCTCCAAGGTGGCGACGATGACCTGCGCGACGATCAACCGCGTGAACCACTTGTGGTCGGCGGGCACGGCGTACCAGGGCGCCCAATCCGTCGAAGTCGCCGAGATCGCGTCCTCGTAGGCCCGCATGTATTCGTTCCAGCATTCGCGGTTCCTGACGTCCTCGACGGAGAACTTCCAGTTCTTCTCGGGCTCCTCGAGCCGTTCGAGGAAACGCTTCCGCTGCTCCTCTTTCGACACGTTCAGGAAGAACTTCACGATCCGGGTGCCGTTCCGGGCGAGATGGCGCTCGAAGTCGTTGATGCTCTCGTAGCGCTCCCTCCAGACGTCTTTTCCGACGAGCGACGGCGCCAGACGTTGACCGGCCAGGAGCTTCGGGTGCACGCGTACGACCAGGACCTCCTCGTACTGCGAGCGGTTGAAAATTCCGATCCGGCCGCGCTCGGGGAGCTCGCGGGAGCAGCGCCACAGAAAATCGTGGTCGAGCTCGTGGGCGGAGGGGGCCTTGAAAGCGACCACCTGGCAGCCCTGGGGATTGATTCCCGACATGACGTGCTTGATCGTGCTGTCCTTGCCGGCGGCATCCATCGCCTGGAGAACGACGAGGAGCGACCAACAGTCCTGCGCGTACAGCCGCGTCTGGAGGTCCGCGAGCTTCACGATCCCCGCGGCGAGCATCGCGTTCGCCTGCTTCTTCGAGAGGTCGAGTCCCCTCGTGTCGGCCGGGTCGCAGCTGGCGATCCGGAATTTTCTGCCGGGGGAGACCTTGTACGATTCGGCAATCCGCTCCAGGTTCTTGGCCACGCCGTCATCCTATCGGCTCATCCACACTCGGTGATTTGCGCCAAATCTTCACACCGATTTTTTACATGGTTCCGGTTGGCCTGCTCCTCTCGGGGCGATAGGCTCAAGTTTTGGCCTTACTACAGGAGGTTTGAACCATGGCGGAAATCAAGAAATACGAACCGGGGACATTCTGCTGGGTCGAGCTCGCGGCGAAAGACGGCCCGGCCGCGAAGAAGTTTTATACGTCCCTCTTCGGCTGGAGAGCGAACGACATCCCGATCGGTGAGGGCGCCGTGTACTCCATGCTGGAGAAAGACGAGAAAGAAGCGGGAGCGCTCTACGAGCTGGGTCCGCAGCAGAAGGGCGTGCCGCCGCACTGGAACTCCTACATCCGCGTCGAGAGCGCGGACGAGTCCGCTGCGAAGGCGAAGAAGCTCGGCGGAAAAATCGTCACGGAACCTTTCGACGTCATGGACCAGGGTCGAATGGCGAACATCCAGGACCCGACCGGCGCCGTGTTCGCGGTCTGGGAGCCGAAGAAGCACACGGGCGCGCAGGTGATGAACGAGCCGGGCGCGTTCTGCTGGAACGAGCTCTACACGACGGACCCGAAGAAAGCCGGGGACTTCTATTCGGAGCTCTTCGGGTGGACGAGGGAACCGATGCAGATGCCGACCGGCGAGTACACGATCTTCAAGAAAGGCGACACGCAGATCGCCGGAATGATGCGGATTCCGAAGGAGATGGGCCCGGTGCCGCCGTACTGGCTCGTGTACTTCGCGGTCGATGATTCCGACCGTACGGTCGACAAGGCCAGGGGGATGGGCGCCAGGGTGGGCGTGCCTCCGACCGACATTCCCAACATCGGGAGGTTCGCGATCCTGAACGATCCGCAGGGAGCGGGGTTCGCGGTGATCAAGCTCCAGATGCCTGCGCAGGCGTAGGACTCTGCGGCGGGGCCGGCGAGAGCCGGCTCCGCCTTTTTTTCTCGCTGGGGACGGATGGTCGAAAAGACTCGACACGATCCGGGCAGTTTCTGCTGGGTGGAGCTCGGGACGAGCGACGCCACGGCCGCGAAGAAGTTCTACGCGTCGCTCTTCGGGTGGTCGCTCGACGAGCATCCGATGGGCGACGGCGCGACCTACACGATGTTGGAAAAGAACGGCAAGGAGGCCGCGGCGCTGTACCAGCTCGGGGCGCAAGAGAAAGAAGTGCCGCCGCACTGGACCTCCTACGTCTGCGTCGAGAACGCGGACGACGCGGCCGCCCGAGCGAAGGAGTTCGGTGGCCAGGTCGTGGTCGAGCCTTTCGACGTCATGGAGTACGGCCGCATGGCGGTTTTGCAGGACCCGACCGGCGCGGTCTTTTCGGTCTGGCAGCCCCGAGCGCACATCGGCGCCCGGATCGTCAACGAACCCGGGTCGTTCTGCTGGAACGACCTCTACACGTCCGATTCGAAAAAGGCGGCAGACTTCTACATCCGACTCTTCGGCTGGAAGCTGAACGCGCGTCACATGGACTTCAGCGATTACGTGATCTTCGAGGGACCCGGCGGGATGATGGCGGGCACGATGCAGATCCCGAAAGAGTGGGGTCCGGTGCCGCCCCACTGGCTCGTCTATTTCGCGGTCGACGACTGCGACGCGGCCGTGGACCGCGCGAAAGGGCTGGGTGCGAAGGTGACGATGCCGCCCATGGACATCGAGACCGCGGGTCGGTTCGCCGTGCTCGCTGACCCCCAGGGCGCGGGCTTTGCGGTCATCAAGCTGAATCCGATGCCGGCGTAGCGCGGCTTCGTCAGATCTTCACGAACACCCGCTTGCGGTAGAAGAGACCGAAGATCGCGACCCACGCCGCCAGGCACGTCAGCGCGAAGAGAAGCGATCCGAGGCGCGGGTCCGCGAACCGGTCGAACACGGTCCGGTAGATCGTCGCGTACAGCGAGCGCGGCTTTCCCTCCGGACCGGGCAGCTTCACGGCGAGCATCAGGATCGTGACGAGCGTCGACGCGACGAACGCGGCGATCGGGTTGCGGCCCAGCCAGACGAAGGGCGCGGCCCAGCCGCGCCAGCCGCCCACGTCGACGACGAGGAGGAGGAGCGTGAGCACCATCGCCGCGAGACCGGACATCGCGAGCGAGTAGGACGACGTCCACAGGTTCTTGTT
>Ga0075425_100007268_pt1 | contig 11691 bp, 9 predicted proteins | sample SoiMethybrSBSTD4_FD_75300 | JGI IMG/M metagenome (GOLD analysis project Ga0075425, IMG submission 75300) | Bulk soil microbial communities from a Populus tree surrounding site in Tennessee, USA - Soil MetaG P. TD hybrid SBSTD4 | ecosystem: Environmental > Terrestrial > Soil > Tree plantation...
CCGACACTGGACATCCGGCCTCGGCTGGCGGCTCGTTCGCATTGATGCCCGACGGTCGGCTCAACGAGCAGTTGATCGGCGACTTCGCCGAGCGTTCGCTGCACGAACTGGCGATCAAGGCGAAAGCCGTGATCAAGGCCTATTACGGTGACGCGCCGAAGTACTCGTATTGGAACGGATGTTCGACTGGCGGACGCCAGGGGTTGATGGCCGCGCAGCGGTTCCCCGAGGAGTACGACGGGCTCGTCATCGGTGCGCCAGCGATCAACTGGGATCGGTTCATCGCCGCCGAGCTGTGGCCGCAGATCGTGATCAACAAGACCGTCGGGTCGCCGATCACCAGCGACAAACTCACCCTGGCGACGAAGGCCGCGGTCGCCGCCTGTGATGCGAAGGACGGCGTGACCGACGGCGTGATCAACGACCCACGAAAGTGCACGTACGATCCGAAGGTCCTCGTGTGCAAGGCTGGTGACGCGGCATCGAGCTGTCTGACGACGGCCGAAGCCGATGCGATTCGCAAAATCTGGAACGGGCCCACCACAGCATCGGGACAACGCCTCTGGTTCGGATTGGAACCTGGAACGCCGCTGACCGCGCTTGCCGGCGGCACGCCGTTTCCCATCGCCGCCACACATGCGCAGTACTGGGTTCACCAAGATCCGAAGTTCGATTGGCACACGTTGAGTGAGGCCGACTTCGCCGCGTACTTCAAGACCTCGCAACAGAAGTTCCACGACGTCATTGGCACCGACAGCGCCAACCTCGCCGGCTTCCGCAAACACGGCGGCAAGATGATCATCTGGCACGGCGAGGCCGATCCACTGATCTTCCCGCGCGGCACGTTGAACTACGTCGATCGCGTGCTCGCCGACAACGGCGGTGCGGACAAAGCCAAGGGCTTCGTGCGCTTGTACATGGCACCGGGTGTCGGCCATTGCGGGGGAGGCGATGGCCCTGCTCCGAATGGATTGTTCGATGCCGTGGTGAATTGGGTTGAGAAGGACGCCGCGCCAGACACGATGCAAGCGATCCGCAAGCGCCCCGATGGCACAACGCTCACGCGCCCGCTGTGTGCCTATCCGAAGACCGCCAAATGGACGGGAACCGGCAGCACGGACGAAGCGAAGAACTTCGTGTGCGTCGATGGGCAGCAACAGCCGCGCGATTTCAGGATCGGCCGCTGATCTCGATCTGGCTGAGGAATCTGAGCGACGTCGCTTCCACCGCCTCGCGCTGATCGATGTGCGGCGAATGACCGCACGCGTCGAGAAGAACAGTGTCCACTCGACCTGAGACGCCGTTGGCGACGGCGTCCATCTGCTTCGCCGTTCCGTACTCATCGTCTCTGCCCTGGATGACGAGCGTTGGGCACGTGATGGCGGCGAGAGAGGTCTCGATGTTCCACTCGCGGAACTCGTCACTCAACCACGTCGCAGCCCACGACTCGAACAAGGTGTCGACGTTGGATCCGTGGTGTCGTGCGAGACGCGCGCGCAAGTCGGTCGACCGATACGCGTCGCGAATCGCGGCGATGCTGGTCACGGTGACCGGCTCGACGAACACGTGCGGCGCCTCGAGAATCAGCGCCGCCGGCGAGTGCGGTTGGGAGCCGGCGTAAATCAACGCGATCGACGCGCCGTCGCTGTGGCCGAACAGCACCGGTCGCGACAGGTCGAAGGCGTCGAGCACTCGGGGCAGCACGTCGAGTGCCTCGCGATGCATGAAGGGCGGCGACAGCGGTGCGCGAAACGGATCGGAGCCGCCGTATCCTTGCCGGTCGTAGACGAGTCCGCCCCATTGCAGACGCGAACAGAGCGCGGCAGGGAAGTCGCGCCAGCGCGAAATCGATCCGAGCCCCTCATGCAGGAACACGATCGTCGGCGCCTCGGATGCCGGCGGGCCGTGCCATTGGTATTGAAGCCGAACGCCGTCGATCGTGACGAACTGCGGTGAGAGAGCGGCCAATCAGTAGTGTCCGCGTTTAGGCAACCCGCTGCCAGACGAGTTCACCGAGTTTCCACACAGGGCTCACAGGGAGCACGGGGGAGCGTCGCGGGTGGCCCGCGCTTCGCGCGGGATGGATGGAGAGGAGAGTACGAAAACGAACGCCACCGCATTTCAGGGCGCTCGTTTTCGTGCTCTCCTCTCCATCCATGCGCCGGCCGAAGGCCGTCGCCCGCCCGAGACGCTCTCTGTGATCTTTGTGGCCCCTGTGTTGAAACTCCGTGTCCTCTGCAGCCTCGGCCTCAGTGTCCCTACCCTCTACGTACAACTCGAATAGCGCTAATTGAAACGCACGTACTCGAAATCGAGCGGCTTGCGATTGACGCCGGTGCGAGGCGGAGCGATCCAGTTCGCGAACTTGCCTGGCTCGACGACGCGACCGCTCATCAGCGACTGGACGAAGGCGTAGTCGTGTTCGGACGGCAGCCACGCGCGCCGACGCGCGTTCCACTCGTCTTCCGACAGCACCCGTCCATCGGGGCTGATGTGATGGCCGGCGAGATTCCCGATGGAGCGATGGAACCCTTTGTGCGGCAGCATCAGCCGGAACGGCAGACCCGCGTGCTCGATGTGGCGATTCCAGCGATCGACGCCCGCCTGCACCTCGCCGATGTAGTCGTCTCGGAGCCGTTCGTTGAGAGTTGACAGGGCAGGTGCGTCGCGATCCACGAGCCGTCCATCGACGACGTCAGACACCGCATATGTCGTCTCGCTCAACACGTGATCGTCGTCGAGCGAGGTTTCGCGATAGCGTCCCTTGAGGCCGCCGGCAAAGAAGTTCGCGGCGTTGGACGAGACGTCGGATCCGAAGAGATCGAGCGTCACGCTGTAATGAAAGTTCAGATAGCGCTGGATCGTCGGCAGGTCGATCACGCCGAGATCGCGCACCTGATCGGGGTTCTCGATCTTGTTGGCGGCCATCACGTCCGCCGTGCGCTGGACGATGCGGCCGACGCCGGTTTCGCCGACGAACATGTGGTGCGCTTCCTCGGTGAGCATGAAGCGGCAGGTGCGCGCCAGCGGATCGAATCCCGATTCAGCGAGCGAGGCCAGCTGGAACTTGCCGTCGCGATCGGTGAAGAACGTGAACATGTAGAAGGCGAGCCAGTCGGGCGTCGGCTCGTTGAACGCGCCGAGAATACGAGGATTGTCGGCGTCGCCCGAGCGCCGTTCGAGCAGGCCTTCCGCCTCTTCCCGGCCGTCGCGGCCGAAGTAGCGGTGCAGCAGATACACCATCGCCCACAAGTGGCGTCCTTCCTCGACGTTCACCTGATAGATGTTGCGCAGGTCGTACATCGACGGGCACGACATCCCAAGCATGCGCTGCTGTTCAACGGAGGCCGGCTCGGTGTCTCCCTGGGTGACGATCAGACGCCGCAGCGGCGACCGGTATTCCCCGGGGACATCGGTCCACGCCGCGCGTCCCTTGTTGACACCGAAATTGATCTGACGGCCTGCTTCAGGCGGGGCGAGAAAGATGCCCCAGCGATAGTCGGGCATCTTCACGTAATCGAACACCGCCCAGCCCTCGGGCTCGACGCTGATGGCGGTGCGCAGGTAGACGTCGTAGCTCCGGCTCTCCGACGGTCCCATGTCGTACCACCAGCCCATGTACCGCGGCTGCCAGTGCTCGAGCGCGCGCTGCAGCACGCGGTCGCGTCCCAGGTCGACGTTGTTGGGGATCCGGTCGCCGTAGTTGACCGTGCTCGTCATTTTGAACGACCGTTCTAAATGCTAACGACAGCCGATGTCCGCGTCAATCAGCGTGTCGTTTTGGCGCTGTCTGGATCAGGAAGAGGCGGCGCTGCAGCATCCCGCACAGCTCCTCGGCGCGTTCGGTGACCTCGCGCATCGTCATGATGCACCGTCCGCCGGCGCTGAGCAGGAAATCGCATAGTTCACCTGGCTGTTGTGTCTTCAGCCGCGCCCACGGTGGGAAGTACGAATTGCCGACGAAATCTTCATAGTGCGGTGCCTCGTAGCGCTCGATTGCGATCACGTCCTTCCACGGGACGCGAAAGCTGAAGTCTTTCCAGAGATTGACGTCTCTCACCATCGGAGCCCAGAACGATTCCGCTGCCTCGGGTTCGGAGTGAAGCTCGATCGCCTCGAAATCCACATGAAGCCGGCCGCTGGTAAGCATCATCAATGGAAGGTTCCTGCGCGATCGGCTGCCTGACATCACGCGGTACGGGAACCCCTCCGGAATCCGGTAGGCGCCGAAGACCTCCCCCAAGAATGAATTACTCGAGACGATCGAGCCGTACGCCTCGAGGTGTGGAATCGTGCTCATCCAGATGCGATCGAAATCCACTCGTGCGTCAAAGTAGCACGATATTCTTTCCACAGACATGAAAGTCGCCGGGCTGACGAAGGCCGGGGAGTCGTTTCTCGAGGCACGCAATCTCGTGCTGCGGCATCGACTCGATCACGACGCTGCGGTTCGCGAGTTCCGTTGGCCGGTGCTCGACGAGTTCAACTGGGCGCTCGATTACTTCGATGCCATAGCGGCCGGCAACGACAAACCCGCGTTGCACATCGTCGACGAGAACGGCGCCGAGACCGTGCGATCGTTCGCGCAGCTGTCGCGGCGCTCCAACCAGCTCGCCAACTTTCTACGAGAACAGGGTGTGCGTCGCGGTGACTGCATCTTGCTGATGATCGGCAACGACGTGGCGCTGTGGGAAACGCTGCTCGCGGCGATGAAGCTGGGCGCCGTGGTCAGTCCCGCGAGCAGTCTGCTGACGCCCGCGGATCTGCAGGACCGCGTCGATCGCGGCCACGTGCGTCATGTGATCGCCGCGGCGGCGATGGCGCCGAAGTTCGATGCCGTCGACGGTACGTTCACCAGAGTCGCCGTTGGCGATGTGCCCGGGTGGACGCCGTTCGGTCTCTGCGAATCGGCCGCAGAGACATTCGAGCCGAACGCGCCGACACGCGCCACGGATCCGCTGCTGCTGTACTTCACGTCTGGCACGACCGCCAAACCGAAGATGGTGCTGCACACACATCAAAGCTACCCAGTCGGACACCTGTCGACGTTGTTCTTCGCGGGACTTCAGCCTGGCGATCGCCATTGGAACATCAGTTCGCCGGGCTGGGCGAAGCACGCCTGGAGCAGCTTCTTCACGCCGTGGAACGCCGAAGCCACGGTGTTCATGTACAACTACGAGCGCTTTCACGCGAAGCAGGTGCTCACCGCGCTGATGGACCATCGCGTGACGACCATCTGTGCGCCGCCGACGGTCTGGCGCATGTTGATCCAGGAGTCGCTCACCGACTATGGCGTGTCAATCCGCGAGGCGATGAGCGCAGGAGAACCGCTCAACCCCGAGGTGATCGACCAGGTGCAACGCGCGTGGGGTGTCACCATCCGCGACGGCTACGGCCAGACGGAAACGACGGCGCTGGTCGGCAATCCGCCCGGACAGCCTTTGAAGGCCGGCTCGATGGGGAGGCCGCTTGTAGGCTGTCCGATCGTCCTATTGGATCACGACGATCGGCCGAGCGATGAAGGCGAGGTGTGCATTCAGCTGTCTGAGCGGCCGGTCAACCTGACGGTTGGCTATCACGGCGACGATGAGCGAACGGCGGGAGCGATGCGCGGCGGCTATTATCGGACCGGGGACGTGGCGACGCGCGACGCAGATGGCTACCTGACGTTCGTCGGGCGCGCCGACGATGTGTTCAAGGCCGCCGACTATCGCATCAGCCCGTTCGAGCTCGAGAGCGTCCTCATCGAGCATGCGGCGATCGTCGAGGCGGCGGTGATTCCAAGCCCGGATCCGCTTCGCCACACCGTGCCGAAAGCGGTGGTCGCCCTCGCTGCCGGCTATGAGCCATCGCGCGAGCTCGCACGCGAGATCTTCGCCTTCGCGCGGCAGGCGCTGGCGCCATACAAACGCATCCGCCGTCTTGAGTTCGCGACGCTGCCGAAGACCGTCTCAGGCAAGATCCGGCGCGTGGAGTTGCGCGCCATCGAAGACGATCGTCGCGCACGTGGCGAGCGCGCCCCGCTGGAATTCTTCGATGAGGACTTTCGTACGGAGGGGCCGCCTTCAGACCGTACGTAGGGGCCGCCTTCAGACCATACGTAGGGGCCGCCTTCAGGCGGCCCATCACAACTGCGACAGCAGAAGCCAGTACTGACGCAGCATCCATCCGAGGCCGGAGAGCCTGGCCGCGGAATCCATCACCGCATCTCGCAGCAGATACGGAATCAGCGTCAGTGCGTCGACCAGACGAAAAGGTGAATCCGCCTCGACGCGCGCGAGGCGAGCGACGCGGCGTGCGAAGCCGGGCGGCGGCTGCCATGTCGGCTGTTGCCGCAGCGCCCCGTCGATTTCGTCAAAACGCATCTGCGATCTCATCCTTCAACAGCCGCTTGCCGCGGAACACCAGCGTCTTCACCGCGCCGACGGTCACGCCTAGCATGACCGCAATCGTCGAATAGTCCAAGCCGTCGATGGCCGAGTACATCACGGGCAGCCTGTACTTATCTGGCAGTCGGGCCAGGGCGTCGCGTACGAGTTTGACCTGTTCATCGCGCACGAACAAAGCATCGGGACTCGCGAGCGGCGAAGCCGGCAGATCCTCAATGCCCGCGGCAGACTCATCGTCAGACGACACGACGAATGCCTCCTGCCGCCAGCGCCCCACTTTGCGAAGATGGTCGATCGCAACGCGGTGCGCGATCGTGTAGATCCACGTCGACAGCTTGGCGCGGCGATCGAACGAGGGCAGCGCGTGAAAGACGCGAAGGAACGTATCCTGCGCCAGATCCTCGACCATCCGATGATCGCCGATCGCGCGCCAGATCACCGTGCCGACCATGCGTGCATGTGTGTCGACCAGCCTGGTGCAGGCGTCCTCGTCCCCGGCCAGGCAGTCGTCAATGAGGCGCCGCTCGTCATCCGCCACTACGCAGGGCGTCCATGATGGGATGAGACGGGGGCCGACTCAATCGGTTTCAGTCCAGACCTGTGTAACCCGCGCCGCCGGCGTCCGTCTCATGGCACAGGAGGAACGAGATGCAGTTGAGTGAATTGCAGGGGACGGCTCTGGTCTTCTCCTTCTTCATCGTCATCGTGACGATCGTGGGGATGTTCCTGTGGCGCGCGCGAAAGCTCGAACACGAGGAGCGACGGCTGATGATCGAGAAGGGAATCGCGCCGCCGCCGCGGTTCACGGGAGGGTGGCCCCAGGTGAAGCAGCAGGAAGTGCAGGCGCGATTCGAGGAGCGCCGGCTGATGATCGAGAAGGGGATGGTGCCTCCCGAGCCACCTCAGGCCGATCGATGGCAGCGCGATGACTTTCTCCGACGCGGCGTGGTGACGCTGTTCCTGGGCATCGGTCTCGGCATCACGTACTACCTGCTGCCTGAGTCCGGAGACAGTCGCTGGTACGTGGCGTTCCTGAGCCCGGGTCTCGCGTTGTTCGGTCTCGGCTGCCTCACGTACTATGGCCTCAGCGCGAAGAAGGGGGTGTGATGACACGAGCGAGGGTTCTGGTATCGATTGTCCTGACGGGCGTCATCGTCGCTGGCGTCGCGGCGCAGCAGCGTGGAGGCGGAGGCGGACGTGGGGGTGGCATTCCGCCGACTGGCGCCATCGAGAAGATCAAGGACAACCTCTACAAGATCGGCGGCGCTGGCTCGAATACCACCGTGTTCATCACCGCGGAGGGCGTGGTGCTCGTCGACACCAAGCTCGCAAACAACGGTGAAGCGATCCTGAAGCAGGTGCAGACGGTCACCGACAAGCCGGTGTCGATGATCATCAACACTCACACGCATCCCGATCACAACGGCAGCAACAACTTCTTCAAGAAGGCGCGCCCGACGATCGAAGTCGTGGCCCACGAGAACACCAAGAAATGGGTCGCCGCCAATCCGCGTTCGGATCCGGCGATGACGCCCGACCGCATCTTCACCGACAAGATGACGATCGGGAAAGGGAAGGACCGCATCGACTTCTACTACTTCGGCGCCGGCCACACCAACGGCGATGCGTTCGTGGTGTTCCCGTCGCTGCGCGCGATGTCCATTGGCGATCTGATGGCGTGGAACATGGCGCCGCTGATCGATCCGGCTACCGGCGGCAGCGTGATTGCGCTCCCCGACACGCTCGAGAAGGCGCAGAAGGGAATCAAGAACGTCGACCTGGTGATCGAGGGCCACGGCAACGTCAACACGTGGGTGGGACTCCGCGCTTACACCGAGTTCAATCGCGCGCTGCTGGCGACGGCGAAGGCCGCGCTCGCGAAGAAGGAGACACCGGAACAAGCGCTCGCCGAGCTCGGGAAGAACCCGAAGTTCGCCGTCTTCCTGAAGGAAGAACTGCTGAAGGATCTCGAGTACGGCGGCACGCCAAAGTCGCGCGCCCTCATCAACATCAACGTCGCGTTTCAGGAGTTGAGAGGCGAGCCGGTGACCACGAACTTCGGTCCTCCACGCGGTGGCGGACCTGCGCCGGCTCCTGCGCCGTCTGCGCCGCCTGGCAAGTAATTCAAGCCTGGAGCGTTTTCTACATCTCAGGAGGATCGACCACCAATGGAAACGCCGCCTGCTGGCAGAGCGGCGGCGGTGTGCCTGGGGCTCCGCTCCGTTCGACACCGCGGAAAAACCGCTCGTCCGCGCTGGTGCTGACGATGCCGACAGCGGCCGATGTGATCCGCGCGACCGTGGAACAATCGTGTCGATAACGAGCTGCGCGGTGCGTCAGTGGCGAATCACCGCCGCTGACGATGGGACCGCTCCCGAGCGGTTTTACTACTGTCGCGTGTCGCGGCGCTCACAGTCGCTCCGCCCCAGCCACACCGCCGTCGCTTAGCGCCCGGTGAGTCGCCGCTGCCCATAACAGAAAAATGCTCTAGCCCTGTCGCAGCAGCGGTGCGGGATCGATGCGCAACACGCGCCGCGCCGGCACGTAGCAGGCGAGAATCGTCACCACTGCGAGACCCGCCGCCACCGCCAGCAACGTCAGGGGATCCAGCGGCGACACTCCGATGAGCAGCCCCCGCAGCAGGCGGCCTGCCGCGTAGATGCCGGGCGCTGCGATCAGTATTCCAGCCACGATCAGCACCGCGCCTTCGCGGACCAACAGCTGCAGCACGCGATCGTGTGTCGCGCCAAGCGCGAGGCGAATGGCCAGCTCGCCGCGTCGTTGCGAGACCGAACCGGCGACCATGCCGAACAGTCCCATCGCCACCAGGAGCAGCGAGCCGACGGCAAAGCCCGCGATCAGCACGGTGCTGATCCGCTGCTGACGAAGGGCGTCGGTCACGATCTCCTCCATCGTCAGAACCGACGAGACCGGAATGCGCGGATCGACTTGGTGAACGACGCGGCGCACGTCGGCGACGACAGCGCGGGGATCGCCGTTCGAGCGGAGCACGAAGCTCGGGGTGTACGCGGCTGCATCATCGGCGCGGAGGTATATCTGCGGCCGTCCATCCTGATGAAGGTCGTGGAGTCGCGCCTGTGTGACGACGCCGACGACGGTCACTGATCGCTGGCCGATGGCGACAGTGGTCCCGAGCGGCGATCTCGTGGGGAAGAACTGCGCGGCGAGATGCGTATCGATCAACGCTTCGCGGACGCCGCTGCGCCGCGCCATGTCGAAGTCGCGCCCGGCCCTCAGCCGCATGCCCATCACGTCGATGTAGCGGGGACGCGCAACAACGAGATCGACCAGGACGGCGTCGTGATTGGGATCGCCAGTGTTACCGGGCGCGCCTGGAATAGTAATGGTGGCCGGCTGCGCGAAATCCGAGAGCGGAAGTGCAGTTGTCGCGCTGACCTGGGACACGTTCGGCAGCGCACGCAACGCCTCCTCCAAGCGATCCTGGAACAGCAGCACGTCCGCGCCCTTGGGGAACAGGCGCGGGCCCATGGCGACCGTGAAGGTGAGAACGCCTTCCGCGCGGAAGCCGGGATCGGCGGCCAGCAGTCGCGCAAGGCTGCGACCGACGAGGCCGCCTGCACTCAAGAGCACGAGTGACATGGCGATTTGCGCGACGATCAACGCGCGGCGCATGGGCACAGCGCCGCCGACTCCACGTGCCCCGCTGCTGGTCAGCAGCGAGGCGAGCGACACGCGCGATGCCCAGGCTGCCGGCAGTACGGCGGCCGCGAGGCCAAGGATCGCGCCGACGGCGATCACCACGATGGCGACACTCCAATCGAGCACGATCGTTTCTCGGCGCGGCAGATCGACCGGCGCCAGTGTGACCAGCAATGCAGTGCCCCACCGGCCAACGATCGAACCGGCGACACCGCCAACGACCCCGAGGCAGAGACCCTCGAGCAGGGTGGCGCGAACGATTGCGATCCCGTCGGCACCGACCGCGCGCGACACGGCGAATTCGCGGGTGCGCTCGGTGGCCCGAGCCAGCAGCAACGACGAGAGGTTGACGCACAGCACCAGCAGCAACACCACGGCGGCGATAGCGAGGGTGATCAGCACCGGTTTGATGCGGGCGACGAGATCGGCGTGAAGACCGACTGGAAATAGCTTGAACGGCTGGCTCGGACGATATCGTTCACTGACCGCCCGCCCGACCGCTTCGACAGCCGCTGCTGCCTGTTCGGGCGACGTGCCTGGACGAACTCGAATCAGGGCAGCGAAGCCGACGTTGTTGGGATCGCGATCGGCGACGTGAAAGGCAAATGGAAGGTAGGCGTCTGCTTCCTGCGGCGGACCGCCAATGGAGGCGCGGACGAGTCGAAACGTCGGCGGCATGACACCGATCACGGTGTAGGGCGCTCCGCTCAACCACACCGTGCGTCCGATGACCGCGGGGTCCGCACCCAGCCGGTTCCAGAGCGCGTGGCCGAGAATGATGATCGATGGACGATCGGGCCCGACCTCTCGCGCCGTGAACACGCGGCCAAGAGCGGGACCCACGCCGAGTACGTCGAACAGGTTCGGCGAGCTGAGCATGATCGTCACCTGCAGCGGCTCGGTCTCAGGCCCCGCCGAAAACGTCGGTCCCACGAGTTGAATGCCGGCGGCGCTCTCGATGAGGCCGCCTCCACGCTGCAGTTCTGCGACATCAGGACCTGACACCCGTTCGCGGGGGAGTCCCGACGACGCCGACAGATCGCGCCAGACGAAATAGAGATCCTGGGGCGATCGATAGGGCATGGGCTCGATGAGGATCTTGTCGACAGCCGTGTAGACCACCGCGAAAGCAGCAAGACCTGTTGCCAGCGTCGCGACGGTGGCGACGACGAACAGCGGCGCGCGGACGAGACGACGTCTGGCCATCTCGAAGTCACGGCCCCAGTTGCCGTGTCGTCGCCAGAATGCTGCCGGCCGCAGCCGCTCGGCCGCGCCGTTCCACAGCGAATCGACGAGGGCTCGCAGCCACACCATCGCCAGGGCGGGCATGCCGTATCGGCTCATCGCCTGACGTGCGCGCTCGCGATACACATCGACGATGGCCGCGCCAATCTCGTCGCGGAAGTCGGCCGGATAGAGGTGGAGCAGGAGACGAAACCAGCGCTCCGACAGTGTCAGGATCCGCGCGTCGGTCATGTTGCCTTCTTCTCCAGCAGACCGCTGACCCGTGCCGCTCGCGCGAGCGTCTCGAGCCGCTGCGCCTCCGCCTTCGCCACACGTCGACCCAGCGCCGTCACGTGGTAGTTGATGCGCCGATCGTCGGTCGCCGCGCCACCGCGCG
>Ga0075425_100007269_pt1 | contig 11691 bp, 8 predicted proteins | sample SoiMethybrSBSTD4_FD_75300 | JGI IMG/M metagenome (GOLD analysis project Ga0075425, IMG submission 75300) | Bulk soil microbial communities from a Populus tree surrounding site in Tennessee, USA - Soil MetaG P. TD hybrid SBSTD4 | ecosystem: Environmental > Terrestrial > Soil > Tree plantation...
TCCTCGTGCACGCGCTCGCCGTTGCGCGCCCTCACGATGAGGGCGATGCCGGACAAGGTCACCACCGAGCCCGTGCCCACCCGCACGTTCAGCGGCTCGCCGAGGAAGAGGGCGGCGAAGCCCGCACTCATGAGCGGGTAGACCATGGACACCGTCATGGCGCGGGCCAGGCCGAGGAAGCGGGCGCTCTCGAAGAACATCACGTCGCCCACGGCGATGGCCACCACGATGGAGACCACGAGGAGGAGGAGGTTGGTCTCGCCGATGGCGGCGAGGCGCCGGAACCCGCCCGTGGCCAGGACCCAGGTGAGGAGGAGACCGCCGCCGAGGAGCGCGCGCACCGCGCTCACCGTGACCGAGCTGAGAGGCGGCGACACCGTGCGCACGAGGAGGCTCGTCACCGCCCACGTGAATGCCGAGGCCAGCGCGCAGATCGCGCCGAGAGTGGGCAGGGAGAGGAAGTCCACGACCAGTCGTTACCATACCAGAGAGTGCGGAATGCGCTAAGGTATTGAGTCGATGGCCGCCTCCGCCTCCCGCGACGACCTCGATCTCCTCGAGCGCATCCAGCGCCGCGTCCTCTGGCTCGCCGCCCTCACCGTGCACCACGCCAACACGCGTCCCAATCCGGACGGAACCAAGGTGGGTGGCCACCAGGCTTCATCGACCTCGGTGGTCAGTCTCATGACCGCGCTGTACTTCCGCGCTCTGCGCGAGGGCGACGTGCTGGCGACCAAGGCCCACGCCTCGCCCGTGCTCTACGCCATCGAGTACCTGCGCGGGCGCCTCGGCGCCGACGATCTCCGCAGCTTGCGCGTGCTCGGGGGTCTCCAGGCCTATCCGAGTCGGCGGAAGAACCCCTCCATCATCGATCTCTCCACCGGCTCCATGGGCCTGGGCGCGGTGACCGCGAGCTTCGCGGCGCTGGCGGCCCGCTATGCCGGCGGCCGCTGGGGCGCGAAGACGCCGCCACGCTTCATCGCCATGGTCGGCGATGCCGAGCTCGACGAGGGGAACGTCTGGGAATCCCTCCTCGAGGAGCACGTGGCCGGTCTCGACAACCTCCTGTGGCTCGTGGACATGAACCGCCAGAGCCTCGACCGCATCGTGCCCGACGGCCGGCGGCGTCAGCTTGCGGACTGGTTCCAGGCGGCGGGCTGGCGGGTGATCGAGCTTCGATGGGGGCGGCGACTCGAGGCGCTCTTCGCGAGAGCGGGGGGCGAGCGATTCCGCACGCGTCTCGAGACGATGGGCAACGCCGAGTACCAGGCGCTCCTCCGCCGGCCAGCGGGCACCGTGCGCAAGGCGCTCGTCACCACGCCGGAGGGCCAGCTCGACGCCGCCCTCGACCGGTCCCTCGCCGATCTCTCCGACGAGACGCTGCAGGCCACCGTGGGTGACCTGGGCGGCCACGACCTGGCGGCGATCCTCGACGCCTTCGCCGAGGCGGAGGCGGAGCGCTCCGGTCCGTGCGTGATCCTCGCCCAGACCGTGAAGGGATGGGGCCTGCCCATGGCGGGCGATCCCATGAACCACGGCGCGCTCATGAGCGCAGCGCAGCTCGACGCGCTCCGCGACTCGCTCGGGGTGGAGGCGGGGAAGGAGTGGGAGGCATTCCCGGAGTCGAGCGCCGAGGCCCGGCTGATCGCCGGTCGCCCCGCGCCCTTCAGCGGGCCGCCGCTTCACGGCGCGCTCCCGGAGATCCCGGACGACCTGGAGGAGAATTATCCCACGCAGTCGTCGACCCAGGAGGCGTTCGGGCGCGTCCTCGGCAAACTCGGCCGGCTTCCCGTGGGCGATCACGTCGTGACGCTGTCGGCGGACGTGGCGGTGACCACGCACCTCGCGGGCTGGATCAATCGCAAGGGCGTGTGGACGCGCACGGCGCGGCCGGATCACTTCGCGGACACGCCCCAGATGATGCAGTGGAAGGAGTCGCCCGCGGGGCAGCACGTGGAGCTCGGCATCGCCGAGCACAATCTCTTCCTCGCCCTGGGCGCGTTCGGGCTCTCCCGCGAGCTCACGGGAGTGCCGCTCCTCCCCATCGGCACGCTCTACGATCCTTTCGTCACGCGCGGCCTCGACGCGCTCTACCACGCGCTCTACGCGGGCGGGAAGTTCATCGTGGCGGCCACGCCCTCGGGAGTGAGCCTCTCGCCCGAGGGCGGCGCGCACCAGTCCGTGATCACGCCGGGCATCGGCGTGGCCCTGCCCGCCATCGCCTACTATGAGCCCGCCTTCGCCCTCGAGGTCGAGTGGATCCTCCTCCAAGCCCTCGCCTCGCTCCTCGACCGGGAGCACGGCGAGAGTCTCTACCTCCGGCTGTCGACGAAGCCGGTGGAGCAGGCGCTGGCGCCCCCGCCCGGCGCCGGGTATCGAGAGCGCGTGCTGCGCGGCGGCTACCGCCTGATCGACGCGCGCAGCGAGCCCGGCTGGGATCCGGAGCGCAACGCCGTCCATCTCTTCGCGGCGGGCGTGATGGTGCCGGAGGCGGTGGAGGCAGCCAGGCTGCTCCGCGCCGACGGCATCCTCGCTAGCGTCTTCGTGGTCACCAGTCCGGACAAGCTCTATCGCGGCCTGCGTGATCCGCGCCCCTACCTCGAGGAGCTGGTGAGTCCCGAGGAGGAAGACGTGCCCATCGTCTCGGTCCTCGACGGCCACTCCCACGGCCTCGCCTTCTTGGGCTCGGCACTTGCCGTGCCTCAGCTCGCCCTTGGCGTCGACACCTTTGGCCAGTCGGGCAGCCGGCGCGACCTCTACGCTCACTACGGCATCGACGCCCCGGCCATCGCCCAGGCCGCGCGCACTCTCCTCGGCCGCTTGCAGTAGTTCTTGCACTAGTCGTAGAGGAAACGCCGGCTGCGGCGGGGAACCTTCTCCCCGTAGACCACGCTGAGTCGCATTCCGCTTCGCGCACTCTGACGAGCTACGAGACGTTGGCTGGTGGCTTCGACCGCACGCAGAAGATACGGGTCTACGGGGAGAAGGTCCCCCGCCACACCCGGCTCCCGCTGCTCGCATATCTATGCGGCAGAGGTCGGGGGGCGGGCTGGGCTGCGTCACCACTTCGCCTGAATCGCAGCCCGGCAGGGCTGCGCGCAGGCTTGGGGGTTCCACTCCGCCGCGCGCCCCTCCGCCCCACCGCCTTCCGTCCGGCTCCACGTGTGGACTTCCTGGCCGGACTTGCCTCGCTTGCTTGCGAGGTCCCGGCTGATTTCGCGGCGACAGATTGAGATCACGACCCGATGCAGGGTCACGCGGCAGCTCTTCGCCTCCGCTGTCGACTTGTGCTCGGCAGAAGAGAACGGCGTAAGCCGGGTGTGGCGGGGGACCTTCCCCCCGTAGACCCGTATCTTCTGCGTGTGGTCGAAGCCGCCACCCAACATCTCGTGGCTCGTCAGAGTGTCGGAAGCGGAATGCGACTCAGCGTGGTCTACGGGGGAAGGCCCCCCGCCGCACCCGGCGCATCTTCCATCACGCGCGAATGAAGCCACGGAATTCCGCGACGGTGGAGAACTCGACGCTAGGCCTGCTTCGAGACTACGTCAGTCGGATGTCGAGCCAGCCGAGCGGAGTGACCACGGCGCGCTCGTCCTGGCGGAGGACGACCGTGGTGGTGGAGGACTCGAAGATTGCCGGGCCCTTGACCTCGAGGCCTGCGCGCACCGCCTCGAGGTCGTAGACGGGCACCTCCATCCACCGCCCGAGGTACACGCGCCGGCTCTTCGGCTGCGCGTCGCCGCTCGCCGCGCTCGCCTGCTCGGCGGGCAGCGCGGGCAGCTCGCCGATCACCGCCACGCGGGCATTCACGAGGACCACGTCCTGCCCGGGCGCGCTGTACGTGTAGAGCTCCTCGTGCCGGCGATGGAAGCGCTCGACGACCTGCTCCATCAGGTCCGCCGCCTCGATGTCCACGCCGGGAAGGGGCACGGTGATCTCGAAGGTTTGCTCGCCGTAGCGCATATCGACGGCGTAGGTCACGCGCACGCGGCCCGCGAAGTCCGCGCCCAGCCGCTTCCGACCCTCCGCTTCGAGCTCCCCGAAGAGCTTGCGCAGCCGCGCCCCGCCGACTTTCTGTGCCTCGCCCACGTGGGTGCGCACCAGCTCGTGCCGCAGATCAGTGGTGAGCATGCCCCACGCGGAGAGGACGGCGGCCACGCGCGGGACGACCACGCGCGAGATCTCGAGCATGCGCGCGACCTCCGTCACGTTGAGCCCCGCCGCGCCGCCGAAGGCGAGGAGCGCGAAGCGCCGCGGATCGGCCCCGCGGCGGACGGACACGATGCGGATGCCTTCGGCCATGTTCGTGTTGACCACGCGCTGGATGCCCTCGGCCGCCGCCACCGTGCTCGTGTCGAGCCGCTTCGCCACCGCCGCCACCGCGCGATCGGCGGCGCCCGCGTCGAGACGGGCGCGGCCGCCCAAGAAGTTGGCGGGATCGAGGAAGCCGAGGACGACGTTGGCGTCGGTCACCGTGGCCGCGGAGCCGCCGCGGCCGTAGCACGCGGGGCCGGGCAGGGCGCCCGCGCTCTCCGGCCCGACGTGGAGAATGCCGCCCGCGTCGACGTGGGCGATGGAGCCGCCGCCCGCGCCGAGGGTGTGAATGTCGATGGCGGGTAGGGCGACCTTGCTCGGCCCCACGGCCTTATCGCCCGTGAGCTGCGGCTCGCCGTTCTGGAGCAGCGCGATATCCGTCGAGGTGCCGCCCATGTCGAAGGTGATCAGGTCGCCGTGGCCGAGGAGCCGCGCGGCGTGCCGGCTGCCCGCGATGCCGCCCGCCGGACCCGAGAGCACGGCGCCCGCGGCCAGCCGCACGGAGTCGGCGATGCCCGCGACGCCGCCGTGCGATTGCATGATCAGCACCTCGCGCGTGTAGCCGCCGTCCTGGAGCCGCCGGGCGAGCCGCCCCAGGTACGTCGCCAGCGCGGGGCCGACATAGGCGTTGACCACCGTGGTGCCGAAGCGCTCGTACTCCTTGATCTGCGGCAGCACCTCGGAGGAGAGGGAGACGTAGGCGCTGGGCAGGAGGCGGTCGAGCGCGCGCCGGGTCGCCTGCTCGTGGCGCGCGTTGGCGTACGAGTGGAAATAGCACACGGCGACCGAGCCCACGCCCATCTGCTCGAGGCGACGGATGGCCGCCTCCAGCGAGCGGCGATCGAGGGGAACGGCGACCTTGCCATCGAACCGCATCCGCTCGCGCACCCCCAGCCGGCGCCCGCGGGGAGCGAGGGGAATGGGCGGAGGCATGCGGAGGTTGTAGCGGTCGTCCTTGAGCCCCTCCCGCATCTCGATGATGTCGCGATGCCCTTCCGTGGTGAGCATGCCGACGGTGGCGCCCTTCCGCTCGAGGAGCGCGTTGGTGGCCACGGTCGTCCCATGCACGACGAGATCGGTGGCGCCGAGCAGTGCCGCGGTGTCCGTGCCGAGCTCGCGCGCGAGCAGCACGATACCGTCCATCACGCCGATGGACGGATCCTCGGGAGTGGAGGCGGACTTGGCGATAGCCACGCGGCCGTCGGGATCGACCGCCACGAGATCGGTGAAGGTGCCGCCCACGTCGATGCCGATGCGATACATGTCAGCGGCCTCCGCGCGAGCGACGGCGCGCGCCGTGGCCGTTCTTGCGGGTGACGAAGCCGTTCTCGAGATCGGCGGCGCGCGCGGCGGGGTCGCGCCGCGACGGCTTGCCCCAGCCGCCACCGCCCGCGGACACGATGTCGAAGAGGGCGCTGGGCGGAATGGGAATGCCGACCTCCTTGGTCTTGAGCACCCGCCGCTTGCCCTTGGCCACCATCACGTAGCGGTGGGGCAGGCCGTCGCGGCCCCCAAGGATGCCGTAAGCCGGGTGGCGCACGCCGTCGCCCGCGGTGTTGCCTTTGGCGAGCTCCGTGGTCTCCATGCGCAGCCTGAGCACGGAGCCGACGCCGCCGCGGAACTGGCCGTCGCCCTGGGAGTCGGGACGGAACTCGTGACGCTCGAAGAAGAGGGGGAAGCGCGCCTCCGCCACCTCGACGCTGCCGAACTTGATCCCGCCCGCGGCCTGGCCCTCGCCTGCCGTCTCCCAGCCGTCGCCTGCCGACGAGGCGCCGCCGCCCCCGCGCGCGTGGAAGAGATGCCAGATGAAGGGGCGCCGTGTGCGCGGGTTCTTCCCCGAGATAGCGATGCGGAAGCGGCGCGACCAGCCGGCGAGCGCGCGCTCGGGGCAGGCTCCCGCCAGCGCCTTGATCACGGCCTCGGCGATCTCCTGCGCGCAGTGATTGGTGGCGAGGGTGACCGGCGCGGGCGGATGCGGCCACACGATGGTACCCTGCTTCGCCCTGATCTCCACGGGACGGAACGTCCCCTCGTTCTTCGGGATGCGCGGATCGAGGAGGTAGGCGAGCGCCATGTGCACGGCGGACACCGTATTCGGATACGAGGAGTTCACGAACCCGATCACCTGGGGGTCGCACTCCGTGAGATCCACGATCAGCGAGTCGCCCTTCTTGGTCACGGTGGCGCGAAGCGCGATGTCCTCGATGCCGTGGCCGTCGTCGTCGAGGATGGACACCCCGCGGTACACGCCGTCCTTCCAGCCGCGGATGCACGCGCGGCTCTGGCGCTCCGCGCTGTCCAGCACCTCCCCCACCGCGGCCATGGCGGTGTCGACCCCGTAGTCGTCCACGAGCTTGAGGAGGCGCCGCTCGCCCACGCGGGCGGAGCCGAGCATGGCTCGAAGGTCGCCCGCGAAGTCGCGCGGATGGCGGACGTTGGTGGCGAGGAGGTCCATCACGTCGTCGCGCAGGACACCCGCGTCGTAGAGTTTGAGCGGCGGGATGCGGATGCCTTCCTGCCAGATCTCCGTGGCCCCCGGATTGTAGGCGCCGTGGGTGGCGCCGCCGATGTCGCTCTGATGCGCCCGATTGATGGACCAGAAGGCGAGGCGCTCGCCCACGAACACGGGCAGGAGGGCGGTGAGATCGGGGAGGTGGTTGCCGCCGTGATACGGATCGTTGAGGAGGAACATGTCGCCGGGCCGGATGCGCCCCGCGAAGTAGTCGGCCACGGACTTGACGGCCATGGGCAACGCGCCTACGTGGATGGGCACGTGCTCGGCCTGCGCGGCGAGCCGGCCCTCGCCGTCGAAGACGGCGGTGGAGAAATCGCGGCTCGAGTTGAGGATCTGCGAGTAGGCGGTGCGCAGCATGGCCTCGCCCATTTCCTGCACGATGGACTCGAGACGATGCTGGATGACCGAGACGGTGATGCGATCGAGGGTCATGACGTGCCTCCGGCGACGACGGGAGATGGTGAGCCCTGGCGTGACTGTACATCAGCGAAGCCCCCGCGGTATACTCCCCGCGCCAGCGCCCCCGCGAGGGCGCACGTCGCTTCCCATCGCTTTTTCAAAGGAGACGAGTGCATGGGTCAGACCCGCCGGCAGTTCCTCACGTCCACCGCGGTGGGAGCGGGGGCCGCCGCGAGCACCCTCGCGTTCCCCATGGTGTCGCGCGGCCAGGCCAAGAAGCTCGTGGTGTGGTGGAATCGCGGCTACTACAAGGAAGAAGACGAGGCGATGCTGAAGATCGCCGACGAGTTCCGCAAGGCCAAGCAGGTCGACCTCGACATCTCCTTCACCATCCAGGAAGAGCTCCGCAACAAGATCATCAGCGCGCTCACCGCGCGGCGGGGCCCCGACGTGGCCTTCTGCTTCTACAACGACTGGGAGATCATGCCCAAGTACGCGTGGGAAGGCCAGCTCGTGGAGACGAGCGACACCATCAACGAGCTCAAGCCGCGCTACATCGAGAAGTTCCTCGAGGTCGCCTACTGCTACGACGCCAAGGCCAAGAAGCGCGCGTACTACGGGGTGCCCATCGAGGCCCAGACCATGCACATCCACTACTGGAAGGATCTCGTGAAGGAGGCGGGGCTCCCCGACGATCCCGCCAAGATCCCCATGAAGTGGGACGAGTACTGGGCGTTCTGGAAGAAGGCGCAGGACAACCTGCGCAAGAAGGATCCCGCCAAGTACGGCAAGGTGTACGGGGTGGGGATGACGGAGTCCTCCAGTGCCTCCGACACCATCTACAACTTCGAGATGGCCCTCCTCTCGTACAACGGGCAGGTCTTCTCGAACGACGGCAAAGTGGTCGCCGATGAGCCCAAGAACCGCGAGGCCATCATCAAGACCCTGAAGTTCTTCGGCGACCTCTTCGCCTCTGGCTACGTGCCTCCCGACACCATCAACTGGTCGGACGGCGACAACAACGCCAACTTCCATTCCAAGTCGATCATCATGACTCCCAACCCCTCGGTGAGCATCCCCGCCCACCACTACTTCAACGCCCCCGACAACTACTTCAACAGGAGCGCGACCATCGAGTGGCCGGACGGGCCCGACGGGCGCAAGCCGACCTACATGATCGCGGTGAAGACCGTGCTCTTCCCTCGCGACTCCGCCAACAAGAACCCTGACCTCGGCAAGGAGTTCGTGAAGTTCGTGGTCGAGCCCAAGCGCTTCGCAGAGTACGTGAAGGGCGCCAACGGCCGCTGGTTCCCCGCCTTCAAGGACGTGGCCGCCGATCCCTTCTTCGCTCGCGGGCAGGTGGGCAAGGGCGGCGAGAAGGATCCCCATCTCCCCACCGTGACCAAGATCTACATGGAGCGGAACACCCGCGTCTTCGATCACTGGAAGACGCCGGCCAACTCCCAGATCTACGCGGAGAACGTCTGGGGCAAGGCCATGACGCGGATGAACGTGGACAAGTGGTCCGCGGAGAAGGCCGCCGACGAGGCCATCGGCCGCGTGAAGACCATCGTGGCCCAGTGGCGGTAGGCACCCTCGTCGCACGCTCCACGGCCGCGGCGACGGGCTGGCTGTCGCCGCGGTCGCGCAACCTGCCGGGGCTGATCTTCTCCCTGCCCCTCATCGCCCTGTTCGCCTGCTTCGTGGTCTACCCGCTCTTCTTCGTGGTCTCGCGCATCTTCGACCGCTACACCTACGAGGTCCTGTTCAGCGACCCGATCTACGTGCAGACGATCGTCAACACGCTCGTCTACGTGGGGGTGGCCGTCAACGTGAAGCTCTTCCTCGCCCTCCTCCTCTCCGGCGTGCTGGATTCCGAGGGCAAGGCCACCCGCTTCCTCTCCGCCATCTTCCTCCTCCCCTGGGCCATCCCCGTGCTGCCCGGCATCCTCTCCGTGCGCTGGATGATGTCCTCGCAGTGGGGAATCCTGAACCTCATCAGCGAGGACCTGGGCTTCGGCACGCATCACTGGCTCGCCTCGCGCTGGACGGCCATCGCCGCCCTCATCCTCTTCCACATCTGGAAGTACCTGCCCTTCTGGACGGTGATCTTGCTCTCGGCGCGCCGGGGCATTCCGCGCCAGCTCTACGAGGCGGCGGCCATCGACGGCGCGGGCCCGGTGGCCATCTTCCGCTACATCTCTTTCCCTCTCCTCGCCGGCATCTATCTCATCTGCACGCTGCTCTCCATGGTCTTCACCATGGGCGACTTCACCAACGTGCAGCTCATGACGGGCGGAGGACCGGGCGACTCCACCCACGTGCTCGCCACCCTTGCCTATCGCTACACCTTCCGGATGGGCAAGATCGACTGGGGCATGGGCGTGTTCGCCACCGCGCTCCCGGTGACGCTCCTCTTCATCTTCGTGCTCATCAAGAAGATCCGCTGACTATGCCGGGGCGCGGGCTGTGGGTGAACGTGGGACGGGGACTCATCCTCGCCGTCGTCACCGGCTGGACCATCTTCCCCATCTACTACATCGTCTCCCTCGCCGTGACGCCCTGGAAGGATCTCTTCCAGCCCGTGTACTGGGTCGCGCATCCCACCCTCGAGAACTTCAAGTTCGTCGTCTTCCAGGAGAGCCCCTTCGTGAAGTTCTTCTGGCGCTGGCTGGGGAATAGCCTGTGGGTGTCGGCGGCGACCATGGGCGCGGTGCTGATAGTGGCGGCCATGGGGAGCTTCGCCCTGGGCCGGCTGCGCTTCGGGCTGGGGCGGTGGGTGTCGGGGATGACGCTCTTCACCTACATCATTCCCGCGTCATTTCTCTCCATCCCGTTTTTCAAGATCATGGGCGACTACGATCTCCTTGACACGTACTGGGCCCTCATCTTCGCCATGACCACCTTTGCCGCGCCGTACGCCTTGTGGGTCCTGTGGGACTACGCCAAGACCATTCCCCAGGAGATCGACGAGTCCGCGGCCATGGACGGCGCGGGGCTGGTCGCGGTGTTCTTCCGCATCTACCTCCCTCTTATCACGCCGTCCCTGATCGCCATCGGGACCTACGCCTTCTTCTACGCCTGGAACGAGTATCTGTACGCCGTGCTCCTCCTCCAGGGCGAGAAGACCATCACCTTGCCCGTGGGCATGGGCAACTTCCTCACGAGCGACGACGCGCCCTGGAATCTCCTCATGGCGCTGTCCGTGATCTACGCGCTTCCCCCCGTGCTCTTCTACTACGTGTTCCGCCGCTACCTCACCCACGGCCTCGTCTCCGGCTCGGTGCAGGGGACCTAGGAGAGACGCCATGAGCCTCGACCGCCTCACCGCCGGCGCCGCGCTGCCCGAGTTCCACGTGAGCGCGACGACCCCCTTGGAGCCGCACGAGAACAAGATCCACGAGGACGACCTCGCGCGGCAGTACGGCTTCAAGGGTGGTCTCGTCCCCGGCGTCATCATGTACGCGTGGATGACGCATCCCGTGGTGGAGGCCCTCGGCGAGGAGTGGCTCGAGCGTGGCGCCTTCGAGACGCGCTTCGCCAAGCCCATCTACTACGAGGAGCCGGCGACCATCCGCGCCCGCGTCACCGCGCGCACGGACACCGGCGCGACCATCGAGGTCGGCGCGCACAACGCCGCGGGCGAGCTCTGCGGCACCGCCACCGTGTCCCTCGATCGGAGGCTCGTGGCCTCCCCGCCCGCAGTGGGTGACTACGCGGTGGCGCCCCTGCCCGAGGAGCGGCCGCAGGTGACGCGCGCGCACCTCGAGAGCCTCAAGGTCCTCGGCACGCCCGAGCTCGATCTGGACTCCACGGCTGCCGCGGGATGGATGACGCGATTCGGCGAGACCCTCGGTCTCTACGGCGGCGCGGCCGCCCCCGGGCATCCCGGCGGCCATCTCGATCTCGCGAATCGCGCGCTGAACCGCAACATGCGCATGAGCCCGTGGATCCACGTGGGCAGCCAGGGGCAGCACTGGAGCGTGGCCCGCGTGGGGGATCAGCTCGCCGTGCGCGGGCGCGTACAGCGGCTCTTCGAGAAGAAGGGGCACGAGTTCGTGGAAGCCGACCTGCTCCTGGTCGCCAACGGCACGCGTCCGGTGGCGTCCATCCGTCACACCGCGATCTATCTCCTCCGCAAGGCGGGCTGAGCCTCGAGCCGCCGCTCCGCCCGGGGAGCGGCGATGGTGGTGAGCACCAGCCACAACAGGGGCACGAGAAACGCGATGGAGCCGGGCACCCACATGATCACGCCGGCCAGCGACTGATCTTCGAGGGCAGAGAGCGAGCCCGTGGGCGGTAGAGCGGCGTACGTCGGGTAGATCACTCGGTCCGCGAATGCGAGGATGGCGGCGAGGATGGTGTTCTGGAGCTCCGCGAGGAGGAGATAGGGAATCATCGCCCATCGTGGCCACGGCGATCGCGCGGGCCAGGCGAGGATGACGGGGCGCCAGAAGAGCAGG
>Ga0075425_100007270_pt1 | contig 11690 bp, 7 predicted proteins | sample SoiMethybrSBSTD4_FD_75300 | JGI IMG/M metagenome (GOLD analysis project Ga0075425, IMG submission 75300) | Bulk soil microbial communities from a Populus tree surrounding site in Tennessee, USA - Soil MetaG P. TD hybrid SBSTD4 | ecosystem: Environmental > Terrestrial > Soil > Tree plantation...
ATCTCCCGCCAGCCTTACGCGATCAAAAAATACGAATCGCGCGCGATGCGACGCGAGATCATCGAGCGCGAGCGCAACGGCTCATTCGATCTGCTCGTCTGCGATTTTTTGGCGCCGGCAGCGAACGTTCCGCACAGCCTGAACATTCCCGCAGTTCTCTTTCAGCACAACGTGGAGGCGATGATCTGGAAACGTCACTACGAAGTGCAGAGCAACGCGATCAAGAAAGCATATCTCTACGGGCAGTGGCAGAAGATGTGGCGTTTCGAGAGGGAAATGTGCCGTCGTTTTGATTGCGTGATCGCTGTTTCGGCAGACGATCGCGAGCAGATGAAACAGGAATATCGCGCGGAAGCTGTTTTCGACGTGCCCACCGGCGTTGACACTGAGTTCTTTCGACCGAGCGGCAAAATCAAGCCTTCAGTTCACAATCTCGTCTTTACCGGCTCGATGGACTGGCTACCTAACGACGACGCCATTCGTTATTTCATGAGCGAGATCATGCCGCTGATTAAGAAACGCGTGCCCGATGTGACGTTGACGGTTGTCGGCAGAAATCCAACACCAGCGCTGGTTGATCTGAGCAAAGAAGATCCTTCGTTGATCATCACGGGCCGTGTCGACGATGTCAGACCTTACATCGAGAGTGCTGCTGCTTACGTCGTGCCCCTGCGCATTGGTGGTGGTACGAGACTCAAGATCTTCGAAGCGATGGCGATGGAGAAGGCTGTGGTCTCGACGACGGTTGGCGCCGAAGGATTGCCCCTCACTGATGGCATAGAGTTGTTGCTCGCTGATGAGCCTGCTGCGTTTGCTGATGCAGCCGTGCGCGTGCTCACCGATGGCTCGTATGCGTCTGAGTTGGGCCAGAGAGCGGCTATGAGTGTCAGGAAGAACCACGGCTGGAGACAGGTTACAGAACGTTTTATTTCAATTTGTGTGAACGCTGCAGTATCTCGAATCAAAGAGTCAGAGTTTAGAGTTCAAGCTTTAGCTTGCGACGACAAAGGCACAGCCTAAAGGCTGAACTCTGAACGCGGCCAAGAAGGACGAAAAGGTTAATGAGAATCAGTATCTTTGGTATCGGTTACGTTGGCTGTGTCTCGGCTGCGTGTTTTGCGCGCGCCGGACATGACGTGATTGGAGTCGACGTCAATCCCACCAAAGTTGAGATCATCAACAGCGGCAAGAGCCCGATCGTCGAGCCGCAAATAAACGAACTGATTCACGAGGTGGTGCAGGAGGGAAAACTGAGCGCCACGATTGATTCGCTCAAAGCGGTCAACTCTTCAGACATCTCGCTCGTTTGTGTTGGTACGCCGAGCAAACCGAACGGCAGTCTCAATCTCGATCACGTGCGAAAAGTTTGCGAAGAGATCGGCGCGGCTATGGCAACGAAGAACGAACGTCACACGGTTGTGATTCGCAGCACGATGCTTCCAGGCAGTGTCGAGAGTGTGGCCCAGCCGGCACTCGAAAAGTCTTCGGGAAAGAAAGCCGGCAAAGAATTTGGTCTTTGTGTCAATCCGGAATTTTTGCGTGAAGGCACTTCGTTGAAAGACTTCTACGCTCCGCCGTTCACTTTGATCGGTGCCGACGACGAAGACACAGCCGGCGTCGTGCGCAATCTCTACGCAGATATCGAGGCCCCGATTTTTGTCACGACGATCAAAACAGCCGAGATGGTGAAGTACGTTTGCAACTGTTTCCACGCGCTGAAGGTGAGCTTCGCCAACGAAATTGGAAACGTTTGCAAGGCGCTCGAGCTCGACAGTCATGAGGTGATGAAAGTCTTTTGCGCCGACACAAAACTGAACCTGTCTTCGTACTACCTGAAACCCGGCTTCGCTTTTGGCGGTTCCTGCCTGCCGAAAGATCTGCGCGCGGTCAGTTACAAGGCAAAGGAGCTCGACGTCGAGACACCTCTCTTGTCAGCGATTAGCGTGACGAACCGGCTGCAAGTTGAGCGTGCGCTCGACATGGTCCTGCGCACCGGCAACAAACGCGTCGGCGTGCTGGGCTTCAGTTTCAAAGCCGGAACAGACGACCTGCGCGAATCGCCAATGGTCACCTTGATCGAAACGCTGCTCGGCAAAGGCCTCGAACTCGTGATTTACGATCGCGACGTTTCACTGGCGCGTCTTTTCGGCTCGAACAAGGAATACATCGAACATGAGATTCCGCACATTGCGAAGTTAATGCGCAGCTCGATTGATGAGGTCTTGAGCGCCGCGAACACGATTGTGATCGGAAACAAGTCCGAAGAGTTTCGGCAGATTGAATCGCGTTTGCGGCCGGATCAGACGGTGATTGATCTGGTGCGGCTGTTCGAACGCACGTCCGGTACGGGTTATCAGGGCATCTGCTGGTGAGCCGGCGGCGGCGTATTCAGTGGCGCATTCTGCCCAAGGTCCTGGTTGTCTGCGTCTTGATTTGGCCGTTCGCGGCGTGGCTGGGCGCAAGGTTGTTGATAACGGAAGCTCCGCTCGACAGCGCCGACGCGATCGTCGTGCTTAGTGGCTCAGCCAACTACAAAGAACGAGCGCATGAAGCTACGCGACTCCTGCGGGAAGGACGCGCAACGCGAATCTTGATCACGAATGACAATCAGCGTGGTCCGTGGTCCAGCCCGGAGCAGCGAAACCTGTTCTTTTACGAACGTTCGCTGGAAGAGCTTAGAAACGCAGGTGTGCCGGCCGAGAAAGTGGAGCTATTACCGCAGACGGTCTCGAGCACGCATGAAGAAGCCGAGCTTGTCAGGCAGTATGCAGAGGCGCATGGGCTGCGTTCAGTTCTGATCGTTACATCCGCTTATCATTCCCGCCGGGCATTGTGGGTGTTCTCTCGAGTCTTTGGAAACACAGGCATTCGCATTGGCTTAGTGAGCGTGAGACCCGGAGACGAGTCTCCGCAACCGGCAACGTGGTGGCTTAGCAGGCGAGGGTGGAAATTAGTGCCGACTGAATATATCAAGATGATTTATTACGTGATTAAATACTGAGACAGGACATGCTTGAATCGGGTCAGTACCGTAACGCGATAGCGTCGGTTCGTGTTGGGAATCTTGACCCGACGCTACCACGTTACGGTACTGACCCGATATCCAAGTGATAACTTTTGAAGAATATGAACATTAACGCCGCAGAAATCGCGCGTGGAGAGAGATTTGAATTCGGCCAAAACTGGTCGCAGTTCCTGTCAGCCCTCGACGAGCAGCGGATCCAGCAAGCGGAAAAGTCTTTGCGCGAGATGTTGGAAGTCGACTCTCTCGCCGGTAAGACTTTCCTCGACATCGGCTCGGGAAGCGGTCTGTTCAGTCTCGCGGCACGACGCCTCGGCGCTCGAGTTCACTCCTTCGACTTCGATCCGAAATCAGTTGCTTGCACGCGACAGTTGAAGAAGAGGTTTTTCAGCGACGACGACTCCTGGAAGATCGAAGAAGCTTCGGCGCTCGACCAACAGTTCATGAAGTCCCTCGGACAATTCGACGTGGTTTACTCGTGGGGCGTCTTGCATCATACGGGCAATTTGTGGGCGGCGATGGAGAATGCGCAGGAGCGCGTGGCGCCTGGCGGCAAGCTTTTTATCGCGTTGTACAACGACACTGGCAGCCAGAGTGCGCGTTGGTTGTGGATCAAGAAGAAGTACAACAGCTTGCCGGGAGTTTTCCGTATGCCCTTCGCGGTTCTCGTGTCGATTCCCGACGAGCTGAAGTTGATGGCCAAGTCTGCGCTGACTCTCAATCCACGCCGCTATATCGATTCGTGGACCAACTACCGCGACAATCGCGGAATGACCAAGTGGCGCGACATTGTCGACTGGGTCGGAGGTTATCCGTACGAAGTCTCAACACCCGATGAGGTGTTTGATTTTTGTCGTGCCCGTGGCTTCACGTTGACCAAACTGAAGTGCGGCTATGTCGGTAAAGGCTGCAATGAGTTTGTGTTCGAAAAGCGCCACGAAGAAGATTGAAGCCACAACAAGGCACAAGAAGTACAAATCATGGGAACACTTAAACTGACGCAAAAGCTCTTTTTGTATTTTTTGTGCCTTTTTGTGGCAGGCGTTTTCATTGCAATCAGACAGCGCGGCGGCACATTCACTGAAAGTTGGGAGAACGGGCGGAGGATCATTACTGTTGGCCCGCGAGATGATCTTCAGGCTGCAATCAATGCGGCCCAACCCGGAGACACTATCGTCGTGCAGGCTGGAGCAACCTTCAATGGTGGCTTTGTGCTGCCGGCAAAAAGTGGCACCGGAGAGATCTCAATACAAAGTTCCCGCTTGAGTGAGTTGCCGGAAGGCAGGCGCGTGAATCCCTCGCAATCAGCTTTGTTTGCGAAACTACAGACGAGAGATGTTGAGCCGGTGGTTAGAACAGCGGCAGGCGCGCATCATTACCGTTTTCAGGGCATCGAGTTTTCCACCAGCAGCGCGAGTGTAAAGGTTTACGATCTCATCAAGTTCGGTGAGGGTCGAAATCAGCAGAAGACGTTGGATGTGGTGCCGCACCACCTCGTAATCGACCGTTGTTACATTCACGGCTTTGACACGCAGGACGTGCAGCGCGGCGTGAGCCTGAACAGCGCTGAGAGCACGGTCAGCAACTCTTACATCTCGGATATTCACACCGTCGGCGTCGAAACGCAGGCGATCGCCGCATGGAATGGGCCGGGCCCGTTTCACATCATCAACAACCATTTGGAAGCGGCCGGTGTGAACATGATGATTGGCGGCGCCGACCCCGGGATACCGAACCTGGTGCCGTCAGATATCGAGATCCGGCGCAACTACATGTTCAAGCCGTTGTCGTGGAAGGTCGGCCATCCCACCTATGCAGGGAAACACTGGACCGTAAAAAACCTGCTCGAGTTGAAGAACGCCAGGAACGTGGTGATCGACGGCAATGTGTTCGAGAACAACTGGACTGACGCCCAGGATGGAAAGGCAATTCTCTTCACCGTTCGGAATCAAGAGTGCACGGCACCGTGGTCTACGGTTGAGAACATCACCTTTTCAAACAACACGGTTAAGGGAGCTGAAGGAGCGCTCAACTTCCTCGGCGCGGATAATGAAGTCACCGCCTCGTTTGGTAAATGCCACCCTGCCTCGTCATCGGGACGGGGCACCAATGCCGTCATCAGCAACAATCTGTTTACAGATATCAGAGGGACATTTCTAACTTTCAATGGATTCAACAAAGTAAGTCTGCTTCACAATACTCATCTTCAAACCGGCAACATCATGACCCTTTACGGCACGCCGGCTCAGCAATTCGTGTATCGCGATAACCTGACAATTCGAAGTGACAAGGGCTACGGTGTGTTCGGCGATGGTCTGGGTGAAGGTGTCGCGGCTTTGAGGAAGTTCGCCCCTGACGCCGTTTTCAAGAACAACGTTTTAGCGCTTGCCGATGAGTCGCTTTATCCAAAGGAAAATCACTTTCCTGCGTCGATCGAGCGCGTGGGCTTTGTCAATCTCGATAAAGGTGATTACCGTCTCGCGAATGGCAGCCCATACAAGAAAGCGTCTTCCGAAGGTCAGCCCGTCGGATGCGACTGGGAGAAATTAAACTTCAGCGCAAAAACTCCCGAATGATAAACCTGCCGGTTAACTCAAAACGCCCAATTCGCGTCGGACTGCTAGTCGATTCGTTCACTGAATCAAGGTGGGTCTTCAATATCATCCGAGACATTCAATCGTCCGAGATCGCAGAAGTGTGTCTGGTTATCAAAAACGACACTACTTCCCAGCGGCAAAGCAGATTTAAGAGTTACTGGAAGAACCGGAAATATTTGCTTTATGCGTTGTACAACCGCCTGGACCAATTCCCATCTCTGGTCGGAGAAGATGCGTTTGAGGACATTGATCTGACGGATTTATTGGCGGATGTTCCCGTATTGGGTGTTCAGCCCATCATGAAGAAGTTTTCCGATTGGTTTCCGCCGGACGCGATCGAAAAGATTCGCAGCTATGACCTCGACGTCGCAATCTCATTCGGTTTCAGAATTCTGAGAGGCGATGCGTTGCGCATCGCAAAGCATGGAGTTTGGTCCTACCATCACGGCGACAATTTCGTGAATCGCGGCGGGCCCCCCGGATTCTGGGAAGTGATGGAAGGATCTCCGATCTCAGGTGCCGTGTTGCAGGTGCTCTCTGAGGATTTAGACAACGGCGAAGTTATCGATCGTTCGTGGACGCGAACGAGCGACAGGTTCTCGGTTCGCGGTAGTAAGAACAATCTCTACTGGCGCTCTTCGGCATTCGTGATGAGAAAGCTGCGGCAGCTTTACGAGAGCGGCAAAGTTGCGAGCGAAGCGAGTGTGTTCCGGCCTTACTACAATCGCCTACACAAAGCGCCGACCAACGCCGAACTGCTGCCGAAGCTCTGCAACCTTTATTTGAGTTACGCCGCGGCCAAGCTCCGCCACGCGTTTTTCTTCGACCAGTGGTGGCTTGCTTATCGTTTTCGGACCAGCCCCGATGATCCTAATAACAGTTTCTATCGCTTCAAAAACCTGGTTCCGCCGAAGGACAAGTTTTGGGCCGATCCGTTTCCAGTGAAGTTTGGCGAAAAGTATTTCGTATTTTTTGAGGAGTATCTCTACAAAGATAACAAGGCTCACATCTCAGTCATCGAGTTAAGTAAGTCGGGAGTCAGTGAGCCGGCGCCGGTTCTAAAGCGAGACTATCACTTATCGTATCCGTTTGTTTTTCACTGGAACGATCGTCATTACATGATTCCGGAGACGGCTGCTAACAAGACGATCGAAGTTTATGCTTGCGAGTCCTTTCCAAACGAATGGAAGTTGGAGACAGTGCTCTTTGAGAGCATTGCGGCGAGAGATGCGACGCTCTTCGAAGTCGATGGATTGTGGTGGATGTTTGTGGCAATCGCGGATACTGATTTTTCAGATGAGTTGTTTCTTTACTACAGCGAAAACCCGTTCGGGCCGTGGAAACCTCACCAACGGAATCCTGTGAAATCCGACGTCAGAAACTCGCGGCCTGCGGGACGGCCATTTTACTGGAATGGTGACCTGTATCGTCCGGCCCAGGACTCCTCGCGTGGCTACGGTTATGGGATGAGAATCAACAGAATCGTGAGGCTGACGCCGGCCGAGTTCGTTGAGGAAGAGGTCTCTCAGGTCCTGCCGCAATGGCGCAAAGACCTGCGCGGCACGCACACGCTCAATATCTGCGACGATCTCACCGTGATTGATTGCCTCGTTCACCGCCGCCGTTAGCTTGGGGTTACTCTTTGGAGTGCGGCGGCTTGACGCCGCTTTGTTATCGATCAGGCGTGATCGAGGCCAAAGCGGCGTCAAGCCGCCGCACTCCAAAGAGGCGCTCAATTTGACCGGCTTAACATCTCATTCTGCAAGAATTAAAACTTGACAAAACAAGTTTACTGCATCAATATCTCGTCAGGTAGATTGCTCTTTTTACTTCGATTGCAACGATAAAGGCAAACCTGTTGTGAAGCAGGGACGCAAAGCCGTTGAGTCTCGCGGTCAGGTCAATGTGACCGGAGACAGTCTGGCTGCCGAAGGCTATCGGATAAGCCGAATCCAGTAGCGGAGCCGGCGCATTCTTGTGTTCTGCGGGAGTCTTTTCGTTTGCAACCGTAGATCATAATCATCCGAAATCTTCCTTCCTTTTTCGCCCATTCACAACAGGTTCTAATGAACCGAGATCACGTTTTCCGTGATCTGGTCCAGATAGAAATCGCCCAACCAGCCCCGTTAGCTCCTTGCACTGACATACGAGCTTAGCTCCGTCCACGAGCAGGCGCGGTCGTCAAGCGACAGCAGTTTTTACATCACCGATCAAATGTGAGGCTGAAATGGCTGAGTGTGAGCATAGGGAAAATTCGTCTTCATTTTTTTCAGTTTACAAGTGGGTCACAGTAACCTTTGTACTGTTTGCGGCTACGTTCAGCGCGAATGCGGCAACAATCACAGTACCGGCTGGTGGAAATCTTCAATCAGCTATCAATGCGGCTCAATACGGCGATACGATCATCATCGAGGCCGGGGCTACTTACGGTGTAAGCCTTGTGCTCCCGTTGAAGAGTGGAACTGGCGAGATCGTCATCCAGAGTTCGCGCTTGAGCGAGTTGCCGGCAGACGTGCGCGTCAATCCTTCGCAATCAGCTCTGTTTGCGAAAATCCAATCTGTAGTCCCGGCAGAGCCAGCCGTGAAAACAGTTGCTGGTGCGCATCATTATCGTTTTCAGGGAATTGAGTTTTCCGGCACCTCGGGCATGATCATTTACGATGTGATTCGATTTGGTGGTGGCCGTGATACGCAGACTACGCTCGAATCAGTGCCCCACCACTTAGTAGTCGATCGTTGCTACATTCACGGCTTTGATACACAGGATGTGTACCGTGGCGTGGCTGTGAACAGCAGCGAGACCACCGTCAGCAACTCTTACATCTCGAATATCCACGCTGTAGGCATCGAGGCGCAGGCGATCGGCGGCTGGAATGGGCCAGGCCCCTTTCACATCATCAACAACTACCTGGAAGCGGCCGGTGAGAACGTCATGTTCGGCGGCGCTGACCCAGGGATTTTGAACCTGGTGCCGTCAGACATCGAGATCCGTCGCAATTATGTATTCAAGCCGTTGTCATGGAAGGTGGGCCATCCTACCTATGCAGGAATTCATTGGACCGTAAAAAACATACTGGAGTTGAAGAACGCCAGGAACGTGATCATCGATGGCAATGTGTTCGAGAATAACTGGACCGATGCGCAGGATGGTAAGGCGATTCTGTTTACAGTACGAAATCAGGAATGTACTGCGCCGTGGTCTATCGTCGAAAACGTAACCTTCACGAACAACACAGTCAAAAACGCCGAAGGCGCACTTAACTTCCTCGGTTACGATAATGAAGTCACCGCGTCGTTTGGCAAGTGTAACCCCGCGTCCACTTCCGGCAGGGGAACAAATGCGCTGGTAAAAAATAATTTCTTCTATAACATCAGTGGCCTATTCTTGCAGATTAACGGCTTTTACAATGTTACGCTCGACCATAACACCAGTTTTCAAACCTACAACACCTACACACTCTATGGTGAACAATCATTGGGCTACGTCAGTACCAACAACCTGACGATAGAGAATCCCTATGGTATTTTTGGCGACGGTGGTTACATGGGCACCGCCGCACTCACCAAATACACGCCTTCTTTTGTTTTCAGTAAGAACTTGATGGTCCGCGCCTCGGCGAGCAGCAACCCCGCTGGAAACTTTTATCCGGCACAAGTATCAGACGTTGGGTTTGTGGATTTTGCTGGCGGCAATTATGCACTTTCGTCTTCCAGTGCGTATCGCAATGCAGGCACTGACGGCAAGGACATTGGCGTAGACTTCACACAACTGAACGGTGCTCAAAGTGGCAACATGTCAACTCCAATGCCGACGCCGAGTCCGACGCCAATACCAAACATAACGCCGACTCCCACACCTACCCCGACGCCAACTCCTTCACCGTCTCCAAGTCCGACGGCGACGCCGACCCCGGTGCCCGGGGCGCCGCAAGTCACTCTTACTGTGCCAAGTAGCGGAGCGACCTTCGTAGCCGGTACCGATATAACACTCGCTGCAACCGCCACCGATGCCGGTGGTTCGATTTCAAAAGTGGACTTCTACAAAGGCACCACATTGATCGGAACGGACACGAGCAGTCCTTACAGCGTCGTGTGGAAGAACGCAACGAAGGGAAACTACACTCTAACCGCGAAAGCGACCGACAATAGCGGACTCAGTACAACATCTGCGGCTGTGTCGATTACGGTTACCAATTCGCCCAATAGCGTGGGTAGAGCTAAAGGACGCGCCGACGCCTTGGTCCAACAGACCGCCACGTTGGCCCAGACAGAAGGATATGCAGGCGCCGCCGATGCCAGTTACGTCGAGAATACGACGCTGGCTGCCGACATTACCGCCCTCACGGCCGATATCACACAGGCGTATTCGGAGTTTCAGGCTGAAAGCGGCGCGTTTGGAGCAACGACACAGGCGATCGACGTTCAGATCAGGGCTGCCATATTGTTTAGCAAGGCGACCGCTGGTTTGGCGATGAGAGCTGCGTCGAGTCCAAACATCAAAAACAACCTCTTGCGGATTGCATCACACCTCGCTATTGCCGAAGACCTGATGGTCTATGGAGTCATTACACAAGCAACAGCCGATCAGGCCTATGCGACCAAAGCCAGGACTGATGTTGCAGTTGGCCAGGCAAGCATTGGATATGGATTGACTGCGGTCTCTTCCGTGGCGCCTTCCGGCCTTGCCTCGATTGCCGGTGGGCAACCGCAACCGATGACTTCGCAAACCGTCTTTGCGTCGCTTTTGACTGATGGAACTCTTTCGTATGAAGTGGGCGGACTGAGTGTCACGGTTGGTGGCGTTGCAGTGCCTGTGGTTTATGCTTCGCCCTCGGGCGTCACGTTCTTTATGCCCGCGGACGTTCCATTGGGAATGGCAGAGGTAATCGTATCGTCGCAGGACGGTTACGTCTGTCAGGGAACGGTAAGCGTTGAGCAAAATGGCACGATGATTATCACGACGAGTCAGGACCAGAACGGCGTTGCAGTCGCGGCCAATGGTCAGAACTTAATCACTTCCAACTTCAACGTTGTAAGTCCCGGAAACTTTGGTTCAGACAAGCGCACTCGCCTGACCTTCTTTGCAACTGGTATCAGCGGAAGTGCTGTCAACAGTAACACCAGCAACGACGTCAACGTCGGTGGCCAAGTGAGACCGAATTTTGCCGAAGCGATTAACGTCGAAGCGCGATTGGGCAACGGACAAGTTATTAGCTTGCCGGTGGAGTTTGCGGGTGCTCAGGGAACTCTGCCAGGCCTCGATCAGGTCACCGTAGTTTTGACTTCGCAGTTGAAAGGTGCGGGAACAGTGCAGCTAACGTTGATCGTTGGTGGCCGGCGCAGCAACGCACCGACAGTATTCATTAACTAAAGGTGCCTTTTTGTGGCTTGACCATTTCAAAGACCTTCACTGCTCCGTAGTAAACGAGTGAAGGAAATCGCCGTAGCAGATAACTGTCCACACGAGCACAAAATTCTATGGCCCGTTCATTCTCGACCCGCAGGACATGAGCGATCCGTGAAAGCGGAAGTTGAAACGTTCTCGCTCGATGTTTGTAGGGCATTGCAAAGGCTTCTATTTCCCGATCAGTCAGCGGTCGCTCGAAAGGTGACACATCACCGTGCTGAGGAAAGACTTTTCTTAACCGCGCAAGCAGCTTTGAATTTCGCAGTGGCTCTTTAAATATTCCCCTGCCACCCTTTCTTAATACGCGCCGAACCTCGTGAGACGCAAGCTTGAGATCCAGGTGATGAAGGATCGCCATCCCAAAGATGACATCTACTGATTCGTCCGCTAACGGCAAGGCATGCGCTGAACCAAGCAGCAATTCGACTCCGTCGCAGCCGTTTAATTCAATTCGCTTCTTTGCCAGGGCGAGCAATGGGCCTGAGATATCGAATGCGATGACCTTTGCTCCGCGCTTGGCGAGTATGGCCGTATACCGGCCATCGCCACAGCCGTATTCAAGGACGGTCTTACCTTTCACGTCACCGAGCAGATGAAACGCATAGTCCAATGGAAACACGGTTGTTTCCGCCGCGGCACTGAGACGAACAAACGTCTCGTACGG
>Ga0075425_100007271_pt1 | contig 11689 bp, 8 predicted proteins | sample SoiMethybrSBSTD4_FD_75300 | JGI IMG/M metagenome (GOLD analysis project Ga0075425, IMG submission 75300) | Bulk soil microbial communities from a Populus tree surrounding site in Tennessee, USA - Soil MetaG P. TD hybrid SBSTD4 | ecosystem: Environmental > Terrestrial > Soil > Tree plantation...
TCCTGCTGCGAACGGACTGGGCCCAGGTCCTGCTTAATGTGCGCCTTGCCCTATTCGAACGCTGGGCCGGCCGCGTCCTCGCCAGTGCCGCAATTCTCGTTTGGCTCAACGGCTTGTCGCAGGTATTGGCCATCCACGACTTGATCATCAGCACAATTTCGGAGGTACTGAATTACTCGTTCGGTTATGGAAGTCTTCGCGTCACTCTTGGCGGCTTTCTCAGTGTCAGTTTGATCGTGCTCGTCGGTTGTGTTTTAGCAAGAGTTTTCACTTTCATATTGAAGAGATTCCTGCTTCCGGCAATGCCCCTTCAGCGCGGAGTGGCACATGCCATTTCCACGGTGACTTATTACTCGCTCTTGGTATTGGTCGCGATTGTGAGTCTGGCAGAGGCTGGAGTTGAGCTGAACAAATTTACAGTGCTCACCGGCGCGCTCGGAGTCGGGCTCGGCTTCGGCCTTCAGAATGTCGTGAACAATTTTGTTTCCGGATTAATCCTTCTCTTCGAGCGACCGATTCATCTGGGCGACACCGTCGAGATCGGAGGATTGGTTGGCGCGGTGCGGCGCATCGGCGCTCGGTCAAGCACCATCCTGACTTTCCAGGGTGCAGAAGTTATCGTGCCCAACAGCAATCTGCTGTCGAACCAAGTAATAAACTGGACGCTATCCTCGCAATGGCGGCGTGTTGATGTGCCGATCCGCGTAGCCTATCGCACGGATCCGGAGCGCGTTTTGACATTGCTCGTCGAGGTCGCTGAGGCAAATCCCCGCGTGGTACGTGAGCGGCCACCAACGGCTTATTTTCTTGGTTTCGGCGATAGCGCGCTGAATTTTGAGCTTCGCTTTTGGTCTGCTCATCAGGATACATGGTTTGAATTGCAAAGCGAGGTAGTGGTCGCGGTTGCGAGGGCGTTGCAGAATGCCGGGATCGAAATTCCGTTCCCACAGCAGGACTTGCATGTTCGAAGCGTCGACGCCTCTGTCAGATCAATTCTTGCAAGCGAAGGGGCGCGCCCAACCCCTCTTTCGTACACGACGATGCCTGAGCACGCGAAGGCAACATCGTCCCAGTCTCATCGTGACCCACGGCAAAAATAGCAACTGCGTTTCGCCAAGGCTTCGTTGCTGCGGAAGTCGAGGTAAGGACTTGCGTAACAGGCCAAGCAGTCTTAGGCGTGGGAAGGAGCACCTTAGGCTTTGAGATGGCGGCACAATTGCCGCTTTCTGGAAATTCCTCACGGGTCCTCTTTCGCTTAACGTCGCTGCCTTCCCTGGGTCAGAACACAGTAGGCAAGCAGCCACAGTCTGGCTCAGCCGCACAAAGCATTAATGTGTTCGCTTATCCGCGGAATGGACAAAATGCTCAGCAGCAAGCGCAGGACGAAAGTGCCTGCAAGAGTGCTACCCAACAACAAACCGGCATTGATCCTCGAACTCCACCGCCTCCCGCACCGAGCGGAACAGAGGGCGGCTGCTGACAACGCCAAGACTCCCAAAGGTGGACGCCAGGGGCGCGGCGCTCGGAGCGACAGCCGGTACGACTGCCGGAGCCATCGCAGGTGAGACCGGAACTGGGGCTTCAGCCGGTGTAGCCGCAGCCGCCATCAAAGGCGGCGCCCGCCATCGACAAGCAAAGGCCGCAGCAAAGCAACAGGCCGCTGCGGACACAGCCGCAGCAAAAGGAAGAGCAACACGCACCATCTGCTCAGGCCCAATATCACGACACTTTCAGGCGCTCCCGCTCCGCCTGCATGGATGCCCGGGATTACTCGGTGAAACCAAGCGATTCGATTTGGCAACGATTGTCCGGGGCTAAGCACATATGTGTTCCCAGAGTCGTTCTAGAGATTCATCGCCTGGCGTGACATCAAGAGTGTCGCTATACCTTATGTCTATGTGTAGAAAGGCTTTAAGAAATCGACAGTTAGCCTTTGCGAGTTGAGGAAACATGCAGCATCCCGGAATGAGTGGCAAGACGGTCTTTCATTGGCGGCTATTTCGTGACACCCAAGGGAGTGAATCCGCCAGACGCCTTGTCGATCTGCAAAACCTGTCAAAGCTGACAGTATCCGGTAGTAAGCTAGGCTTCATAGCATCATGCGAGTGGAGTAGACATGACACGACCGCGGCTTATGTTGGCCGATGACCACACGATTCTGGTCGAGGCATTCCGCAAACTTTTGGATCCGCATTACGACATTGTTGGTACCGTTTCGGACGGTCGCGCCTTACTGGAGACTGCTCGTCAGCTCAATCCTGACGTGATCGTGGCTGACATCGGTATGCCACTCATGAACGGTTTGGAGGCCGGGTTGCGGTTGAAGGAACTAATGCCCACCATGAAGCTGATTTTCCTCACTATGAATGACGATCCCGACCTGGCCGTAGAGGCAATGCGTTGCGGAGCGTCTGGTTATCTTCTGAAGAGTTCCGCCGTGGAGGAAATGCTCTGCGCGATCCAGCTGGCGCTAAACGGAAAAACATACATAACACCCCTGATTCGGCGCGGCATGCAGAAATCCTTTATCAAGAATCCCCGAGTTAAGGGCCACTCCAAGGCCCTTACTCCCCGTCAGCGAGAAGTAGTGCAACTGCTGGCGGAGGGAAAATCCATGAAAGAGGTGGCAAGCGTCCTGAAGGTTACGCCACGGACTGTGGCGTTCCACAAATATCGCGCCATGGATGAGTTGAATATCGGGACTACCGCTGAGCTGATTCAGTACGCTATCAAAGCCAAACTTTTGATTCGACAGTAACTCCGTTCCGACATGACCATGATCGCGGTTAGAGGGTCCGAACAGCTTATTTTCGCATCTAAAGCGAAAGCTCGGGCCCAAGCTCAGGCCGAGGGACGACGCGTCTGTTTGGTCGGAGGTCCGCGTGAAAAGGTCTATGAACCTTCGCCGACACTGGACCCTAGTCTTCCTGCTAACCGGTCAATTTTCATGGGTTCCTGCTGGCATGCCAGTAATGGCGCACGAGCATCCAAAAGGGTCCTCAGAACTCGATACAACTGAGCAGAATTCCAGTCGGCCGAACGCTAATAGTCATCCAGAGCACTCGCAGAATTCGGAGCCTGAGTCCCAGAAGACAGGGGCGCGCCGTGGGGAGTTTGTGATTGCCCCTTTGCCTATTTCCAGTCCCGCCCTGGGCACGGGAATCGTTCCGATTATGGGATACATTTTCCCCTTAAGCACCCGCGACCAGGTTTCGCCACCTTCTGTGATTGGGGGAGCTGGCCTCGTTACAAACAACGGCAGCAGGGCATTTGCGTTGGCTGGGAATTTCTACTTTAAGGATGATCGTTATCACGCAGCTGCTGTATATGCTCACGGCAATTTGAATTACAACTTGTACGGGATTGGCACCGCCGCAGGAAACGCGGGTCTGAAGTTGCCTTTGACGCAGAAAGGCCAACTTTTTTTCGCGGAGTTCTTGCGACGTATTGGCTGGGAATTCTTTTTGGGTCCCCGGGGGTTTTCAGGTGATTCAACAATCACAATCAGGGCCGGCGGTGACAGCATTCCGCCTCCTCCCGACGTTGGGCTCCAAACCAATCTGAGAGCAGTTGGCGCGCACTTGCAACGGGACACTCGTCCCAATCGTTTTTATCCCAGGGCTGGCATGCTGTTGGATTTCACAGCGGACTTCTTTTCGAAAGAGTTGGGCAGCAAGTATTCCTTTCAATCCTACAAATTTAACTTCAGCAAGTTTGCGAGCCTAGGCAAAAAGCAGGTACTGGCCTACAACCTGGGAGTTTGTGGCACCGGCGGCCAACCGCCGTTCTACGGGAACTGCGCTTATGGAACAAACAACCAATTGCGCGGATATACGGCGGGCCAATATCTCGATCGCTACATGGTTTCGACGCAGTTGGAGTATCGCCTCGAGTTGCCAAAGCGGTTCGGTATTGTCGGTTTCGGAGGAATTGGCGAAGTTGTCCCCGGTGGGGATCAATTGTTCCAAGGCAGGAATTTTTTGCCGGGAGGAGGAGGAGGAGTGAGATTTGAGCTCAGCAAGCGAAATCACGTAAATCTTCGCGCTGACGCAGCTATCGGCAAGAACGGTCATACCTGGGCGATGGGCGTCGGGGAGGCGTTTTGATGAGTTTTCACAGCTTGGATGTTCGGCGGGCATCGGCGGAAGTTACGTCGCGGCACCGACGATTATTTGCCACTCATTCAGCGAGAATGCGTGCCCTCTTTCTCACACTGATAACAATGGTTACGCTGGCAGTTCCGCAACTGTTTGCCGGCACGCGAATCCTTCACCATTGGGTTCTCACGGGCCAACCCATGCCCAATCTAAAGAAAATCCTGGTCATAGCTGTTGTCGAGATCACGACAAGGAATACGCCAATGCGCTCATAAAGCAACTGGCAAAAGACAAAGTGATCGGATACGCCTCGACGTTTTTAGACTGAATTCTGCGAAAAATTCAACCAGAGAAGATCCCTTCGCGAAAACTAGGAGGCACGAAGCAATGAGCAAAAAAACTGCCGAAGTAGATCGCTTAGAAGCATCTCGCAGTCAAACCGAACCGTGGAAGAAATGGGGACCGTATCTGAGCGAGCGTCAATGGGGCACAGTTCGCGAGGACTATAGCGAAAATGGTGATGCCTGGAATTTCTTCACCCACGATCAGGCTCGTTCGCGCGCCTACCGCTGGGGTGAGGACGGTCTCGCCGGCATTTCCGACGACAACCAGTATGTCTGCCTTGCGCTAGCTTTGTGGAACGGCAAGGATCCGATTCTCAAAGAGCGGCTGTTCGGTTTGACCAACAGCGAGGGTAACCACGGTGAGGACGTGAAGGAATACTACTTCTACCTCGACAGCACCCCAACGCATTCGTACATGAAATACCTCTACAAGTACCCGCAGGCGGCCTACCCTTACGCCGATCTGGTGGAGACGAACCGCCGCCGTTCCAGAGACGAGATGGAGTATGAACTTCTTGACACCGGCGTGTTCAAAGACGACTGCTACTTCGATGTATTCGTGGAATACGCCAAGGAGGGGCCGGAAGACATCCTGGTCCGAATTACAGCAGCCAACCGCGGACCGGAAGCGGCAGAAGTGCATGTATTGCCGACCTTGTGGTTCCGTAACAACTGGTCGAAATGGATTGCCGAATCAAACAGGAGCCCCATGAAACCAGTGCTGAAACAGGTCGAGTCAGCAGCGGGCACGACGGCGGTTGCGGCCACCCATCCATTGCTAGGTGATTTGATCCTTTCCTGCGAAGGCAATGCGCCTCTGCTCTTCACCGAAAATGAAACTAACCACGAGCGGCTTTTCCCGGGGGAAAGGAACGAGAGCCCCTATGTCAAGGACGGTATCAACGACTACCTCGTGCAGGGAAAACACGCCGCGGTGAACCCTGGAAATCTAGGCACCAAGGTCGCGGCGCACTACCGGGTCAAAATCGATGCTGGTCACAACAAGGTAATTCGCCTGCGGCTTTCCAAGAGTTCCCCAGACCAGAAGAGCGAGCCCTTCGGGAAGCAATTTGATGAAATCTTCACGAACCGGCTTCGTGAAGCCGATGAGTTTTATAAGTCGGTCACGCCGCCATCGGTGAGTGAAGACGCCGCCAAGGTGATGCGCCAGGCTCTCGCCGGCATGTTGTGGAGCAAGCAGTTCTTCTTCTTCGACGGTGACAACTGGCTGGACGAGCACCACTCTAACCCGCTCCATTCCGGATATCGAAATTCCCGGAACTCGGAGTGGTTCCACATGCTGAATCATGACATCATCTCCATGCCTGACAAGTGGGAATACCCCTGGTACGCCGCTTGGGACTTGGCCTTCCACACCCTCCCCCTCGCAATCGTGGACCCCGACTTCGCCAAGGACCAGATGGAACTCATGCTCCGGGCCGAGTACTTACATCCGAACGGCCAAATGCCTGCGTATGAGTGGAACTTCAGCGACGTCAACCCTCCGGTTCATGCTTGGGCGACTCTGTTTCTGACCAGGACTGAACAGGCTCTGCGCGGCAAAACAGACATTGATTTTCTAAAGACGACGTTTAACAAGCTGCTGCTGAACTTCACCTGGTGGGTGAACCGCAAGGACCGATTCGGTAAGAACGTATTTGAAGGAGGCTTCCTCGGTCTTGACAACATCGGCGTCTTTGATCGCAGCGCCCCGCTCCCCACCGGAGGTCACTTGGAACAGGCTGACGGCACGGCGTGGATGGCCCTGTTCAGCCAGAACATGCTAGAACTCGCGTTCCAGATCACCACCGTCGATCCCACCTACGAACCGATGCTCATGAAGTTCGCCGAGCACTTCTACTACATTGGCTCGGCCATGAACAAGCCAGGAAGGGACGGGATGTGGGACGAGGAGGACGGCTTCTACTACGATCTGCTGCGGCTCCCTGACGGCAGTTGTCAGAGGCTCAAGGTACGCTCAATGGTGGGGCTCTTGCCCCTATGCGCCACGACGGTAACTGAAAAGTCGATGCGCGAGAAGATTCCGCAGACAATGGCTAATGTGCAGGAACGCCTGCGCCGGATACCCGAACTCCAGCAAACCATGCATCCCACGGGCGAGGGACATCTCGGCGTAGCCGAGCGCGGAATCATGGCCCTAGTCAACCCGGAGCGGCTCCGCAGGATCCTCACCAAGACGCTCGACGAGAACGAGTTCCTCAGCCCATATGGCATTCGCTCTCTTTCCAAGTTCCACCAGCAGCACCCGTACGTTTTCCATGTGAACGGCCAGGAGCACCGAGTGGACTACCTCCCGGGCGAGTCAAACACGGGAATGTTCGGCGGCAACTCAAACTGGCGCGGCCCCGTCTGGATGCCGGTCAACGCGCTCATTATCCGTGCCCTGCTGAATTTCTATTTGTATTATGGGGATAACTTCAAAATTGAATGCCCCACGGGTTCAGGCAAACTGATGAACCTCTTCGAGGTCGGCAAGGAGATCTCGAACCGGCTCACCCGGATTTTCTTGCGCGACGCACATGGCCGACGACCCGTCTACGGTGCCACGGAGAAGTTCCAGAACGATCCGCACTGGCGCGACAACATTTACTTCTACGAATACTTCCATGGCGACAATGGTACCGGGTTGGGCGCCAGTCACCAGACGGGTTGGACAGGCCTCGGTGCCAAGCTCATCGAGCTCTTTGGTTTTCTCGATGCCACGCGGCTCCTGGGAGTAGGTAGCCAGGCCGCGTTCACTAAAGTTGAGGAGGTCCATACCGCGAAAGCGAAAGCTGGCGCCTCCTGACGCGAAAGGTTTCGTGGATAGTTAAACGACCATTTCGGATGGACCGTATGGGGCAGCTACTGGTCACTGTCAAAAGATGGCGCACTTGGATTCTCACGATCCTCGTCGTTGCCATTCTTATGGCAACGCTACCTGGCGCTATCCGTCGCATTCTACAAACCGGCGATTTATATCTTTTTACCCGGCAGTTCTTCGACGATATGCTTGCGCGGTTGTTGGGGTCGGGTCGGTTCAGATTTGTCCTCCAACCAATAGTCGTGGTCCTACTGGGTTTATGCGACGGCCTGAAGGACGCTAGGAAAGGAGGCCCTTCCTTTCTTTGGGCCCTTGCATTTCATGCTGAACACCGCCGCGAGCTGCTGCGCGGTACGTTTGTATCTATACGCGAAGTCGTTGCAGTCGCAATCTTTGTTGGACATTCTTTCGCAATTCCTGATTTTTCACGAAATTCATGCTGGGGCAGCACTCATTCTGGGACCTGTGCTGATCGGCGGGCCACGCGGTGGCCCGTGCGATCGCCGGCCGCATCATGAAGAAGAAAATTTCTGAGTATCATCAAAGTACGTGAACTAACGTGTGCGCCCCAGACAAGGGTACTTGCTCACCCGGATTCGTAATTGTGAGAGTCCGAAGAGCACAAGCAATAGCAGCACAGTCGAAAACCATCAACAGGGCCAATTCAGCCATGCTCGGACCATTTCGACTGGCTCCCTAAAACGGAATCTGTATCCTGGAATCTTTCGTCGAAAGTCTGAAGACGATGGCGTATACCTAGCGCTGTCAAAGAGGACAGTACAGGAGAGTCGCGCCTCAGCGCTCCGGGGCTGTTAAATCTGACAGTAGTGAGTCGTTGCACGCGCACTCACGATAGATAAAGTGCGGGTCAGACGCGCTTCTCTGTGGAGAAACTATGTTTCGCATCAGTCAAGCGAGCCTATGTTTGATAGTGATTTCTCTTGCAGTCAACATAGCCTCGGCGCAAGTGCAGCAAAGTGTCCCAGATTCCAATCTAACTACCAAGTCCGTCAAGGCAATTGGATATAAGGTCGGCGGCGGTAGCACAAAGGTCGACTTAAAAGGCACTGAGTTGATGCCAGCGGCTAGCGGCGAAGCCAAGGTCGAAGCTAGGCCAGGTGCCACAACCATCGAGGTCAGTGTTATCGGCATGACCCAGCCCTCGACCCTGGGCGCAGAATTTTTGACTTACGTCCTCTGGGTGGTTACCCCGGATGGCCGATCCGGAAACATCGGTGAGATCATCATGAACAAGAACGGAGAGGGCAAGCTGAAGGCCACAACCCCCGCCCAGACTTTTTCTCTCCTGGTCACCGCTGAACCGTATTTTGCTATACGGTATCCCAGTGAGATGGTCACCTTGGAGAATGACACCCGCAAAAACACGAAGGGTCAGATATTCCCCGTCAATGACTTCAAGTTGATGAGGCGGGCGCAGTACGAAAAACTAGGCAATCCGCTGGCGCTGACTCCGGATCTGGAGCGTGTTCCGCTGCAGATGTACGAAGCCCGCAACGCGGTCGATATTGCCAAGTCGCGTGGAGCCGACAAGGATGCGCCCGAGATTTTCTCCAAAGCTACGAGCAGCTTGCAAATGGCGGAGAATGCACTGGCCAGCAAGGCCGACAAGAAAGACATCGTGTCTAAATCCGGCCAGGTCATCCAATTTGCCGAGGATGCACGCGCACTCGCAGCCCAACGACAGAATGAAGCCCGCATAGCCGCTGAGCGTGATGCTGCCGCCGCCAAAGCCAAGGCAGAAGCAGAGGCGAAAGCTGCCGAAGAGGCCAAACGACAGGCAGAACTTGCTGCCGCGAAGGAAGGCAGGATGAAGGCGGAAGCAGATGCGGCTGCAACCAAGGCCAAGGCGGAGGCAGACGCAGCTGCAGCCAAGGCCAAGGCGGAAGCGGATGCCTTGAAAGCAAAAGAAGAGGCGGCACGGGCGGAGGCTGAACGGTCGCGTAAGGCTGCGGCCGAATTGCGAGCCCAACTCCTCGATCAATTCAATCGCATTCTGGAGACTAGAGATACGCCACGGGGACTAGTTGTCAACATGGGTGACGTGCTGTTTGATTTTGGCAAGTATAATTTGCGCTCTGAGGCCCGCGAGAAGTTGGCGAAACTCACTGGGATTGTACTGGCGCACCCGGGCCTGAAGCTCGAAGTTGAAGGACACACGGATAGCGTTGGTAGCGACGAGGCGAACCAGAAACTTTCGCAGCAGCGTGCAGACACCGTGCGCAGCTATCTAACTGAGCAAGGATTGCCGGACGCCGCCGTTTCCTCCCGGGGGTTCGGCAAGACCACCCCAGTCGCCGACAACGACACGCCTGCCGGTAGGCAGAAAAACCGCCGCGTGGAGATCGTCGTGTCAGGCGAAGTCATAGGCGAGAAAATCGGGACTTGAATTTCAGGTCTCGTTCTGCTCTTTTTGCGTACTCAATTCAAAAAGTCGTCACCACGACCCGCGGCCAGTCTTTCACTCCCCCGTTCCCCTTTGCTTCAAAGCAAGGTAAGTCCATTTTCTTGAGGGCATTATCGGCGAGGGCGTAACGTGGCAAGCATCCGTTGAGTACCTGCTATTTTTGACAGTTCTGCATTCCGGAGTCAGATCCTAGCATCGTCGCAGTATGAGCCCCTGCAACTGCTTGGAGGGTCTCGCATGCGGCTCCGCACGACCGTTCTTGCGTTCTGCGCCACAAAGAACAGCGAGTTCGTCCAAGATGATGCCCCCAATCACAAGAGAATGGCTCGGCACACTAATTGGATTTGCAAAGTCAAAATCCCTCTGTCGCGCGTCGAGCCGACGACGATAAAACCAGCGGCTCGGTAGGAATTGACGTCATTGAGGTTGCATTGGCGTACGCCAGCGATGGAAATTTGGAGGCCGTTCGAATGACAAAAGATGATGATTTTCGCGTCACTCCATGGGCACAAAAAGAATCTGCAGAGAACCACCTGGTTCCGACAACATTGGCGGTCCTTCGCCTCGCATTCAGACAGACCTCTTTCCTGGTCTTTCTTGCCACGGCACTATTGATTGGTGCCGGCTGTTCCTCCAAGAAAGAACAACCACCCCCTCCGCCTCCAGGGGTCACCGTGGCTCCCGTCGTTCAGAAAGACGTGCCCATTCACCAGGAGTGGGTTGGAACGATGGCCGGTAATGTGGACGCGGATATCCGCCCTAAGGTTGAGGGATTTTTGCTCGCTCGTCTCTACACCGAAGGTTCCTTCGTGGCGAAAGGCCAGGCAATGTTTCAGTTAGACAAACGGCAAGCCGAAGCGGCCGTAGAGCAGGCGACCGGAAATCTAGAGCGTGCCCGTGCTGCCTTAGCACAAGCCCAGATTGATGTGCGCAGGTATACCCCTCTAGTAGCCCAGAAGGCTGTCAGTCAAGCCGAGCTCGACAAGGCGCAGAGTGCGGAGAGAGCCAGTCAGGCAGCCGTGGCTGCTGACCAGGCGGCTCTGGACAATACCAAGCTGAATCTTGGCTGGACCATGGTGACCTCTCCCATTGCTGGAATTGCGGGAGTAGCCAAGGTTGGCATCGGCGATCTCATTACTCCAACAACTGTGATGACCACCGTTTCCAGTGTGAATCCGATTTACGTTGACGTTAATATCGCGGAGCAAGACTACCTGAGGCTTACCCGCGAGAAATCGAGCCGCCCGGGACGCACGAATTTGGAGTTGATTCTGGGAGACGGCACCGTTTTTCCCCATGCCGGGCACCCACTTTTTGTGAATCGCGAGGTGGATTCGCGAACGGGAACGATTCAAGTCCGAGGAGAATTCCCAAATCCAGGAAACGTGCTCCGGCCTGGGCAGTACGCGCGAATTCGTGCCGCCACGGAGTTGCGCAAAGGCGCTCTGCTGATCCCGCAACAATCAGTTTCCGAATTGCAGGGCGTTTATCAGGTCGGAGTGGTCGCTAGCGACAACAAGGTCAACATTAAAGCCGTGACACTTGGCCCACAGTTCGGCGACATGTGGATCGTCGAATCCGGTTTGCAGGCCGGTGAAAACGTTGTCGTGGACGGCCTGCAACGCGTTAAGAGCGGCATGGTCGTGGCGCCGGTACATTACAAAGATACTCAAGCAAACGCATCAGGTAGCGGAACCTAGTCATGTCCAAATTCTTCATCAGCCGTCCCATTGTTGCCATCGTTATTTCGATCCTCACCGTTATCGGTGGCGTGGTCGCGATGTCCAAGCTACCTGTCGCACAACTTCCCGACATCGTGCCGCCCCAAATCAATGTCTCTGCAACGTATACAGGAGCCGACGCGTTGACGATTGAGCAGTCTGTCGCCACACCGCTCGAGCAACAGATGAATGGTGTAGACAATATGCTCTACATGATGTCCACCAACGCCAATGATGGCACGATGACGCTGAAGGTTACTTATGACGTCGGCACCAAC
>Ga0075425_100007277_pt1 | contig 11686 bp, 9 predicted proteins | sample SoiMethybrSBSTD4_FD_75300 | JGI IMG/M metagenome (GOLD analysis project Ga0075425, IMG submission 75300) | Bulk soil microbial communities from a Populus tree surrounding site in Tennessee, USA - Soil MetaG P. TD hybrid SBSTD4 | ecosystem: Environmental > Terrestrial > Soil > Tree plantation...
GGAAGATGTCCGCCGAACATGTACTCGCCGAAGATCCCGCCATTTCCGCGAAAGCGCACCCCCTCGGGATTCAGCACGATCTCCGAATTGCCGCCGAAGTAGCGGATCACATCGCCGCGCGGGTTGTTGATCTGTTCGAAAAAGAAGCGGCGCCCGACGTCGGGGCCGGCCACGACCGCGAAGTACTCGATCGTCTGACCGACGAAGCCCTGATGGACGATCGCGGAGATCACGGATTGATTCTAGATGGCGGATGGCAGATGGCGGATGGCAGAAACGGATTTGGCCATCCGCCATCCGCGATCCGCCATCAGGCGCGCGGATGCGCCTTCTTGTACACGGCGATCAACTGCCAGTCATTGAGGTGCGTGTACTTCTGCGTCGTCGACAGGCTCGCGTGGCCGAGGAGCTCCTGAATGCCGCGGAGGTCGGCGCCGGCGTTGAGGAGATGCGTCGCGAAGGAGTGGCGCAGCGTGTGCGGCGAGATGCCGGCGCGGAGCGATGCCGCGCGAAGGTACCCGTCGAAGAGGCGGCGCACGCTGCGCGTCGTGATGCGCTGGCCGCGATAGTTGACGAAGAGCGCCTGCTGGTCGGGATCCGAGCAGAGATCGCCGCGGATCGGCAGGTACGCTCGAATCGCTTCCTCCGCCTTCGATCCGAACGGCACGATGCGCTCCTTCGATCCCTTGCCGCGCACTTTGACGAGGTGCGCGCGCAGCTCGATGTCGTCGAGGTCGATGCCGACCAGCTCGCTGATGCGCAGTCCCGACGCGTACAGCAGCTCGAGAAACGCGCGATCGCGCGTCCCGAGCGGCGTCGCGATGTCGGCCTGCTCGAGGAGCAGCGCAACCTCGGACGTCTGCATGACCGCGGGCAGCTTCTTCTCGCGTTTCGGCGTGGCGACCGTTCTCGCGGGATTCGACTCGGCCACGCCCTCGCGCATCAGGAATTTGAAAAAGGTGCGCAGCGCGGAGAGATGTCGCGCGACGGAGGAGCGGCTGAGCTTTCTTCGCGAGAGATGTGCGAGGTACGAGCGGATGGCGAGGTGGTCGACGCGCGCCAGATCGATCTGATCGCGAGCCATCGTCATGTAGTCATCACCGAGAAAGGTGACGAACGACTCGAGGTCGTCGCGATAGGCGTGGACAGTATTGACGGAGACGTTGCGCTCGTAAGTGAGGTAGTCGAGAAAATTGCCGATTTCGTTCTGCACGCCCGCGCTCCCGATCCGTGCTAGCTTACACGCCCTTCGGAGGGACCCGCCATGGCCGATGAGCCGCTGAAGAAAACACCGCTGAACGACATCGAGCGCGAGCTCGGCGGGAAGATGGTCGATTTCGGCGGATGGGAGCTTCCCGTGCAGTACAGCGGGATCCTCGACGAGCACGAGGCCGTGCGTACGAAGTCCGGCGTGTTCGACGTCTCGCACATGGGCGAGATCACCATCAAAGGTCCGCAGGCGCTGGAGCTGCTGCAGAAGTCGACGTGCAACGATCTCGCGAAGCTCGAGAACGGACGCGCGCAATACAACGGCCTGCTCTATCCGAACGGCTGCTTCGTCGACGACATCGTCGTCTATCAAATGGCGCCGAATGACTACTTCGTCGTCGTCAACGCATCGAACAGCGACAAGGACTTCGAGTGGTTCACCCAGGGAGCGCAGGGATTCGACGTCGAGGTGAGCAATCGCAGCGCGGACTACGCGCAGCTCGCGGTTCAGGGACCGGAGACGGAGAAGATCCTGCAGACGCTGACGGATGTGAATCTCTCCGCGACCAGGTACTACCGCTTCGATCGCGGCAACGTGAACGGCGTGCCGGCGATCGTGTCGCGCACGGGCTACACCGGCGAGGACGGCTTCGAGGTTTACGTCGCGCCGGAGCACGGCGGTCCGCTCATGCGCAAGCTCGTCGAGCTCGGCGTGAAGCCCTGCGGCCTCGGCGCGCGCGACACGCTCCGCCTCGAGGCGAAGATGGCGCTGTACGGCAACGACATCGATCACTCGACGACGCCGATCGAGGCCGATCTCTCCTGGATCGTGAAGCTCGAAAAGGGCGAGTTCGCGGGGCGCGACGTGCTGGCGCGCGAAAAGGAAGAAGGGCCGAAGCGGAAGCTCGTCGGATTCGAGATGGTCGACCGCGGCATCGGCCGTCACGGCTACCCGATCGTCGATGGCGCGCAGGAGATCGGCGTCGTCACCAGCGGTACCCACTCGCCGACATTGAAAAAGGCGATCGGACTCGCTTATCTTCCGCTCGACAAATCGGCCCAGGGCACCGAATTCATGGTCCTGATCCGCGGCAAGGAGACCCGGGCCCGCGTCATCCCTACCCCGTTCTACAAACGCGCGAAGTGACGTGGAGACAATCGATGAGCACTCCTGAAGACAACCGGTACGCCAAGAGCCACGAGTATGCGCATCTCGAGGGGGACGTCGCGACGATCGGCATTACGGACTACGCCCAGAAAGAGCTGGGCGACGTGGTGTTCGTCGAGCTGCCGCAGGTCGGCTCGCAGCTCGAAGCCGGCGACGAGCTCGGAAGCATCGAGTCGGTGAAAGCCGTCTCGGAGCTGTTCACGCCGATGTCCGGCGAAGTGGTCGAGGTCAACGAAGCGCTCGCCGAAAAGCCGGAACTCGTGAACACCGACCCGTACGGCGACGGATGGATGATCCGCATGCGGGTGAGCGATCCCACCGAGGCGGATGAACTGATGAGCGCCGAGGAATACGACGAGTACGTCGAGAAAGAAGCAGGACATTGAACCCGGAGAGCAGAGGGCAGAGTGCAGAAGGCAGAGTTGAGAGTGATTCTTAACTCTTCACTCTGCCTTCTGCACTCTGCCCTCTGCTCTCTCCCATCATGAGCAATCTTCCCGATCCCCTGACCTCTCCTCACCGCTACATCCCCAACTCCTCTTCCGACATCCCCGAGATGCTCGAGGTCATCGGCGTCGATTCGATCGATCGTCTCTTCGATTCGATTCCCGACGACGTGAAGCTGAAGGAGCTCCTGAAGATCCCCGGGCCGTGGTCGGAGATCGAGTCGCGGCGCTGGTTCCGCGCGCTCGCGGCGAAGAATCACAGCCCCGCCGATCACGTCTCCTTCCTCGGCGGCGGCGCGTATCACCACTACCAGCCCGCGTGCATCGATCAGCTTCTGCTGCGCGCCGAGTTCCTCACCGCGTACACGCCGTATCAGCCCGAGGTGTCGCAGGGAACGCTGCAGTCGATCTTCGAATATCAGACGCACCAGTGCCTGCTGACCGGCCTCGACGTCGCGAACGCATCGCTCTACGACGGTTCGACCGGCCTGTGCGAGGCGGTACTGCTCGCGGAGCGCGTCGGCAAGGGAAAGAAGAAGGTCGTCATCGCGAAGTCGGTGCATCCGCACTACGTCGCGACGCTGCGCACCTACGTTCAGAACCTCGGCGTCGAGATCGAGATCGTGCCGTGGACGAATGACGGCCGCGTCGATCTCGATGCGCTGCGCGCGGCATGCGACGGCGCGTTCGCCGTCGCGATCCAGTCCCCGAACTTCCTCGGTGTGGTTGAGGATTACGACGCGATCGCGAGCGCAACGAACGGCGTCACGCGGATCGCGGTCGTGGCGGAGGCGACGAGCCTCGGTATCCTCGCGCCTCCGGGACCGCACGGATTCGACATCTGCGTCGGCGAAGGCCAGGCGTGGGGCGTGCCGCCGCAGTTCGGCGGCCCGTACGTCGGCTTCATGGTCGTGCGGGACTCCCTCAAACGCCACATGCCCGGACGTCTCGTCGGCGAGACGGTCGACGTCGACGGCAAGCGCGCGTACGTGCTGACGCTCGCGACACGCGAGCAGCACATCCGCCGCGGCAAGGCGACGTCGAACATCTGCACGAACGAGGCGCTGATCGCGCTCGCCGCGAACATGTACCTCTCGCTGATGGGGAAGGAAGGCCTGCGCGAAGTCGCGACGCAGTGCCTGCAGAAAGCCGCGTATCTGCGCTCGAAGCTGCGCGACGTCGTCGAGCTCCCGTTCAACGGACCGATCTACAACGAGTTTGTCGTCCGCACGAAACGCCCCGCGGTTCAGGTTCTCGCCGAGCTCGAAGAATCGCGAATTCTGGGCGGCATCCCGCTCGGTAAGTTCTACGAAGGCCACGACAACGATTTCCTCGTCGCCGTCACGGAGCTGCACACCCAGGAACAGCTCGACGCATTCGCGGCGCAGGTGAAGCCATGAGGGCCAGCGTCGTCATCCTGAGCCGCGAAGCATGCCCTGAGCGAAGTCGAAGGGACGGCGAAGGAACTCAGGATACGAAACAGTCTCGCAGGTTGAGGTCCTTCGCTGCGCTCAGGATGACGACATGACCGCGATCATCGAAAACGAAACCGAACAGAAAGCCGCGACCAAAGGCACCGAGCCGCTGATCTTCGAGCGATCGAAGCCGGGCCGCCGCGGATATCAGTTGCCCGCGCTCGACGTTCCCGAGCAGGCGCTCGACGCGATTCTTCCCGCCGCGCTGCGCCGCGACGAGATCACGGACGAAGTCGAAGTCTCCGAGCCGGACGTCATCCGCCACTTCACGCGCCTGTCGAAGCTCAACGTGTCGATCGATGCCGGTCTCTATCCGCTCGGCTCGTGCACGATGAAGCACAACCCGCGCATCAACGAAGAGATCGCGCGCACGCCGGGATTCGCGTTGTCGCATCCGCTGCAGCCCGACGATCAGGTGCAGGGCAATCTCGAGCTGCTGTGGCATCTCGAGCAGACGCTGAAGGAGATCTTCGGCCTGCCGCGCGTGTCGCTGCAGCCGGTCGCGGGAGCGCACGGCGAGCTGACGGGCATCCTGATGGTGCACAAGGCGCTCGCGAAGACGGGCAACGCGCGCAAGTTCATCCTCATCCCCGACTCCGCGCACGGGACGAATCCCGCGTCGGCGGCGTTCGCGGGTTACGCGATCAAGGAGCTGAAGTCGAACAATCGCGGAACGGTCGATCTCTCGACGCTCGAGGCCGCGGTCAACGAAGACGTCGCCGCGCTGATGGTCACCGTACCGAACACCCTCGGCGTGTTCGAATCCGAGATCAAGGCGATGGCGGACATCCTTCACGCGAAGGGTGCGTATCTCTACTGCGACGGCGCGAATCTCAATTCATTCGTCGGCGTGGCCCGGCCCGGCGACATGGGCATCGACGTCATTCACTCGAATCTGCACAAGACCTTCTCGACGCCGCACGGCGGCGGCGGCCCCGGCGCGGGCCCGGTCGGCGTGAGCGAGTCGCTCGTGCCGTTCCTGCCGACGCCGACCGTCGAGCGCCGCGACGACGGTTCGTTCTATCTCGACGACTCGCATCCCGACTCGATCGGCCGCATGCGCGCGTTCAACGGCAACTTCAACGTGCTCGTCCGCGCGCTGACCTACATGCGCTCGATGGGGCCGTCGGGACTGCGCCGCATCGCCCAGGTCGCGGTGCTCAACGCGAACTACATCCGCGCGCGTCTGCGCCGCGCGTATCACCTGCCGTACGACGCCCCGTCGCTGCACGAGGTCGTTTTCTCCGACAAGTTCCAGACGCCGAAGGACGTGCACACGCTCGACATCGCCAAACGGTTGATGGATTACGGCTTCCATCCGCCCACGATCTACTTCCCGCTGATCGTCTCCGGCGCGCTGATGATCGAGCCGACGGAGAGCGAGCCAAAGGAAGAGCTCGATGCGTTCTGCGACGCGATGCTGGCCATCGCGCGGGAGACCGAGGAGCGGCCGGAACTGGTGAGATCGGCGCCGCACACGACACCGGTGCGGCGGCTCGACGAGGCGAAGGCGGCGCGGCAGCCGGTGCTGAGGTGGCAACGTCAACCCTGAGCGAAGCGAAGGGTCAATGGAGCAAACTACTTTTCCGCACTTTGCTCCATTGACCCTTCGCTCCCGCCATCCCATCCGCCCCCGCTCAGGGTTACGATAACTAAATGCGGCGTGCGGTGTGGTTCCTCCTTCTTCTCCTTCTCGCGACATCGGCGATCGCGCAGACGTCGACGGCGCCGGTCATCACTTCACTCGATCCGGCGACGGCGATTGCCGGCGCGGGCAGTTTCGAGCTGACGGTCAACGGCGCGAACTTCGTCAGCGGCGGCTCGGTCGTTCGCGTGAACGGCAGCAATCGCTTCACGACGTTCGTCAGCACGTCGAAGCTGAAGGCGACGATTCAGTCGAACGACACGCAGAACGCGGGAACGCTTTCGATCACCGTGTTCGCCTCCAACCGCACGTCGAACACGGTGACGCTGAGCGTTCTGCCGAACGATCCGCACATCGACACGCTCTCCCCGGACGTCATTAGCACCAGCACGTCGAACCTCACGGTGCGCATCAAAGGCTCGAACTTCGCGACGACCGCGAAGGCGCGCGTGAACACGATCGAGCGCGCGACGACGTTCGTCGACGCGACGACGCTCGACTTCCAGCTTCTGCCCGCGGACGTCGCGACGTCGCGCAATCTCACGATCACGGTCGCGAATCCGAACAACAAGATCTCGAACGGCGCGACGCTGCAGGTGAAGAGCGGGCCGCTCACGCCGGAGATCACGCTCATCGATCCGTCGACCATCGTGGCCGGCGATCCCGCGTTCACGATGAAGATCACCGGGCGCAACTTCGATCGCTCGGCGGTCGTGAAATTCGACTCGACGCAGCGCGCGCCGGCGTTCATCGACGACAGCCATCTCGAAGTGCAGGTGCTGTCGACGCAGATCGCCGCGGCGCGCACGATCGCGGTGACGGTCGTGAATCCCGGCAATCTCATCTCGAACTCGGTCAGTCTGCTCGTCGACACCGTCGCGACGCCGACGATCACGACGCTGACGCCGGAGTCGGTCACGGTCAACACCCGCTCGCTGTCGGTCACGATCGACGGGACGCATTTCGAGATCGGCGCGACGATGCGCGTGGGCGGCGCGTCGCGCACGACCGCATTCGTTTCGTCGACACGGCTTACCGGCACGCTGCTGACGACCGACGTCAGCGCGGTGCGCGAGCTGTCGATCACCGTCAAGAATCCCGGCACGGATGGACGCGAGTCGAACGCGAAGTCGCTGTTCGTCATCGCCGCGAACGGTCCGACCATCACCTCGATCGCGCCGACCTCGATCGTCGCGGGAACGACGAGCGCGCGCATCGTGCTGACCGGCACGAACTATCAGGACGGCGATGCGGTGCTCGTCGGAGGAGAGTCGCGCGAGACGCAGTTCATCAGCGCGACGCAGCTCGCCGCAACGCTGCTCGACAGCGACGCCGCAACGCCGCGCGATCTGCTCGTCACCGTTCGCAAGAACATCGGCGGCGCGACGTCCGCACCGTTCACGCTGCGCGTCGTCGACGCGGCAACGCCGTTCATCGAGTCGTTCGATCCCGCGTCGGCGAACGCCGGTGGTCCTGCGTTCACGCTCCGGATCATCGGCCGCAATTTCGCGCCTGACTCCACCGTCACGATCGGCACGCGCGCCGCGACGACGCGCTACGTCAGCGCGACGGAGCTGAGCGTCGACGTCCTCGCGTCGGACATCGCGACGCCGGGCTCGCTGCCGGTCGTGGTGAAGAACGGCAGCACCGGCCCGAGCTCGGCCGCGGTCAATCTGCCGATCACGCTGATCGTGCCGACGATCACCTCAATCGATCCGACGTCGGCGTCGGCGGGCGATCCCGGTTTCACGATGAACGTGACCGGAACGAACTTCTCATCGGAATCGACGATCGATTTCGATGGCGTTCCGCTCAGCGACACGCGCTTCAACTCGTCGAGCGGTGCGTTGTCGGTGATCGTTCCGTCGTCGCAGCTTCTCGTGCCGCGCGCGATCGCGGTCACGGTGACCGACAACGGCGCGACGTCCGCGCCGAAGACGTTCAGCGTCGTCGGCCCGTCGATCACGAACGTGACGCCGTCGGTGATTGTCGCGGGCGGCGCCGACGCGGTCCTCACCGTCACCGGCGCGAACTTCGTCCTCGGCTCGCGCGGCTCGTTCAAGGGCGGCGAGCGTCCGACGACGTTCGTCTCGCCGACCGAGCTCCTCGTGACGGTTCCCTTCACCGCGCTGCTCGAGACCGGTGTCTTCGCGCTCGCGGTCGTCAACACGCCGGACGCGGTGTCGCAGCCGTTCAACATCACGATCACCTCGCCCGGTCTGCCGACGATTTTCAGCATTTCGCCGACGACCGTTTTCACCGGAACGTCCACCCAGCTCTTGCGCGTGAACGGCGCCAATTTCCTCGCCGGGTCCCGCATTCGCATTAACGGTGTGGCCCGTGAGACGACGTTCGTCAGCAGCACCGAGCTCGCTCTGTTTTTGACGGCCGAGGACATGCGCAATGCGGGTACTCTGACGGTCACCGTCGTGTCCGCGTCCGGCGACGTGTCGAACGCGTTCGACGTAACAGTGCTGCCGCGCGCGACGACCGGCGGTCGCCGGCGCGCGGTGGATGTGCCCTGATGTTCGAAGACGACGAAGACGAAGATACCGACCGGTTTGATCGAACGCTTTCGATGCGGCGCATCCCGCCGCCGTCGGCGTCGCCGGCCGAGGCGGCGCTGGACAAGCGGATCGTGGAGCGGCGGCAGTCGAACGCGCGAATCCTCTTCGGCACGATCATCGTCATCGCCGTTCTGCACCTCGCCAAGCCGGTCGTCGTTCCGCTCGCGCTGGCGATTCTCTTCGCGTTCCTTCTGACGCCGTTCGTCGTCGTTCTCGAGAAGACGTTCATCGGACGGACCGCGGCGGTCGTCATCTCGGTCACGCTGGCGATGGTCATCGTCGGCTTCGGCGGATGGTGGATCTATCAGCAGTTCAACGCCGTCGGCCAGGAGTTCACGCGCGCGACGTCGCGCGAGCAGATGAGCGAGAAGCTCAAATTCCTGCGCGGCCGTGGGCGCGTGTTCGAGCTCGCGGAGAACGTCGTCACGCGATTCATGGAAGCGGGCGAGCGTCCGGAGAAGCCCGACCTGAAGGTTCGCGTCATTCCGGAGCGCAAGACGATCGGCGATCGCTACGGCGACTGGGCTCCGACGATCGAGGCGGTCGCGGCGTCGTTCCTCATCGTGGTGGTCGTCTTCTTCATCCTTCGCGATCGCGAGCAATTGCGCGACAAACTATTGCGTCTCGCGGGACGCGCACATCTCACCGTCACGACGCAGGCCATCGGCGAGACGTCGCAGCGCATCAGTCGTTACCTCCTCACCATCGCGTTGCTCAACCTCGGCTTCGGCGTGATCATCGGATTGGGTCTGTGGCTGTTGAAAGTGCCGCAGCCGGCGCTGTGGGGCGTCATGGCGGGCCTGCTGCGCTTCGTGCCGTACATCGGCGCGGTCATCAGCGCCGCCGGCCCGACGTTCCTCGCGTTCGCGATCTTTCCCAACTGGTACACCTCGCTGGCGGTCCTCGGCCTCTTCATCTTCAGCGATCAGCTGATCGGCGGATTCGTCGAGCCGATCGTCGTCGGACATCGCGTCGGCGTTTCGCCGGTCGCGCTGCTGGTCGCGGCGATTTTCTGGGGCTGGCTGTGGGGACCGGTGGGACTGCTGCTCTCGACGCCGATCACCGTCTGCCTCACCGTCGGCGGCGAGTTCATCCCCGCGCTGCGGATCTTCTCGATCATGTTCGGCAGCGAGGATCCGCTCGAGGGTTACCTCAGTTTCTACAACCGACTGCTCCTGCGCGACCGCACCGGCGCGATCGCGATCGCGGATCGATACGCCGAGGCCGCGACGATGGAGGAGATGTTCACGGATCTCTTCATTCCGACGCTCACGTTCGCGCAGGAAGAGCTCGATCGCCGCCGCATCACGCAGGCGCACGATCACTTCATCAAGGACGTGATCCGCGAGCTGATCATCCGCTTCGGCGATCGCAACGCGGGCACGCCCGATCCCGAGCGCCACATCGTCGCGGTCTCCGTCGCCGCCGAGCGTCTCTCCCTCGGCACGCTCATGCTCACGCAACTCCTGCGCAGCGAGAGCTACTCGGTCGATTACTTCACCGATCTGCCGGAACAGGAGCTCGTCGCGTTCATCAACGAAGTGAAGCCGGAGGCCGTGTTCGTGTCGTGCGCGAACCTCGATCACCTCGATCAGGGCTACGCGCTGCTGCAGCTCCTCTCCGCGAACTTCCCCGAGCTCATGATCGTCGCGGGCGGCTCCGCGTTCTCACGCGATCGCGCGAAAACGCTCGGCTCCGGCGCGACGTACGTCCCCTCGACGCTCAAGGAAGCGAAGGAAGACTTCCTCTCGCGGCGCAGAGGAGCGAAGAAGAAGAGCGGCCGCGTGACGTTCAGCGGAACGCGATTCCGCGTACCGCCACCCGCCTGAGGAGATGGCAGAGGGCAGAGGGCGGATGGCAGAAGCTTGAGCGCGTCGTTTCCTCTGCCATCCGCCCTCTGCCCTCCGCCATCTATCCCGGAGGCCATCCGAAATTGCGTCCGCCCATCACGTGCGCGTGGATGTGGAACACCGACTGTCCCGCGGATGCGCCGTTGTTGATCACGAGGCGGTAGCCGTCGTTGTGCAGCTGCAGGGTGTGCGCGATCTGCGAGGCGCGGACGATCAGCATGCCGACCGTGTTCGCGTCGGCATCGCTCAGATCGTCGAGCGTCGGAATGTGGCGGCGCGGGATCACCAGCACGTGCGTCGGCGCTTGCGGATTGATGTCCTGAAACGCAACGACGTCGTCGTCCTCGTGGACTTTTTTCGCGGGAATCTCGCCCGCGGCGATGCGGCAGAACAGACAGCGCTCGTTACTGGCCATGACTCGATAATACGACGACGCGCGGAATGCCCGCGAGGTCGGGAATGATCTCCTCGACGTCGAATCGCGCATCGACCGCGAGCTCGCGCACCGCGTCCTCCTGGCCGTAGCCGATCTCCATCAGCAGATGACCGCCGCGCGTGAGATGGCCGTGCGCCTGATCGAGAATCCGTTCGATGATCTCCGTCCCGCGCGGCCCCGGCGTGAGCGCCATGCGCGGCTCGTGCACGCGCACCTCGTCCGCGAGCTCTTCGTACTCGTCGAGCGGCACGTACGGCGGATTCGAAACGATGACCTCGAACGTTCCGCGGACGCTCGTCAAAAGATCCGATGCCGCGAACGACGCGTGCGACGAGAGCCGCTTGCGATTCTTCGTCGCGACGGCGAGCGCTGCGATCGAGCGATCGACGCCGAGGACGCGAAGATCGTCGCGTTCCCGTTCGATGGAGATCGCGATGCAGCCGCTCCCCGACCCGACGTCCACCACACGGCCCAGTCGCGGTGCGCGATCGAGCGCCGCTTCGACGAGGAGCTCCGTTTCGGGACGCGGGATCAGCACGCGCTCGTCGACATGGAAGTCGCGCGAGTAGAACTCGGTGCGATTGCGGATGTACTGCAGCGGCTCGCCCGCGAATCGCCGCGCGAGCAATTCCTCGAGCGGCGCGGGATCGACGAACGTCTCGCCGTACGCGAGCAGAAACGCGACCGGCTTGCCGAGGATGTCGCCGAGAAGAAGGTCGACGTCGCGGGGATTGACGCCGCGCTGCAGGGCTTCGTCGCGATAGCGGGTGCGGACGTCGTCGAGGCGCTGGGTGGTCATGACGTCACCCTGAGCGCAGCGAAGGGTCTCTTCTGCGCAGAAGAGATCCTTCGCCGTCTTCGCGGCTCAGGATGACGCTTCGCGTCACTCC
>Ga0075425_100007278_pt1 | contig 11684 bp, 9 predicted proteins | sample SoiMethybrSBSTD4_FD_75300 | JGI IMG/M metagenome (GOLD analysis project Ga0075425, IMG submission 75300) | Bulk soil microbial communities from a Populus tree surrounding site in Tennessee, USA - Soil MetaG P. TD hybrid SBSTD4 | ecosystem: Environmental > Terrestrial > Soil > Tree plantation...
AAACCCCGCGAGGCAATCCCTTCGCAAGCTGCGCTCCCATAAAAATGTTTCAACTTGAAACGATTTTCCACAAAATTTTTCTCATAAAATCGTTGGTACTATTGACCATCGAGCTGTCCATTTGGACACTGGCTGCATGGCCCGTTATTCGGCCTTTCTAGGCCGTGCAGTAGAAGTTCAATACCGCGCCGGAGACATTTGCCTTCCCGCCTCCGGCACTTTCGTTGCCGATTCCGGTCGCTCCATCTTCCTCGAACAGCACTACGAGCAGTGCGGCCAGCAGAAGAATTTCCGCTGGGAAATTCCCTACCAGTGCATCGTTCGCCTGGAAGAGACGGAACTTCCTTTAACTACCACGCCAACGTCTTCTGCCGAGGAAATCCTTGGTGTGTCGGCTCCGGCCGCTGAACCTCTCCAAGCCACCGCCGCTCATGCCTCTGCAGGATCTCCACTTCTTCCCCTCAGTCGGCGCCCGGAAACCGCCTGACCTCGGCTATCCATTTTCCTACCGTCATAGTTGCCTGCCCGCTGGCCGCGAACTGTTCTGCTTGCTCCTCAGGCGTTACAATCGCCTCGAGCATTTCATCAAAATAGCTGCATCTTCGGAGGCACTCTTGCCGCAACCCACCGTTAGCCTCATTGGCCTCGGGCTCATGGGCCGGCCCATGGGGCATAATCTCCTCAAGGCCGGTTTCCCGCTCGTCGTTTGGAACCGCACTGCCTCCCGCGCCGATTCTCTGGTCGCCGCCGGTGCTCGTCTCGCCGCTTCTCCCAAAGAGGCTGCTTCGGCGGCCGACGTTCTCATTACCATCGTCAGCGATCCGCCCGCGCTCGAATCCGTTCTCTGGGGCGGCGATTCGAGGACCGGCGGCGCATTCGCCGCGATAAAAAAAGGCGCCATCTACCTCGACTCCAGCACCGTTTCGCCGGCGCTCGCCCGCAAAATTGCCGAAGCTTCGGCCGCTGCAGGCGTTCATTTCCTCGATGCGCCCGTCACTGGCGGCACGTGGGGCGCCGAAAAGGGCGAACTTCTCTTCATGATCGGTGGCGATGCCCAGACTCTCGAAGCCGCCCACCCTGTCCTCTCCGCCATGGGCAAAAAAATCTTTCACCTCGGCCCCAACGGAGCCGGCCAAACCATCAAACTCGCCATGAATCTTTTGTTGGCCCTTCAGGTGGACGCGTTCGCCGAAGCTCTTGCGCTCGTCACCGGCGCCGGCTTGCAGGGACAAAAACTCGTCGAAGTCATGCAGTCCAGCATGGCTCGCTCCGGCGTCCTCGACGTCAAAGCTCCCGTCATGCTCAAAGCCGATTACACGCCCAGCTTCCCTCTGCGTCTCATGCACAAAGACCTGAGCCTCGCGCTCGATCTAGGCAACCAACTGGGCGTGCCGCTTCCCGCCGCGGCCGCCGCCCGCGAAATCTACAACTCGGTCAAAGGCCAGCACAAAGACGACCTTGATTACGCCGCTGTCTACAAATTTTGGCCGCGCTGATTTATTTTTTTGCGCTTGCGTACATTTCGGCGCCCAGGAAATGCAGCGACACGTAAGGCTCATCGCCCACCACCCAGCTGTAGTGCCCGGGCGCGATGTAAAAAACATCTCCGGCCTTCATCTCAATAACGCGCCCGTCATCCATCGCCGCCGTGGCTTTGCGGGAAATCACCATTCCCACGTGCTCCACCTGGCAACTCCGGGCAAGCGTCGCTGCGCCAACGTGCACCGACCATTTCCATCCCGGCTCGTAGGAAGCGCGGCCAATCGTCATTCCGCCGACATGCACAATTTCGAAGCGCCCTTTCTGGAAAACCCGCACTTCGTCCGGCTCTTCGAATCTTTTTAGAATCACGTCCACCATCAGCTTGTCTCCCCTTCGACTACGGCAGGCGCAAGGTTTGTGGGCCCGCGTGCAGCGCTATGGCGCGACCTCTCCACAAGAACTCGCCGTTCAGTCCAGACGGCAAGCTCACTTGTGCTTCTAAGCCGTTTGCCGCACGCCGGTACTCCACCTCCACCATGCCCTGCGGAATCGGCATCGCTGCCTTCACCTCTCTCAACGCGCCCAGATGCGGCTCGATTACCACTTTCTCAAAGCCTGCGCTCCCCGGCCGTATACCCGCCACAATCCGCAGCAAATCAAAATTCGGATGCGCGCTCCACGCATGTGAATCCGATCGCGTAGGCTCCGGCGATTCCGCCCACGTGGTCAATCCCAGCGAAACCATCTCCCGCCACGGCCCCATCAATTTCAAATATTCGTCGCCCAACCCGGCGCGTTCCACTGCGCGAGCCAAATAGAACCGAAAATAATAAGTAGCCTCCGTCATCGCCGGAACTTCAATGCCCGCCGAAAATCCCGAGTCGCTTTTTGACAAAATATTCAACAGCACGTCCTTTTGTCGTTCGGGCAGAATCGCATCCAGCCAAACACCCAAAATATTTGCGTGCTGGCTGAAATGCTTCTGCGCCGGTGTATCCGCCAGCAATCCATATTTCTCGTTCCAGCAAAGCTTCCGCACCGCATCCGCTGCACGCGCCGCGGCTTTCTCATACTTCTCCGCTACGCTCACTGCGCCAAACGCCCGCTCCAACTCCGCTCCATACCGCAGCGCTTCCACAAACTGCAGCGTCATCACCGCCGACCCGCCATCCTCATCCTGAGGTGGCACGCCATCCTTGAAATCCGCGCCCCAATCCACAAACGGCCACCACGAAATCTTTCGCAGCAATCCATCCGTGCGCTGCCGCTGCAGAAACCAGTCCAGAGCCGTCCGCGTACCGGGAAGCTGGCCCCGCACAAACTCCGCATCTCCGCGGTACATCCAGAAGTCGTGTGCCATTCCGACCCACATTAGCGAAAACGTCGGAATCATCTGTACCAGCGACGAGGGATAGCGGCTTTGCGTCAGCCCGTCCGGCACCCGCGAACCGTTGAACGCCTCAATCGCCTGCCGTGCCAGCCGGTCATCGCCCGCCACCGTGTAGGAAATCAGCGCCTGAATGCGCGTATCCCCAATGTACTGCAGCCGTTCCCAGTACGGCGTATCCATATAAGTGTCGTGCGCGTCCAGCCGCGCCGTACGCCAGCCAATCTTCCAGATCGGCTCCAGCGTGGAATCATCTGCATGAAAATGCGCCTTCTCCCCAAACGGATACGCGCTGAACCAAGTCCGCATCCGCTCAATCCGCAGCGGCTCGTCATACGTCTCTAGGTCCATTTGTAGATACCGCCAGGTCCTCCAGCTCAGCGGCGAAAACTCCCGCTTGCTTTCTCCCCCCGCCGGCAGAAATTCGTCCACCACGCCTTCGATGTGCTTCCCCGCTATGTCATTCCGATTGCCCTTCTGCCCCTTGTCGTCCACCAATGCTTCCGCATATGTCAGCCGGATCGTTGCCCCATGTCCTTCGCTCACCAGCAGCGCCGGGTACCCCGTCGTCAGCTCGCCGTTGTCCAGCAGCACGCTGCATTTGCTGCGCGCCGGAAGCGCCATCCCATCATGCGGAAATTCTCGCGAAAACGCCGCGCATCCCGTACGCACGGCTTTGCCCGCCGCAACTTCCCGCATCTCCATCGCGGGCAATCCATCCGCCACCAGTTGCCAGTTGTTCGGCGAATCCTGCTCCTCTCGCAGCGCACCGCGCCCAAGGGTTATCGCTTTCGCCCAAGCTCCGTTGTCACCACTCCGAGTCGCGCTAGTCGCCTGCCAATCAAAACGGCCGCCATCGACTCGTTCCCCAGGCTCCGCCGCGAAATATCCATTGACCTTCGGTTTCAACAACGAAATTCCCATCTCCTCTTCCACGTCCCAGGTCGCATCCGTATCTGCCGCGCTTTCCACGGCCCCCTCGCCATGCAGCAAAAATCCCACCCGCTCGCTCATCTGCGCAATCGCGGCTCGTGTCCCAAACTGCCACACCGTCGCTGCCAACACATTCCGCCCTGCATGCAGCTTGGGCCCAATATCCACCGTCTTGTACCTCCAGTGCCCCAAATCGCCGCGGCTCGGCCCTCTCCCTGCTTCCGCACCATTCACATACAAAATAAATTGGTTGTCCGCGCTCACATCCACCACGAACCGGGTTGGCGCTTCTTTCACCTCAATCGTCTTCCGAAAATGCAGCACCACCTCATCCCTCTCCGCCACCCCCGCCGCCGTAATCCACTGCGCCTTCCAATGCCAGCCAGTGTCTTGGCTTGCGGCGTTGCTGGCCAGCCCCGCCGCAATTCCCGTCAGCGCCGCGAGGGTCGCGACTCTTAGCACTCGAAATTTCATTGATTGCTCCATGGCGCTACATCTTATAGGACCATCCGCTTTGGTGGCACCGACTTCAGTCTGTGCAGGGTGTAAACCCGGCCGAATCAACTCGCCTTGCCGCTGAATTAAAAGCCGAGCACAAACTTCCCTACGCCGATTGCTTCGCCGCTTCTCCTGCGCTGGCGCGGAACGCCACTCTTGTGACTGCTGACGCGGACTCTCCCGCCTCAAAAGGAAGCTCTCTCTTCTCCTGCTTTGGACGCTACCCGGCGGCGCCTTGCTTTTTGCACCAACGACATTTCGCGCGGCGGGCGATGCTACAATCCGCACACTGTTTCGGAGGCCTTTTCATGAACTGCAGGATCTACAGAATGCTTGCGTTGGCGATTGTGTCCGCAGCCCTTCTTTGCGCTCGTTCCGCTGCCCAGGAAAAAACTCCCGACTGGTCCACCGTCCAGATCAAAGTGACCAAAATTTCCGGCAACATCTACATGCTCGAAGGCCAGGGCGGCAACATCGCTGCCTCCGTCGGAGAAGACGGCATCGTCATCGTCGACGACGAATTCGCTCCCCTTGCCGAAAAAATCCAGGCCGCCCTCAAGAATCTTGGCGTCACCGACAAACCCGTGCGCTTCGTCATCAATACCCATTACCACGGTGATCACACTGGTGGAAATCCGCCTTTCGCCGCCTCCGGTTCCACCATCATCGCGCAGGACAACGTCCGCAAGCGTCTGGTCTCCGGTGGCACAGCAGGAAATGGCGGCTCCATGAAAATGGAAATGAAGCCCACCGAAAAGGCTGCCCTACCCATCATCACCTTCGAACACGACGTCACCGTCCACCTCAACGGCGAAGACATTCGCGCGCTCCACTTTCCCTCCGGCCACACCGACGGCGACGCCATCATCTTTTTCCCCAAAAACAATGTCGTCCACATGGGCGACGATTTTGTCCGTTATGGCTTCCCCTTCATCGATGTCGCAAGCGGCGGCAGTGTCCAGGGCATGATTGACGGCGTCGAAAGAGCCGCGGCCCAGCTCCCTGCAGACGTCAAAGTCATCCCCGGCCACGGCGTCCTCTCCAATCTCGATGACGTCCGGGCCTACGTCAAAATGCTCAAGGACACCAGCGCGGCCGTCCAGAAAGCCCTGGATGCTCACAAAACCCTCGATCAGATGAAGCAGGAAAAAATCCTTGCCCCCTGGGCGAAATGGTCCAACGATTTCGTCAGCCAGGACATCTTCATCGAAACCATTTACAACTCCCTGACCAACCACCCAGGCCAGTTCGTAAAACACAACTGACAGCTGCCGCCCTTCCGTCACGATAATACTCATCCCGAACGCAGTCGAGGGATCTACGGCGGCGAAGCCATGTGGGATATAACTTCAGTAGAGTCGATACTTGCGAGAATACGTAGCTCTAGGTCCGTTGGAATGAATGCTCACAGAAAAATGGCGGTGGGGTAGCAGCAGCTAAGCACCAGCAGAAGCAAAAGTCGTCTTTCCGCAACCGTTTGTTTGCTCAGTGGTTTGCTGCGACCCCAACTTTATCGCCTTCCCGTTCCGCAATGGGTCAATCGATCAAGCCTCTTCAAGGCTTGGCGGTTGGCGAGAAGAACCCGATCGGCAAATCCTTCGCTGTAAGCAATCCCGCCGGAGCATTCAAAATCACTGGAATCGAATTCACCGCCACCGAGGCCGTCGCGATGTCGCCATGAGAACCGCCAGGAATCGTCAAACTGATGTTCGGATGTCCCGTCAGCGTCACAGTATCGGCCGGGTCTTTCGCACCGACGTACATCTGCAATTCCATGTAGATCACTTCTTTGCCGCCCGCCAGTCCGCGCGCGATCTGGTGAACGCCTGCTGCCTGCCCCGGTTCCACGACGAAAAATTCCGTCTGCACTCGTTCCGTCGCTACTTTCGGTTCGATCGTTTCGGTGATTTCATCCACCGGCAATCCCAAAGCATCTGCGACCATCGCCACCGATTCGGGTAAGCCCACGTGCTTTATCGTTCCTTCCGTCACTTTCGCGCGAAACTCCTCCACGCTCATGCCCGCGCCAATTTTTCTCTGCAGTGGCAAACGCCGCTTCGACGCGTCCACGATGCGCAGCGCTTTCGCGTGTTCGATGCGTTGCGAAACCGCCGCCAGCGTGATCACCAGTTTGTCCATCACGAATCCCGGATTCACGCCGGTGCCGACCAAGGCAACGCCCCAGTCGCGCGCTTCCTTATCCAGTTGCTCCGCCAGCTCCGGATTCGTCCGGTACGGATACGACAGCTCTTCACACGTAGAAACTACGCAAGAACCGGCCTTCAAACATTCGATCAACTGATCCGTGACTTTTACCAGCGAGGACGACGTCGTGTGCATCACAATGTCCGCCGCTTGCGACAATACTTCTTCGGCGTTGTCGGAAACCGCCACCCCCCATGGCGCATCGCCCGCTCCCACCACTTCTCCCAGATCGCGTCCCACCTTCGCTGGATCTGTATCGATAGCTCCAACAATTTCGACCGACTGCTTTTCCCGCAGCAGTTTCGCGATCGACGCCCCGATCGGGCCGATCCCATACTGAATCGCGCGTATCTTCTTTTTCACAAGCCTCTCCGTTTTCCCGAAAACCATCGCCGGGAGCTCACTGCAAATTCCGCTGCTCAGCGAAACCTATACGATAAAGGATTCAGCCAGTTCAGGCAAACCATTCGCCGGGATTCACGGAACGGCTATCAGTGGCTTGGCAGCGGTCTTGGGGTGACGTCGGAGTCTACCAGTCCCATGACCCACTTGATCGCTTCCACATACATCTTTTGCATTTTGGGATCGTCCCAGTTTTGTTCCACGTGACCCAACGTTGAATAGTAAACGCGCCCCTTGCCGAATGGCTTGGCCCAGGTCACGGCAAAGTCTCCATCTTTACGGTGCACGCGCGAGTTTTTCAGGTCCAGCTTTCCGGCGTCGAGCCGCATCAACACTCTCACTTTGTCCCGCGAGAAATCTTTAAGCTGATAAATTTCGTCCTTCCATAGGAAAGACTTCGGCCACTGCTGCATGCCTGGAAACGCGGGATCTTCCACCATAATCGGCGCCTCGAAAGTGCCCCAGGGATGTTCATCAAAATACCCGCCGACCATCTCGCCGTACTCCGGCCACTCGGTAAAAGTTATGGTCGCGCTGTGCACGCCGATGAATCCTTTTCCATCATCATGCACGAAGGAAAGCAACGCGGCCTTCTGCTCGGCGTTCATTTCCAGTTCGCCGCCGGTGTAGAACATCACGGCGTCAAAATCAGTCAGATTTTTCGCGTTGTACTCCAGTTTCTTCTTGGTCAGCGCTTCGGTATCGGTGCGAATCGTTGTCGTCCACAATCCATTCTCGCGACCCAGGCGTTCGATGGTCGCCATCGCATGCGACACCGCTTCGTGGCGGTACCCTTTTTCTTCGCCGATGATCAGAAGATGTTTTTGCGGCTGCGAGGCACTCTGCGCCGGGCAACCATGGCCAGACGCAATCATCGAAAGCACCAACGGGAGAATCCTTCGCGCGGTTTTCATTTCTCCTGCTCCTTGGCGTCCTGTGAGCGAGATGGAATATCTTCGCACACGAAAAAGCGTTGTATCACATTCTGTGCGAACAATTCCGGGTGCGGTTGCCGTCTCCGACCAAAACCTGTGGCGCACGCGCTGCTCCGGATTCATAATGTTTGTGACGACCATTGCGGACTCCCTCCAGACGCTTGGCCGCAGATCCACGGAGGCGCACATGACTGCACGCAAGCTCACCGACGACGAAATCCAGAAACTGCTCAGCAGGATACCCGGGTGGCGCGCGGTGAACGGCAAACTGCACAAGACCTACGAGTGCAAGGACTTCAACACCGCGTTCGGCAACATGACGCGCGTCGCTCTGGTTGCCGAGGCCATGAATCACCATCCGGAATGGGCAAACGTCTGGAACCGCGTTTCGTTCGATCTGGTGACGCACAGTGTGAAGGGCATCAGCGATCTGGATTTTGTTCTGGCCGAAAAGATCGAAGAGATATTCAGCACGCAAACCGCCAGTCGCGCCACGTCAGGAACCTGACGAGCGGTACCCGATGACCGAATTCGCTTTCAGCACCCTAACCCACGCCAACGCCGGCAAAACTCCGATCGCCGCATGATCGGTGCCCACCAGCCGCAAAACAGATCCCGCGCCTGGCTCGCCACAATTTTTCGCTGGGCGGCTGCTCTGGTGGTCCTGGCGATTCTTTTTTATTTTCTTCCTGTGGCTCCGCTGCGCGCCGCTCTCGCTCGTGTCCCCCCGATTCGTTTCGCCATCATTCTTGTTCTGTACCTGTGCGCGCACGCCGTTGGAGTTTTCAAGTGGCGCATGGTCGTGAACACCGCCGGTTCCCAGCTCGATCTTTCCACCAGTGCACAGTGCTACCTGGGGGGACTGTTCGGCACGCTCTTTCTTCCCTCGATCATTGGCGGCGACGTTGTGCGCATGGCGGTTGGCTTGCGGCGCAGCCCACGCCCCGCCGCCGTCCTCGCGGGAAATGTTGCCGATCGTTTGCTCGACCTGGCGGCACAAGCGGCGCTGGTCCTTCTCGGGCTGCTTCTTCTTCCCGGATCGCTGCCACCGCAATTCGCTGCTTTAGGACACAAGATTCTTTTCATCGGCGCGCTGCTCGCGGCGACAATTCTGATTTTGCTGTTTCTCCTGCGTAAACCGTTGCTCGGAGGCCGCTCGCATCGTTTTCGCCGCAGGCTCGCGCGCTTTCGTCACGGCTTTCGCTCGGTGCAGCGCCAGCCGCAAGTGGTTATTTTCGGCTGGCTGCTGGGCGTGGCCATCCAGGGCACGTTTATTTTGCTGAACGCGCTGCTGGCGATTTCGTGCGGACTGTTTCTGCCTTTTCGAGTCTGGCTATTTGCCTGGCCCCTGGCAAAGCTGGCGGCGCTGCTGCCGTTGACGCAAGGCGGAATGGGAATCCGCGAAGCCGTTCTGGTTGCACTGCTGTTGCCATTTGGCGCGGCGAGTTCGGTGACCCTGGCGTCCGGATTGATCTGGGAAGGCATCATTATCGCCGGCGGCCTAATCGCGGGGTTGTTTGCATTTCTGCTGCGGCGCTTCGTTAGAAAAAATTAATATCAAGTGGCAACGACTCTATGAACCTGCTTGACGTCAGCAAAATGCCAACGAAACAATGGCCTCCCCTCCAGGTCATTAGCCATCAGAGGACTGTCCTCTCCAGTCTCGTTGCGACGGTTCTCAGCCCATGCCTCACACATGTCTTCGCAATTTGCGCTGCCCTGCATTTGTAAGTTTTCGTGTCGCGTCAAAGGTGCGCGCACCCTCGAGTCATTCACTGATGCCGAAGTGCTGCTGCGAAGATAGCATTTCGATGTCGAGCTGCTGTATCGCCACGCTCCAGTAGGATTAGCGCTGCTCGATCGGGAATTGCGCTATCTGTCGGTGAACGAAATCCTCGCCAGCTGGCATGGAATCCCGCCCGCCGAATTTGCGCGACGGCCGTTGCAGGGAACTATTTCCGGTTGGCACGAAGCAGTGGCGGCGCGGAATTCTCGAACTCCACTCAGGTTTGCGCTGCGCTTGCGCGATGGAGGCGGTAGTGAATGGCGGGCGTGAAAACGAGTGACAGGACCATGGAGCTCAGCAGGCCTCCGATGACGGTGATCGCAAGAGGCTTGAGCATTTCGGAGCCCGCGCCAAGGCCGAGGGCAAGTGGGAACATGCCGGCTATGGTGGCGAGAGCAGTCATGGCGATGGGACGAAGGCGGCGGCGGCCCGCCTGGATCATGGCTTCTTCGGCGGAGAAGCCGAGACTGCGGAAGCGTTGATCAGCGTCGAGTAGCAAGATGCCGTTTTTGGCAACGATGCCGACGACCATAATAATGCCCATAAATGAGGCGATATTGAAGGTAGTACGGGTAATGAGAAGAGCGCAGAGCGCGCCGAAGGTGGAGAGTAGCGCAGAGGCGAGGATGGCGGCAGGCGCGGAGAAGCTGCGAAATTCAAAAAGCAGAACAATGAAGAGGAACAATAGAGCCAGGACGAGTACTTTGAGCAGGTCGCGAAAAGATTTTTGCTGCTCCTGATACGTGCCGCCGTATTCGACTCGGATGGACGAAGGCAAGTGCAAGGCGTTGACCGCTTTCTGGACGGCGGCAATTCCTGAGCCGAGACCGACACCTTCCAGTTTTGCGGTGACCTGCATGAGACGCTGCGAGTTTTGCCGCCGAATTTCCGTTTGTCCGGGATCAGCGACAAGCGCGGCAAGCGAACCGAGGGTGGCGGTTTTGCCCGTGGCGCTGACGATTGGAACGTTCAGCATCTGCTCGAGAGAAGCGCGAGCAGAGTCCGGGAAGCGAACGCGAATGGGATAAAGGCGATCGTGCAGAACGACGGGGGTGCTGGCGGCTTCGCCTTCGAGGATTGCAGCGGCGTCGGTGGCAACCTCTTCCGGTGTGAAGCCGGAACGGGCGGCGGTGGCCGCATTGACCTGCAAGGTGGCGGCGGGACCGCTGATCGTGTTCTCCACCCCGTTGAGAACGTCCACCACTCCGTTGACGTTTCCGATGGCCTCGCCGACACGCGGCGCCGCATCGAGAAGCGCCTGCGGATCCTGGGAATACAGTTTGATCACCACGGGCTCTGGCTCATTGCTGAGGTCGCCGATCATGTCCTGCAGCACCTGAACAAACTCGACGCGGGTGGCGGGTTCGGTCTGGTTGATCTTCTTGCGGACGTCCTCCATGACCTCCTCGATTCCGCGATCGCGTTTTTCCTTGAGCTTCACTGTAAAATCGCCGCGATTCGCTTCGGTGACGGCAGCCAAGCCGAGTTCCATGCCGGTGCGCCGGGAAGTGTTTTCCACTTCGGGGGTTGCTTTTAGAATGCGCTCGAGGTGCTGAAGGATGCGGTCGGATTCAGTGAGAGAACTGCCGGGCGGTGTCCAGTAGTCGAGGATGAACCCGCCCTCGTCCATTGCGGGAAGCAGATCGGTTTCTAGGAAGTGATAGCAGACCACGGAGAGCGCGACAATCGCAGCGGATCCGGCAATCAGAAGAATCGGACGGCGCAGGATGCGCTGCATCACGCGAGTATAGAAATTGACGATGCGGCCGAAAAATCCGGAGAGGTGAGCCTCTTCGGCCTCGAGCAGCGCCTGAGTGTCGAGGTCGGTGGCATCGGAAGAACCGGACGGGGCAGGTGACGGCGAGGCTCCTTGTTTGCCGCGAAGAAAATATTGGCTGAGCGTGGGAGTCCAGGTCATGGCCAGGAAAAGCGAAACGAGAAGCGCGACGGTCATGGTGATGGCCAAAGCGCGAAAGAAGGAGCCGGTGACGCCGGCGATCGAGATGAGAGGGAGAAAAACGACGATGGGCGTGATGGTAGAACCAAGCAGCGGAAC
>Ga0075425_100007279_pt1 | contig 11684 bp, 9 predicted proteins | sample SoiMethybrSBSTD4_FD_75300 | JGI IMG/M metagenome (GOLD analysis project Ga0075425, IMG submission 75300) | Bulk soil microbial communities from a Populus tree surrounding site in Tennessee, USA - Soil MetaG P. TD hybrid SBSTD4 | ecosystem: Environmental > Terrestrial > Soil > Tree plantation...
ACGCCGGCCGCGGCGCCCCTGGTGGTGGAACCAGCCTTCAGGTCAGCCGGTAGACTGGACCCTGCCGAGTGAGCTAGAGCCCACGGCTTGTGCCCGGGGGCTCTTCTACTTCGTACAGCAATCACGCAAGTCGCTCGAGGTCTACGACGGCGATCACGGCAACCGCGTCGGCGAGCGCTTCGTGTCGAAGGTGATCCCGGTGACCGTTGCGAATCTCGCGCATCAAGAAGGGTCGAGTTGGTACTCCGTCGCATCCAGCCGTTCGAGCACCGCCCGCGTCGGGTTCAGAACGCGATTCAGCGTCAGACCGATGAAGAGGAGCGCCGCGAGGCCGGTTGCGAGCCAGAAGCCATAGACGATGTTGCCGAACGCGTCGCCCACGGCGCCGATCGCCAGAGGTGCAAGCACAGCCGACACGCAGGTGAAGAAGAGGATGACGCCCGCTGCCGCGCCGTGCTCGGATTTCGGCAGACAACTGATCCCTTTCGAGTTGAGCGTCGGGTAGACCACAGACATGAACAGGCCCGATGCTGGGAGCAGATAGACACCCCAGTTCACACCGCCGATCACGGTGAGGACGAAACAGAGCAGAATGCCTCCGCTGAAGAGAGCGAGCACCGTCTGCCACTGCACACGCGTGAGCACCCACGCGCCGAGAAATCGTCCGGCTGCGCGCAGCAGGAAGAAGATCGAGATGCTGTAGGTCGCCAATGCCACTGCCGAACCCGTGTAGCCTGACATCAGCGTTGGCATCCAGACGTAGATCGCGGCTTCCACGCCGACATACAGGAACGCGCCGGCAGAAAACGCGAGCACATACCGGTTCTGCATCGCGCGCATGGTCCCTGTAGACGAACGCGCTGCTGTCGTCGTTCGCGCTGTGACCGGGTACTTCACGACGAGAGCGAGCACGATCAGCACGACACAGATCGTGCCCGCCAGGACATAGAGCCACTTCCACGACATGCCGGCGGCCAGCATGCGAGTGAGGATCGCCGGACCGACGATGGCGCCGACGCCGAAGAACCCTTCGACCGTGTTCATGATCGTGGTGTGCTGTGCGGTGGATCTCGAGATGTCGCCGATGAGCGCCAGCGCACCAGTCTTGAACACGCCAATCGCCAGCCCCGAGATACCCAGCATCACCGCGAAGAACAGGAACGCATCTCCCGACGCGAGCAGAAAGCAGGCGGTCGCGAACAGCGTGAGGCCGATCACGATCGTGGGCCGGCGGCCGAACCGATCGGCAAGCTGCCCCAGCATCAATCCCGCCAGCGCGATTCCTGCCATCGTCGCGTACTGAAACGTTCCCGCGGCCGTCAACGACAGGCGGAACGTCTTGATGACTTCGGGAATGATGATGCCGACCGAGTCGGTGGTCATCGCAAACATGGCGAACATGAGATAGGTGAGCGCCTTGACGACCGCCAGGTTGCGCGACGTGGTGGTGACGCCCGTCATGCTCGCACCTCCGCGTCGACCTGCCACGCCACAGCGCCCGACTGCGCTCGGGTGCTCGAGCACGTGATCGACGCACACATCGCGGTGAGGTTCACGTCCAGACGAGCGACCGCCTCGCCGTTCGTCCAGACGAGCGCCATCCGGTCTGCGACTGAATCAAGAGCGTCGAAGGTGCCCTGAAAGGCGGGGTTCGTATTCCGGATCTGCAGCAGTGCGAGCAGCGATTGAACGACCGGCCGTGTCAGATCCTGTCGCAGTTCATCCGCTGTGTAGTAGTGGCGATTGATGTCGCGTCCCACGCCGGTGCGGCGAAGCAACTCGACGTCGTTGCAACCGGCGAGCAGCCCGACGTAGTAGACCTGCGGGATTCCCGGCGCGAAGCACTGAATCGCGCGTGCGACGAGGTACTCGGCGTCACGGCGGCCGAGCGCATCGTAGAACGTGCAGTTGATCTGCGACGCATCGACATTGTTGGCTGCCGTGCCGCTCGCGATGCGGCTCTCACCTCGGCTGCGCTGATGGATGGTGTTCACGACCGTGTTGATCTCGTCTCGCGTCAGCAAGCCTGGCGCTCCGTTCGCGCCGCGTGCCGCGTCCACGTCCACGACGCCGATGCCGTCGTGCGTGTCGAGAACCGTGATGGCGTTGCCTGGGCGAATCCGAAGCCATCGCGTCAAGGCCGCGGCACGACGCGTGTACAACGTGTGCAGCACCAGCGGCGGCAGCGCGAAGTCGTACACCCAGTCGACCTGGCGCGCGACGTCGATCTGATCCCGGTAGTGCCCGTGGACTTCGACCAGCACCTCGATACCGAGCGCGTGCGCCTGTGCCGTGAGGTCGGCGATGAACGCGAACGTCTCCGGAATCATGAAGCAGCTCGTGCCGGCCTTCTTGATCGCGAAGCCGACGGCATCGAGTCGAATGGCGCGAATGCCAGCGCCGTGCAGACGATCGAGAATGCCGGCGAGATAGCGCTGCCCCTCGGGATGCGACACGTCGATGTCGATCTGATCGCTCGTGAAGGTGGTCCACAGGAGCACCTTCTCCCCACGGGCGGTCTCGTGCGCAGTGAAGGGAAGGCTCGGACGTATGGTGTTCAGCGCGCGTAGATCGGACTCGCGTGCTCCGGACGGAAACACGCGTCCATACGTCAGAAACATCGCGGCGTACGGAGAGTCTGCACCTCGCTGGTCGTAGTCGATGAACTGCGGGGAATGACGTGACACGTGGTTGACGATCACGTCGGCCATGACGTCGATCGTCGCGGCGAGTCCTGCCACGTCGTCCCACGTGCCAAGGCGTCGATCGACCTGCGTATGATCGATCGGATCGAAGCCGGCGTCGGCGCCATCGATCGGGTGAAAGAACGGGAGCACGTGCACGCCGGCAAATACACCGTGAAGAGGACCGTCGAGCAGCTGCTGAAGATCGTGAAACGTCCCTCCTGGCAAACGATCGACGTACGCGATCAGGTGCGCCTGATTCTTCATCGGCCCGCCGGAAGGGTATCATCCGGTGCCGAGTGGGAGGGGAGCGGGTATGAGGCGCTTTCGAGTGATATTCGAGGTGATCATGGTGCTCGGCATTCCCCTGTCTGCCGTCGCACAGACGGCACACGTGCCGTCGCCAATTCGAGTGGGCGCAGCGAAGGTGGACGTCACGCCATCCGAGAACGAGCGCCCGAAAAACAACCTCGGCGTGCTCGATCGACTCTACGCACGAGCCATCGTTCTGGACAACGGCGTGACCAGCGCCGCGCTGATCTCGGTGGATGCTGGCGCGATCCCGGATGCGCTGTGGCAGACCGTGTCGGGGCAGATCGACAAAGAGCTGGGAATTCCGCCGGCGCGTGTTCTCCTCACAGCCACTCACACGCATAGCGGCGGCGGACCGCGCGGAGCAAATTACAGTCAAAAGATCGTGGATGCGGTTCGGCTCGCAAAACAGAAGCTGACGCCCGCGCGTATCGGGTACGGCACCGGCGTGTCGTATATCAACGTCAATCGTCAGATCGTCGATCCGAAGACGGGGCGGTGGTGGGAGGGCGCCAACTACGACGGCCCTTCGGACAAGACCGTCGCGGTGATCAAGTTCGAAGGACTCGACGGATCGCCGATCGCGGTCTACTACAACTACGCCGTGCACGCCGTGCTCGCCGGTCAGTTGGATCAGATCAGCGCCGACATTCCCGGCGCGGCCTCGCGCTACGTCGAGGATTCATTCGACGACCGCGTCGTCGCGTTGTGGTCGTCGGGCGCGGCTGGAGATCAGAATCCCATTTACTATCAGCAGACGTACGACCTGCGCGAGATTCGCGTCAAGGATTACGCGACTCGCGGCGTCGACATCAGCAACGCGATGCCGCCGGGCGGTGAAGGTTTGAATCGAAGCGATCCGACGGTCGCGCGACTGATGAATCAGCAGCGGCAGATGGTGTCGTCGATGGGACAGTTCCTCGGCGAGGAAGTGATGCACGTGATGCGCGGAATCGCACGCACCGAGACCGCTGTTCCACTGTACGGAAGCTTCACGAGCGTTCGATGTCCCGGCCGCGAGCGCACGAACGAAGGCCGGGCTGGGTTCGAAGGGACCTACAAAGACGCAGGGCCGGTGGAGATCAGGCTCGGGCTGCTGCGCGTCGGCGACGTCATGATCGGCGCGGCGAATGCGGAGGTCTTCAATCCGATCGCGCAGCGCCTGAAACGCGAGTCGCCCTACAAAGCGACGATGATGGCGACGCTGACCAACGGGGCCGCTCGATCCGGCTACATCCCGGATGATGAATCGTTCGGCAAGTACACCTTCGAGGTTCTCTCGTCGCGGCTGCAGCCCGGTTGCGCGGAATCGGCTATCGTCAATGGCATCCTGACCCTCATCGACGGCGCCCGAGCGGCGCAATAAGGAGAGTGCATGGCAAGACTGGCTGCCGTATGTGCGACTGTGATGATGCTCGGAGCGGTCGCGTCGAGGCCGGCCGCGCAGTCGGCTCAGCCCGCGGATACGACGAGCATCACGGCAGCTGCCTGCACCGCCGATCGTCTCGGCAACTCGGTTCCCACCTCTGCGATCGGCGAGCCCGTCCGCGGTGTGACCTTGTCCGCTCCGTCATGGGTTGAAGCGGCCAATGGCGTTCCGGCGCATTGCCGCGTCAACGGATCGATCGCGCCGGTGGACACCAGCAGCACGGCGCGGCCGATCAACTTCAGCGTCGTCCTGCCCGCGACCTGGAGCCGCCACGCCGCACAACTGGGCGGTGGAGGCATGAACGGCTTCGTGCCCAATCTCACCGGCGGCGGGCCCGGCGCATCCGGACCGTCTTTGCTCGATCGCGGCTTCGCGACATATGGAAGCGACTCCGGGCATCAGGCTGCGTTTGGTGGACCGCGCGGCGGCGGCCCACGAGGCGAAGGATCGCCAGCAGTGAACCTGTCGGACGACTGGGCGCTCAACGACGAGGCGATCCGAAACCTCGGCTACATGCAGATGAAGAAGACGCACGACGCGGCGATGGTCATTATCGAGCGCGCGTACCGCGCACGGCCGCGATTCAACTATTACATCGGGACGTCGCAAGGCGGCCGCGAGGCGCTGACCGTCGCGCAGCGCTATCCGGCCGACTACGACGGCATCGCCGCGAATGTGCCGATCGTCAGCTTCTCGACGCTGATGCTCGCGCCCGAGTTGATTCGGATCCACGAGAAGCCGGCAGCCAACTGGGTCACGCCGGCAAAGATCAACGCGATTCGCGGCGAGTTCATGCGGCAGTGCGACTCGCTCGACGGTCTGGCCGATGGCATCATCAACAACTACATGGCGTGCCGCGCGATCTTCGACGTCTCGCAAGGGGCGTCGAATCGGCATCCGTGGGCAGCCAAGCGCTGCGCGAACAACGTCGATCCGAACCCCAGCGACACGAGCGCCGAGGCCTGTCTGACCGATGGACAGATCTCGACGCTGGAGTTCGTCTACCGTCGCTACGCATTTGCGTCGCCGCTTGCCAACGGCACGCGATCGTTCGGCATGTGGGTGCCGAATACGGATCCGTCCGGCAGCGGCCTCATTCTCAACGCGCGGTTCAAGGGGCAGGAGGGTGCCGGGGCGGACGCGGCGATGCACTCGCATCTCGGCCTTCTTGGTGTGACCGGGTTTCTGATGAAGAACGTGTCTGCGAACCCGCTGGACTATACGGAAGGCGGCGCGTTGAATCAGCGACGTCAGGAACTGTCAGCCATCCTCGACGCGACGAACCCCGATCTGTCAGCGTTCCAGAAACGCGGCGGCAAGATGCTCGTCACGATCGGCACGAACGATACGTTGGCGTCGCCCGGTGCGCAGCTGGACTACTTTCAGTCGGTGGTCGACAAGATGGGACGAGCCTCTGCCGATCGATTCGCGCGCTTCTGGGTCATGCCGCAAACCGGTCATGGCTTGAGCGGCAGCAGCTACAACGTGGCGGGCGACGGTAAGCCTGTTGCGACGGCGCCGATCCCGAATCGCTATGACCAGACCGGGTTGTTGCTCGATTGGGTCGAGAACAACGTCGCGCCTGGGATGGCTGTCACCGTGACGGCAGGGGAGAAGAGTCTCCCGTTGTGTTCGTATCCGACCTATCCCCGATACAAGAGTGGTGCGCCCGGCGCTGCAAGTTCGTACGAATGCGCAACGGCTCCAGGCGGACAGGCGCGTTGATCGAACCCAAACTTTCCCAGAGAATTCTGCGAGTCCCAATCGCCGGCGGGCCGCCGAGGGCGCTGACTTTGGCTATTCTTTAGTTCATCCGTTGCATCCCTCATGGCACAGGGAGATGCTGCTGCCGGCTGGCGTCAGCCACTCGCCTTCGATATCGAACTCCGAGGCCCACATCGATGACGTCTTTCGAGCGCCCTAACCAGTAGAGGAGGCACGATGCGCGTCCGCTATCGCCGTGCCGTTCCTTCGGACATCGCTCGATGGTGGCCCACCGTGCGTAGCGACTGGGGGTTGTTCTCGGCGCCGCTGGTGCGACGAGTCCCCTCTCTCATCGCTGAACTGGTGGCCTCAGATCGTTTGACGATGTGTGTGTTCGAGGATCCTGAAGCGAAGGCTCCGATAACGATGGGTGGATTCGGGTTCCTAGGACGCTCGTTCATCGAGCATGCATTGACCGTCGAAGGTCGGCCACTCCTGGAACAGGCGTTCGACGCCGAGTCACGGTCGACACCAACCTTCCTTGGTCGTCGACAGATTATTCGAGGAAATCGTGACCGTGACCTCGAGATGGTCAACTTCATGGCTTCTCCACCGAAGGAGGGAGCGGACCGTGTGCTCTGGGTCTCGGCCGTCTACGACGCATGGCAATTCTTCGTCAAGGGGTTCCAGTTGAATGGTGTCTGGCAGGAGAACTCGTCGCCGCACCTTGACGAGCCACTCTTGTCAGCCGGATACAGGGTCATGCGGAGATTCGAACGGAGCACCTCGGAAGTCGTGACACTCTTTCATACGTCGAGATCGGATGGCGGTGGAATGATGGGGTCGCTCATCGCGTCGGTGATGACCTCTCCTTTTCCCGTATTTGGATTTACCCATTCGGAGCAGCGTCTTCTCGAGTGTGCCCTCCTGGACAATACGGATCAGGAGGTAGCTGACATCCTCCAGGTCACGCCAGATGCGATCAAGAAGCGCTGGCGAAACATCCACACGAAAGTCATGACCCGGGAGCCCGCGACTCTCAGGGGCATTACATCAGCGCTCGGACGTCGACGAGCGATTCTCGGTCGCGTGCGTCCTCGTCTCGAAGAGATCCGCCCGTACAAGTAAACGTCCACGACTTACCCCGGACCGGGAATGTTTTGACTCGGTCTCACCAGCCCTTCAGTATTTCTCCCCGCGAACGCAAAGGAGAAATCAATGAGCTATCGTCCTGTTCACATTTGTCTATTCCTGTGTGCCGCGGTCGCCTTCAGTGCGCCCGCGTTCTCTGATCAGTGCAAGCCAGTGGTGGGCAGCTTCGAGGCTCACGTCGTGACGCCCGCCGAGGGTTGCCAATCGCCTGTCGGCCTTTGTACCGCCGGGCGCGTCTGGGGCGGAATCCAGGGCACGTACGCATTCACGATGACCAGCGCGCTGCCGAACGGCGAGCCGACCGCGCCGACGGTGCTGTTCTTTACGGGCCACAGCGTCGTGACGCTCAAGAGCGCCGATGTGGTCTTGGGAACGGACACCGGCTCTATTGATCTTCCGCCGGGACAAGGCGGTTTCGCCTCGCTCATCACGTTCCACAGCGGCGGCAGCGGCTCGACGGCGAACGCAACCGGTCAGATCCGCTTACGCGGCGACTTCGATCCTGTTGCTGCGACGACGAGCGGCGATTACCTGGGGACGATCTGCACCACGTAACGAAACAGGAGAACCCGATGCCACCAATCTCAAACATGCTGACGGCTCTGCTTGGCGGGGCCGTACTTTCACTCATTTGTGCGCCTCCAGCGAGCGCTTCCTGCGTCGATCCATCCAACCCGCTCAAGCAGCAGAAGCTCCTCGCGCCCCCACGGCCAGCCGCGTTTGCCCCCCGACTCGCAGAGGCCGCACAACTCGGACCTGTCGAGGAGAAACACGTCGGGCGCGTGCTCGATCGCATCGTGGGTACCTGGCACGTCACATATGGAGGACCTCTGGCTGGTCAGGCATTCATCCAGTGGCACAGCGACGGCACAGAGTGGGAGAACATCGATTTTCCGATACTCGGCGGAACCATCTGCATGGGTGACTGGCGCGCCGTCGATGAGAATCACGTGCGCCGCTCCCACGTAGGCTGGCTGTTCTCGGACGGCAACCCGTCCGGTTACTTCACTCAGACTGAGACCGACGAAGTGGCACGCGACGGGAGTTGGTATCGCGGCACCAACTACATCAGGCTGTATGACCTCAACGGCGTCCAGTTTGCCGAAGGCGCGGGCACCGCGGAGGCGACGCGCATCCCGGCCCCCTAAAACGGCCCCGGTCGGTAGAAACAAAAGGGCGGGTCTGAAGACCCGCCCCTACGAGTTGAGCGAGTCTGACTGCTCGCATCGCGCGACCCGGAACGCTGCCCCGGATCCGCGCGCCCCGAGTGCTCGATCGGCTGCACTCGACGACCAGGTCTGCTGTCGATATGTGGTAATAGAAGTGCCAACAGTCGCAGACATGGTCGATGGCGTCGAGTTCGGGCCGTTTCGCTTCGAGGTGACATCAGGCGCGCTGTCGCGGCGAGGAATCTCCGTCCGTCTTCAGCCGCAGCCATCTCGCGTCCTGGCTGTTCTCGTGCGCCGGCCCGGAGAAGTCGTGAGCCGCGACGAGTTGCGGCAGCAGATCTGGCCGGAGGGTACGTACGTCGATTTCGAGCGCGGGTTGAATTTCGCGATCGCGCACATTCGCGCCGCGCTCGGCGACTCTGCCGACGCACCGCGCTACATTGAAACCGTTCCCAAACGAGGCTACCGTTTCATCGCCCCGATCGCGCCCCAACAGGTCGTTCAAGAAACCACGACTGCCCCTGCGGAGCCGCGCATCGCACCGAATCGGTGGCGAACGCGCGTGTGGTCAACGGCGGTCGCGATCGTGGCACTGGTCGGCGTCACCGCAGTGCTCTGGCTTCGCGCCGACACTCGTCCCATCCGCGTCGCTGTCGTGCCGTTCGACAACGAAACGGGAGCGGATGCCTTCGATCAAGTCGCGGTCGCGATCGCCGATCAAACCGTGGCCCGGCTGGCCACGCCGGATCGACTGACGCGGTTGCGCGTCATCGGCAATTCGGCCGCCCTGCGGAAGCCTCGTGCCTTCCGGGACATCAAAGACATCGGACTGCGGGTGGCCGCGGACTACGTCGTGCTGGCGCAGATGAAGGTCGACGGGTCGAAGGTGCGCCTGATCGCGCACCTGATCCGGGTCAGCGACGAAACGCACGTCTGGGCGAATTCGTACGATCGTGCCTCGTTCACGCTCGACGTCCAGGCGGAGCTCGCCGAGGCCATCGCGTCAGCCGTCAGCTCACGCGTGGGAGCGTCCTAGTACGTCGGTGTAATCCGTTGATGTGAGACGGCGTTTCCCCTCACATCAGTTCTAAGAGAAACCTCGCTTTCCTTCCGGCGACGGCATGCGTATACCTCGGCACGGAGGTAAGCAAATGCCATTGACTCGCCGCACGTTTCTTGCCCTCGCGCCCGCGGCGCCCCTGTTCGCTCTCGACGATGCACAGGGTCAGCACGCGGCAAGAGAGCCCGCGTCGGACGCGTTTCCCGCCCACGAACCGGAGACCGTCAAGGAAATGGTCACGGTTTCCCACGGCAACGTCGCCCGCGTGCGCGAACTGCTGTCGGGTCGTCCGGCGCTGGCGAATGCCGGATGGGACTGGGGCTTCGGTGACTGGGAGACGCCGCTCGGGGCCGCATCACACGTCGGCAACCGCGAGATTGCCGCGCTGTTGCTGACTGCCGGAGCGCGGCCCACTATCTTTTCGGCGGCGATGCTCGGCCAGGTGGACGTCGTGCGGGCGTTCGTGGCGGCCTCGCCCGGTATCCAGCGCACGCGCGGCCCGCACGGGATCACGCTGCTCGCGCACGCCCGCGCCGGCGGATCTGCGGACGTCGTCGCCTTTCTCGAGTCGATCCAGAACGCCGATCTGGCGTATCGAAACGAGCCGCTCGACGACGCCGCGCGCGCAGCATGCATCGGCGAGTACGGATTCGGCGCCGGCGCGACCGAACGGCTCGTCGTATCGGCGACACCCCGCGGCTCGTTGCAGATTCGGCGCGAGGGGGCTTTCGATCGGGCTCTCTTTCACCTTGGCGGGCTCGTCTTCCATCCCATGGGGGCCGAGGCCGTGCGCATTCGCTTTGCGCCTGGCACGCCTTCGTCTTCCGTCGCGGTCGAAGACGGGACGCGATTGATCACGGCACCAAGGGTCAGGTGAGGTCCATGCCGGAGATCAGAGCCGTATGTCGACTGTTGTGGCGAAGCCGGGCGTCCTCCCTCGCGGCGGTGTGCATGCTCGCCGCTGCGGCGGCAGTGGCCACCGCGACGTTTTCACTGGCCGATGCGCTGCTATGGCGCGCGCTGCCATACCGTGATGCGCAGCAGCTGTCGCTGCTCGTGACGACGCACGCCAATGGCGAAGCGGCGGTGTCGCTCCCGGACTTCACTCTCCTGCGCGATCAGCCCCGATACGCGCGTCTCGCCGCTGTGGGCACGTTCATTCCGGATTACGCGCTGAGCGGCTTCGGCGAGCCACGCCAATTACGGGGGCGGCTCCTGTCAGCCGGTTACTTCGAAACGCTCGGCGTTCCGCTCGTTGCCGGCAGGGACTTCCGTCGCGAGGAGGAGCGACCGGGGACCGCCTGGGTGGCGATCATTACCGATCACCTCTGGGCTGATCTGTTCGGACGGCGAACGGACGTCCTCGGAACGTCACTCTCGATGAACGGTCTCTCTTATGTGATCGTCGGCATCTTGCCACCCTATCGAGACCCGTTTGGTGACGTCGACGTCTACGTTCCGCAGCGATTCTCCCCGACGTTGCAGCGGGGACTCCGGGTGCTCACTCCGATCGCTCGACTCGCTGACGGAGTGTCTCCGCAGACCTATCAGCAAGAAATCAAGCGGCTGACCAGCAACACTGGGGATCCTCTGGCAGCCGGATACCGCGTCGAGCTGAAACCGCTCCACGCTCGCGTGGCGGCTCGACACCGGTCGGCCGCGGCATTGCTATTCGGCGGTGCGGTCGCATTGCTGGTGATCGCGCTCCTGAACTTTGCTGTGCTGGCGGCGGTGCGGGCCAGGCTTCGCGTGCCCGAATTCACCACACGATTGGCCCTCGGCGCCACGCGCAGCCGCATTCTCACACTTGCCGCCCTCGAGCTCGTGCCGCTGTCATTCGTGTCGATGGTGCTCGCAATCCCAGCCGGCACGCTGCTCGTGAACGTGCTCCGCGGCCAGTACGCGGAGGACGTCGTCACCGATATCGCTGTCGATGCTCGAGCGGTCGCATTCCTCACAACGATCCTGGCCGCTGCCGTTGCCACGACCTTTGCCGCCGCCAGCCGATCATTTCGTGCGCACCTTGTGACCCAGCGGTCGATCGCCGCGTCGCAGCTGCTAGGTGGCCGATCGTTTGTCGTCGCTCAGATGGCCCTCTCCCTCGCACTGGTCATCGGCTCTGGTCTTCTGGCCAAGAGCTTCGTGGCCTTGAGCAGCGTCGATCCCGGGTTGAA
>Ga0075425_100007280_pt1 | contig 11683 bp, 15 predicted proteins | sample SoiMethybrSBSTD4_FD_75300 | JGI IMG/M metagenome (GOLD analysis project Ga0075425, IMG submission 75300) | Bulk soil microbial communities from a Populus tree surrounding site in Tennessee, USA - Soil MetaG P. TD hybrid SBSTD4 | ecosystem: Environmental > Terrestrial > Soil > Tree plantation...
GTGTCAGGTGCGGTACCAAAGATCTAAGGCTTAATCCAAGACAACACACTCAAAGGCCTAAGACCCAGGGCCTGACACCTAAGACCTGACACCCGATGCCTGAAGCCTGACACCTGCGTTCAGTTCTTTCGCGATCTCTGCGACGAGTTGATACGATCGCAGTCGGTCGGCATGATCGTAGGTGTCCGTCACGACGATAGCTTCGTCGGCGAGTGTCTCTGATACAAGCTTTTCCAACCTGGCTTTCACGCTCTCCACCGATCCCACAATCGCCGCGCCCAGCTTGTTCTCTACTGCGGCACGCTCAAACTCGTTCCACAGGGGCTCCATCGAATCCACCGGAGGAAGCAACTCCACGGGTTGGTTTTGGATCAGGCGGAGGAAGCGCTGCTGTGGCGTAGTAAACAGCCGTTCGGCTTCACGATCAGTTTCGGCGGCAATCACCTGGACCGCGACCATCAAGTATGGCTTCGGTAACGCCTCGCTCGGGCGAAAGCCGTCGCGGTACATTTTCGAGGCAACATACAAATATTCAGGCGCAAAGTGTGCTGCAAATGCGAATGGCAATCCCAACGAGGCGGCCAGTTGCGCGCTGAAACCGCTCGATCCGAGGAGCGTAATGGGAACATTGCTTCCCTGTCCCGGAATCGCTTTCACCGCCTGTCCTGGCCGCTCCGCACCGAGATAGCCACGCAGCTCTTCGAGCAGTTGCGGAAAATCATCACCCGTCTGTCGATGGTCACGACGCAATGCGCGCATGGTCGCGTAGTCTCCGCCCGGGGCCCGACCAAGCCCCAGATCAATCCGTCCGGGAAACAAGGCCTCGAGCGTCCCGAATTGTTCCGCCACAACCAGTGGTGCGTGGTTCGGCAGCATCACGCCGCCGCTGCCCACCCGGATCGTCTTCGTCGCGGCCGCAACCTGGCCAATTAACACGGGTGTCGCAGAACAGGCGAGTCCCTCGATTGAATGATGCTCCGCGAGCCAGAAGCGTGTGTAGCCGAAGCGTTCCACGTGTTGAGCCAGGTCCACGGAGCGGGCGATCGCACTGCCGGCGGGTTCGCCAGGGTGCATACCTACGAGGTCAAGAACTGCGACGGGTAAACCGGTCGTCATAGTGCATTAGATAACGGGTGCGGGTTCGCCGATGCTTTCCTGACAAATCTTGGGAAGAAGAGCGACAACGAGCTGAGAACTGGGTGAAGGGCCCTATCTGGTCCGGTCGGAGAATCTGCTTTAGGCCGGCAGTCTGAATTTGCGTCCTGCAGAAACATTGGGCAGCAATGCGACACCCGCTAAAAGCAAAACAAATGGCATCCCAATCAACTGCAGCGCACCGTAGAGCACCTGTTGAGGATTGAAAGATGCTGCCCAGATCACGCCGGGCAGTAGGCCGAGGTCTTCGCCGCCCATCGCAATGATGAGAGTTCGCCATTGAACCGCGATCGCGTTGACGTCTCCGATCAGCAAGAAGAGACCCGGCACGGCCAGCATCGATCCCGCCACGAACCTGATGATTTGAGTGGAGTTGGTCTTCGCTGTCATGTCGTTCTCCCAGGCCGCGTTCCGGCTCTACTGGTATGTCGATTGGGATGGCGCGCAAACGACAGGAAAGGAAGAAAAATTTTCGAAGACTCGATTCCGCTGGCTAATGCAGAACAGCAATGTTCTGGCCGACGGCAAACCCTTCTCCTGCCAGCATGAGCCGGACGGCAATGCGCTCCGCCTTGTAGTGGCCAGTGCGGTGCAGCAAATAAGCTGTGCCGAGCGCCATGCCCATACCGATGGCGGAGGCGGCCGCCTGACCACCCGCCCCGTGGGTTACTAAAGGACGCGCCAGAGGGTTCGCTTCGCGCATGCCGCGGTCCAGGCCGCGTTGCGTCGTGATGGCATCAGCCGCGACTTCGGCTGCGAAGATTGAGAAATTGATCTTGTTTTCCAAAGTCCAGAACTTGCGAGCGCTGGGAGCATCCGGAACTGGGGCGGGGATGAACTCGATTGCGTTCGCAGCTGGGACGATCACATCAGGAACCGAGGGCGTCATGGCGCGCGAGGAACTGGCTGGTTCGGCCAAAGAATCGGGCAGAGTCGCACCCATCGCAACCAGGTTGTCCTGCGCGCTCGCCGCACTCACCAGAACCAAGACTGCCAGGATAGCGACTTTCATAATCCCCTTCCTTGCTCAAAACGACCTTATTGCGAGCACCGGGGGAAAGCGCCCAGAAAACTGAATCGAGATTCGATTGTGAGAACAGCCTAATCGAACTGTACACAAGAGTACATGTCCTAAACGTAACGGGGTATCGCCTTTTAGTAACCACCAAAGTGACCCGCACCAAAGTGGACTCAGAAGCTGCATTCACTTCTGTGTGAATGAAGGCTTACGGAGCTAAACGAGATGATGAACTTATCGTTGCTTTCCGCAACATCATAGGCGCTTTGTTTTTTCCAAAAGTGCCGGCCGAATTCGGTAACTTCTACACGACAGGGGACAGGGTCTGGGGCGGCAAATCGCACAAAGCAAGCGTTTTCAGGGATGGTCTCAGGCGTGCTGGTTGGACTTGCTCCCTTTCATTGGTAGACCGTGCCTGTTCTGTGGAAAACGTGCAGAAGAGAGAGGTCTTGCGTCGCTCATGAACTCTGGCCTTGCCCCCAAGCAGAATTGGCTGCTTCCCTGTGTCTTCGGCAGCGCTCTTGCGATCCTCATCGCCACCAACACCGGCTGCGTAACCGCCAAAATGAACGCTAATTCCGGCAGCGGAGGAACTTCCGCCTCTGGCAGCCTTTCTGTGGGACCCTCCATGATGAACTTTGGCAACGTCACTGTCGGAAGCACCATGAGCCAGGCGGGGACGCTGAGCGCGACCTCGGGTGGAGTCACCTTCCAAACTGCCAGTTGGAATGGAGCCGGATTCTCCGTCAGCGGAATCTCGTTTCCCGTAACGGTTGCAACCGGACAGAGTGTGCCGTTTACGGTGACCTTCGCTCCGCAGGTTACCGGGGCCACCACTGGCACCATTTCTTTCTTTAGCGATGCCTCCAACTCCCCTGGCACCGTTGCTCTATCAGGAACAGGTACTCAAACCACCCAACACACCGTCACGCTGACCTGGAATGCTAGTACGTCATTGGTGCAAGGCTATTACGTGTATCGCGGTACAATCTCGGGCGGTCCCTATACACGTTTGTCGGCTCTCGAGGCGGGGCTATCTTACGTGGATTCGACCGCCGCTTCGGGGCAGACGTATTACTACGCTGTGACCGCAGTCGACGCAGCTAATACGGAGAGTGTTTACTCTAACCAGGCGACGGCTGTCATTCCCTAGAAACCTATAGCTCTATTCCCCCACGGACCTCTCTCACGTCGTGGCCCGGGTCTGCATGAGGAAGAATCGGCCTCCGAGCCAGGCACTCGGGATTGCCAACCCAGCCAGGACCAACGGATACCAGCGATGGCCGACCACCGCCGGGTGATTCCACATCACCAAGCCCCCGATCAAGTTTGCCAGCAGCCCCAACACACCGAGCACCATCGCATGCGCCATCGGGCGGCTGGGAGCCAATCGTACGCCGATATAGGTGCTCAACACGGCGTAGATGGTGCGATAGGTGGCAGCCAGCAGTAACAAGGGATCGCTGGTGGGCTGGCCCAAAGGCGGCAGAATGTTCGCCGCGTGCAGCGCGGCGTCCGTCGCCACAGTGAGAACGATGCCGACGATCAATGCCGCCAACACGGCGCGGATGCTGCGCCCTATGTGATCAGATCCGTGCGCTTCGTTCATGATGCCCGCGACTCCCGCTCCTCTCCTTGTGCGGGCATGGAAGTGACGATCTTTTCCAAGCGGTCGTAGCTGGCCGCCACTCCCGTTTCCATCGGGGACTTGAGGACCGCATCCCGTGTCTGGCGCGAATCATAGAGCATGGTTTGCGTGAGCGTCGTCTCGCCATCCCGCTCCACCAGCACCAGTGTGCCTACAGCCTCACCCGGATACCACGCCTCGTCGAACTTCTCAGTAGCAACCACGCGTTCCGGAATCACGATCTCGCGATACACGCCCCCCATTCCCATCTCCCTGCCATCACTGTGACGCCACACGTAGCGGTAGCTGCCTCCCACGCGCAGATCAATCTCGCAGACCGGCATCGACCAGCCCTCAGGTCCCAACAGCCACTGCCTCACCAATTCCGGCTTGCTGCAGGCCTCAAAGACGAGATGACGGGGTGCGTCAAAAACACGGGTCATTACGATTTCGCGATCGCCTCGGGCAGTGACTTGGAGGGTATTCTTCATTGCGTATCTCCTATCGTTTCTTGCGGTGACTCTTTTTCGCGAGCTTCATTTCATCCAGCAGCGCATCCAGGTGCCGGAAGCGCATTTCCCAAAGCTTTCTGTATGTCTCTAGCCAGCTGGCCGCTTCGGCAAGCGGCTTGGCTTCGAGTCGTCGCGGCCGTCGCTGTGCTGCGCGGCCTCGGGAAATGAGCCCGGCCTGTTCCAGCACTTTCAAGTGACGTGAAATGGCCGGCTGAGTAACGGAAAACGGTTCAGCCAGCTCGTTTACAGAAGCCTCTCCCGAGGCCAGCCGTGCCAGAATGGCGCGACGTGTCGGATCGGCAAGAGCGGCGAAGACCGCGTCCAGAGTGGACGATTCCAATACCATGTAGTTATATAACTATATTGTTATATACGTGTCAAGCGCAAAGGCTGGATCGAGAAATTTGTTTCGCGCCCGGTTTTCGGTCGGGAGGTCTCCCGCTTGATTAGGTGCTCTTGGACGGCTCGCTCGGGAGTTTGGCACTACGGAAGATTTGGGCCCACAACGCGCGCTCTCCCGCATTCAGTACTTCCAATTCCTCGAAAAGCTCGCGTGCAAATTCGACATCCCCGAGTCCGCTAGCCGTAATCAACTTTCCATCGCGCACGGCAGGGGCGTCCACGTATTTGTCCGCCTCAGAGTACCCGGAAACCTGTGACCGCAGGTAGTCAAGCCCGTTGCTGGTGTGGCGCCGGCCTCGCAGGAGCCCAATTCTCGCAATGGCTACGGTCGCCCCGCAAATGGCCGCGATCGGGACGTTGCTTGCATCCAGCCGCTTGAGAAGCTGCTCGAGTTCGGGTTCAACAGGCGCATGCTCCCATCGGTCCCCGCCCGGTAGAATCAATACGGCCACATCTGAGGGCTCGACCTCGGAGACTATCTTCGAGGGCAGCACCGTGATTCCTCCCATGGAGCGGACCGCCGCCGAAGACAACCCCACCGACTCGACGCGATAGTGACCAAAGCGTCGCAACTCAGCAACGGCGTGGGCGGGCTCCCAATCGGCGAATCCTTCGACCACGAGCAAGTAAACAGCCTTCTCGGGCTTCTTGTCTGCTTTCACTCTGTCGCCTCAATCGTCAGCAGCCTACTCGCCTGGCGGATTGCATTCCGTTTCACCAATTGCGGACCGGCAGATTTTTTAGTTGTAATCGCGTTGATCACGACAACTGACACACCCTCGCTTGCCCGTTTCGTGAAGCAAATAGCATTTTGCGACTTTATTGAAGGCCTTCAAGGCCCGCGCCTGGGTCGATCGAAATCCCCTTCCTTGAACACTCAAGCGCGCGCTTAGCATCCTCGTTGCCCTGAGCGGCAGCTTCCTGGAACAGGCGGGCGGCCTCGACTCGGTCCTGGGGCACACCGTAGCCGTAGTAATACATATAGCCAAGGTCGTATCGAGCCTGCGGATACCCTTGTTCGGCGGATTTGCGGTACCAGCGTACAGCCTCTGTGTCGTCCGTTGGCATTCCCTCGCCTCTGCGATAGATGATGCCAAGAGCGTCTTGAGCCAGAGCGTTTCCGTGTTCGGCAGCTCTTCGGCACCAGCGTGCGGCTTCGGAATCGTCCTGCGGCAGTCCTCTCCCCTTGTGATACATGTAAGAGAGGGAGTACTCAGCATCGGCGTAACCCTGCTCGGCGGATTTGCGGTACCAACGCACGGCCTCGACATAGTCCTTGGGCACTCCGTTGCCGTAGTAATACATTGCTCCCAGCTGAAACTGAGACTTCGCCTCACCCCGCTCCGCCCGGATGCGGTACACTGCCGCGGACTTCGCCCATCGACGATGGTTACGCTGGGCGCGAACGATGATGCCTGCACAGATGAGAGCGCAGCAGGTAGTGCCCACGATGACCCAACGTCGTTTCATCGAGTGCCCTCCATACCCGGACGATGAAGCATTGTACCCGCCACAAACGGGAAATAGAGTAGATCACGTTCGAACCTCCGCCGGTTCGTAGCGGAATGCGATGCCGCCGCTCATGAATGTTGTAACATCGCTCTCATTGGCTCTGCTCACCGCTCAGAAGTGGGGGGAACTTTGGCAAAGAAGCGGGCTCCGAAGAAACCGGTTCCCGAAACGCGAACTCTGGAAACTCTCTCGAAATTGTCCGAGCCAGAGCAGGACCTGCTTCGGCACGTGGAGCATGGCTATCAGCTTGAAACTGATTCGTTGGGCCGCGATCCGGTCTTGCGAAAGTTGGACGGGGAGGAAGTAGTCCGCCCAGCATCTGCCACACGCAACACGGTCGAGGCTCTGAAAGAACGGGGCCTGATCACAGAAGCCAAGAGTGACGATCCTCTTAAGATCGTGTGGCGAAAGGCGTAGGTAGATCAAAGTTGCAGCGTACTTAGGCTGCAAATCATTGGAACCTGGCCTGGTTTACTGGTGTATTTATTCTTAAACCGACCGGGCTTCCCGAATTGCTGCCAGCGATTGGCTATCGATACCCCAATCGGCATTTTAGATCGCGGAGTATCCGGTCAGCGAGGGGTCGTTTTCAGAGCCGAGGTTGCAGCCCACACGGCAAGAGCAATGACAATACCTGTAAGCGTCAGGCCCAAGAAGGCAATCAGAACGGCTATGACTCTCGACCCTCGACTGATCGGTCGAAGATCACCATAGCCAACCGTAGTTGCCGTGATGAACGACCAGTATAAGCTCTCAAAACCCGACCACCCCTCTTTTCTTCCTACCGCGCAACCCAGCAGAGCAACCACCAAGCCCAAACTCAACAGCAAAGGAAGTATCTCCCAAAGCCCAAGCGCGAACTGCTTTACAAATGCAACGGTTATGCCTGTAAAAAACATTTGTCAGTCCGTGTTGTGAATATGATTTTCAAAGGCCGTCACTGATGGTGTCAGCTGTCAGAGATGCCAGTGGGGTACGGCAGTTTTGAAATCAACGATAGATCTCTTGGCACAAATCGTCATGATGCTCAAGTCCTACCTAGTAGATGTTTAGGTAGTGGTGAACCAGACGCGACTCAGATCTGCAAGTTCTGACAGTTCCTCCATCTCTCACGGCAGGTGTGTACTAGAAGTCCCTTTTTGGGAACGCTAAAAACAGCCTGATGTCCACCCCGGCGGCACGGGGTCAGGTTTCTGTGGCAGGAACACGGGAAAAAAACGCGGCGCAACACTTACATAGGCAGACGGAACCCACATTCCTCCAGGAACCTGTTGACTTCTCCCCAGTATTGGGTGGCCCCATCTTCCAACTCTTTCGAAGGTCGCGTCTCGTTGGAGACGGCCTGGAGCTCTTGCATCGACGCCTGATCATTATCACGCTCGTTGCATGGTTGCCCCTGTTATTGCTTGCAACCTTCCGCTCGATCGGTCCAAACTCCAATGGGCTTTCCTTTTTTCATGACGTCGAAGTGCATGCCCGATTCCTCGTGGCGCTTCCCGTACTCATTGCGGCGGAACTGATTGTTCATTCGCGGATACGACCGGTGGTTCGCCGATTCGTCGAGCGCCGTATCGTGTTTCCTGAGGAGTTGGGACGCTTTCACAGCGCGATCGAGTCAGCGGTAAGACTGCGTAATTCCATTCCCATCGAGTGTGGGCTGTTGCTTCTTGTGTACACCTTTGGTCTGTGGGCCTGGAACAGCCGAATTGGGCTTGAGACTGCGACCTGGTACGCCATGCCTGGTGGACGCTGGCATTTGACCCCCGCAGGCTTCTGGTACGTGTTCGTGAGCATTCCTCTATTTCAGTTCATACTCCTGCGCTGGTACTCGAGGCTCCTTATCTGGTTTCGCTTTCTCTGGCACGTCTCCAGGCTCAACCTACACCTCGTTCCGACTCATCCCGATCGTTCCGCTGGTCTTGCCTTCCTGGGAAAGAGTTCTTACGCCTTCGGACCGATCCTTTTTGCTCAGGGTGCAATACTGGCTGGTGTGGTTGCCAACAGAGTCCTGTACCGGGGCGAGAGCTTACTGTCATTCAAATTACAAATCGCGGGCTTTGTAGCTTTTTTTGTCCTGGTCATTCTCGCTCCGCTATTGATGTTTACTCCTGTTTTGGCACGCGCAAAGCGGAAAGGATTGGCCGACTACGGCCAGCTCGCGCAGCGCTACGTGGACGGCTTCGAACAGAAGTGGGTCTTGGCAGATAGCGCTTCTTCCGAGGATCTCCTCGGAACTGGGGACATCCAGTCGCTCGCCGATCTCGGCAATAGCTATGCCATGGTGCGCGATATGCGGCCGATCCCGTTTGGACTGGAGGACATCTCCCGTTTGGCCGCGGCAACCGCGGCTCCGCTCTTACCTCTCCTGCTCACGATCTTCTCACCGGAAGAACTCATCATGCGTGTCATCAAGGTGGTGTTTTGAAATAACCGGTGCGGGCGATCCCTAAGTCGACAAATTCGCAATCAAACCCGGCTGAATTGAGATCCTCCTCTCACCCCAAATCGGAACGGGTCCTCGCCGACCCTCGCCCAATTTCCTCGCCTTGCTACAATTCCTTGCCGGCATAATGACTTGCTGGCGATGGACGAACTTTTGGCGAGGTATCCACGTATTCTTCGTGTGATGTTATGCCAGGGGTGTGCCGGGTCTCGCACCGCCGTCTCCGGCTGAGAAGCCAAGTTTCCCGGGAGTTCTGTTGGAAGACGCGCAAATCGTCAATGGTCTCGTGCGCCGTTGTGTGGCAGGAGACGCGGTCGCGTGGGAAGAGATTGTCCAGCGCTACCACCGGCGCATCTTCAACATCTGCTATCGCTTTGCAGGCACCTCGGACGACGCCCAGGATCTTACCCAGGAAGTTTTCATCAAGATGTACCGGACGCTGAGCTCCTATGACGTGGAGCGTGGCGCCTTCATGACGTGGGTTACGACCATGACTCGCAATCTGCTGGTCGACCACTTCCGCAAGACCAAGCAGGATCGGGTCACGGACTCGATTGACGCCGCACCATCCGAGCATGAGGATGCCATGCCCCTCAGTGAGCGGATCCAGGATCAGGCCGCCCCACCCGATGCCCGTGTGCAAAGCCGGGAAGCCAAGGAAGCCGTCCACGAAGCCCTGCAGAAGCTTTCCCCGGAACTCCGCGAGGCAGTGATTCTAAGGGACTTACAGGACATGGATTACCGGGAGATCGCCGCTGTTCTTAAGGTTCCGGAAGGGACCGTGAAGTCCAGAATAAACCGGGGGCGCGCGGAACTTGCGCGTCTCCTTCAACGTATTTACAAACAGGTGATGTGATGCCAGGTGAAACCAATAACGGTATGCAGTGCAACGAGTTCGAAGCCCTGTTATTTGACGCGCTGGATGGTTTGTTAAGCGGCGCGAAACAGGGGCGTTTTCGGGCTCATGCCCGCGTCTGCGCCAAGTGCGGACCGATGTTCGCCGAGGTGGAGGCGGGGCAGCATTGGCTGAAGTCACTCACGGAGGTGGAGGCTCCAGCCAACCTGGTGCATAACATTCTGGCTGCGACGAGCGGGATTGAAAGCTATCGTCTGCAAGAAGCAGCCACTGCCACGCACAAGCCGTCGCTGGGTGAGCGGATTCGCGAATGGGCGGATTCCCTTCTCACGCCGGTCTGGAGTACAGTGCGGCAACCGCGGTTTGCCATGTCGTTCGGAATGGCTTTCTTCTCCCTGTCCGTCGCGTTGAGCGTCGCGGGAGTGAAGCCGAGCGATCTGAAACAGGCAGATTTCAGCCGGAATGGATTGCGGAGGACGTACTACACCACGACGGCCCGGGTGGTGAAGTACTACGAGAATATCCGGCTTGTGTATGAAATCGAATCACGAGTGCAGGAGTTCAAGAAAGCGACCACGCCCGCAGAACCGGGACCGGCAAAAGAGCGGGATAAAAACCGCAAGAACAATAGTAGTGGACAACCCGAGCCCAGACAGGAGAGAAATTACAGCCGCGAAGAGAACCAGCCCGTGCTGGCTTCAAACCCGGAGGATCCACCTGCCGTGTCGGTGACCACGATCAGGAGGTTCGCATGAACTGCGCCACGCACAACTCCGTGGGGGCGGTGGCCTACTGCCGCACCTGCGGAAAGCCGCTATGCGGCAGTTGTGTCCGCGATGTGCGCGGAACAATTTTCTGTGAGCACTGCCTCGCCGAGCGCGTGGGCAGCGCCCTTCCCCCAACTCCCGCGCCTGGCACGCCCGTCGGAGCGGCGCCCGTTTTCAAAACAGATCGTCTGCCCAGCCCAGGATTAGCCGCCGTGCTGGGTTTCATTCCCGGCGTCGGGGCCATGTACAACGGGCAATTCATGAAGGGATTCATCCACGTCATGGCGTTTGTGGTCATGATCTGGATGGCCGAGCGTTTTGGTCCCATCATGGTGCCGGTCTTCTTTGCGTATTTCTTTTATCTGGTGTTCGACGCGTACAAGACCGCCCACGCGCTCGAGTTGGGGCAGCCTGTTCCCGATCCATTTGGATTCGAGCGAATGTTTGGGCCAACCCCCCGCTACGTGCATCCTGGTGTGGCTAGCACTCCCGTGGCGCAGGGCGATGCCGCGAGCGCCCCGGTGGAAGATGTCGGCGCGCGCCGAAACGTGCCCACGGGCGCAGTGGTTCTGATCGGACTGGGCGTCCTGTTCATGCTACACACTGTCGGCTCGTTCGGGTTTGGGATCGACTGGTTCCTTCCCGTGGCTCTGATCGGCCTGGGTGTCTGGCTGTTCGCACGCCGTTGGGGGTGGTTGGGACACACCGTCGCAGTGTGCAATTGCAACCGCTGCCGTATGCGCAGCATCATGTGGCCGGTAGTCCTCATTTGGGGTGGAATCGTGGTCGCGTTGGATGAACTCGGTGTCGGGATTGGCAGTACGTGGCCGACGATATTCCTGGTTGTTGGTGCAGTGAAGCTGCTGCAAAGCAATGCCTCAGACGATGGGCACGTTGGCGGACCGCCCGTGCCGCTTAGCGCTCCACCAACATCCGCGCCTCCGCCGGAACAGGACTCCTCAGATGTGCCTCCCAACGAGGTGCACCATGTCTAGCCCTACGCCCACTCCGTCTGTCGCATCTCAGCGCCGCCGCCGCTCGATGACTGGTCCATTCATTCTGATCATTGTCGGCGTGATCTTCCTGCTGGGGAATTTGCACCTCATTTCTTGGAAAACCCTCGGGCTCTGGTTCGCTCACTACTGGCCGCTGCTGCTTATCCTTTGGGGCATCCTGAAACTGGTCGAACATTACCGTGCCAAGCAGGAGGGCCTGGCAGCTCCGGGAATCGGCGCGGGTGGGGTCTTCCTATTGATCTTCCTGATTGTTGCTGGCCTGACGGCGAGCCAAATCTCACGCGTGAATCTGGAAGAAATCGGCGATCACATCGATATTGGCGATAACGATATTCCGTTCTTCGGAAAGTCCTTCCATTTCGACGACCAACCTCC
>Ga0075425_100007282_pt1 | contig 11682 bp, 8 predicted proteins | sample SoiMethybrSBSTD4_FD_75300 | JGI IMG/M metagenome (GOLD analysis project Ga0075425, IMG submission 75300) | Bulk soil microbial communities from a Populus tree surrounding site in Tennessee, USA - Soil MetaG P. TD hybrid SBSTD4 | ecosystem: Environmental > Terrestrial > Soil > Tree plantation...
ACGGCGCGCGCGCAGTACCACCTGCGACAGATGTTCGTCTTCCTGAACATGTTCGCCATCAACCAGCCCGAGGTGATGATCGGCAACGCGGCGTCCCGCTTCGACGCGAACGGCACGCTCGTCGACGACACCACGCGGGGACTCATCCGGCAGCTCCTGGACAATCTCGTGGCGTGGACGCGGCGGCTGCAAGCGGCGCCACGCGCGTAGATCGCTCGTCAACCATCCCGCGATCGTTGGTCGGCATGTCGGCCGCCGCGCCAGCGGCCCGCGAGAACGCCGAGTCGGCCTGGGCTCGCACGGACGCCGGGGCCTCGCGATGCGCGACGTCCGAAGGTCTGGTGATCACGCGGGGCGCCTCACGGCCCAGGACATTCTAGCCGACGCGCCGAGGCGCCGCGGTGTCGCGGGGGCTACGCCCTGAGACGAGTCACGCCCGGGGCGACGTCATCGCGGGGCGGCGAGGTCCTCCAGCAATCGGGCGAGGTCGCCCGGGTCCACCGGCTTGACGAGATGCGCGTCGAACACCGACGGACCGCAGCACTCGAGCTCGCCCCCGTGGCCATGCTCGACGAGCGCCACGAGCCGGACGGTGTCGCCCAGCACGTCACGCAGGCCTCGCGCGGTCTCGTGACCGTCGACGTCGGGCAGGGCGACATCGACGAGGACGACGTCCGGTCGACGGGCCATCGCGAGCTCGGTGCCCTCGTGACCGGTGGCCGCGGTCTCCACGAGGTGGCGGTCCAGCTCGAGCACGGCCCGGAGCGTCTCCCGCGCCTCGACGTCGCCCTCGATCACCACGATGCGCCGCGCGACGGGAGCTCCCCAGCGCGGGGCGCCGGCGGGCCGCCGCATCGGGGTGCCGACGGGAACGCGCACGGTGAACGTCGTACCGCGGCCTGCCCCTTCGCTCAACGCCGTCACCGTGCCTCCGTGCAGCTCGGTGAACATGCGCACGAGCGCGAGCCCGATGCCGAGCCCTTCGGACGAGCGTCGCGCGGCCGTCTGGGTGAAGAGGTCGAAGACCGTTTCCAGCCGGTCGGCGGCGATCCCGACACCGCTGTCCGCGACCGTCACCACCGCGTGGTCGCCCTCCCGCCAGGCGCGCACCCCGATGCGCCCGCCGGAGGGCGTGTACCGGGCCGCGTTGTGCAGGAGGTTGGTCATGACCTGCGTCAGCCGTGTGCGATCGGCCTCGATGATGACCGGATGGCGCGGCAGATCGAGGGAGAGCGTGTGCCGTCGCTCGTCGACGAGCGCCCGCACCGCCTCGGCCGCCTCGCCGATCACCGCGCCGAGATCGATGGCCGTCTTCGTCAGCTCGACCTTGCCGTGACGGATTCTCGCCAGATCGAGCAGATCGTCGAGCAGCCGCGCCTGTTGGGTCACCAGCCGCGCGATGACGCCGGCCGCGCGCCGAACCGCGTCGGGATCCTCGGGACGGCGCTCGAGGAACCAGGCGGCATTGCGGATCGAGGCGGCCGGCGTGCGCAGCTCGTGGGACACGATCGACAGGAAGTCCTCGGTCAGGAGGCGGGCGTTGTGAATGGCGATCGCGGCGTGCTCGGCGAGCTGGCAGAGGACGGCCTCCTCGGCGTCGGTGAAGGGTCGGGCCGACGGCCGGCACACGTAGAGCAGCCCCTCGACGTGCCCGCCGCCACGGATCGGCGCGACGATCATCGCGACGTTGGCCCCACCCACCACGTCGTCGTAGTCGTGCGTGATGCGGTCGTCGTCCCGGTACGCGTCGGTGCGGAACGCGCGACCGTGGGTCATCACCCAGCCCCCGGCGCCCTTGCCGGGCTCGACGTGCACGCGGTTCCAGCGCGGTGGGCGCGCGCCCGGCCAGTGGCGGAAGGTCATGCGGCCCGTCGCCTCGTCGCAGAGGGCGATCGCCGCCACGTCGCCGTCGCAGAGGGTCCGGCTGCCCTCGACGAGCCGTGAGAGGATCGCGTCGAGGTCGCGGGCGCCAGCGATCTCGCGGGCGATCTGGACGAGCAGCTCGGCCTGGCGGCGGCGATGCTCGGACTCCTCGAACAGGCGCGCGTCCTCGAGGATGAGCGCCGCCTGGTCGGCGAACGTGCGGACCAGCTCGACATCAGCGGGGCCGAAGCGACGGCCGCGGCGGTCTCCGGCGGTGAGCACGCCGACGATCCGGCCACGGGCCCGCAGCGGGACGGCCAGCGCGGCGCGATAGGACGAGGCCTCGAAGACCTCGCGCAGCGGTTGCGGAAGGACGATGCGCGGATCGCAGAGCACGTCCTCGGTCACCACCGCGCGGCCCTCGCGGATGGCCAGGCCCACCGCCCCCACGTCGGTGGGCCAGCCCCCCTTCCGGTCGAGATGGACTGCGATCTCGCCTGCGGCCACGACCGCGCTGATCGATCCGGAGTCGATGTCGAGCCGGAACACGGTGGCCGAGCGCGCGCCGAGCAGCTCGAGGACCGAATCCGCGATCATCTGGGCCACGGCATTGCCCTCGACCGCCTCGCACAGCACGCGGCCGACCTCGCCGAGCGCGTCCATGACGTGCCGGCGGCGATCGCTCTCGGCGACCGCGCGCGCGTGGATGATGGCGGCCGCGGCGTGCCGGGCCAGCACGTCGAGGGCGTCCCGCTCGGCGTCCTCCAGGACCGCCTCGCGGGGCAGACAGACGTTCAGCACGCCGAGGAGCGCGCCGCCCCCCTCGATGGGGACGCCGTGGTAGGCGGCGAGTCCGCGCGAGGCCATCCACTCCGTCGCCACCGCGCCGGGGTGAGCGAGCACGTCGTCGACGATCACCGTGTGGCCCGCGCCGGCGACGGCGCCGGTCAGTCCCTGACCGAAGCCGAGCACGGCGGGAACGGTCGCGGGCTCGATCCCGGAGGCCGCGACGAGCCGGTAGCCGTGCTCGGCCGGGTCGACCAGGCGCAGCAGGCAGGCGGAATCCGGCCGCAACGTCAGCGCCGTCTCCGTCACCAGACGGAGTGTCGCGTCGAGATCGAGCGTCGTGGCCATCGCGCTCGACAGCTCGGCGATTCGTCGCAGGAACTCGCGATAGGCTGTTGTCATTGCTACTCGGGCCGCGGAACTTCAGGTGGCCGACAGTGTGCGGCCGCGATGCGGCCGCCGCTAGTATCGCTCGCCGGTACGCCCGACTGTAACGTCCGGCAGTACGGCGGAGCCTCGTGATCGCCCAGGCGCTTCGCGGGCAGGCCGTCCCGGGCGCCGCGTCGGGGCAGCGCCGGCCCGGGCGAGGCTCCTGCGCAGCCTGAACTCGTGGGGCGAGATGCCGTAGCGTTTGCGAAAGGTCTTGTCGAAGTGAGGCAGATCATAGAATCCCGCCTCCAGGGCCACGTCGGTGAGGGCGGCGCTCGTGGTCGCGATCAGCTGGCGGGCTCGCTCGAGCCGTAGCTCGCGCATGTAATCACGCAGCGACATGCCGAGGGCCAGGCGGAACGGCCCGCGCAAGTATCCGGGAGTCACCTGCGCGAACCGCGCGAGATCGGCGACGGACAGGGGCTCGGTATATCGCTCGTTGATCAGCGTCATGACACGCTCGAAGCGACTGTCCGGCCGCCTCGGGCGGGGCCGGTGCCCCACAAGCTTGTCCGGGCCCCCGGAGGGGGCCCGTTCGAGGTCGAGGACACCCGCCGCTCTCGCCTTGTCGAGGTAGTCGCCGCTCGTGGAGCCGCATGGCTCGAGGAGCAGAACCGACCGGCCCGCGACGAGCACGGCCACCGCGGGCACATCGGGCCATCGCTGCCGAACCATGGACAGCAGCGTGACGCCGCTCGGCACCTTGTGACGATCGATGCCGTGACCGCATACGATGATGACGAGATCGAGAGCCGGCAGGCGTGAGGACAGCAGGGCGAGGCGCTCCCGTGCCGTGCGGGCGACCGTGGCCACGATGTCGCCGCGCAACCGAGAGAGGAGCGGTGTGGCTGCCCCTCCGCTCTCGATGAACAGGACGTGTCGCCGCCGCTTCCGTGATGCCATTCGCGCCGCCTCGCTGTGACGACTCGTTGCGGCCCCGTCACGTCGTCCCCGGTGCGATCCGTCGGCCAGCCTCGCCGGCAGGGCGGCGAAGCCCCCATAAGATGCCACGTCGGGCAACGCCAGAGCCACAGCGGTGCCGAAAGTCCTACGCGACGCCGCGGCTCACGGTCCGGACGGTTTGCGTTACCATGCTCGGGTGCCGCCGCGCCGACTCATCATGTCTCTTCTCGCACTGAGTCTCGCGGTGGTCGGCGTGCGCGCGTGGGGCCCGGCGCCGCGCGCGGAGGCCCAGCGCCCGGCGATCAGCCGCAGCGGCGTGCTGGACGGCGCCAGCTATCTCATCGAGGTGCCGGAGAGCTGGCGTGGCGGTCTCGTCGTCTTCGCGCACGGTATCCAGCGCGGTCCGGGGCCGGGCGCCGTCTTCGCGCCGCCCATCGGCAGCCACATCCTCGGCGAAGGCCACGCGTGGATCGCGTCGGGCTACCGCGCCCGCGAATACCAGCCTCACCTGTTCATCGATGACCTGGTGGCGCTGCGCGAGCTCTTCTTGAGGGAGATCGGACGACCGCGGTGGAGCATCATCTATGGTCAGTCGCTGGGCGGGCACGTCGTCGTCGCCTCGCTCGAGCTGCGGCCGGGCCTCTACGAGGGCGGTCTCGCGGAGTGCGGGCTCGTCGATGGCATCGGCATCGCCGACTACCTGATGGCGTACACGGCGGCGGCCGAGCTCATCGCCGGCGTGCCGCTGCTCGATGCGCCCGACCGCGAGACGTTCGCGCGCATCCTCAACGAGCGCGTCGTGCCGGCGCTCGGCCTGCCCGGCTCGTACACCGCGCGGGGCCGACAGTTCGACAGCGTCGTGAAGTACCTCATGGGAGCGGATGCGGCCGGCCACGATCTGCCGCTGCGCCCGCAGGGCCTGTCACGGCGCTACCTGTTGAACATGACCTACCGCCACCCGGACGTGGAGCAGGAGACGGCCGTCGGCGGGCGCGCGGCCAGCACGGCTCACGTTCGCTACCGCATCGATCCCGGCCTCGGCCTCACCGCGGAGCAGATGAACGCGCGCGTCCGACGGCTGCATCCGGCGAAGGACGCGCGCTCAGCCGCCGTGAACCCCGTGTACGCGGAGCGGACCGGCAGGCTGACCGTGCCGCTCATCACGCTGCACGAGAGCGGCGACGCGTGGGTGCCGCTGAGCCTCGAGCAGTCGTACCGGCGTCGCACGATCGCGGCCGGCACGGAGCATCTGCTGGTCCAGCGCGTGATGCGTGCGCCCAGTCACTGCGCCTTCGGCGAGATGCGCGAGCGGGCCTTCGACGATCTCGTGGCGTGGATCGAGCGCGGCGTGCGACCCGAGGGAGAGGATGTCCTCGCCCCCGACCTCTCCCGCATCGGGCTCAAGTGGACGCCGGCGCTTCTCCTCGACGATCCGCTCGCCGCCCGCCGCTGACCTCGACGTCGCCCGGCTCGGGATCCGGCAGGGCCCGGTCGAGGCGCGCCTTCGTCTTCGCCTGCAGCAAGGTGAATTCCTCCTGCAGCGCTTTCAGTTGATCCTCGGTGAGCTCCTCGAGCCGCACCAGCCCGGTACGCGCGCCCTTCACGGCCCGCAGCAGCTCGTCGAGCTTGAGGTGCAGGGCCTTGGCGTCACGGTTCTGGGTGTTCTGGATCAGGAAGACCATCAGGAAGGTCACGATGGTCGTCGCCGTGTTGATCACGAGCTGCCACGTGTCCGAGTAGTCGAAGCGGGGACCGAGCAGCGCCCACGTGACGATGCTGAGGACGGCGAGCCAGAACGCGAACGGAGAGCCGAGCCAATCGGAGGTCTTCCGGGCGAAGTGGCGAAACAGCTCCGCTGCCGAGGTGCGGTTGCCGCGGGTCGACAAGCTCACGGAGCTCATTACCGGGTCGGCCTGGGAATCGGGTTACCCATGGACAGGCCACGAGTGTGCATGCTGCACCTCCGGAGGTCGGAGGGTGCAGCACGTGTGCCACCGACCGTACCGCGTCAATAGCGCCGCCAGTACGGGCCGTAGGCGTAGACGTGGCGGTATCGGTACACGGGCACCGGCGCGTACACGACAGGCGGCGGCGCGTACACGACAGGCGGCGGCGCGTACACGACGCGCGGCGGCGCGTACACGACGCGCGGCGGCGCGTACACGACGGGCGGCGCCGGCGCATAGACCACGGACGGCGGCGGCGGCGCGGGGGCGTACACGACCGGGGGAGCCGGCGGCGCGACGACGACCGGCGGCGGCGCCAGCGCCGCGTGCGAGAGCGCGTTGGCGCCCAGCAAGATGGTTCCGAGGGCCGCGAAGGCGCCCAGGGCGAGCGCGGCATCGTTGGACGAGCCCGCGAAGGCGAGCCCCGGCAACAGCAGTATCGCGATGAATGCGACCGCCGCTACGCGTTTCATGTCCTGGTCCTCCCTGAAGGCTGCCTGCTGGCTGCTTCTGCCGCTTAGACGCAGGGGCGGGTGGGGTTCATTCACCCCGTTCGCGGTCGATGCGGGCCTCGAGCTCGCGCAGCTCGGCGCGGAGCCGGGCCGCCTTGCGGCTCGCGCGCTCGATCGTCCGCTGGCGGCGGGCCGCGGACGCCTTGGCCTTCAGCGCCGCGCGGCGCTCGGCGGCCGCCTCCTGGCGGTCGGCGGGGGACTCGCGTGGTGGGGCCGCGGGCGCCGGCTTGACCAGCGTGAGGTGGCGGATGGGCGTCCCGCCGAGCACCTCGAAGCCTCCCGGCTCGAGCTCTTCCGTCAGGCCCGCCTTGCGCAGCTCTGCATGTCGGCGCCGGTCGGCGGCGGCGCTGCTGAGCGTGGCGTAGGCTCGACGCAAGAGCGCGGGAGAGGAGCGGACGCCCGCATCCGCGAGGAGGCGCTCGGCGCGCGCGATCAGGTCCTCCAGCGCGTGGCGGTGCTCGGCGGCGGCCTCCGGGATCGTCCGTGGCTGTCGGAGATGCGCGCGGCGGAGCCGATCGGCGGCCTCGATGAGCCGCCGCACGCCGCTCGGATCCGTTGCGGCCAGGCGGTTGACGAGCCACAGCGCGACGCTCGGCTTCCGCAGCTGCGCCACCTCGGCGGCCTCGCGGGCGCGGCCCTGCCGGCGCAGCCGCGCGGCCAGCGCGTTCCGCGCGCGCACGAAGCCCTGCGGCGGCTCGGCGTACAGCGCCTCGCGCTCCGCGCCAGACGGCGGCATCGCGCTAGGTGCCGAGCAAGCCGACGTCGAGCGTCGCCGCGGCGTCCGCCGGCGCCGGCGTGGCGGAGGCCGCGCTCGGCTCGATCTTCTTGATCGCGGGCATGACCTCGCGCGCGAAGAGCCGCATGTTGCGCTCGGTCTCGTCCCACGGCATGCCGGCGTAGCTGAAGACGCCGACGAAGTGCGAATTGCCCACGCGCCGGTGGATGTCGGCGATCCGGGCGTGGCACTGCTCCGGGGTGCCCCACACTTGAAGGTCGACGAAGTAGTCGGTGACGGTCGCCCGACCGTACGTCTGGATCTTGTCGGCCATCTTGCCGTAGTACTCGTAGCCCCGCGTCTTCGCGAGGTGGTCGCTCGCGAACTGGTAGTGCTTCAGCACCGACTCGAAGTAGCCGCCGATGTAGCGGTGAGCCAGCTCGCGCGCGCGATCGGCATTCTCGTCGCAGAAGACCCAGCCGGCGGCGATCGGCGGCGGCGCCTCGGCGCCGTTGACCTCGCGATAGGTCGCGCGGTACGCGTCGAGCTCGGTCGCCACTTCCTTCCACGGCTTCTGCGGAATGATGAGCATGCCCACGCCGAGCTTGGCCATGATCGGCGCCGACTCCGGCGACACGGCGGCAGCGTAGGTCCGGCCGCGGAAACTTCGCGCCGGCGCGGGCCGGATGTCGGCGCGCGGCTGCTTCACGTACGTGCCGTCGTACTCGCACCAGCCGCGCTCTAACCCGGACAGCAGCATCTCGGCGCTCTCGACGAACCGCTGGCGCGACTCGTCCATGCGCAGGCGAAAGCCGTCGAACTCGACCTTGCCGGCCCCTCGCCCGAGGCCCAGGATCAGCCGGCCGTCGCTGATCGCGTCGAGCATGGAGACCTCCTCGGCCACGCGCATGGGATCGTGCCAGGGCAGGACGACCACCATCGATCCCAGCTGCGCACGCTGGGTGCGCCCAGCCATGTAGCTGAGGAACTGCAGCACGTCCGGGCACATCGTGTAGTCGGTGAAGTGGTGCTCGACGCCCCAGATCGATTCAAAGCCGAGCGGCTCGGCCAGATCGGCCAGGCGGAGATCCTGCCGGTACACCTCGACATCCGGTCGCCGACGATCGGGGTTCTGGAAGACAGCCGCCATTCCGACGTGCATGGGCATCCTCCTCAGCGATTGGCCGCGCCGCTGGTTCTGGCCAGGCTCCTTTGGCAGTGGGCGCACGTCATCTTCGGCTCCGCGCTCACGCTACCTCGCGAGGCATCGCTTGACAACCCGAGCGGCCACGGCCGACAGTCATGTCCGCCCTCACGACGAGGCATCGATGGCCCGGCGTCGCCGGGCCGAAGGTCGTATGCCGCCGCTCGGGTCGTGTGCTACAAACGTGCAGAGGCGATGGCGATGAGAATTGTCGGACGGCGCCGGCCGGTGCGCGCCTCGACGGGCCTGCTCGTGGGCGTGGCGCTCCTCGTGGTCCCCGCCGGCGCTCGTGGCCAGAACCTCGGCGACATCTTCAGGCAAGTCAACCCGTCCGTCGTCGTGATTCGCGCGAAGGGCAGCGACGTCGAAGCGTCGGGGATGACGCGGTTCACCGAGACCGGCTCCGGCGTGCTGGTCTCCGCCGACGGCAAGGTGATGACGGCGGCCCACGTCGTGCACGCGATGGACGAGGTCACGGTCGAGTTCCTGGGCGGCGAGAAAGTACCGGCAAAGGTCGTCAACTCGGAGCCCGCCGCCGATCTGTCGCTGCTCAAGCTCCACCATGTCCCGGCCGGCGCCAAGGTCGCGACCCTCACCGACTCGGACTCCGTGCGGGTCGGCGACCCGGTGATCATCATCGGCGCGCCCTACGGGCTCAGCCACTCGATGAGCGCCGGATGGATCAGCGCCCGGTGGCCCGCCAACAGCGTCTACCACGCGATGCCGTTCGCCGAGTTCCTGCAGACCAACGCGACCATCAATACCGGCAACTCTGGCGGCCCCATGTTCAACATGGCCGGCGAGGTCATCGGCATCGTCAGCCACAACATCAGCAAGTCGGGGGGCAGCGAGGGACTCGGCTTCGTCGTCACCATCAACACGGCCAAGAAGCTGCTGCTGGAGCGGCCGTCGTTCTGGAGCGGGCTCGAGGGCCGGCTCATCACCGGCCCGATCGCGCAGATCCTCAACCTGCCGCAGCCGTCCGGCTATCTCGTGAAGTCCGTGGCCCGGGGCTCCGCCGGCGACGCCGTCGGGCTCATCGGCGGTGCCGTGCTCGCCACCATCATGGGCGAGCAGCTCGTGGTGGGCGGCGACATCATCCTCAAGGTGCAGGGCATCCCCATCGGCGAGGCGGCCGACCACCGACGCGTCCGCGACATCCTGCAGTCGGTGCCCCCGGGCGGCGACTTCACGATCACCGTGCTCCGCCTCGGCAAGATCATCGAGCTGAAGGGCAAGCATCCCTGAACGCCGGCTGATGGCGGAGAACATCGGCAAATACCGCGTCATCGAGGGGATCGGGCGCGGCGGGATGGGCATGATCTACAAGGCCCACGACCCATTGCTCGATCGCCTGGTCGCGCTCAAGGTGATCTCGCCCGAGGTCGAGGTGACCGACGAGCTGCGTGCCCGCTTCTTCCGCGAGGCCCAGGCCTGCGCCAAGCTCAGCCATCCCAACATCGTCACCGTCTACGACATGGGCGAGGACGACGGCCGCCTCTACATCGTGATGGAGCTTCTGGACGGCGTGGAGCTCCGGCAGCTGATCGCGCGCGGCAACACGCTGACCCTCGAGGACAAGCTCTCGATCATGGCGCAGATGTGCACCGGTCTGCACTTCGCGCACCAGAAGGGGATCATCCACCGCGACATCAAGCCCGGCAACATCATGCTGCTGCGCGACGGGCAGGTGAAGATCCTCGACTTCGGCATCGCCCAGATCCAGACCAACACCACGGGGCTGACCCGCACCGGCCTCATCATGGGCACGCTCAAGTACATCTCGCCCGAGCAGGTGCGCGGCGTGGCCACCCATCGCTCGGACATCTTCTCGCTCGGCGCCCTCTCCTACGAGCTGTTGAGCTCGCGCGCCCCCTTCTCGGGCGCGGATCCGATGCAGATCCTCGAGCATCTGCAGAAGCACGACCCGCCGCCGCTCGACGTCGTCGACCCCGCGATTCCCCGCGAGGTGGCGGCACTCGTCGAGCGTGCCATGCAGAAGGATCCGGCGAACCGCTTCGGCGACCTCGGGGCCATGCGCGCCGAGCTGGTGCAGGTCCAGGGGACGATCGCGCGCGAGGCCGAGCGCCTGCGCGTCCGGGCTCGGGTCCACCGCGATCGTGTCGCCGAGCTGGAAGCGGCGCTGGCCGCCCGCCTCGGATCCCGCCCGCCGGAGCCGCCGCTCGCTCCCATCGACGCCGAGGGACATCTGAGCACGGTGCAGACGCGCGAGCGCGACCTCGCCGCGCGCGTCGCCGAGCTGGAGTCGCAGCTCGCCCGCTCCGACGCCCTCGACTCCCTGCTCCAGCACGGAAGCCAGCTGCTGTCTGCCGGGCGCTTCGACGAGGCGGCGGCGCAGTTCGAGGCGATCCTCCGCGAGATGCCCGCCAACGCGCGCGCCGCCGACGAGCTCGACAAGGCGCGCGCGGGCGCCGAGCGGCAGCGCGAGCGGTCGGTCGCCGAGACGGTCGCGCGCGCGGCGCGCGCGGACGAGGGCCGCGGCGTATCGCCTGGCGCGCTGGCAACCATCGCCCGACGGCTCCCGTCGCCCGCGTGGGGCGGTGTCGCGGCCGGACTCGTCGCGATCGCGCTCGGTGTCGCATGGTGGGCGACTCCCTCGGCGCGGCCGCCCGCCGAGCGTCGAACGGAACCGCCGCCGGTCGAGCGAGGTGAGCGCGCCGCGACGACCGCGCGCCCGGAGCCTCCGCGGAACGAGAGCGCGCCGGTGTCGGTCGTCACGCCGCCCCCGCCGCCGGCGTCGGCCACGACGGTCGAGAGATCAGCCGTGCGCGACGCCGCCGCGCCCGCGCCCGAGCTGCCCGTGAGCCGGCCGGCGACCGCCGTGGCACCGGCGCCGCCCAGGCGCGACGCCGCCGAAGCGCCCCCACGCGTGGCGGCGACCCAGCCTCGACAATCCGGAGTCGAGCAGGCGCGCGCGCGGGCGATGATCGCGCGGCGCGAGGCCGAGCGTGTCGCCGCCGCCTTCTACGCGTCCAAGCTCTTCGCCGCCGCGCAGGTCAAGGAGGAGGAAGGCGGCGCCGCGCTCGGCCGGGCCGACGTGGCGGCGGCGATCAAGCTCCTCGCCGAAGCGCAGTCCCAGTACGAGGCGGCCGCGGTCGAGGCCAAGCGGGAGACGGACAGGGAGTGGCAGCTCGCGCCGCTCAAGGCCAGCGTCGAGCAGGCGCGCGCGAAGGCGCGGACCCGGCACGAGGAGGCGATCGCCGCCGAGGCCGATCGCCTCGCCAAGGACATCTTCACCGCCGCCCAGGCCAAGCACGTGGAGGCCGACGGCCTGGCCGCGCGTCAGAGCTTCGCCGCCGCCGC
>Ga0075425_100007291_pt1 | contig 11676 bp, 9 predicted proteins | sample SoiMethybrSBSTD4_FD_75300 | JGI IMG/M metagenome (GOLD analysis project Ga0075425, IMG submission 75300) | Bulk soil microbial communities from a Populus tree surrounding site in Tennessee, USA - Soil MetaG P. TD hybrid SBSTD4 | ecosystem: Environmental > Terrestrial > Soil > Tree plantation...
TCATTGCTGCTTTATAGTTCTAAACAAAACGCGCAACAAGAACATTTGCGCGATTTTTACATCTTGCGGATATTGGATCGTGCGATAAGAAACTACAGAATTGAGAGTTTCTCTGGGAGTCTAACCCAACCATGAAGGAAAATAATCTCCGGCGCGCGATTACCGCAGCGATCTGTATATTCGTCCTGACCATTACGATTGCCAGAACGATCAGCTTCTACTGGCCTCGCTTCCATCTCGACCTCTATCCCGGCGTGCGGATCCATCACTATGTTTATGGGATCTTTCTCCTCACAGTGTCGGGATATCTAGCGCTGCTTTTCAAAGGTCCCAGAGCCACAGCATGGATCGCTTGTTTGTACGGCCTTGGTGTGGGATTGACGTTTGACGAATTTGGATTCTGGATGAATTTCAACGGCCGCGGCGTCCGGTGGCACACTGGAGGGCTCACCCTCATCGGAATTCTGTTTTTCGTATCGATAGCCGTACCCACCATCTACAGTAAAGTCCGAAAAGAAATTTCCGGTCTGACGGAAACGCGGGCTAAAGCCCGCGACTACGAGGTTAGCAACAACATTTCGGCAGGCACGTAGCCTACGGATCAAACTTTTTGTAATACATGTAATCGTCGATTCGCCGGCGGTTGTAAGCCTTTGCGAGCAGCACGCGTCCGTTCATAACGGATTCGCTGTGGAGAGGCACCCAAACTTCGTTGTTGAGCTTTCGCCATTCTCGGGTCATCCGGGTGTTTTTGCTGATGCTCGCCAGCAGACCGAAACCGATCTTCGCATCGTCGATGAAGTGCACCTCGATCCTTGCGAGCTGTGCATCCGCTTCATCGACCCATGCGGTGCCTTCGACTTTCGTGAACACCATCCGGGCGGCCATGGTTTGAAGCTTTGGGTCTTTTTTCGGCTTGAAAGCGATGACGAGAGCGGAACGGTTATTGCGGATTTCTCTTCTGAGGATTTTGAAATCAAAAGCGTTGATCATGTCGTTTAACACTTTTTCCTGATCGGCCGCGGAGCGTTTGCGGGGCTTTTGCGTCCGAAACTTCTCGAAACGTTCGTCCTGCCTCTTCACGTCCTTTTCCGGCAGCGGCATTCCGTTCGTGCTGAGAAGCTTCTGAAACATTCCCGAGTCGAGGTGGTACACGTCATATTCCCGCCGCTCTCGGCTCTCGATCGATCCATTCGAACCCAGTTCTTCGATAACCGAACTTCGCCGGTAGGTGTACCCCTTTAGCAGTTGATTGACGTCGTACTGCGCTCCGAGATTTGCCCGCACACGATTCCACAACTCCGTAATGTCGGGAAGAGGTGGATCAGAGGGAACCTGGCCGAAGGAGGCGATATGGATTAGAACCGTACATACCGCGATAGCCAGAATTCCTTGGCATTTCTGATGCATGTGTTCTTACCTGAATATTGCGCCGGGCAATTCCCAACAATAGTATCGCGTTTATTCAAACGCGGCGAATGCAACTGTCCGCGGCGAATGCAACTAGCTGTAGAACCTTTGCCTGTGCTATAAACCGACCCACACTCGACAACAATCATTTACCGGAGGCCCTATGAGAAGAACGTTCTCACCGCGGTTCGTTGGTGCGGTCTTTGCTTCGTGTCTGCTTTTGTGGGCGGCTGCCACAATCAAAGGTCAATCTGGAGCAAAAAATGGCGAATGGCGAAGTTATGGCGCCGACCTTGGTAACACGCACTACTCGCCTCTGGATCAAATCAACGCCAACAACTTCAATAAGCTCGAAGTCGCGTGGCGCTTCAAGACGGACAATTTAGGGCCGAGGCCGGAATACAACCTGGAATCCACGCCGCTCATGGTCAACGGTGTGGTTTATTCCACGGCCGGAACGCGTCGCGCAGTGGTCGCGTTGGATGCGGCAACCGGCGAGTTGCGATGGACACACGGTGAGCGTGAAGGCCCACGTGGAGCTGGTGCCCCGCGGCAACTATCCGGCCGAGGGTTGGCGTATTGGAGCGACGGCAGAGAAGAACGGATTCTCTACGTCACTCCCGGTTATCGTCTGATCGCCCTAGATGCGCGCACGGGCGCACCGATTACCTCATTCGGCAAAGATGGTGTTGTTGACCTGAAGCTCGACGACGATCAGCAGATCGATCTCGTTACGGGAGAAGTCGGACTCCACGCGGCTCCGATTGTAGCGGGTGACACTGTGATCGTCGGTGCAGCACACCTGCCAGGTTCGGTGCCGAAGAGCAAAACCAACGTTAAAGGATATGTCCGTGGTTTCGATGTGCGGACAGGCAAACGGCTTTGGATTTTCCATACGATTCCGCTGCCGAACGAGTTTGGAGCCGACACGTGGGAGAACGACGCCGCTGCTTACACAGGAAACGCTGGTGTCTGGGGCCAGATGAGCGTCGATGAAGAACTTGGAATGGTTTACCTGCCCGTGGAATTGCCGACAGGCGACTATTACGGAGGGCACCGGCCCGGCAACGGTTTGTTCGGTGAAAGCGTGGTCGCGCTGGATCTGAAGACCGGTCAGCGCAAGTGGCATTATCAACTGGTGCACCACGGCATTTGGGACTTCGATATTCCGTGCGCTCCGATGCTCGTCGACATAACGATCAATGGAAGAACCGTCAAAGCACTCGCACAACCGACGAAGCAGGCATTCCTCTACGTATTCGATCGAACAAATGGCCAGCCGATCTGGCCGATCAACGAACGCCCCGTCGAGCAATCGGAAGTACCAGGCGAAAAAACCAGCAAGACGCAGCCTTTCCCAAGTAAGCCGCCAGCGTATGACAAACAGGGCTCTTCGATCGATGATCTCATCGACTTCACACCGGAACTAAGAGCAGAAGCCGTGAAGCTCGTCTCTCGATACAGGCTCGGACCGATATTCACTCCGCCTGTGGCGAGCAGGGCCGAGGGTCCGATTGCTACGCTGGCAATGACGCTCGGTTCGGGCGGCACGAATTGGGTGGGTGGGTCTTACGACCCGGAGACACATATTGCGTATATACCTTCTCAACGCGTCATGGGCGCGCTCGGCCTCGTACCGCCGCAGGGAAAGTCAGACATGTCGTTCGTCAGGGGCTTCGCCGGCGCACCGCCCGCTGCAGCGGGAGCAGCGGGCGCCGAAGCAGGCGGAGTTGCACTCACCGTTCAAGGCCTGCCGCTCCCGAAACCGCCATACGGAAGCATCAGCGCGATTGATCTGAACAAAGGCGAAATTTTGTGGCAGATCGCGCATGGCGAAACACCCGATGAGATTCGCAACCATCCTGCGCTCCAGGGAATCGATATTCCACGCACGGGCCGGCCGGGCATTTTCGGGATTCTTGTAACGAAGACTCTCATCATCGCAGGTGAGACTGGCACGTTTACGACAACGTCAGGAAGAAAAGGCGCAATGTTACGCGCCTACGACAAAGCAACGGGCAAATCCGTAGGCGCCGTGTTTATGCCGGCAGGCCAGACAGGCACGCCGATGACGTACACCGTGAATGGCAAACAGTACATCGTCATCGCTATCGGCGGCGCGGGTTTTCCGGCGGAGTTCATCGCATTCAAGCTGCCCGGGTAGTGGAGAAAATTCGGGGACAGACGTATAAATCACCTAATTAGAACCCAAGAACCTCTGAATCTAATTAGGTGATTTATACGTCTGTCCCCGAATTTCCAAAGAGGTGGTCAGCTTCGCAGGCGCAGGTACGCGAGCAGGCTTGCGCGACGCCACGTATGCGGCGATCGCAACCATATCTTCTTTAGTCAGATTCGCCATGACCAGTTTCATCAGGTTGGGCGGCTCGCTATTTCGGGTTCCCTGCTGGATGTCCCACATCTGCCGAACCATGTAGCTTGGCGATCGGCCGGCAATCGGAGGTATTGCCGCATCGGCTGCGCCCATGAGGTCCAGGCCATGGCATGTAATGCACGGAGTTGTTTTGCCCTGGACGAATTCGTTGCCGACGACTCTCGCCCCTCCCGTCGTGACCAGGTCTTTACCTTTCTTGAGACTGCCCACCGGAACGTACGCAACGAATCCAGAGTGCGGGTTGCGATACGTTTCCGATTGTTCTTCGTCCTCCGGCACCTCGATGATTCGTCCGGCGATGGGTTCCGTCTTCGCTTTCTCGAGAGGAAGAAATAGATTGCCCGCAATCCGCGTCTTCGGGACCACGTCTGTCTCGACAACTCGAATCCATGGCGTCCACTTCAGCGATGAAAAGTACCCCGCGGCGGCCTTGAGTTCGTCGTCGGTCAACGCCTTCGCGAGCTCAATCATCGTAAATGTGTTCGGTTTCCTCGGATCAGCGGTGTGTCGTCTGCCGCTTCGAAAATCCTGGATCTGGCGCATGATGTATGAAACGGGCAGTCCCGCGACCCCCGCATTTTCCGGACGTCCTTTGCCGTTCGGCAGGTGACATGAGGCGCATCCACGCGTTTTTTTACCCAGGGCGGCAGGACCGTGCTGAATTACGTGCGGCATCGGTGGGTGCTCGTTTGGAAACCAGTCGATGACGTTCTGACCATCGCGCACATCCACAAGCGAATATGTCGCGTTACTGCCCGAGAGCCGCCTTGGTCTTGTCTGTTCGACTGGATCTTCGTTTGGGCGCAGGTCTCTGGTCGGCGGATTCTGAGGGGCCGCCTTTTCACCCGGAAGGGGAGGCCTGTCGAAGCCATAGGCCCAGAGTGGTTCCTGGTCAAAACGGATCGAAGCGAGATCCTCGCTGTTCTCAGGCGCAGCTTCTTCTGTCGCTGGCGACTTCGCCTCTTGAGCTTGCCGCGTGGGCAGCCGAAGCGTGTCGTAGTATCTCTGAACAGCAGCTCCGAGCGCGAAACATGCGATACCCAGAACAATGGTTCCGATAGAGCGCTTCACCATGCATTTTCTCCGTTGGCCCCAGGGGAAAGAGAAAACCTACCACAGACAGACCGAGAGACAATAGCCGCGAATTACGCTAATTACGCCAATAGTCATTCGCGTAATTAGCGTAATTCGCGGCTATTGTCCAGCCTGACTTTCGGAGGCAGAATGCTGTCTGCTTTCAAATCACATGATTAAAGAATACGAAACCGCTCACGCGCGTTCTCTCGAAGACCCCGAAAGTTTCTGGGCGGACGCCGCTCAGGAGATTCACTGGTACAAGCATTGGCACAAGGTTCTCGATGACTCGAACAAGCCTTTCTACAGATGGTTTGCCGGCGGCGAGGTGAACACGTGTTACAACGCGATCGACCGCCACGTCGCCGGCGGTCGCGCCGAACAGACCGCGCTCATTTACGACAGTCCGGTTACACAGACGATCAAGTCTTTCACATTCCGCGAGCTTCGGGATCACGTGGCCGCATGTGCCGGCGCGCTGGCTTCGCTGGGTGTCTCGAGAGGAGATCGCGTCATCATTTACATGCCGATGATCCCCGAGGCTGTGATTGCGATGCTGGCAACAGCGCGACTCGGTGCGATTCATTCCGTCGTGTTCGGAGGTTTTGCGTCTCATGAGCTGGCGGTCCGGATCGATGACGCAACTCCGAAGATCATCATTTCTGCGTCGTGTGGGATCGAACCCGGACGCGTCGTTGCATACAAGCCACTGCTCGACGCAGCTATCGCGCTCTCGAGACACAAGCCTGAGAAATGTGTCATCTATCAGCGTCCGATGCAGCGGGCAGAAATGAAGCACGGGCAGGATCTCGACTGGGACGAAGTCATGTCGGCCGCGGCGCCGCACGAGTGCGTCCCGGTCGCGGCAACCGATCCGCTTTACATTTTGTACACCTCAGGTACGACAGGGCAGCCGAAAGGTATCGTGCGCGACAACGGTGGTCATCTGGTCGCGCTCAACTGGACCATGAGCCAGGTCTATGGTGTCGAACCGGGCGAGGTGTACTGGGCGGCATCCGACATCGGCTGGGCAGTCGGCCATTCCTACGGCGTGTACGCACCGCTCATCCACGGCTGCACGGCGGTCCTGTTTGAAGGCAAGCCCGTCGGGACTCCCGATGCCGGCGCGTTCTGGCGCGTAATCTCGCAGCACAACGTCGTTTGTTTCTTCACGGCGCCAACTGCGTTTCGCGCGATCAAGCGCGATGACCCCAACGGCGAATTTATCCGGAAGTACGATCTCTCGAAGTTTCGTACTCTCTTCCTCGCCGGCGAACGTCTCGATCCGGATACGTTGAAGTGGGCCGAAAATTTGCTGCGGGTGCCGGTCATCGATCATTGGTGGCAGACCGAGACGGGCTGGCCCATCTGCTCCAACTGCATCGGTCTGGAGAAACTGCCGGTCAAACCAGGATCGCCAACGAAAGCCGTGCCCGGCTGGGATGTTCGAGTGCTGGATGGAAACGGCGCACCGGTCAAAGCGGGCGACAGCGGAAATCTGGTTTGCAAGCTTCCGTTGCCGCCCGGTACATTCCCAACACTCTGGAACGCCGACGCGCGATTCAGAGAAACCTACCTTTCGGAGTTCCCGGGCTACTACAAGACAGGTGACGCCGGCTTCATCGATGAAGACGGCTACGTGTTTGTGATGACACGCACCGACGATGTGATCAATGTCTCGGGCCATCGCCTTTCGACCGGGGCGATGGAAGAAGTGCTCGCTTCGCACCCGAGCGTCGCCGAATGTGCTGTCATCGGTATAGCCGACGAACTCAAGGGACAGGTTCCGCTCGGTTTCCTCATACTGAAAGCCGGTGTCCCGGGTGCCCTGGAAAGAGAAATCGTCAGCGAAGTTGTGCAAATGGTGCGCGAGCGGATCGGCCCGGTTGCCGCGTTCAAGACGGCGATCGTCGTCAAGCGGCTCCCTAAGACGCGTTCCGGAAAAATTCTGCGCGGCATCATGCAGAAAATCGCCGACTGCCAGGAATACAACATGCCGGCGACGATCGACGATCCGACGATCCTCGAGGAAATCGAAGAATCGCTCAAGAGCGCGGGGTACGCGAAACGAGAACGCGACTGATATAATCCCGCGCAACTCTTATGGCCCTCACTGCCGGTACGCACTTCGGTTCCTACGAAATCTCCGCCTTGATCGGCGAAGGTGGAATGGGGCAGGTGTACCGCGCGCGTGACACGAAGCTGAAACGTGAAGTCGCGATCAAGATCCTGCCCCCGGAATTCGCGCGGGACCCGGACCGCATCAGCCGGTTTCAGCGAGAAGCGGAACTCCTCGCGGCGTTGAATGAGCCCAGCATCGCGGCGATATATGAACTCGGAGAGACGGAGACGTCGCGCTTCCTCGTTCTCGAGCTCGTTGAAGGGGAGACTCTCGCCGATCGAATCCGGCGCGGCCCCATTCCCATCAAAGAAGCTCTCGATATTGCGAAACATATTTGCGAAGCGCTCGAAGCCGCCCACGACAAGGGCGTCGTGCATCGTGACCTGAAACCGGCTAACGTGAAAATCACTCCCGAAGGCAAAGTGAAGGTGCTCGATTTCGGTCTGGCCAAGGCGATGGCAAGTGCACCGGCCAGCGCAGCGCTTTCGAACTCGCCGACCATGGTCAGCGTCGCCGCAACAAATGCGGGTGTCATTGTGGGGACGGCGGCGTACATGTCGCCGGAACAGGCGCGAGGACATTCGGTGGATCGTCGGGCGGATATCTTCGCCTTCGGATGTGTGCTGTATGAAATGTTGACCGGTCAGCCCGCATTCCGAGGTGAGACCGTGTCCGACATCCTCGCGGCCGTGTTGAGGTCAGAACCGGACTGGAGCCTGCTGCCACGGGATGTACCGCCACATATTCGGAAATTGATTGAGCGCTGCGTCCAGAAAGATCCACAGAAACGGTTGCCTCATATTTCGATAGCGCGGTTTGAAATCGAAGAGGCGCCCGCAATCGCTGATTCCGCTCCGGTCGCACCGCGGAAGACTTTTCCGATCCTCGCCGGCTCCATTGGCCTGCTGCTCGGTGCCGCGGTCGTTCTCTTATTGTGGTCGCCGTGGAAAGCGCAGAGCCCGTCCGCGCCGGTTCGCTTGAACGCGGACCTCGGCGCGGCCGCGCGGCTCGATGAAGATAGCCCCAATCTTGTGCTTTCTCCGAACGGCAAGATGCTGGCGTTTGCTGCTCGGAATAAGAGCGGCGAAACGTTACAAGTGTACGTCCGCGATCTCGATCAGCTTCAGGCCGTACCCCTGGCGGGAACTGAAGGTGGGTTCAATCCTTTTTTCTCGCCGGACGGAGAATGGATCGGCTTCTTTACTCTCGGCAAGCTGAAGAAGATTTCCGTTAGAGGCGGTACCGCTATCACACTCTGTGATGCACCGGTGGGACGCGGCGGTGACTGGACAGAAGACGGCAAGATCGTGTTTTCTCCGGAGAATCTGCTGACCACAACCCTGATGATGGTTTCGGCGGCCGGTGGAACTCCGGAACCGCTGTTCAAGTCTAAATCCGAGGAGCCCCCAAGCCAGCGCTGGCCACAATTGCTGCCCGCCGGCAAAGCTGTCCTATTCACAAGCTGGGCAAGAGAGCCGAAAGGCGCCAACGTGGGAACTCTGATTGCGCGCGCTTTCCCGGACGGGGAACCTAAAATCGTGACGCAGGGCTCCTCTTATGGCCGGTACCTGAGCACCGGTCACGTGGTCTTCGTTAAGGATGGGACATTGTTTGCCGTGCCCTTCAATCCGTCGACACTCGAAACGACCGGGACTCCGGTGCCACTCGTCGAACGGATCGCATCCAGCGGAAATACGGGAAGCGCGCAGTTCTCGATATCCGCAACGGGCACGCTCGTCCTTGAGCCGGCCCACGCCGCGGGTCAGGCAATTTCGTGGATGGAGCGTGATGGCAGAACAAAACCTCTGCGATCCACACCTGCACTCTGGGCCAACCCACGGTTCTCGCCGGATGGACGCCGCATTGCCATGGATATTTATGATGGCAAGCAACGGGACATCTGGATCTACGACTGGGAACGCGACACGCTTTCGCGTCTTACGTTTGATCCGACCGACGATTCCGAACCGCTGTGGACGCCGGATGGACGCCGCATTGCATTTTCATCCAAGCGGGCCGACGGAAACACGTACAACATGTACTGGCAGGCTGCGGACGGGACGGGCGAAGCCCAGCGCTTGACGGAAAGCAAGCATCACCAATTTCCAAATGCGTGGACTCCCAATGGTCGAACTCTTGTGTTCAACGAGATCATCACTTCGGCCAAGGACAGAGATCTGATGATGCTCACGCTCGAAGGAAACGAAGCATCGGGTTGGAAGCCCGGTAAACCGACGGTATACCTGAGTACTCCTTTCCTGGAAACGAACGCCGCCTTGTCTGCGGATGGCGCGTGGATCGCATACGATTCCAACGAGTCCGGACAGGCCGAAATTTACGTCCGGCCGTTTCCGCAACCTGGAGGAAAGTGGCAGATTTCGAGTGGCGGCGGAACCTACCCAGTCTGGTCGCAAACGAAGCACGAATTGTTCTACGGGACGCCGGCCTTGCAGCTCAATATGGCGCCGTACAACGTGGAACGCGGTGCGTTCGTTCCAGAGAGACCGCAGATCTGGTCTCCTACACACTTCACCAGCGGAGATTTCCAGCGATACGATCTGCACCCGGATGGACAGCGTTTCGCCGTATCGTCCGCAGCGGATGCCGAGTCGGACTCCGAACCGGGCAAGGTTAACTTCGTTTTCAACTTTTTCGATCAGTTGCGCCAGACGATGTCTGCTTCGAGGCGGTAAGAAATGAACGCGGGCTAAAGCCCGCGACTACGTGCGTGTGGTCAACCCAGTTCCGAACCTCGTAGTCGCGGGCTTTAGCCCGCTTTCATTTCCTGGAGTACTTCCTTTACTTTTGTAAAATGCCCGCCATGAGGAATCGAACCACGTTTTTTCTTCTCGCGATCGCTGCTTTTCTGGCGAATAACGCAGCAGCGCAATCCAACACCGACGTCCACTCGATTCTCCTAGTCAGGACCGGTTTCCGCGACGGCAAGGCATTTACTTACCACTACGTCGAAGGCTTCCAGGAACGCGGCCGATGGATCTATCCGGACATCGGCTACATCGATTTCGGCGAAACGAAACAATACCGCGAGTTCTTCATCGGCGCAGGTGGGGCAGTCATTGCCTCAAAACATTTCAGATTTATCGAAGAGGGTATGATCGAGCAGGCACTCGGTCCCGCATCTGAACACGCGACATATTTTATTCCCTGGAGTTTCGCGCCTTTCAACATCACGCCGCGGCTAGGCGGCGAAATCGTCTACTTCCCTTACCTGCCCCTGAATAAACAAGGACGCATCCAGCACGTGCTCGAACGAGCGAAGGTCGAATACGATTTCACACACTTCAAAGCCGGAGTCGGCTACGGCGCGTATCAGTTCGCCGACGGTCCGTGGGAAAACAAGCCATTCATCACTACCACGTTGAAAGCCGGCGCGATCGGCAACTTCGAATTCTGGCTGCAGCGGCTGCCCGGCAACCATGCTCATCTTCAGGTTCGGTACGCCAAAGCATTCAATTAGAGGGTTGTCGGCCTTGATTTTGATTGCCGTTTCAGCGTTGGTGTGAAAAATAGGCGCGATGCGTAAACATGCTTTCGATATGCTTGCCGTCTATACGGCACTATTCATTCATCCTCTGAATTCAACGATTGTCTCGGCGCAGGCGCCTGCTCCGCCTGCAGCACAGCCCACGCCGCCACCGGTTGTGGCGCCGGCGCTCCCGCCCGTTTTCATCGTCGATTTGATGACCGCCGAAGGTACTGGAAGTTTCAGCGCACAGTGGAAGAACATGTATGCACGTATCGTTGAAGGTCCGGCGATGCCGGGTGCAGGCGCAAAATGGACGAAGTCCTACGATCTGGACCCGCGTGCCGGCGAGGCAGGATATTACGATTCTTCGTGGCCTACCATCGAGGCGAAGGATCTCGCGGTACGCCGCGGCGGCGGCAAATTGTTTTTCACGTGGTACGCACGAATCTGACGATTCCAGCACGTATAGGTACTTTCGACACGACCGGCGCAATGGTTGTGCTTCGGGTGCTCGTTGATGATTACGCCGAGGTCTGGGTCGACGGGCAGATGCCGCGAGATTCTGTGAAAGCTGGTGACAGATTCCAGGTCGCAATCTTCGGAATCAACGGACCCATCTCGGTTGCGCCTCTGAACACGGTCTGGTTCCGCGAGGCGAAGATCGAGTTTTATAAATAAAACAACATCGGGTGGAATCCGTTTTACATCTGATGGAAACGCTGTTCCTTTCCTTGGTAAACCGAATCCTAACGTACTCCTCTTAAACCCTCTCTCTCTCGGCGCTGAATCTTTGGTGAGAAACCTGCGCACATAGCTGCTATCCCTGAACACTGGACAAAAGGTACGGCGTCGGTGAGCGGCAACGCTATTCAAGCAGGATTGGCTCGCGAATCGTACCTCTGCAGGAATTGCAGTAGGAGAAAATGATGAGAACTCAGAAACTGAAAATAATGCTCGCAGCGATGCTGGGAGCGATGGTGACCGCCGCATGGGCTGATGCCCCGCCCGGACCGTACTTCAACGGTTTCGAGCAGAATACAGCCGGGTGGTCCAACTTGAGCGGCGCCACGATTAACCGGCGACCGTCGTTGTACATGAATGGCGGCTATGCCAACGGAATTCAGTCCGCCTCAGGCAACTACCACGCCAGACTCGGGATTGATACGAACCCCGATACTTGCCTATCCG
>Ga0075425_100007292_pt1 | contig 11675 bp, 8 predicted proteins | sample SoiMethybrSBSTD4_FD_75300 | JGI IMG/M metagenome (GOLD analysis project Ga0075425, IMG submission 75300) | Bulk soil microbial communities from a Populus tree surrounding site in Tennessee, USA - Soil MetaG P. TD hybrid SBSTD4 | ecosystem: Environmental > Terrestrial > Soil > Tree plantation...
ACGCCGGCGCCGACGGTCCGGCCGCCCTCGCGGATGGCGAAGCGCAGGCCCTGCTCGCAGGCGATGGGGGTGATGAGCTCGACGTCGAGGTTGATGTTGTCGCCCGGCATCACCATCTCGGTGCCCTCGGGCAGGGTCGCCACGCCGGTCACGTCGGTGGTGCGGAAGTAGAACTGCGGTCTGTATCCATTGAAGAACGGGGTGTGCCGCCCGCCCTCCTCCTTCTTGAGGATGTAGACCTCGGCCTTGAACTTCTTGTGCGGCTTGATCGAGCCCGGCTTGGCCAGAACCATGCCGCGCTCCACTTCCTCGCGCTTGGTGCCGCGGAGCAGGATGCCGGCGTTGTCGCCCGCCTGCCCCTGGTCGAGGAGCTTCCTGAACATCTCGACGCCGGTCACCACGGTCTTGCGGGTCTCGCGGAAGCCGACGATCTCGACCTCCTCGCCGACCTTGATGATGCCGCGCTCGATACGACCCGTCACGACGGTGCCGCGGCCGGTGATGGTGAAGACGTCCTCGACCGGCATCAGGAACGGCTTGTCGGTCTCGCGCTTCGGCTCCGGGATGAACGAGTCCACCGCGTCGAGCAGCGCCTGGATGCTCTTGGTCCCGTAGTCCGAGTCCTCGCCCTCGAGCGCCTTGAGCGCCGAGCCGCGGACGATCGGCGTGTCGTCGCCCGGGAACTCGTACTTGGACAGGAGCTCGCGGAGCTCGAGCTCGACGAGATCGAGCAGCTCCTCGTCCCCCTTGCCGATCATGTCGCACTTGTTGAGGTACACGACCAGCGACGGCACGTTGACCTGACGCGCGAGCAGCACGTGCTCGCGGGTCTGCGGCATCGGGCCGTCCGGCGCCGAGACCACCAGGATCGCCCCGTCCATCTGCGCCGCGCCGGTGATCATGTTCTTGATGTAGTCGGCGTGCCCCGGGCAATCGACGTGCGCGTAGTGCCGCTTGGCCGACTCGTACTCGACGTGCGCCGTCGCGATCGTGATGCCGCGCGCCTTCTCCTCCGGCGCCTTGTCGATCTGGTCGAACGCGGTGAACTTGGCCAGGCCCTTCGTCGATTGCACCTTGGTGATCGCCGCCGTCAGGGTGGTCTTCCCGTGATCGACGTGACCGATCGTGCCGATGTTGACGTGCGGCTTGTTCCTGACGAATTTTTCCTTGGCCATGTCTTTGTCTCCGCTACCTTTGGCTCTCCGCTACCGTTGGGCGACGAGCCCGTCGCTCAGGCTGGTTGGCATTTCGGCGTAGTGAAGGAACTGCATCGAGTAGGTCGCACGGCCCTGAGTCCTGGATCGAAGGTCGGTTGCGTACCCGAACATCGATGCCAGGGGAACCTGGCCGGCGACGACCTGTACACCAGACCGTGTCTCGATGCCAGTGATCTTTCCGCGTCTTGCGCTGAGATCGCCGATGACGTCACCGACGTCGTCGACCGGGCAAACGACCTCGATCGACATGACCGGCTCGAGGAGGACTGGACCCGCCTGGGCGGCTGCCTCACGAAAAGCCTGGAAAGCCGATACCTTGAAGATCGCGTCGGAGCTATCCACCTGGTGGTGGCTGCCGCCGAGCAGGGTGACGACCGCGTCGACCATGGGGAAGCCGGCGAGGACGCCGCGCTCGGCAGACTCGTGGATTCCCGCGCGGATGGCGGGCAGGAACTCCTTCGGAAGCTCGTCGGCCGGAGCTCGACTCTGGATGACCAGCCCGCTTCCGCGCTCCGCCGGCTCGACCGTCAGCTGGACGTGGGCGTACTGGCCGCGGCCGCCGACCTCGCGAACCAGCTTCTTGTCCACCTCGGCCGACGCGGTCACCGTCTCGCGGTAGGCCACCTGCGGCCGGCCCATGCGGGCCTGCACCTGGAACTCGCGCGCCAGACGGTCCATCAAGATCTCGATGTGGAGCTCGCCCATCCCGGACACGATGGTCTGCTGTGAGTCGGCGTCGGTCGTGACCCGGAAGGTCGGGTCCTCGACCGCCAGCGCCTCGAGCGCGCGCGTCAGCTTCTCGTGCTCCTCCTCGGTGGCCGGCTCGATGGAGACCCCGATGACCGGCTCCGGGAAGCGGAGGGTGTCGAGCAGGATCGGCGCCGCCGGATCGCACAGCGTGTCGCCGGTGGTCGCGGTGCGCATCCCGATGGCCGCGCCGATGTCGCCGGCCGCGATCTCCTTGACCTCGCTGCGCCGGTTGGCGTGCATCCTGACCAGCCGGCCGACCCGCTCGAGCTTGCCCTTGGTGGCGTTGAGCAGCTGGTCGCCACTCCTCATCACGCCCGAGTAGACGCGCAGGTAGGTGAGCGGTCCGACCTGCGGGTCGTTCATGATCTTGAAGGCGATGGCCGAGGTCGGCTGGTCGCCCGAGACCTCGCGGCGGGCCGGCTTGCCGTCGGGCGTGGTGCCACTGACGTGGCCTCGGTCGGCCGGCGACGGCAGGTAGTCGACGATGGCGTCGAGGAGATCGTGGATGCCCTTGTTGACCAGCGCCGAGCCGAGCAGCACCGGCACCGCCTTGAGCGCGATGGTGGCGCGGCGCAGCGCGGCCACGATGTCGCTCGCGCTGATCTCGACGTCGGCCAGGAACTTGGCCATGAGCTCGTCGTCCACCTCGGCGATGGTCTCGACCAGCTCGCTGCGCGCCATCGCCGCCTCGTCCGACAGCTCGGCGGGGACCGCGGTGTCGCGGAAGCGGGCGCCCGGCGAGAAGTCGTCCCAGATGCGCGCGCGCTGCCGGATGAGATCGACAAGCCCGCTGAACTCGAGGAAGCCGTCCTCGTCGGCGACCGTCATCGGGATCTGGAGGACGATCGGATTCGCGTTGAGCCGCTGGCGCATCTCGCTGGTGACCGCACCCGGGTCGGCTCCCTCGCGATCCATCTTGTTGATGAAGGCGATGCGCGGCACCTTGTAGCGGTCCGCCTGCCGCCACACGGTCTCGGACTGCGACTCGACGCCGCGCACCGCGCAGAAGACGATGACGGCGCCGTCGAGGACGCGCATCGATCGCTCGACCTCGACCGTGAAGTCGACGTGCCCCGGGGTGTCGACCAGGTTGCACTGGCAGCCGCCCCAGCTGAATGTGGTCGACGCCGCGGTGATGCTGATGCCGCGCGCCTGTTCCTCCGGCATCCAGTCGGTGACCGTCGAGCCCTCGTGCACCTCGCCGAGCCGGTCGATGACGCCGGCGTCGAACAGGATGCGCTCGGTGGTCGTCGTCTTGCCGGCGTCGATGTGAGCCATGATCCCGAGGTTCCGGGTCCGCTCCATCGTCGCCAGCCGCGTCATGGTCCGTCGCGCGAGGCGACAGGTCCGACGGCGGCGCGACCAGCATGAACCGCGAAGGCGCGAAGGCCGCGAAGAGATCAGATCTTCGTGTACTTCGTGTCTTCGCGGTTAGGTCCCGGTGGTTCGGTCACATCACTGACTGATGCGCCGCCTGTCGAGCCCTGCTGCTTCGTCGCGCCTCCTGAGTTACTTCTGTGCTGGAGGGTTACCAGCGGTAGTGGGCGAACGCCTTGTTGGCGTCGGCCATCTTGTGGACGTCCTCGCGCTTCTTCACCGCGTTGCCGCGGTTCTGCGAGGCGTCGAGGATCTCGTTGGCGAGCTTCTCGACCATCGTCTTCTCGCCTCGGTCGCGCGCGAAGCTGACCAGCCAGCGCATGCCGAGCGCCTGCGAGCGGTCGTGCCGCACGTCGACCGGCACCTGGTAGGTGGAGCCGCCGACCCGGCGCGACTTGACCTCGACCTTGGGCTTCACGTTGGATAGCGCGCGATCCCACACCTTGAGCGGATCGTCCTTGGCGCGCTCGGCGACCAGGTCGAGGCAGCCGTACACGATGCGCTCGGCGGTCGCCTTCTTGCCGTCCATCATCACCACGTTGATGAACTTGGTGAGCCGGCGACGCATGTCCGGCGGCGCATCCGTGTACTTCGGATCCGGGAGGACTTTTCTCTTCGGTACTTCGCCTTTGCGCGGCATCGTTCTCTACCTTTTACTTGGGGCGCTTGGCGCCGTACTTCGAGCGGCCCTGGCGGCGATTGGCGACGCCGGTGGTGTCGAGGGTGCCGCGGATGATGTGATAGCGCACGCCCGGCAGGTCCTTGACGCGGCCGCCGCGGATGAGCACGACCGAGTGCTCCTGCAGGTTATGTCCCTCGCCGGGGATGTACGACGTCACTTCCATCCCGTTGGTGAGGCGCACGCGCGCGACCTTGCGAAGCGCCGAGTTCGGCTTCTTCGGCGTGGAGGTGTAGACGCGGACGCAGACGCCGCGCTTCTGCGGACAGGCCCGCAGGGCCGGCGCGGTGGTCTTCCGCCGCACCTTCTTACGGCCCTTGCGGACCAGCTGATTGATCGTTGGCATTCGCTCTCTACGAATAGGGGTGTGGAATCGCGGCATCTTACGGATCTACGACCCCGTGTCAAGCGCATCCCTGTGGCGGTTCCCTCCGAGAAATGGGGAGCTCGAGGGGAGCAAAGCCGCCCCCTTCGGGGGCGGGCGAAGCGCTCCCCTCGAAGTGAGGAGGCCACAACGTGGCCTCCGGAACAAACGCATTGACCGCAGGTCAATGCGTCCAGCGCCGCTTCTCGGGCTGCTCGTCCTCGTAGGAGTGCGTCAGGACGAAGTGATAGGCGACTTCACGGGCCGCCTCGGTCTCGACCACGCACTCGAAGACGAACTCTTCCCCTTCGGCGGACTCGCACTGCACGTAGCCGATATCGCTCGACAAAATGACGAGCTCGCCGACCAGGTCCTTGCCGCGGACGAGCTGCACCAGGAGGACGTTGTCCTCGTGATCGGCCGCCAGGTGCCAGTGGTAATCGTCGTGATCGAACAGGACCACGTCCGGGGTGCCGGCCCTGACGATGCAGTTCGAGTGACCCTGCAGCCACGCCCAGAACTTCTCGAAGGGCAGCGTGACCGGCAGGCTCTCGGCGCGACTCGACGACGGCATGGGAAGCGGCGCGAGTCTGTCAGAAGCTCCCGCCGAGAGCAAGCCCGAGCGAATCGCCGCTCGCCGCTGCGCTCACGCTGAAGCCGGCCGACGCCGACGTGTCGACCTCGGCGCGCGGGTTGTCCATGAAATAGAGCAGGAACCCGGCGGTGGCCACCGCTGCGCTCGAGCCGAGCAAGAGCCAGGTGACGTTCCGCCGCGCGTCGCGGCGCGAGACCGCGTCGTCGTAGTCCTCGCGCTCCGGCTCGGTGAGGCCCTGTGCGTTCCGCTTGTCGTTGAGGTCGCTCGCGTCCTTGGCGGCGGCGATCGACATCCCGAAGGTGACGCCGGCGCCGACCAGGAGCGCGCCGGAAACGCCGAGCACTCCGTAGGCGAGCGTCCGCTGGCCGGTGCGCGCGAAGGACGGCTCGAGCTGGACGGTCTCGCCGCGCTTCACCTTGATCTCGCGTGACCAGGGGCGATGGCCGCGCCGCGTGATGGTGACCAGGTGCTTGCCCGGCGGCAGCTCGATCGGACGCACCAGCGGGGTGACGCCGGCAGGACGGCCGTTGACCGAGACCTGCGCGCCGTCGTCGGCGCGCACGCTCACCACCGCGGGCCGCGGCTTGAGCTCGATCTCGACCACGTTGGGCACCCCCTTCAGCACCTCCTTCGAGCGCTCGGCCGGGAAGTAGCCGGGCGCCGTGACCACCACCTTGTGGCGCCCGGGCGCGATCTCGCGCATCACGTGCAGCGCCTCCGACTTGCCGCCGTCGACCACGAGGGTTGCGCCGACCACGTCGGTCGTGGTCGTCACCATGATGGTGGTCGCGGTCGACTGCACCGGCATGTCCTCGACCTTGCCCTTCTTCTCCATCTCCTCGAGGCGGGGCCGGAGCTCGGCGAGGATCTTGGCGGCGTCGCCGACTCGCTTGCCCTTCGGCTCCTGGCCGACGTACGCCTCGTAGAGCTTGACCGCGCGCTTGAGCTTGCTCGGGTCGCCGTCGAGCGCGTACTGCAGCCGATAGGCCTGCGCGGCCGAGAACGCGATGGCCGGCAGCGGCAGCGTGGCATACGCGCGCTCGAACATCTCGGCGGCGGTCTTGAAGCTGTTGTTCTTGAACGCCCGCTCGCCGGCGCGGAAGAACTGCTCCGCCTCTGCGCGCCCCCCGGCCTGCTGCTGGGCGCGTGCGGAGCCGGATGCGACGACGAGCGCGGCGATGACGAGGAGACGGCGCATGGCGATCACTCCCCCACCCCGGTCTGCGGCGCGGTGGTGCCGTCCTGGCCGAACCGCGGGTCGGCGCCCTTGCGCGGCGCCTTCACCGCCAGGAGCACCGAGACGTTCTGCCCGGCGACCACCGCGAAGTCGGTCAGGCCGTCGCCGTTGACGTCGCCGGCGCCGAGCAGCCGGCCCTCGGAGAGGTCGTCGATCGACACCGGCGCCTGGAAGCTGCGCGGATCCTCGGGGTCGCGCAGCGCCATGAACACGCCGACGTCGGTCAGGATGATGAGGTCCTTGTGCGCGTCCTCGTTGATGGCGAGCGCCGCGACCTTGATCGGCTGGACGCCGTCCGGCAGCGGGACCGCCGCGTACTCGCCCTGGTCGATGATGCCGTCGTCACCGCCCATCTTGGCGCCGTCGTTCCACAGGATGCCGACCCCGGCGCCGGCGACGCCGTAGCCCATGTCGGTTCCATCGCCCGCAGGATCGTCGACCACGAAGTAGGAGCCGTGGAAGAGGACCACCGGGTCGAGATCGCCGTCGTCGTCGAAGTCGGCAGCCGACAGCTGATCCGGGTAGGTGAGATCGCCGGCGAAGCTCACCATGTTCATCTTCATCGGGTCGTCCGACGAGGGATCGACCTTGACCACCATGATCTCGGAGGCCGCGTTCTGCTCGTCGCGGAAGGCGCAGGCCGAGCTGTCGTCGAGGCCGAGCAGCTCGACTGGCGAGCGGTCGCCGCCCGCTTCGAGGTCCACCACCTCCCAGGTCGAGCAGCCGAAGTTGAAGTCGCCGACCGCGTTCACGGTGTTGAGGTCGGTGTACATGGCCGCGGTCGGATCGACGCTGCCGTCGCCGGTGGTGCCCGGGATGTACCAGATGAAGCGGTGGACGTCGTCGCCGCCGAGCAGCGCGTCGTCGGCCAGCACCAGGAGGTCCTGGTGGTGGTCCTCGTTGAAGTCGCCGACCAGGGCGCGGCGCGGCTGCTGCGGCGCGGTCGGGGCGCCGCTCGTGACCAGCGATGGATCGAGGATGAGCGGCGCCACCATGCGGCGCGACGAGTCGCCGAACATGACCGAGATGGAGCTGCCCTGGCTGGTGTCCCCTTGATCGTCGAAGGAGGTGACGAAGAGGTCGGTGATGCCGTCGAGGCTGGCCGGGCTGAGCGCCGCGGTGCTGGCGGTCATCTGGGCGTAGCCGCGGAAGCGGCCCATCACCGCGGCGTCGGCGAAGCGGCCGTCGGCGGCCCCGAAGGCGACCAGGAGCGGCGTCTCCGGTGAATCAGCCACCGGCAGCTCCTGGAAGAAGGCGACGTCGTCGATGAGGTCGCCATCGTAGTCGCCGACCATGAACGAGCGCGGGAAGAGGCGCGGGCCGCCGCCCTCGGTCTGCAGGTGGAACGGGTTGAAGAAGCCGGACGGGCTGTCGAGGAAGAGATCGACACCGGACAGGACGCGCGCGTTCTGCGGGTCGAAGCGGGCGACCGCGACGTCCGGCATGCCGTCGCCGTTGAAGTCGCCGATGGCGGCGTCGCTCCACAGATCCGGCAGGCTGGTCGCGACCAGATCGAGCTTGTTGGGCGGGTTGCCGGCGCCGCCGCCGCCGCGCGACATCATCACACCGAGGTTCGTCGCGTAGTCCGCCATCCCGTCGCCGTCGAAGTCGGCGGCCGCCAGCGGCAGGTTGGTGCCGAGCCCTTCGAGGGTGAAGGCGTTCTCCAGGCGCACCTCGCGCACCGGCGCGTTCAGGGTGCTGCCGTTGTTGTAGGCGACCAGCACGCCGAGCTCCTCCGGCCCGTCGGGGGGCTGGTACATGCCGGAGATGATGAGATCGGGACCGTTCGCCCCGTCGACGTCGGCGAACAGGGTGCCCTCGTAGATGCTCCAGTTGGCCGGCAGGGACAGGTCCTGGAACGGCTCCGGCTCGAGGGTGGACGGTGTGTCCTCGGTCCCCGGCAAGCCGGTCGTGGTGTAGAGGTGGACCGCGTCGTCGTTGTAGTAGGCGAGCACGAACTCCGGGCGAAGCGGGACGCCGTTCACGTCGGCCACCGGCGGCGGCAAGATGAGACCGCTGGCGGCATTGCCGGGCGGCGCGATCGGATCGTAGAGCTCGTCCCCGCTCTGGCTGAGGAACGCCATGGTGTTGTTGACGACGTCGACGATGAGGACGGTGGGTCCGGGGAAGAACGGATGCTCGATGTGGTGGAACTCGACGAAGTAGCCTCCGCTCGAGAAGGGCGAGTAGGCGATCGAGTCGAGCGTGCGGCCGGTGCCGCCGCGCAGGACGAACAGGCCGAGGTCGATGGGCACGATGGCGTCGAGGCGGTCGTCGTCGTCGAAGTGGGTGTAGGTGACGGCGCCGGACGGTCGCCGGATCGGAGTGACCAGCTCGTCCGGGAACTCGGCGCTGGCGCTGCCGAAGCGGACGACGATCTGGGCCGGGTCGTTGCCGATGAGGTCGGCGTTGCCGTCGCCGTCGACGTCGCCGATGGCCAGCTCGTCGACCGGCATGTGCCAGGGAGACAGCGGGGAGTACTCGAACGTGCCCTCCGGCCGGCTGCACACGCCGTCGAGGCCGCAGCCCCAGCCGGGCGGACAGGCCGAATCGCCGGTGCACAGGTAGACGCAGCGCTGGGCCTCCGCCTCGAGGTCGGGCGCGCCGCACAGGGTGTCGCCCCCGTACTCGGTGAAGCCGTCGCAGTCCTCCTCGCCGTCGATGACCTTGTTGCCGCAGACGTCCGGCTCGATGTCCGGCAGGTCGTAGCAGCCGGCCGCGAGGGCACACATCACCAGCCACAGAGGCAGTCGTCTCGGCATAGGCAAAGCTCCTCGCCCGCGGTCAGAACGGATCTTCGATGCTGTTCTTGCTGTCGTCGCTACCCTGCTGGTCGCCCGGCTTCTTCTTCACCTGGCCGCCGGCGTGCTTCTTCTTGCCGGCCTTGTCGCCGGTGGCGGCCAGCGAGCGGTCGGGCGGCAGCGCCTCGAGCGTCACCTCGAGCTGGCCGTCCTCGCGCGGCTCGACCTCGCGCGTGGCCGGCTTGTAGCCGGGCGCGCGGAAGGTGAGGAGCACCGTCTCCTCGCCGCGCGGCAGCTGGATGCGGCCCGGCGCGGCGCCGATCGGACCGGTCGGCCCCAGAACCTCGGTCCCTTCCGGCGTGCCGGTGACCTCGAGCTCGACGAACTTGTTCTCGGCCGGCGGCGATGGCGGCGCGACCGCAGGCGGCGGCGCAGGGCTGGGCGCGGTGGTGGCAGCCGCCGGCGCGCTCGCGTGGTCGCCGCGGTTACCGGCCAGCTGGGTGTACGCGACGTAGCCGCCGCCGCCGAGCACGGCGAGCCCGAGGACGATCGCCAGCGCGGTCTTGCTGCCGCCCCGCTCGCGCGGCGGCGCCGTCACCGGAAGCACCACCTCCTGCGAGTCGGCCGCCAGGGTATCGGCGGTGGCCTGCGCGGCGGGCGTGCGCGGCGTCAGCGGCGACGGGGTCGGCGACGGCGCGGCGAACCGCCCGCTCGGCGCGGTGTGGCTGGCGCTCGCGGTCGCCTCGGTCGGCACCGAGAGGCCTGCTGCGGCGGCGGCCTCCTCGAGAGCGCGCATCGCGGCGATCAGGTTCGGCGGTCGCTCCGCCGGATCCTTGCGCAGCATCCAGGAGACCACCGCGTCCACGCTCGCCGGCAGCTCGGCGACCACGTGAGACGCCGGATGCGGCTCCTCGTTGATCTGCTTGATCAGGATCTCCATGTAGTCCGGCCCGTCGAACGGATAGATGCCGGTCAACATGCGGTAGGTGACGCAGCCGAACGCGTAGATGTCCGTGCGGTGGTCGACGTCGCGGCCGCGGCACTGCTCCGGGGACATGTAGTACGGGGTCCCGATCGGCGCCCCGGTGCGGGTCTTGAACGACGGCTTCTTGCCGTCCGGCATGGTGTTGGTGAGCAGCTTGGCGATGCCGAAGTCGAGCAGCTTGGGGTGGATGCCGCCCTGCTCGTCGAAGGCGAGGAAGACGTTCTCCGGCTTGAGATCGCGGTGGGCGATCCCCTTGCCGTGCGCGGCGTCGAGCGCTCGCGCCACCCCGCGCAGGATCGGGATGGTCTCCGCGAGCGGGATGCAGCCGCGCTGCTCGACGTACTGGTCGAGCGGCTTGCCGTCCAGGAGCTCCATGACGTAATAGTGGCGGCCGTCCGGCAGCTGGCCGAACCCGAAGATGTCGATGATGTTGCGGTGACGGATCTGGTTGACCGCGCGCGCCTCGGCGACGAAGCGCTGCACCATCGCCGGATCTGCCGAGTACTGCCGGTTCAGGACCTTGATGGCGACCTGCTTGCCGATCAGCGGGTGCTCGGCGCGGAACACCGAGCCGAAGCCGCCTTCCCCGATCTTTCCGGAGACCACGTAATCGCCGACCTTCTCGCCCGCCTTCAGGTCGGCGTCGCCCGCGCCGAGCTCTGCGACCTGGCCGTCGTCGCTCGTCGTCATTGCTGACTTCTCCCCCAGCGATCCAGTGCCCGGAACGGCCGCATCCTTCGCTCATGGATCTTCCCGTGCGTCCTCCAGGCGGTCAAGGCGCACACAACGACTTACCGTGTGTGGGAGAGATGGAAGCAGGAAGGTGGCTCCAGCGGCGCAGGTACCATGCGAGGTAGACTGGAGCGAACGCGGAGAGGAATCGATGATGCGCAGGTGCTTGGCCTTGTTTGTGTTGGCGCCGCTCGGTGCGGCGACGGCGGCTGGATGCGGCGAGATCAAGACCGCAGGCGAGGATGGCGGCAGCGGGATCGACGGGGCGCCGACCGCCGCGGACGCCGGGTTCCCGGGTGATCCACTCAACGGGACCTGGCACTGGTGGATCGGACCGGCGGAGACCCCGGACAGCACCTGCGACGTCACCATCGGCGCCGGCGACTTCGAGGTCTACTGCCCGAGCGACCCGTACGAGGTCGCCACCGACTGCATGCGGACCAAGAACGACACCCGCATCCAGGGCAGCTGGCACACCGCGTTCGACGGCACGTTCGACGAGATCGAGCGCTACGAGGGCGCCGGCTGTGCCGCGGTCGGCCACCCGGACACCGACGTCGACCTCGTCACGCAGGGGGTGCTCGCCATGGAGGCGGCCCAGAGCGAGACTTCGGATGAGCCCGGCTTCCTCCCGCTCGCGTTCGGCGCCTGGGACTGGGCGATCTGGGAGGCCGCCACCCCCGACGATCGTTTCGGCTGCACGGTCTCCTTCGCGCCGGGCGACAGCGCCGCCAGCGTGGCGTTCCGGGTCGACTGCGTCGCGGCGCCCGACACGCCGGTCCCGGACTGCACGCACAACGAGGCCACGGTGATCGAGGGCAGCATCGACGCCCAGCAGATGATCAGCGAGGGCTGGAGCGAGGACCGCTACGCCGGCGCCGGCTGCGATCCCGATTATCCCGACCCCGTGGTCGAGGGTGAGCACGCCCCCATGGGCGCCACCCACGAGTAGACGATGTCGCCTGCCACCCTGCTCGCAGACAACCTGCGTCGGATCA